>SMVA01072108.1_pt1 | contig 10085 bp, 11 predicted proteins | sample 2456451 | NCBI WGS metagenome assembly SMVA01 (sample SAMN11095933, study PRJNA526329) | marine sediment metagenome | biome: Marine sediment; feature: Surficial sediment; material: Deep marine sediment; isolation source: Hadal surficial sediment | place: Pacific Ocean | collected 2014-05 | depth...
ATATCGAGGCGAGGCTCGGTCAATCAGAGAGCGTCTTCGTCGATGCGTCTCGGGTCGCGTCCAAGTTGATGGGAGACAGCATCGCCACCAATCTCTTTCTGATGGGGTTGGCATTGCAGCGTGGCTGGATCCCGTTGCGCCCGGAGTCGATCGGCCGTGCGATCGAACTGAATGGTGTTGCCGTCGATATGAATAAGCGCGCTCTGGAATGGGGGAGGCTATTCGCTGTTGAGCCCGAAAGCGTCTGGGGTCTTGTGGATCCGGTTTCGGAGAGTGCTGATCCGGAGAGCCAGGATGATTCCCTGGATGCAACGATCAGGTCGCGTTCAGAAATTCTCACCGCGTACCAGGATTCGAAATACGCACGGCGATACGAAGAACTCGTCGCCCGGGTTCGTCTTGTCGAGCACGATCGGACCGACGGTCGATCCGAACTAGCGGAGGCTGTCGCTCGGTCGTACTTCAAATTATTGGCCTACAAGGACGAGTACGAAGTCGCTCGCCTCTATTCCGATGGTCAGCTACAACGCGAGCTGGAAGCTCAGTTCGACGGGAAGCTACGGATTTCGCTGGAGCTGGCCCCCCCGCTCTTTGCCAAGCGAGACAGTCGGACCGGCCGACTCGAGAAATGGTCTTTCGGCCCCTGGATCTTTCCCGCTCTGGGCTTGCTTGCGCGGTTTAAAGTTCTTCGCGGCACGGCGTTGGACATTTTTGGTTATACGGCCCATCGCCGTCTGGAGCGTAGATTAATCCTCGAATTCGAGGAAACTGTTGATGAGTTGATCGACCGGCTCTCACCGGATAATCACACCCTTGCGATCGAGATCGCGAGTTTGCCGAGCCAGATCCTTGGCTTTGACCAGGTCAAGGAGACTGCGGTTGCCGAAGTCGAGGAACACAAGTCGAAGTTACTCGAGAGACTACGTGGGTCGCCGCGCTGAATGGGAAATAACAGGTCTCATCATGGTGCTCCCCTGCAGCATTCAATTTTGACCCATCGAATTAGATATCGATGAGGGTCCGGCGGGGCTTCGAAAACGTCGAGACGATAACGATCTGGGAATCCAGGAGGACCTGAGATGTTGACCAAGAATGATATAAGAGGAATTTGCGCCTTCGTTCCGACGCCGATGAAGGCAGACGCGGGACCTGATGACCTCACGAGTTCTCTCGATCTCGATGCGACAGCGACGATGGTCGATCGGCTTATCCAAGACGGCGTCAGCCTCTTGGCGCTTTGCGGAACAACGGGCGAGGGCGCCGCTCTGCTATGGGAAGAGAAGCGAGAATTTGTCGAAGCGGTCGTTTCGCAAACCGCAGGCAGAGTTCCGATCTTTGCCAGCGCAATTGCCCTCGGAACGCGTGAGACCATTCGGCAGATGCGGGAGTACAGGGATCTCGGAGTCAGCGGTGCCATCATCTGCCCCCCTTTTTGGCAGACACCTACTCTCGAGAACGCCAAGGGATTCATCGACGATATCTCCGCGGCCGTGCCCGACCTTCCAACGATGGTCTACTCGAATAAATTCTTCTTCAAATTCGACTTTCCGACCGAGTTCTGGCGCCATGCGGCCGCCAGATCATCGACTGTGATCGCAACGAAAGTCAGCTACGACTTTCGCCCGGAAGATCACCAGGCCGCCGGGGATCGGATCTTGTTCATCGGAGGCGAAGGTAATTTTCGCGCGGTCCATGAAACCCTCGGGAAGGAATCGGTCGCCGTGTGGTGCACTTCCGCGGCAATGGGACCCGAACCTTGGCTGGCGCTCCTCGAAGCTGTCGAGGCGGGGGATCCCGAGCGAATCGAGACTGTGTTAGGGGATATCGAGTCGGTACCGCCCCCGCTGGTGATGGATGAGTTCCACTTGTTCTCCAGCTACAACGTGCAGCTGGAGAAGGTTCGCATCAATGCTGCGGGCTATGTGAACTGCGGTCCGCCGCGTTCACCCTATACCGATCTGCCTGAAAATTGGCGCATCGCCGCGGAGCGAAACGGCAAGGCCTGGGTTGATCTGCGGGCACGCTATCAAGTGTGAGCATGGGGACGAATATTTCCCGGGCCAGTCGGGATTCATCGAGGGGAGATTTGGGAAGTGAGAATTGGAATCAACGGGAATCGATTGGTGGGAAGTGGTGATCTATCCCTCGTCGTCGAACATATCAAGGCCGCCGCCGAGGACGGGTTTCCGAGCTATTGGCTGGCGCAGCATCCAGCGGGGGGGCTCGATGCACTGACGACGCTTACGCTTGCGGGACAGGTCGCGCCCGAGATCGAGTTATGCACGGGGGTGGTTCCCACCTGGCCGCGTCATCCGGTGGCGTTGGCGGCCCAGGCTTCGACATCTCAGCAGGCTCTTGGCGGTCGACTCACGTTGGCCATTGGGCTCTCCCATAAGAGTATGCTCGAGCATCATCTTTCGATTCCTTTCGAGAAGCCGATTCGCCATATGCGGGAATTCTTGGAGATTCTCGTTCCCCTCATGAACGGTAAGCCCGTCTCGGTTCAGGGTGAGACCTTGTCGGCCGAGGTGGCCTTTCCGGCGACAGCAAATTCGACACCGCTTCTTCTGGGTGCGCTCGGCCCTCAAATGTTGCGTCTGGCAGGAGAGCGGACAGATGGGACGATTCTGGCCTGGGTCGGCCCGCGCACGATTCGGAGCCATGTCGCACCGAAAATCCGAGCCGCGGCCGAAAGCGTGGGACGGCCTTCGCCGCGAATCGCGGGGGTATTTTCCGTGTGTGTGACGGACGATGCCGAGCGAGCCTGTGACCTGATCGACGGTTGGTATTCGGGGCATGGCGATGTTCCGTCCTATCAGAAGATGATGGAACTAGAAGGCGTGAGTCGACCGAGTGAGATCGCGATCGTGGGAAATGAGGCGAAGGTGCGTAGTCGCTTGCATGAGATCGCCGAGGCGGGGGTTACGGATCTCTGTGCCGGCGAAATAGGCGCCAACCCGGAAGAGGAGGCCCGTGGTAGAGCGCTCCTGAAGAGCCTCGTTCCCATCCTGAAATGAAGCCTAACGTACGAGTCGACGTGGATGTCGAGGGTGGGGCTGCATGAGTCTCGCGCAGCTTCTTTTCGGCTTGACTATCGCAATGGCGCTTACGCTGGCTTGGGTCATGCTCGGCGTAGAGACCGTTCCGAATGCCGCAGGCCTTCCCCACCCAGATCATGCGATGATGTTCCGTGGAGGGCCGGGCCTGGCGCGGTTGAGCCCTGTTCTCCTGCCGGGCTGGCTCCTGGGTAGCCTCGCGGTCGCCTTCTTCGCGACGTGTTTCACGCTGGGTGTTCGAAGGCTGGATCGTCTGACGCTCAGACTCATTCTTGCATCGGCCGTCTTCTACGAAATCGTATGGACGGTCCTGATCGGTCTGTCCTGGCACTTCGCGAGCGTCGAGTCGACGCAGCTCTTCCTTTCCTTTCCCGCACCGACGGCATGGCTGCTCTTCGTGTTCACACCTGCACCCGTCGTATTTCTCGTGCTCTACGTCGTGCGTTTCGACGCCTTCATGCCACCCGATAGCGAGCTCGATCGGCTGCACACCCTGCGGCTGAACGAAGAGAACGAGAACATTGAATGAGAGACCGCGATCTCATCATTCTGTCCTGCATCGTCCTGTATCTCATCATGTGCATCGGAATCGGGTTGTGGGCGATGCGGCGTACTTTCTCAACCCGCGAATTTTTCGCGGCGGGGCGTGATCTCGGCCCGGTCGTCGCCGGAATTGCGGTCTTTTCGAGCATGCTGAGCGGCTTCGGTTTCGTCGGTGGACCCGGGCTCGTCTATCTGATGGGAATGAGTTCACTTTGGATCGTATTGACGACTGTCACCGGTTACACCCTGGCATTTGTCCTGCTTGCCAAGCCTATGCGTATGCTCGCGGAACTTCGCGACTGCATCTCTCTTCCCGATCTGGTGGCGGTCCGATACTCGAGCGAGCCCGCACGCTTGCTCACCGCGCTGGCAATCATCCTCGGCGTGATGGGGTTTCTGGCCTCACAAATTCTCGCGATGGGAATGTGCTCAACCAGATTCTCGCAAGCGCGGAGATCCTGGGAAGCCCCAGTATCGCCGTCTGCTCGATCGGGGCTGCGAGTATCCTGATTTTTTATTGCGCGACGGGCGGGATCATTGCGGGCGTCTACACGGATCTCGTACAGGGTGCTGTGATGGTTGCGGCGGGAGGTCTCGTCTTTCTGACGGCCCAGGACAGCTTCGACGGCGGCTTCGCGGGGATGTCCCGAGCGCTCTTGGGCGATGATCCCGAGAGCATTGGACCCTGGGGTAGCCTGGGCATGATCGGGTGTATTTCGTGGTTGCTCCTCTTCCTGCTCGGAACGGCGGGGCAGCCCCATGTGATCACGAAGCTCATGATGATCCGCCGACTTTCGGATGCGCGACGCGTCCTGCCCCTCGCCCTCATCGGCCATATGTTCGCAGCGCTCCTGTGGATCTCGATTGGCTTGTCGATGCGGGCGCACGTTCTCTCCGGTGGGCTACCCGGGCTGGATTCCCCGGACGCGGCTGCGCCGGTCTTCCTCTACCAATACGCGTCTCTGGCGCTTGCGGGAATTGTTTTTGCTGGATTGTTCGCGGCGATCATGTCGACCTCGGATAGCTTTCTCAATATCGGCGCGGCCGCGATCGTTCACGATATCCCTCTCGTTTTTCGCGGTCGGGTATTGGCCCACGAACTCTTCTGGGCACGAGTGGCTACAGTCGGGCTTGCGATTCTCGCAACCGCCTTCGCGCTCTTCTCCCATTTCGAGAATGCGCGATTGGTCGCACTACTGGGCGTTTTCGGGGGTGCGACCTTCGCCGGTGCACTCGTGCCGGTGGTCGCAATCGGATTCCGATGGAAGCGGGCAACATCGGACGCCGCCTGTTGGGCCATCGCTACTTCCCTGATTCTCAACCTCTCGTTCGAGATTTCTGGGATCGTGCTTCCCTACGCCGTTCAGCCGGGACTCGTCGCGCTCCTGGCTTCACTCCTTCTCTTCTTTTCGATTTCTCTCGCCCAGAGCCCTCCCAGCCTGCCGCCGGATGTTGAAGCAGTCCTCGACGCGTGACTGGCGATCTCGTTACGCGCTTTGAGAGCCTCTGCCAAAACCTCCGACCGAGAGGCTCTCGGTGTTTTTGTTCTACGAGGTTCGCCTAGCTCGAGGAACCCGAATTTTACGGCTCCCAAGCAACGAACGCCTTGGTCGAATTGAATATATAGGTTTCGATATATTCTTCGACGACCGGAGTGTGCCCCAGCGCCTCCATGGCGCCGACGACGGGCAGCCAGTTGAGAATCTCATGTTGACCCGAGTACTCCAGGTCTTGATTCTTCGCGTTGCGCCAGACGTCGTATTCCTGTTTTGCGAGGGCATCGATCATGAGCCGATCAGCCTCGATATCGGGCCACACATAGCCGGTCTTCTTCGAAAGAAAGGCATGAGACCAGCTGGAGGATGCAATCAAGGCGACCCTCCACGGGCTCTCCATCAACGTCTCTGCGAGCTTTGCCCCGATCTCCATACATCGCCAAGGTGCCGGGCCCGGCGGGTCCGGGAGGGACTCGGCCTTTTCAGACGTGTTTTCGAAAAGATGGCCGAGTCCACCCCGTGATCGGAGAACGCTGCTTCCGTATGCATTGACCGAAAAAGGTACGATTGGGTATCGAAAGCCAGTGCGATCGAAATCGAGGAATAGGACCGTGTTCGCGAAGGCGTGACCCAGGGACTGCTCGTGGTGGAGCGCATAGGCGTAGGGCATGTCGACGCCGCGTTCGAGCAAACCGGTCGTGATCGCGCGTGCGCCGTCTCGGAATCCACGGAGCGGATAGCGAAAGTCCGGCCCTTCATTCCAGATGTTGGGTCGTCGCGCGCCGACTCCATCTTGCCACGGCTGTAGCTCGAACTCGTCATCGAGTCCGAATACACAGAAGGGGGGGACGATGTCCTCTCGAAAATTCTCGTACTGGTCGTCCCCGACAATCACGACGAAGTCAGGAGAAAACGCGTCGAGTCGCTCTCGGATCCGCTCGAAACCGCGCCGCATCTTTGCTCGGTGTGCGGGAGCGTTCTGCCGACCCCGATCCTCGCCCCACTCTTCGCGCATCGCTTGGGGCCAATTGGCTGGATCCTTGAATCTCTCTTCGACCCCCGGCGCTTCCAGTATCATGGATAACGCGTCGGCCATATATTCGTCGGGCCAGCCGTACGGCGGGAAATGGGTCACCCCGAGTCCGAGTACTTCTCCCAATTTCCATCCTCCGGTTGCTAGAAAAGTTCATCGACGGCGAGACGTCGCCCCGTGAGACCTTGGCGATGGCACGCCTCCAGAAAGGCGTCCAGAATGTGTCGGTTCGGCTCGATCCCATCGCGGTAGGGATCGCGACCAAAGGTCTTCTGGCTGTCTTCCAAATAGCTTCGGATCAGGGGCAGCGCCGTATAGGTTTCGTCTTCGAGCCTCCGGTAGGCCGCTTGCTTCGCGTTTTCGAATACTTCCGAAAGGCGCGCTGCCTGGCGGCCCTCTTGGATGAAAGACTCGCGGCAAACCAGCAAATGAACGATGGGAAAGATCCGCGTACGCTCGAAATAGTCGCGTTGGGTCTGATCGAGATTTTCGAACGGGCGGTGGAGTTGGTCTCGAGCGGCAAGAATCTCGGGTGTCGTTGCCGCGCCGAGGATGCAATCGACACGATTGCTAAGCAGGAGATCTGCGATTCCTTCCGGCCGGCTCTGTCCCAGACTCTCGAAGTCGACACCGGATGGAATCTTCATCGATTGCATCCGATCGTCCATGAGTGCGACCCATTTGAGGTCTGATGCGTCGAGGCCCGCCTCGGCTTTTAGACATTGACGGTGCCAGATGGAAGACGTCATCCAATACATGTAGACCCCGACCCGAAGGCCGGCGAGATCCGCCAGGGATCTGATTTCCGTGCCCTCGGCGACAAAAATGTATTGCTGGAAGAATTTTCGATTCGTGAAAATGGGTAACGCGCGGAGTGGCATGCCTTCTTCGCGGGCCTTCACGAATGCGGCGAGTGACATCTCGCCAGCATCGATATTGCCGTCCAGAAGACCTCGAGTGATGTCCATCGTTCCGCCCTCTTCGAAGCTGAACGAGTCAGCTCCATCGGCCTCCGACATGACCAGGGGCAGGGTGCGGTCATAGCGGACGATGGCCACCTTCGGACGCGGACGCGAAGTCTTCACATTCAATCCTTTTCGGCACGGCGGCAGGACTCTCCAGGAGGAAAATACAGACTCTGCCGAACAGCGTCGATGGGCAGAATCGCCATGTCCGACGGCGCAATTGATACCGGTTTTGTGGGTCGCAGATGCCTACGGCTCTGTTGCTTTTCCTATCATTCGCGTTCATTACAAGCACGGGTGCATCCGAATCATCCGTGCAGGGGAGATTCATGGGAGAGCGACTCAGTCAACGTTCCGCCATCGTGACGGGCGGTGCTCAGGGGATAGGCGCTGCCTACGCGCGGGCTCTCGCCGCAGAGGGCGCGGCTGTGACCATTGCGGATCGGCTCGACGGGGCTGACGTCGCGCAGGAGATTCGCGAAGGGGGCGGTCGGGCCATTGCCGTGGAGACCGACGTCACGGATTCTGGGTCTGTCGAGGAGATGGTCGCGAAGACGCTCGAGGCCTTCGGCCAACTCGATATCCTGGTCAATAACGCGGCGATTTTCGGCAGCTTGCGTGCGGCACCTTTCGAGGAGATTGACCTCGATGCATGGGATCTAGTGATGCGCGTCAATGTACGAGGCGCGTTTCAGTGTTCGAAGGCCGTTGCCCCCGCGATGCGCGAGAACGGATACGGACGGATTATCAACATATCATCGGGAACGATCTTCAAGGGCACGCCCTATTTCCTTCACTACCTCGCATCCAAGGGCGCGATCTGGGCGATGACACGCGGGCTATCGCGGGAGTTGGGCGGCTCCGGGATCACGGTCAATACCGTTGCGCCGGGCTACACGGCGAGTGAAGCGGTCCTCAGTGATCGCGATACCTGGGATCTCGTTCGGGATGGCATGAATGCGAGTCGTGCCATTGCGCGAGATCAGCTACCCGAGGATCTGACCGGTACGATCGTCTTCCTCGCATCCGATGACAGTGCTTTCATTACTGGTCAATGTATCGTGGTCGACGGGGGCTCGGTACTCAACTGAGGTAGGCGAGGGAAACGACCCAGGATGTCGAGATTCGGGGAACCAAAATCCCGAGTCGGCAGCCGATACTCGTCATGCTGGCTGCGGCAAACCGAGACGAACGTCAATTCGACGATCCAGACCGTTTCGATCCGAGCCGCGAGATCCGCAATCATCTGGGCCTGGGTTTGGGGCACCATTTCTGTCTGGGCGCATCGCTCGCGCGCATCGAAGCCGCTGCCGCGCTGAGGAAGATCGTGCCCGAGCTACCCGGGCTCGAACGCGTGACATCCACTCGCGAATTCCTCGACTCCTACATGTTTCGCGGTCGGAGTGTTCTCGAACTTCGGGCGGCGGGCTAGCTCCCCGCTTCGACCTCCATGATCTTCCCGCGAGTGGAGCGGTCGCGGATTCGTTGCGCCATGAAATCGAGAAAGACCCGAATTCGAGCGGTGGTACGCAGATCGTCGTGGGTCAGAATCCAGAGCGCGGTCTCGAGCTCGGGTTCGGGCGGACGAATTCGGATCAGGTCATCCTGTTCATCGGCCATCGCGCAGAAGAGATGGCCGACGCCTATCCCTGATCTGACGGCGGCCATCAGGGTTGTGCCGGAATTGACGCGCAACGCTACCGGAGCATTAGGCGCGTTTTTACGCATCCATGCATGGGAGGCGAGCTGTGAGAGCGCAGAATCCCAGGAAACCCAGGTGTGCTTCGATGGATCGAGGTCTGCTGGATTTCGTGAGAGGTATTCCGGGGACGCGTATAGCGCCACCGATAGTTTCTGTAGGCGCCGCCCCACCAAATTTTCCGGCGGATGATTCCCGGTGCGTAGGGCGACATCGGCCTCGCGAGAGGCAAGATTCGCGTGTTCGGGAGCCGATACGACGTCGATTTCGATACTCGGATACTCGACGCGGAACGCGGCCAGGTCTGGCATATAAGTGAGAGCGAGCATCTCGGCAGTCGCAACACGAACCCGACCCGACATGCGTTTGTCTCGACCGACGAGATGCCGGTCGAGAGAGTGGATTTCGGTCCGTACTCTTTTTGCGACCTCGGCCATTTCGTCGGCAGCCGTCGTGAGTTCGTGCCCCCCACGGTTTCGATCGAAGAGCCGGACTCCGAGACGTTCCTCGAGAGAACTCACCCGTCGCGTCACCGTCGAGTAGCTCACGCCAATTCTTGCGGCCGCCTGGTTGAAAGACCCGGTCTCCGCCACAGCCAGGAAGTAGCGAAGGTCGTCCCATTCCAATTCGTCGATCGTACTCATGGTGGTTCTCCAAAGAGAGAGCAAGCCTACCGGAGCGGCTTGCCTCGAGGGCTAACGACCCTTGCTCGGCACGCCCGCGGAGGCGATCTCGAATATATTCGGATTGCCACGGCTCCAGAGAACCTCGAGGCGCAACTTGTCTATCTTCCAGCCTTCGTCGGTCTGTTCGAATTCAGCTCGATAGTTTCCGCCCATGGTCCAGAATTCGAGTTCGCTCCCGGTTCGTGCGAAATGCTCGGCGCAGACATATGCCTCACAGGTGCCGCGCCCGTCGTCTACTTGGCAAACCTGATTCGAAATGAAATGTTGAGTGGTCTCGAATCCCTCGAAGGCTCGACGTGCTTGCATCGCCCAGTCTGCTGCGCTGATCGCCAGCACATCTCCTCCGAGAAGCGAACGGTAATCGACCTCGATTGCGGTCGCGAATTGCGATTGATAGACATCCCAGTCGCGCGAATCGATCGCACGCGCGAACTGAATTAGCACGTCGGCCATGGCCGTTCGGGCGTGCAGCTCTTGATCGCGCAGTACTGATTGCATCTGATGGTCCTCACTCATGTCTACCGTGATGAAGCCTGAGCCATCTCATTAAAGAGCGGAACGAGATCGGGGCCTCTGTCGATCGTGATCCCGCCGTCGACTGCGACGA
>SMVA01005716.1_pt1 | contig 10083 bp, 10 predicted proteins | sample 2456451 | NCBI WGS metagenome assembly SMVA01 (sample SAMN11095933, study PRJNA526329) | marine sediment metagenome | biome: Marine sediment; feature: Surficial sediment; material: Deep marine sediment; isolation source: Hadal surficial sediment | place: Pacific Ocean | collected 2014-05 | depth...
GATTCCTTAAAGGGGTGTGTGAGAAACCATCGTTCATGGTTCGACAGGCGCACCACGCAGGTAATGGGGCCCGTTTGCCCTGAGCTTGTCCAAGGGCCGATCGCCACCTTCTTGAACATTCTTACGCAGTCTCAGAAATTCTGCTCGCCGGTAACTGTTGGATAATTGTTGACCTATTTAGTCAACAATCTGTATAATTAGCTCTGTATAATTAGCTCAGGCTTTCAAGGCAGGAGGTTTCATGCCGCAAACCGTTACCCAGGAAAAAGTTTTTGAGGCTTTGAAAACAGTCTATGACCCGGAAATTCCGGTTAATGTGGTGGATCTGGGTCTCATTTACGATGTTCAGGTCAACGACGACAACAACGTGTACGTACAGCTCACTCTCACCTTCCCCGGCTGCGGAATGGGCCCCCATATCGCCCAACAGGCCGAATGGGCAATCCAGGACGTGGAAGGGGTTGAAGACGTGGAGATAGAGCTGGTGTTCGACCCCCCCTGGTCGCCGGATCTGATCAGCGAAGAGGCCCGGTCCCAGTTGGGCATCTAGCCCGGATATTTAGCTTAGTCCGGTCCGAATGGATAGCCGGGAACGATTTGGCCCGCTGCCTCGGCGGCTGGGCATGCCAGCGGAGGAGTAATGCCTACGCCCCAGGAGAATGCCAGGCTGGAGCAGATCAAGCGCACCTGGCAGCAAAAGCGGGACATAACTGAACGCCTTTCTACCATCAAGGCCAAAGTAGGCGTTTATAGTGGCAAGGGAGGCGTTGGCAAGACCACCGTGGCGGTCAATCTGGCGACCACCCTGGCCCAAGCCGGCAAGAAGGTGGGACTCTTGGACGTGGACATCGACTGTCCCAACGTAACCAAAGTTCTGGGAATCTCCGAAAAGCCGGATTACGTGGATGGCCAAATAGAGCCAGCCGAAAAGTGGGGCGTAAAGGTCGTGTCCATGGCCTTCTTCCAGGCCAACGAAGACGAGGCCATAATCTGGCGCGGCCCCATGGTCCACAATGCCATTAACCAGTTTTTGCAGGCTACTGACTGGGGAGAGTTGGATTATCTAATTGTCGACCTCCCGCCGGGAACCTCCGACTCCCCATTAACCGTAATGCAAACCATCCCCATGGATGGCTTCGTGGTGGTGAGCACGCCGCAGGAACTGGCCAACATGGATGCCAAGCGCTGCATCAACATGATTCGAAAGCTCAACCTCAATATCTTAGGCGTGGTGGAAAACTATACCGGCGAAGTGTTTGGTGAAGGCGGCGGCAAGAAGATGGCGGAAGAGGTGGATACTCCCTTCTTGGGAACCCTGGCTCTCCGCTCGGTATACCGGGACAATTCCAAGCCCACGGTCCTGCTGGATCAGGACGTAAGTAGGGAATACGCGCATCTGGTCAAAGGCCTGGAGAAGAGTCTGGAAGCGCTGGGTAGAGAGCCCCGGTAAGACCCTCGGACAAAAATCCATCCGGGATAGTAAGTCGGCCGGGGATAGCTAATCTGGCGCGGTAAGTTGGGCTTCAGAGGGTTCGCTCTCCGAGGCCCTTCGCCTTGAAGCCCGGTTGGTGGGGCCGCGGTGGCGGGAAGTGGAGATTTTCATCAGCAGCTCCACCTCCCGGTCCATGGCTTCCTGGGAATAGCTGCTCAACTCTCCCATCTTACGAAATCTCTTATAACGGCGCTTGAGCAACCTGTTTTGAGACAGCTTGGAAAGTTCCGCCAGGTTTTTCACCAGAGCGATCTGAATGGCGGTCGCCGCCTCCCTGGGGTTGTCCTGGGCTCCCCCCTCCGGCTCCGGTACCACGGCGTTGATTATTCCCAACTCCTGGCAGTCCTTGGCCGTGAGCATCATCGCCTCGGCCGCCTCCCGATCTATCAGCTGTTCATCGGGATATAGACTGCTCAGTGTCCGGTTCATCGAGATTGGGGAATATATCGCGTACTGCTGCATTAGGGTGCGGTCGGACATGCCCAGGGCCAGGGCTCCCTCGCTGCCGCCCTCGCCAATGATGACAGTAACCACCGGCGTGGGCACGTTGACCATTAGTGAGAGGGTGTTGGCGATGGCGTTGCCGATGCCCTGCTCTTCGGCTTCCAGCCCAGGGTCTGCTCCCTGGGTGTCGACGAGAGTTATCAGGGGCAGCTTGAAACGAGCCGCCAGGTTTATCACTCGCTGGGCCTTGCGCAGTCCATCTGGGTACACGTGGTACCTTTCGCCGTCCTGCGGCGGACGGCGCTGCTGGCCGATAATCGCCACCGGCTCACCGGAGAGATAACCCACTCCTGCAACCACCGAGCGGTCATCGCTGTTCAGCCGGTCGCCGTGGAGCTCCACGAAGGGCTCAAGCATGGACCGCATGTAGACCATGGCGGAGGGGCGCTCGGCGTTGCGGGCTATCGTCATGGCCTCCCACGCCTCCGGGTCAGGGGCAGCCTCCAGCTTGGTCTTGAGCAGCTCTTTATAGCTGCCTTTGCTGAGCGTTCGCCCGGTCAGGATTTTTAGCAGGACGGCAAGGCGGGGTTGCAGTCCCTCCCGGTCGATAACATTGTCCAGCAAGCCGTGAGCCAGGTGGGCTTCCGACGTGTGGGCGTCCAGGGGCAGGGGCTGCTTGGAGAGCGCCTGTAGGGTCCGCAGGGGCGACAGCCCTATTAAGGAACCCGGTTCCGCGATAATCACGTCGGCCAGGTTGGCGAAGCTGGCGTAAGCCTGTCCGGTAGAAGGGTTGGCCAGGACCACAATGAAGGGGAGGCCCTTGTCCCGGAGCCGGTTGGCGGCGGTTACCGTTTTCGCCATCTGCATTAGGGACAGAACGCCCTCTTGGACCCGAAGCCCTCCCCCGGTTACCAGGGCTACCAGGGGAAAATCCCGGCGGGCGGCGTCCTCCAGGGCCAGGGCGACTTTTTCTCCGACTACGCTTCCCATGCTGCCGCCCATGAAGCCGAAGTCGAGAACGACCAGCATTACTTCTATGCCGTCGATCTTGCACCGGCCGGTTACCGCCGCTTCGGTCAGCCCAGTGCGGCTCTGGCTCTTGGCAAGGAGCTTTCGGTAGGGACCCCGGCTGGAAAAGGTAAGGGGAGAAACCGAGCTCAAGAACTTGTGGGTTTCCTTAAAGCTGCGGCTGTCGGCCAGCAGCTCGATCCGCTGACGCGCCGACAGCGTGTAGTGAAAACGGCAGAAGGGGCATACCCGATAGGTTAGGTAGGCCTCCGACTGGCTGATCGGCTCCTCACAGAGCAGGCACTTGTCATGGATCGCCGACAGGTAAACTTGGCTCAGGTCGCCGTTGCGACTAAACAAGTGGACCAGCAGGTTGGCCAGGTCTCTCAAGAGTAGCTCCTCGTTTGCGCTTAGGCCCCCGGGGTGAGATCAGAAAAGGGGCCAAGACTAAGAAGAGGATTCATTAATATTAATGATACAGGCAGGCCGGCAAAAATGAAACGGGGAGATGGGTCATTGACAGAGTATCTCCCTTCGCCTATGCTTTCGCCAATTCTTGGCGGGCCCATACTTTCGGACCGCGTGCTTTGCGGGCCGATAGCTGGCTCAAAGAGATTTACGGGGCCGGCATCGCCTGAGACAGCACGAGCCGGCATCCCTACCCGAATTCGCACCAAAGGAGTGGGCGTGAGCAATGTCGACCGGATCCTGGAAGGCGCCGTGGACATCCACGTACACTTCGCTCCTGATCCTCGGGTAGAGCGACGGGGCGACGCCCTGGCCGTGGCCAGGCAAGCCAGGGATATGGGGATGAGAGGCCTGGTCCTCAAGAGTCATGAATATCCTACCCAGCCGGTAGCCTATACGGTAAATCAGGTGATTCCTGAAATCACCCTGATTGGTGGAGTGGCCCTGAATACCCAGGTAGGAGGATTGAATCCGGATGTGGTGGAGTGCACCGCCAACCTGGGCGGCCGGGTGGTGTGGATGCCTACCTACTCTGCCCAGGCGGACCGCCAACATAAAGGATTGAGCGGCGGGATTTGCCTGCTGGATGAGCGCGGCAAGCTCTTGCCGGAGGTCCAGGAAATCCTGGGTCTGATAAAGTCCCACGACATGGTTCTCGCCACCGGGCATGTTTCAACCAAGGAGTGCATGGTCCTGGTGGAGGAAGCGCGTAACCGTGGCATTCAGCGGGTGGTGGTGACCCACGGCACTACCTCAGCCTTCTGGACCGGCATGACGGCGGCTGATATGAAGGCCATGGCGGAGATGGGAGCCTATGTGGAGCATTGCCTGCACGTGATGATGCCAACTACTTATCGGCTATCGCCCCAGGATTTGGTGGAGACCATCAGGATTATTGGACCGGAGAACTGCATCGTGAGCAGCGACTTCGGCCAAGACTTTCATCCCATGCCCGCGGAGGGCTTGCGGATGGGCATAGCCACGTTGTTGCGGGCCGGGCTGGATGAGGTGGAAGTAGGGATGCTGGTGAAGGACAATCCTTCCCGGCTGTTAGGCCTGTAATCGCCGGAATCCCGGGTCGTTGGCCAAACCCCACCCTTCTCCGGGTTCCGAGCCCCTTATTTTAGCTCCTTAATGAAGCTCCCAATTCAAGCTCACTGATGACTACCAGATAGCATCTATAGCCTCGGTCTGCCACAGTGCCGGGTCTCCGGTAATCACTGGAGCTTTATGAGCCAGAGCTTCTGCCGCAATCAGCCGGTCGTGAATCCTCAGACCGGGATCCACCGCCTCCATCCCGATCAACTGCTCTGCGCCCAGCGGAGAGAGGATGAATTCGGCGCTCTGATTGATGTTCTCAATGAGAGTAGCGGCAGGTATGGGATGCCCCACCGTTCGCGTCAGACTGAGAATTTCGGCCAGGACAATGGCCGGTACCAGAATATGGGCCTGTCCGGCAGCGGCCAACCGGAAAACGGCGTCGGCTGCCGCGCTGAGGCGGCTGGCGTCACTCAAATACCAGAACAGCGCGTTGGTGTCCGTAATATAGACCGGCAGCTTTCCGTTATTCATTGGAACCTGCCCCCCAAATGTTAGTGGCTTCAACCAGGTCTTTCTCCCCGGTGTTGGCCAGATGGGACATGGTATTCCGCAAGCTTATCCGCTCGACCGGCGGTGCAGGTGTAGGTGAGGAGTGCTGTTCCAAACCCACCAATTTCCCACAAGGTTTGCCGTGACGGGTGATAATTATTTCTGAACCCGGGTCTTCTTCTATCAACTTGAGAAGCTTGCTGGCATGGGCCTTCAGATCTCTAACCGAAATTGTAGTCTCATTATTAGTCACAAGCATAGTTCTCCCTGGAGTGACTTTAGGCTTTTAGACTACAATAAAAGTGCTAATTTGTCAACATTGTTCACCAAAGTGACTAAATAGTTCACTATCGTGACTACAAATTCGCTAGACCAGTCGAAACGTAACGGCGTACACTTGGTCGTGGTCTCCTGCCAGGGACCTTACCCGAGCCCATTCCGCAATTCGGTGACCCACCACCCAGGCTATCCCGCGTTCTGTAATCAGGAGTGGGACCCGATCACGCCAGCTTACCGGTATCCGATCGTCGGTAAAGAAATCTTGCAGCTTTTTCTGGTTAGTCATACCCAGAGGCTGGAATCGATCTCCGGGCCGGCGAGACCGGATCTGGAGCCCCGGGCCCAAGGCCTCCGGGCCAAGAGCACTCGGGCCAAGATATGCTGCGAAGGGACGCGCTTGAGCAATTTGCTCAGCACCGGGTGTAGTCACAATTTGTATTGATATCTCCCAGCCCTCCAGCCGGGTTACCGCCACTTCTCCCGTGGACTGAGGCAGGGACACCGGATATTCACCTGTCAGCGGTGGGTAAGGGCATTCCAGGGCCGGATTTTTAGTCAGGCGCAAAAAATCGTACGTGACGTGGAGCCGCCATCCGCCGGGCAATTGCAGGGTTTGTCCCGAGCTCCGGCGGCCTGCCGCATCAGCCATAGCCTTCAGATGGCTTTCCCGTAGCCGTCGAGCGTCTCCCGCAACCAGGATGTATGCCCGCCGCAGCACCATCCTCTGCAGTGCCGGATGGAGTTTGGATAGGGCCAGCCGGTGGAGGCTAACGGAGCCAGCGTCCCCTTCTTCTGCCTCACCTTCTTCAGGGTCGACTAGGACCTGTGGCCAGATGGCGTCAGTTTCGGTTTCCAGGAAGTCCAGCTCCAGGGACGCGGTGTGAGCCAATCTGACCAGCGATTCTCGAATCCGGGGATTATATTCCTCGGCCAAAAGAGGCAGAAGGCTTTGCCTCACCCGGTTTCGGGTGAACCGGGGCAGGGCGTTGCCGGTATCCACCCGGAAGCTCCGCCCCAGTGAGTTACAGTAGGCCACCGTCTCCGCCTTGGTTGCTTCCAGCAAGGGACGGAGAAGCTGGAGCTGGGGTAGGTTCACCGGCCAGGGCCAGGGGGCCAGCTCGGTCATCCCCCGCAGTCCGTGCATCCCGGCACCTCTTAGTATATGGAGCAGAACGGTTTCCGCCAGGTCATCGGCGGTGTGAGCCACCGCTACCGCGGTTGCACCAATGCTGGTGGCCACCTTTGCCAGGAAGGCATACCGTAGCTCCCTGGCTCCCTGCTCGAAGGAGCTTATGCCCCGCTCCCGCTGGTAGGCTAGGGGGTCCTGTTTCTCTACGGTGACCGGCAAGTCCAACTCCAAAGCCAAGTTGGTCACAAACTCGGCGTCGGCGTCGGCCTCCTCGCCGCGAAAGTCGTGGTTCAGGTGCGCTACATGGAGTTTCAGGTCCCATGCCTTGCGGAGGCGATAGAGGCAATAAAGCAAGGCGGTGGAATCCGGCCCGCCGGAAACTCCCACGACCAGGGGTGAGGCGCCCTCCCCGAAAAACCCGCACCGGCTCAGCGAGGCGCTGGCCAGGCGTTCTACCCGGGCGGTTAGGTTAACGTTCATCGTGCACCGCTAGCGCCAGACGTTGCCCAAAGGGAACGGGCAGGCGGGACTGAACCAGCAGCAGGGAGGAGGCGAAGGTCATGGGCCTGGTGAAGATTCCGGGCCTAGGAGGGTGTTTGAGCATCAGCCGTTCAGGGTTAGACAAGCTCATCACGAAGGTCGCAGGCCGATAATCCTGGGATTGTCGAAGAATGATTATCGCCCCTTTGAGACCTTTAACACTCCCGCCAAGGGGCTTAAACATCGGACAGCCTGTCGGCGGGCTGTTGCCCGCAGGTGGGAAGGTGCCTATCTGCGGGCTGTTGGAGGATGATAGTTCAACCGGAACCGCTGGGTTGATTCTCCGGTGATAGGTGGCTGATGGAGTTGTAGCCTTTAAGTCGCCTGCGAAACCCGGTGGTTTCTCGGGTGGTCTCTCCGGTCGTTTCTATGGTGCATACGGAGCCTAAATCGAGATACGTTCCGTGAAAATGAGACCAGGGAATCCCCAGCAGCTTGGAGATGACGCACCGAATGGCGAAGTTGTGGGATACCATCAGGACCGCTTCGTCATCCAAATGGGCCTCTTCCACCTCCAGAAAAGACTGCCAGACCCGCTCTTGGAGCTGGGCCAGTGATTCGCCCCCCGGCATCACGGTGGCCCCCGGGTTCTCCCGCCAGCTGCGATAAACTTGAGACCACTCCTCCTGCATTTGCCGGCCGGTGGCTCCTTCCAACTCCCCCAAATTCAGCTCCATGAGACGGGGGTCAACCGTAACGGGCAGTCCCACTCTACGAGACACCTCTTCGGCGACCTGCATGGTTCGGCGCAAAGGGCTGGAGTACAGGGCTGCCGGACGCCAGGCTAAAGCAGCCCTAGCCGCGTCCCGGGCCTGGGCCAACCCCCGCTGATTAAGGGCCACGTCTACTTGCCCCTGGAACTTACCCAGCTTGTTCCATTGGGTCTCGCCGTGTCTAACTAGAAAGATTTTCATGGGCTGGACTTACCCCGGCTGGACCTACGCAGGGTGGGCTGGACCTCGCCAAAGCGGCGCCGTTGGCTGGGAATGGCGCGGGCCAACCCAAATTGGCCGCGGTTGGGAAACCAACCAGGATGTGCCCGATGATAGCATATACCCGGGGTGCGGAATAGTTGCGAGAAAGTTGACTGGGCCATCGGTGCTGTCTACACTGCCCTTACCCCTCTCCTGTTTCACATTGCTCTTTTTATATTGCTCCTCAGGCGAGAGAAATTAAACTCTACCCCAGCTCGAATCTCCGGGAGGGTGCCAGCGCGGTGGGCTTGAAGATATTGGGGATAGAAACCTCTTGCGATGAAACCGCCATTGGTGTGGTGGAGGACGGGGTGCAGCTGCGTTCCAACATCATCGCTTCCCAGGCGGCCCTTCACTCCCAGCACGGCGGCGTGGTCCCAGAGGTCGCTTCCCGGCAACATATACGAGACATGGTGCCCGCTCTAGAAGCCTCTTTGTCGGAGAGCAGGCTGGGTTTGGAGGACCTGGACCTGATTTCCGTAACCTACGGACCGGGGCTGGCCGGCTCCCTGATTACCGGGTTGAACACTGCCAAAGCCCTGGCCTTTTCGGTGGGCATTCCGTTGGTGGGCGTAAACCACTTGGAAGGCCACATATACGCCTCCTGGCTGGTCCCGGGCCGGCCCAGCCCGGCCGAAGATCCGGGCTTTCCGCTGGCCTGTCTGGTGGCGTCGGGCGGGCATACCGACCTGATCTTGATGGAAGGGCATGGCGTCTACAAGCTGGTGGGGCGGACGCGGGATGACGCAGCCGGCGAGGCCTTCGATAAAGCGGCCCGCATTCTCGGATTGGGGTTCCCCGGCGGCCCGGAGATTCAACGAGTGTCGGAAGCCGCCTTGGGCGAGGGGGTGCCCGCGCTGCCCAGGGCCTGGATGGGGGACTCCCTGGACTTCAGCTTCAGCGGCGTGAAGACCGCGCTTTTGCATCTGGCCCAGGAGCGGGACGTTTACCCGCAGGAGAGCAGCCGACTGGAGCCGCTGGAGTTTCGCCGTTTGGTGGCGGAGATGGCGGCTTCATTTCAGTCATCCGTGGTCGACGTCATCGTGGTCAAGTTACTGAAGATGGCCAAGCAGTACGGAGCCAAAGCGTTGCTCCTGGGAGGCGGCGTTACCGCTAATGCCATGTTACGGCGGGAGATTAACGCTCGCTCTCCCCTGCCGGTGATAATGCCTCCTCCGATACTGTGCACCGACAATGGGGCGATGATCGCGTGCTGCGCCTACTATCAGTATCAGCGGGGAGAGGAATTCGGGATGGATTTAGACATAGATCCCTCTTTGCCCTTGGGATGACCATCCCCGAATGGTGCAGGTGGCTGTCCTTGGATCGCTGGGGTTAAAGGGGTTGCTCCGGCCCGTGGACTTGTTGATGGTTTCGGGAAACCAAGGCCGTCCGGGAAACGAAGGCGGCCCGGATAACCTGGTGAACCTCCGTCGTCGGCTTGTCACCGGTGTAGGGGAAGCTGAAGGCCCAGTTGCCTCCCTGAAAGGTCACCTGACCCAGCTCCTTGGCGAAGTAATGACGCCCAATCAGCCAGCCACCCCAAATTAACGCGGCCAGGATGACTAACGCCCAAACGTCCAGGTTAATTATCGGTATGTTGGGTCCTTCCAGCCGGTCGGCCAGCCAGTAACCGCTAACCAGGTATATCAAGGCTCCTGCTACCAGCAACATCAATCCCTGAACCAAGGAACCAGAGCTGCGGGATTCCGGCTTCACCACCACCCCGTTCAGCTCCTCCACCGGCACCAGGACCGTTTCGTCACCCTTCTGGCCCTGGGCAAAAGAGATAATCCGTTGGTTGGTGGTTACCAGCAACCGCCCCGTGGCGGTGGGCTCTTGGGAAATGCCGTCGGTCGGAGTAAACGAGTGATGCACCCACTCCTGCGGCAACAGCGGAACGCCGCGAATTTGGGTAAGATAGCTGGGGGGATGGGTCTGATCTGGTAACAATTCATTCCTCCGGCGGATATACTAGCATAGAACTTTTCTTGGTCGCACGCTGGTTGGCCTGCGACAAGAAAGGAATTCTTGGACTGAGGGGGCGTTGGCTCGTCCTTACGCCAGCCAGCCGATTAACCCTCGACGTCCCACCTGATAAGGAAAAGGAGGAAGAATATGACCTTGCCAAATCCCGGATCCTGGCAAGCCATCTTGGA
>SMVA01286873.1_pt1 | contig 10081 bp, 8 predicted proteins | sample 2456451 | NCBI WGS metagenome assembly SMVA01 (sample SAMN11095933, study PRJNA526329) | marine sediment metagenome | biome: Marine sediment; feature: Surficial sediment; material: Deep marine sediment; isolation source: Hadal surficial sediment | place: Pacific Ocean | collected 2014-05 | depth 0-1...
CACTCATATTATAATATTTGTTTATCAGGTTGTGTAGTTTCTCAGAGTTGTCGAATTCGAAAGTTGTAATACCATTTGTTTTGTGGTAGGATTTCATTTGCTCGCCTGCTGCTATCAAATAGCTGGAAAGATAGAAATCTCTGTTTGAATATGTATTCATTTTTCCTCCTGTTTATATGTATTCGTTTAACTTTGACCATACTTCATTATAGATATAATTCTGTATTCTGGTCAAGTTTTTTAGTGTAAATATGAAAATAAATATTGAACCAAATTCTTTCCCTGGCATTTCATAGTGGCTTATTAGGGTTTAAGCCATAATTGTCATACCTTCTTAAAAATATTTTTTATAATTCTTTGTGGAAGATCTGGTTGGGTTGGAAATGAAAAGTATAAGTGTGTTCCTGTCGTATGGCTTGAATATGGAGCCGTGGGCATGAGATATGGTTGGTGGGTGTTGAGTGTTTTAGAAGTTTGGGTATTCTTTAATGATTACTTAGCAAGTTTGTTTATCTTGTATAACGTTTGTGTATGAAGCGTTGGGCATTTCAAAGCACTTCATTTTCAGTTTACCGTAATTTTTATTTATATCTATAATTTTCATTTTAACCACTTATTGCCCAATGATTTATACACTTTGTTGTATGAAGTTCTTTTAATTTTAGGAGTATTATTGGGTTTTTTGAAATTCTAAGGCAGTCCATTTTTATCTCCATGTAAGTCAGGTTCTGTAATTGTGTTCCATAGTTATGACAACTTTTCCTCGAGCATGTCCTTTTTCAAGATACCTAATAGCTTCAGCAACATCGGTTAAGGGGTATCGTCTATCAATAACGGGTTTGACTTTTTCTGCTTCAATAAGTTCTTTCATGAATGTTAGGTCTTCTTTGTTTATTTGCACGGTTTCCATTAGACCGACCTGCTTCTTACCAGGTTTTGAAACCCATTTTCCCTTAAACATATGATGGAGCAGAAGCCTCATTGAAGTAAATCCGACTATAACACAACTTCCGTTGGGAGTCAAGGCCCGCATATAATCTGAGACTGAACGATTACCCACAACATCGAGGATTAGATCATAGTGCTTATCGTTTTTTGTGAAATCTTCCTTTGTGTAATCAATAACATAGTCTGCGCCAATCGATCGTGTCATTTCTAATTTGGCAGTACTACATACACCGGTCACTTCAGTATCAAATGATTTGGCAATTTGTACTGCAAAGGTGCCTACACCCCCTGAAGCACCATTGATGAGCACTTTTTGTCCTGCCTGAATCTTTCCTTTATTTCGAATACCCTGAAGGGCTGTGAGTGCGGATACAGGGACAGCTGCTGCCTCATCGAAGGTGGCATTAGCAGGTTTAAGTACTATGTTACTTTCTTTAGCGCACACATACTCGGCATAGGCTCCTCCCCAGCCGCAGCCTCCGTATACTTCGTCTCCTGTTTTAAATTCGCTTATGTTTTTACCGATAGCCTCAATACGACCAGCTATGTCAATTCCTAGTATAGGATTTTTTGGTTTGAAAAGTCCAAAACTGAGCCGGGCCAGGAATGGTTCACCTCTCATCATGTGCCAGTCGGCTGCGTTGGTTGCGGCAGCCTGAACTTGTATCAGGATTTCATCATCCTTGGGAATAGGTTTTTCTACTTTCTTGAGTGCAAGAACATCAGGCGAGCCATATTTTGTGTATACTATTGCTTTCATTTGAATTTTCTCTTTTTAGTCTGTTGTGCTAGCTATTTCTATATAAATGTGTTTTAGAATCAAGTTGGTCTCCCTCGTATTTCATACAACATCTTGCTAAACGCAATACGTTTTAAACGTAAAATAACCTGCTATGTCTGTATAACACCAGTACTAAACTTTGGCATATCAGGATTGTTATTTGCAACTTCAATTGCCATAGAAACATATTTGCGTGTTTCCGCGGGGTCAATTATTTCATCGATCCATAATCTTGCAGCGGCATAAAGAGGATCGTTCTTTTCATCGTAAGCTTTAGAAATTTCATCCAGTAATTTTTTCTTTTTCTCGTCGCTAAAATGCTCGCCACTCTTTTCTGCCTGTTTTAATTTTATTTCGAGTAAAACACTGTTTGCCTGTGCGCTGCCCATCACAGCAATCTTTGCATTGGGATATGCAAATATAAATCTTGGATCGTATGCCTTACCGCACATTGCATAGTTACCTGCACCAAAGCTGTTCCCAATAATTATTGTAATTTTTGGTACAACTGAATTTGCAACGGCATTAACCATTTTTGCGCCGTCCTTAATTATTCCACCCTGCTCGGCTCTGCTGCCAACTATAAATCCTGTTACATCCTGTAAAAAAAGAAGGGGAATTTTCTTTTGGTTGCAATTCATTATAAATCTTGTTGCCTTATCCGCACTATCGGAATAAATTACACCACCAACCTGCATTTCACCTGTTTCGGTTTTTATAACATTTCTTTGGTTTGCAACTATTCCTACAGCCCAACCATCAATTCTTGCATAAGAAGTAATAACTGTCTTACCATATCCTGCTTTGTACTCATCAATTTTTGATTCATCAACAATTCTTGCAATAACTTCATACATATCGTACTGTTTAAACGTATCTTCTGGAAGAATACCGTAAATTTCTTTTTGATCGTAGTCCGGCGGCTTTGATTCGCTTCTGTTGAATCCCGCTTTATTAGTTTTGCCAAATTTATCTGTCAGGCTTCGGATTTGTGCAAGGCATTCTTCATCGTTTTTCATTACGTAATCTGTTACACCGGAGATATTAGATTGAACTTTTGCCCCGCCTAAACTTTCATTATCAATCTCTTCTCCAATAGCAGCTTTAACCAAATGAGAACCTGCAAGAAATACTGATCCTTCTCCCTCAACAATAAGAGCTTCATCGCTCATTATAGGAAGATAAGCGCCTCCTGCAACACAAGGACCCATAATAGCCGCTATTTGTGGGATTCCCATCGAGGACATCCTGGCATTGTTACGAAATATTCTTCCAAAGTGCTCTTTATCGGGAAAGATTTCATCCTGAAGCGGAAGAAAAACACCGGCACTATCAACAAGGTAGATTATAGGAAGATGATTCTCCATTGAAATTTCCTGTGCGCGGAGATTTTTCTTTGCTGTGATTGGAAACCATGCACCGGCTTTTACAGTTGCATCGTTTGCAACAATAATATAGTAGTCCCCGTTTATCCTGCCGATACCATAAACTGTTCCTGCGGATGGAGCACCACCATATTCTTTGTACATATTAAAGGCAGCAAAAGTGCTAAGCTCAATAAATGATTTAGGATCATCAATTAGTAAATCAATTCTTTCTCTTGCAGTTAACTTGCCCTTTGATTTCTGCCGTGCAATTGCTTTCTCACCGCCGCCAAGTTTTACTTGTTTCTTCAACACATTTAATTTGCGAAGAAGTTCTTTTTGGTAATCTTCTCGTTTTAGATATTCATGTGTTTCTTTTAATTGAGTTCCGATTATTTTCATGTGTTTATTATTATTATGCTCATTTTACAGATTGAATTGATAACGAAAATAACCCCAGTTGTCATTCAGTAAGAATCTTGTCAATAATTTTCGGATCTAGTAAATTTATGTTTTTCATTGCAATAAAAAGCTTCTGAATGACAGATGTTTGCTTCTACTTCCTTCTCAACGGGACTCGCTTCATCCTGCTGACCGCCAGGCAAGATTGGGATAATGTTTAATCCTGCAACAATTCTCTTGCAATAACAATTCTTTGTATTTCAGATGTTCCTTCACCAATGGTACATAACTTAACATCGCGGTAAAATTTTTCAACGGGATAATCTTTTATAAAGCCATAACCTCCAAGAATCTGAACTGCTTCACTAGCAGCTTTCTCGGCAATTTCGCTTGCAAATAATTTTGCTATTGAAGCTTCTTTCCCGTTTGGTAATCCTTTGTCCTTCATAAAAGCTGCTCTAAGGGTCAGCAATCGTGCTGCTGTAATATTTGTTTGTATATCCGCAAATTTAAACTGTGTTGCCTGAAATGCACTTAGAGGTTTTCCGAATTGTTCCCGCTCTTTTGAATACTTTATTGATACATCGAGGCATCCCTGTGCTAAGCCAACACTTAATGAAGCGATTGAAATTCTACCTCCTTCAAGTATCTGTAACGCCTGGATGAATCCCATTCCCTCTTCGCCTATAAGATTTTCCGCCGGTACTTTGCAGTTCTCAAATGCCAATTGAGAAGTTTCGCAGGACCGCATACCGAGTTTGTTTTCTTTTTTCCCAACAATAAATCCCGGCATATCGTTTTCAAGAATAAAAGCACTAATTCCTTTTTTACCTTTATTCTTATTTGTTATTGCCATTACAACTGTAGTGCTGCCATTGGCACCGTGAGTAATAAAATTTTTAGATCCGTTAAGTATGTAATAATCACCCTCTTTTTCAGCAATAGTTCGCAATCCCGCAGCATCACTTCCTGAAGATGGTTCGGTAAGAGCCCAGGCACCTATCTTTTTACCGGAGGCAAGATCCGGAACATATTTTTTCTTTAGTTTTTCGTTTGCAAATTTGAAAATGTGACTTGCACACAAACCATTGTGGGCAGCTACTGATAATGCTATTGAAGGATCGATACGAGCTAGTTCTTCAATTATAATTTCAAACTCAATATAACCTAAGCCCGCTCCGCCATACTCTTCAGGAATTAATATTCCCAAAAACCCTAATTCTCCTAACTCCTTTAACAGTTCCATCGGGAACTTCTGTTCCTCATCATATTCCATAATAACTGGCTTGATCTTATTTTCAGCAAACTCTCTAATTGTGTTTTTAATTATTACCTGGTCTTCTGATAATTCTGCCAAAAACTGCCGGTCAATTATACTCATATTAAATCCTTACTTAGAGTTTTGTTTTAATTTGTGATTTTTAAAATTCTTTATTATATCTTCAGCAATATTATAAGGTGATATTTTTCCCAACACCACTTTCTTAAGAGATGAATTTAATGAATTTTTTCCACTTTCATTCCACAGTTCGTTCTTCAAAATATTTTCAACAATATCTTTAATCCTGCGCATTGTTTTTTCCTCTCTTCGCTTCATCAAAAGCTTATTCATTTTGAGGTATTCTGTATGTCTTTCAATTTCTTCAGCCAGGTTATCTATTCCTTTATTTTCAGTTGCGATGGTACTAATTATTTTATACATCCAGCTTTTTTCATCGTGTTCTCGCATCATTAAAATAGTTTGAAGAGAAGCAATTGCCTGCTGCGCTCCTGGTCGGTCACATTTATTCATCACAAAGAAATCTGCAATTTCCATCAACCCCGCCTTCATTGCTTGTACTGCATCACCTGATTCGGGTACCAGTACAACTATGGTCGTATCGGCTGCCTGGGCAATATCTAATTCTGATTGACCGACACCAACAGTTTCCATAATTATGTAATCATAACCGGCAGCATCTAATACATCTGCGGCATCTACAGCTCTGTTACTTAATCCCCCTAAACTTCCACGGGTTGCCATACTTCTGATAAAGACTCCTTGATCCTGTCCGATTTCAGACATTCGAACGCGATCACCTAAAAGTGCCCCCCCCGTAAAAGGGCTGGTTGGGTCAACTGCAATTATTCCAACTTTTTTATTTTGCTTCCGGTAATATTTTGTTAACTGATTTGTTATTGTACTTTTACCGGCACCCGGTGGACCTGTTATACCAATCCGATGTGCATTGCCAATTTTTGGGAAGATTTTTTTTAGCAGTTCGGCAGATGCATTGTTATTCGATTCAACAATAGAAATAGATCGGGCTACAGATCTTTTATCGCTAACACATAAATTTTTTATCAGATCGTTATGCACGGATTAAACTATAGATAATTTTTATCTTTAAAATAGTTTACAGTTTCTTTAAGCCCATCCTTTAAATTAGTAGATGGTTTCCAATTAAAATTATTAAAAAATTTCTCTGAACTAATTACACTTCTCATCTGTTCACCGGCTGGTGCCGGTCCATGTTTCTCTTTACATACATTATTATCCATATCGTTCAGAAATGAAAAAAGTTCATTTACATTTGTTTCGATTCCTGTGCCTATATTATAAATCTCACTTTTATCATCGCTCAATGTTAACAGGTTTGCTTTTACAACATCTTGAACAAAAACATAATCTCTTGTTTGTTTCCCTGTCCCATTTATTATTGGCTGTTCTCCTTTAAGTAATTTTGTACAGAAGATTGCTACAACTCCAGCTTCACCAAATGGATTCTGCCGGGGTCCGTAAATATTTGCATAACGCAGAATCGTATAATTTAAATTATATTCACCGCCATAATAGAATAAATATTTTTCCACACATAATTTTGTTATTCCATAGGGTGAAACAGGTTGAGTTGGATGATTTTCGTCTGCAGGAAAGTATTCTTGCTCACCGTACACTGCTCCACCTGTTGATGAAAACTGGAATTTCTTTACTCCAAATTTCACGGAATTTTGAAGAAGATTTATTGTACCAAGAATATTCGTGTTTGCATCAAATATTGGATCGGCAACAGATTTACGAACATCCATTTGTGCAGCGTGATGGTTAACTACATCAAATCTTTCTTTTTCAAACAACGAAGAGACATCGTGATCGTTTATATTTAATCTTACAAATTTAGCTTTTGGATTAATGTTCTCTTCAAAACCTGTAGACAGATCATCAAGAACTACGACTTCATGCCCCTCATCAATAAAAACATCAGCAATCTGAGAAGCAATAAATCCGGCACCTCCGGTTACAAGTATTTTCACTTAATTATTTATATAAATTAAAATCGTAAATATATTCCTTTACTTTCTCTGGCACAAGAAAATGAATGGGTAAACCCTTCTTTACTCTTACCCGTATATCCGTTGCACTTATTTCAATACCACGCGTTTGTACAAACAATGCCGATTCAACATACTTATCATGATGGGGTGGAGGAAGAGAAGATTTTCTGCGGAGAACCAGGATTTTCGTAAGCTTAACAATTTCATCCGGGTTTTTCCAGGAATTAAATTTAAATATGTTATCATAACCAATAATAAATTCCAGCTCATCATATTTTTCTTTAAACTCACGAAGAGTATCAACAGTATATGAAATTCCGCCTTTCTTAATTTCATATTCAGAGAAGTCAAAGAAATCAACTTCCTCTGTGGCAAGTTTAATCATATTCAATCTATGTTCGGGGCTTGAAGATTTTACATCAGCCTTGTGAGGTGAGACAAAGGAAGGAATGAAAATAATTTTATCCAGTTTTCTCATCTCTCTTACAGATTGAGCGGTTATTAGATGACCGTTGTGAATAGGATCGAATGTGCCACCGAATATTCCGACTTTACTCATTAAAGAAAACCCATATTTACTATAAAAATATATTTAAATCTCTATTGCATATACTGCCAGCAATAAAAATAGCTTTCCTTTTTAGAAAGCTACATGTAAAGATTTTTTAATTCATTAAATTTTTAAAATTAAACCCCAAAAAGAAATTAATTCATTTTCAATTTACTCAATTACAGCTATACCATCATTTAAATAAGTAAGATTAAATATATTTCTAATATTCTGTGCTGAATTTTCAATGACTTGTGCTCGAATAATAATATTATTTTCATGTAAAGAAAAATAATTCTGTACTTATATGTTGAATATAATTTTACTGTAATGTATCTCTACAAAAATATGAATACAATTTTTACAACTTTTCATTCATATCACCCGTTGATTCAATTAGATTTTTAATAAACCGCCTATAATTATTAACCTCATGTTCATAGAATTCCCCGCTCTTTCCGGTTGAATTTTTTAACTGCATTTTACGGAACGCTAAAGTCGTTGCAGCCTTTATATATGAGTCTCGAATGCTTTCATTTATCCAACCGGTTGAATTTCTTTTAGCGGAACTTAAAAACTGCAAATGATCGAATGGTATATTTCCCAGTTCTGCTTCCGAAAGGAGTTCGGCAAATATTAGTTTTTTATCATTCTTTACCGATGCTGTAAAAATTACAAGAAAAATAATAATGGTGATGAACATAAAGAAAAATCCTGTTAAGGCAGTAGATTTAAAGCTAACAGAATAGTTCCAGAAAAAATGTAAGAGTATTGCCAAAGTTAAACCAATTAAAGGAAGAAGTATCCTATGCTTTGCACCTTTAAATTTAGCATAACCAAGAAAAGCTCCGAAGGTAGCAGTTGACACACAATGCATTACTGCGGAAAATAAAGTTCTGATTATCACTATTGCAATCCAATTCGAAACTGTTGTACCAAAAGAAATAAAGTACAGAAAATTTTCTGTCATACCGAAACCAAGACCAATTGCACCGCCATAAACTATTCCATCTGTCATGTTATCAAATTTTCTACTTGTTACTGTAATAAGTAGAAAAATTCCTTTTGTGATCTCTTCCACAACAGGTGCTGTAATTATTGTTCCCAGAAAAATTAACTCTTCTTTGCTGGAAATAAATTGGGAAAATATATTTGAAAAGATTATACCCCCAAGTATTGAAAAGATAATTGCTCCGATTGAGCCCCATAAATAATTGAGAAGTACTAATTTGAATGGTTCTCTGTCATACCTATCAAACCACCAAATGAATACAAGGTAGGTAACCATAGGAATAATTGCTGCAAGCGCCGAAATGAAAATAAACATGTTAAAAAAGTAATTCCGACAAAAATTTTAAAATGATTATGGAAGCACAACTTAAAATATCAAAAGAGATGAATAAAATTCAAATTATATTTAATGTTTGCTGATTTATTTTTCTTTTAACCATTGGATCAGTTCTTTAATTGTAGGCTTTTTACCGTAAGATAAAATTCCTATCCTGAAAATCTTAGCAGCAATTTTTAATGTAACAATTGTAGAAACAAACATGATCGAAAGTGTGATGATAATATCTGTTAGAGGAACAGGAGCAATCTTAAAACGAAGAAGCATTATTGATGGTATAGTTAGAGGAATATAGGACAGCACTGTAACCATCATTGATTCAGGATTTTGAATAGCAGGCATTGCAACTACTACAGGTAGAATCAAAATTAAACTTATGTACGTTGTCATCTGCTGTGCTTCCTGCTCGGTGGTAACTATCGAACCAATACCTACAAAAATTGTTGTATAAAAAATAAATCCGACTATAAAATAAACGAGCATTGGCAAGATATTATCAAATGCTGCCGGTGGAATGACTGCTCCGCCGACAAGTGCTGTGGCTATTAAAGACCAGATAAAAATTTGTGTTAAACCGAGAACACTTAGCCCCAAAATTTTTCCCGCAAGCAATTGTTCCGATGTACAACTTGAAATCAATATTTCAATCAGCCTGTTCGATTTTTCTTCAATCAAACTTCTAATGAGCAATTGCCCCGAATAAATAACCATCATCATTAAAAGCATTATGAAAATAAAAGCTGAAAAGAAAACAACTAAAAAATTCTGCTTTCCTTCCTTCCCGCTTTTTTCAATTTTTATCTGTTCAATCTCAACACTGCTTTGAACAAATTCAGCTAGTGATGGATCAATACCTCTCACATTCAACTCGTTTTGGATTCGTATTTTATTAATTTTTTCTTCGAAATGTCTTAAATCTTTAAAGCTCCCTAAATTTTCACTTCTGTATTCAACTTCAAGCGAGTCGGTTCCGCCATTCAGGATAAACAGAAACCCTTCAATCTCATTATCAATTACATTTTTATCGGCTTTGGTTTTTAATTGTTTAAGCGTTTTTTTGTTATCGGCAAAATTTAATAAAATATAGTTCGGCTGATTGTCATCTAATTTATATTGTTCTAACTCATCATTTAACTTATGAAAATAAATTCCTGATGTATCTACTACACCAATTATTTTTGTCTGAATGTTTGCTTTTGTGGTTAACAAAGTAGGAAGTAAGGAAAACATTATAATTATCAATGGCGTAATTACCAGCGATATAATGAACGTTTTCGTTTTTACTTTTTCAAGATATTCCCACCGGGCTATTGTTAATATTTTGTTCATTCGTTAAAAAATTTAATTCTGTTTAATTAAATCAATAAAAATTC
>SMVA01324186.1_pt1 | contig 10080 bp, 9 predicted proteins | sample 2456451 | NCBI WGS metagenome assembly SMVA01 (sample SAMN11095933, study PRJNA526329) | marine sediment metagenome | biome: Marine sediment; feature: Surficial sediment; material: Deep marine sediment; isolation source: Hadal surficial sediment | place: Pacific Ocean | collected 2014-05 | depth 0-1...
CGGCGCCACCCTTGTCCAAAGCAGCCTGGAAATCCTCATTGGTGGGTTTGTCAACTGAGGGGTCTCTGCCGGAAGCCTCCAAGATTTCCTGAGTAGCCTTACCAATGCCGCATCGCGTCATCGCGCTCCGAATCGAGGGCTCAACAATCTTGAAATCGACATTCATCCCGACTTGAGTCCAGTAACCCTGGAGGGCCTCGGAGACTTCCACCTGCTTGGGAATGCGAGGACCACGACTCACGATGGTAATGAGGTTATCCGGGTTGTAGTTAGCCTCTGCCAACAGCTCTTTGGCCCGATTTGGGTCGAAGTCGTAAGGCGCGGTGTTACGCTCCGTGGCGCCAATTATGCCAGGCCAGATGATGTTGCCCCGACAGGTGGTGTACCCACTGTACAGGGTCTCGACCAATTCCTCACAGTCGATAGCGAGCGCCATGGCCTGCCGAACCTTTTTCTTCTTTAGCTCCGGGTGCCAAATTGTGTTGGTGGTGAGGGAGTAGGTCTCCGCGGAGGAACCGAATTTCAACATATTTGCTGGCAGCGAGCCGACTCCATCGACTCCAATATCCCAACCGATGTCGGCCTCGCCGGTCTTGATCATGGCGCCAATAACCGTAGGTTCACTCCGCCAGACCCACTTGACGTTCTTGATAAAAGGCTTCTGGAACTCGAAGTGGTCGCCGACGGGGACGTAGTCCTCATAGGCCTCCTGGGTTATGGAGATGCCAAGGTCCCAGTCCACATGCTTGTAAGGACCGAGGCCGATGCTTTGGCGGGAGCGCTCCGCCTCCGTGGCGCCGGCATGCCACGCTGGGGCCTCAAAATCCAAGAAGAAGGCGGTGTTGGGGAATATAGGACAGGGCTCGTCACAGTTGATGTCCACCGTAAACTCGTCTACAACCACGCCCTTGTAGGGGCCGGTGTATCTTATGCTGCCTCCCTCGTTGGTAATATCACCTTGAAAACCGAAACTGTAAAGGGCCGCATCGGCGTTCCAGGGCTCGCCATTGTGGAACTTGACGCCTTGTCTCAGCTTGAAGCGCCAGGTGTCCGGGTCAACCTGCTCCCAACCGACCGTGGCGCTAGTGGGCACGATACGCAGGTCGTCGCCCGACTGCCAGGTCAGCGGATCCTGGAGATTCGCTCGAACAATCGCTGCGTTGAGGGAGGCGCCGATGGAAAGGAACGAGCTGAGTTGGATCGGCTCCTCCGGCACCACCAGAACAATTTCATCCCTGGCAGATACCACGCCGGACGGTATCGGCGTGGCTGTAGGCGCGGCGGTAGGAGTGGTTACCGGAGGGGGTGTCGCCGTCGCTTGCTGAATTGGGGGCGCTGTCGTCGGTTCGGCGGCCCCCCCGCAGGCCACCGCCAATAAGGCCACCAGGCTCAGCAACGCCAACGGCCAGGCTTTTATTGCTTTAAGATACCGCATGGAGTCCTCCTGACAAAAAAATACTGGGGTCGCCAGAAAGAATACATCTACCAGTGCACCGATTCAAGGGCTGCGGCTGGCGGTCCCTCCGGCTCAATTGGTCCCGTTACAGCAAGACCTGTCTACAACTCCTTCAGCGGGCGTATTAATTACCGCCCATATGCTCCATATAAAGTATAATGGAACCGAAGCCACTGGCGTTATATTGGCAGCAGCCAATGGCCTGGCGCCGGGCGCAACGCCTGAAACCAATCAAGAAGGGGTTTAAGTTCAAGTGATTGAAGGCGGCATTTACTATTGGGTAGTTCCATTCGGTAGATCCATTGCCGGCTTCATGGCTGGGCTTCTGCTGGGCATTGTGGGCGGCTGGATGGCGGTGGTGATCTACGCGATGGCCGGGTTTCCCTGGGCGATTGAGGTACAGCGGAACATGTACCTAGTGTGGATTGGCTTGGGAGCCGGTATCGGCGGCTATTTGGGATGGATGAATCTCACCTCCCGCCGTTCGCTGATCATTGCTTTCGTGGTACTGGTAATCATTGGCGGCATCGCCGGCGCCTATTTGGGATTCATTTACGGGCAGGGAATCGAGCCAGGTTATCTGGGACGCCGCTACGCTCTGGACAGCGCCATCCATTTCGGGGCGGCCATCGGCGCCATAGTGACGGCCACTGTCCTGGGCCTGATCAACCAGTGGGGTAGATCAAGTCGTTAATTGTTCTCCCCGGTCCATTCGCCAAGAATTTAACAGCGACACCCTGGGCAGATCCCCTCTGGCGAAAGCTTTCATGGGTTGCCTCGGTTGTTGCGGTCCGATGAACCCGAGCTAAACCACCTGCGCCGCACCTCCTGGCGTCCCATGTTCCTGCGGGAGACATTCTCCAGCAGCCGGCTGATGCCGATGTACTGGAAATCATCCCCCAACCAGGTATCCAGCGCCCCCCACAACGAGTATAGGAACAGGAAGAAGCCGCAGGCGATAAATAGACCGCTCAGACTCGGCAATCCGCTGGTCAGAAAGGCCATTATCCCCATGACCAAAATCAGCAGCTGGGCCACGGAGGCTTGCATTCCCTGATATGCCCCCCAAGTCATTCCACGACGGCGGAAAGAGCGTCCAATCAGGTAAGGCAATACTGGGCAAAAAAGCAAGGACCAGGGAGGGCTCAACAGTATCAGGCTGATTGGCAATCCGACTAGAAGAAGGCTAGCGTGGCCTGTTGCAGCGCCCCATCGCTCTATTTTGCTGTAAGGAGATATCTCTCTTTCCGGTTTTGACACCGCACTCTCCAAACGGGGACTGAGCTCCGGGGACCGGCTCCGGGACAGTGGCGACTTTCGGCCACGCGAACAATAGGTGTCGCCTCTAAACTTGGTGCTCTTCCATTCTATCGGCACCGGGTATCCTGTCAAGAAAGGGGGCCTGCAGCTCATCCTGGCTGGGGTTTAACCTCCGGCACTCGCCAGCCGCGAATGTCCGGCAGCCTCTACCCCGTAGGCGGATTCCAACTATGACTCTCGCAAGACAGGCGACAATTTGACTGATCGACAAGCTTTCTGAACCAGGGCTCACCCCCAAAGGCCTAACCGACCCGTTCCTCGTATAAGTGTCCTTAAACGCTGTGTGGTTGGTTGCTGAACGCGAGAATCGTCGGGAGCCCCGGAATCTACCCCGGCCGGCACCACCGCGTGAGCTGCACTTGCCAGGTGTGGCCTCCTGATAGATTCAGCATCGTCTCGCTTTGGGAAACCGGTCGACAAAGTATAGCGCCGGGATTACTATTCCCTCATAACGCCAAGCGCACGAGCTCAATCAGATTGAACGCCGATCAAGGGAGCTGAGGTAGCTGATATGTAACGTCGGAATGTACAGGGCTCATTAGAGAATGATTTTCTCGAGGGCGTCAGCTTTATCGGGGTTCGTAAAGCGGTTCTTGGGGAGGCAAAAAGGAAGTCTACCTGGCCGACGACACCTTGCTGGAAGTTACTAGCAATGGCTCAAGGGGGAGAGAGGGCACGAACGCTCGACTTTGCCGCGGCGCGGTATAGACAAGGTAGATGTCCAAGTTGTGGAAAGGGTTTTGGAGAACCCCGAGGCTTGGAATATAGAAACAAGGCTTTAGATCTCTATTGCCATACTTGCAGGAGACGCTGGCCAATAGAGCTAAATCTTGGGGCTCTGCGGGATGAACTTTCTCTTTTGGAATCTCCCCGGTCAGATATGCTCCTTGTTCCCGTCCCCGGTTCGTCAATTCCTCAAGAAGAATCTGCCAGACGCACAGTCGTGGGTAGGTTGGGTAGTTTCTTCCGACGTATTGCGCTGAGGCACTGACCCTCCAGCGGGGCTTGCAACGAAGCGTTCGGCAGGACCATCGGAAATACAACCAGTCTGCACCAGCGAAGTACCAGAGCTTTGATATAGTGGCCTCAGCGAACGCCGCCCGCATCTGGGAAGGCAGGGACATTAGCGGATGGCCGGTGACTACTCTTTTGAGAGGCAAGGTGATGTTGGAAAACGGCCAGTTCTTTGGCGACCTGAATGACGGCCAGTCTATTCCCAGACGAATTGCCCCGGAAATTCTCAACAAACCGGCTTGCTAGGCCCAAGATTGCCCTGATTCCCTCGCAAGGATTATTTGGATCAAATTTGTGCAAAGGTCAGCCCTAGTGGATATCGCCGGGTAGGTCATTGTGCTCCTGTTAGGTAGGATTTGAAGGATTTACAACAATTGGCGACGCAGATCGACCAGGAGTATCTGGTGGATACTTTGAGAGAGCTGGCCCAGGTTCCCACCGAGGTGCCCTTGGGAGAAAACACCTTCATCGAGCCCGACGACCCCAAATTGGTCCACTACGTGCAGCGGGTGCTCCGTCCGAAAATCCAGTCTCTGGAGTTAGCTGCTGTGGTGGATGTTCCCCGAAACCAATTGTTGCTCAGTATGGGGGAAGGAACCTCCGGTGCGTCTCTGCTGGTTATGGTGTATACCCCAACCCAGCACCACAATCTTATGATGGACCCCTTATCAGGCAAGGTGGAAAACGCGGCCGCCTGGGGATTCGACGAGCCATGCATTTTCGGCCAGGGGGTAGGCCAAAACAAATCCCATCAAGCCATATTTCTTGCAGTGCTGAAGCTGCTGCGAGACCAAAAGGTTAAACTCTCCGGCACCCTGTATTTTGCCGTGAATAATGAGGGGCTGAGTAGCCACCGTTGCTCCAACGCTATAATCGAGGCTCTGGACCCAAAGCCGAATTTTGCCATACTAATGACCCGCACCGGGCAGGCCATTTCTTTGGGCAATAGGGGAAGGGTGGACGTTAACATAGAGGTAAGGGGAAAGGCCAGCCACTCCAGCGTTCCCCAAGATGGGTATAATGCCATAGAAGGAGCGAATCAGGTTTTGAACCGTCTGAAAGAGGTCCCTTTAGGGGTAATTCACTCCTTGCTAGGTGGGCGTCACGCTGTCCCATACCAGTTGACTTTTCAACCCCTGGCGCCCCATACCCTTCCGGCGGTAGCCAGGCTGCGGGTAGACCGGAGATTGCTGCCGGGGGACGATCCGGATGAAGCCGCGGATGACATTCGGCGGGCCATTGGTGTCATGGACCCTTACCAAATTACCGTGGAAAGGGGCGAGTATATGCTTCCGGCCCTGTGCGACCCCGACCATCCAGGAGTTCAATCCCTGAAACTGGCGCATCGGGAGGCCCTGGGGGTTGAGCCCAACACCTTTTACGGTCATGGAACCTTCGATGCCGGCGGACCCTGCGCCGCCGGAATACCGACGGTAATGTATGGCGTTGGTGGGGGCGACTGGCCGTTAGGGGAGGATTTCGTGCCCATTTCTCATTTGGTGCAGGTGGCTCAGGTGATGGCCCATACGGTGCTATCAGTTCTGAGCTAGGCCCGACCGGAGGGAGTTGATGTCACATCCAATGAAGGCCAAATTTGGTATCAGCCTGTCTAACCGGGCTGTTCTGTTCAACTGGGCTTCCATGGACGATTTGATCCAGGCGGCCAAAACCGCCGAAGAGTCCGGGTACTTCCACGGAGTATGGGTGGGCGACAACCTGCTGTCCAAGCCACGCATCGAGTCGATTGTCACCCTGTCCGCCATTGCCTCTCATACCAAGTCTGTGAAATTGGGCACCATCTGCCTGGCCAGCTTTCCGCTGCGGCATCCGGTCTTGCTGGCGATCCAGTGGGCCAGTCTGGATGTGCTGTCGGAGGGAAGGACCATTTTGGCAGTTTGTAGCGGTGGCTCGGAGCGGAATGGCCCCCAATTTGCCACGGAGCTGCAGGCCATGGGCGTCAAGTCTCGTGAACGAGTAGGACGGGTGGTCGAGGGCATAGAGATCCTCCGGCGATTGTGGGAGGAAGAACGGGTGACCCATGAGGGCAAGTATTACCAGTTTTCCGATGTGGAAATGTTGCCCAAGCCCAGGCAGCAGCCTTTGCCCATCTATCTGGCCGCCAACCCCAGGCCGGGGCAGGCGGACGAAGCTGTGGTGGAACGAATTTTGCGCCGGGTAGCCAGGCACGCCGACGGCTGGCAAACGGATGGAACGCCGGTGGAGACCTTCCGGGAGCGATTCTCCAGGATTCGGGAGTACGCTGCCGAGCTAGGACGTGACCCAGCCCGGTTGGAGTCCTGTCTTCATCTGTACGTGAACATCAACGACGATCCGGAGCAGGCCTATAGGGAAGCCGAAGCCTTTCTGACCGAGTATTACGGTGCCGGCGCCATATCCAGCGACCGAGCCCAGGTCTGGCTGGCCTGCGGTTCTCCTCAGGCGGTCATCGACAAAATCGCATCATACATCGAAGCCGGGTGCACTATGCCGGTGATGCGTTTTGTCTCTCCGGATTTGAAGGGACAGCTCCAGCGGTGCATTGAAGAGGTAATGCCCGCCTTCAAGTCTCAGGTGGCAGCTGAGGCGTGAATCATCGACAAACTTTGCCGGTAGCCGCTACGGGCATCTGTACCGGAGTGATGACGGCGAAGAGCAATTTCCTATTAGCCGCCGGCTCGAAGTCGGGCCGTGAAAAAGGGGTCCTTATTTTAGAGCCGGGGTCCGAGTGGCAAACAGATACGGGGTAGCCGTTGAAAGTGCTACCCCGTTTTTCCCAGCAAGGCATGGATTGCAAATTGGCCACTTGCTACCTACTGCTCTCGTTTCTTTTTCCCCTGTTTTCTAAACTTAAATTATACTGATGGTACTCGTCATCATCTTTCTCTTTGTCTAAGGTCACAGAACCGAAAGCCCGCCCTCTCCTGCACGGGCCAAATAATCTAGCGAACTCTCCTCGAAATCTGTACAACGAATCTGATTCCCGATCGTTTTTGCTTGCTGGTTTATACTCAGGGTCCCCAGGTGTACGTCCATATTGGTCGAAGGCCCTTACTGTTCCATCAGCTCGGTGACCATGTAGGGTTGGCCGTCGTGGTCCCCCAGGTCAAACACGGTGACAATGTGGGGGTGGGAGCCGAGCCGGCCCATGGCCTGGGCCCCTCTGGTGATGCGGGTACGGGACACCTCGTCTAGGCCTTCGGTCTTGATCAGAGCGAAGGCTACCTCTCGGTCCAGCAGGGTGTCCTGGGCCAAGTAGACCTTCTTTTTGCCTCCTTCGCCTAGGAACCGCTTGACCTGGTAGCGGCCGCTAGCGAAGGAGGTTGGCTGGTCTGGAGTTGGGGCTAAGGCACTAGGAGCGGAAGTAGCCGGCTGACTAGCGGGCTGGGAAGTAGAATCGCCTAGCGCCCGGTCTGCGGCGGCCATGAACACGGCTGCGTCCTGGTTGTCCGGGTCGAATGCCAACACGTTCCGTGCCCGATCTTGAACAACCGACCAGTCGGATCGGAATACCGCTTGTTCAGCCTCGTCTAGAAGCCCGGCCGAAAGGTCCAAAATCCCTTCAAAATGTTACCCCGACAGATACGAATTACCGGCCTAAATTGCCAAGAAAAGGGGTTTCCGGCCGGGTTTCTAGGAGGCCGTCAATTGTGCGTTGGATTCGGTCGCTGGTCATGATTGACGAATAGTAATACCGACGGTGGGCGTACGTCCAGTGAATCGGAGCGCTCCGATACTTGCGTAATCTCCCACGACGATCTTCGTCCTGCGGGGAGCGGGTTTACCAGAGTGCTAGCACTCAGCCAGCGGGTAGTCGACAAGGATTAGCGCAGGGCTTATTATCCCAAATACAACACCTCGAGCACTTCTCAGAGAGCGTATCTCCGGAAAAGTCACGTCACCCTGCTGGGGGCTATCAAGAATGTTTCAAGCCGAAGAGAGGGTAATAGCACTCGACGAAGCAGTGGAGAGGTATAAACAGGGAAGGTGTCCATGTTGCGGCAAAGGAGTAGGAGATCCCAGAGGTCTGGAATTCAGAAGCAGGCTTTCAGACCTCTTTTGCCATACCTGCCGACGAAGTTGGCCGGTAGAGCTAAATATTGAAGCTCTTAGGGATGAACTCGCTCTTTTAGAATCTATTCTTACCGATTTACCCCCGGTTTCTGTCCCCGAGTCGTCAATACCTCAGGAAGACTCTCCCAAGGTCACAGTAGTAGGCAGATTCGGCACTTTCTTCCAGCGAATTATATTGAGACACTGACCCTCACACCTTTCAAGTAGACTGAGGACCCGTGCTCCGTAGACCAATGGGATTTCCTTGCCAGCTAAGATCTAGCGACAGACTCCGGCATGACTACGTGGACTTAACCCAAGGTATGGCACACTAATTTGTTCATGAGGAGGTCAACCGAACTACCAATGTCTGTTGCAAATAGTGAGGACCTGACCCTCCTCCTTCTCCACGACCACTACGCAACATTTGACAGCTTCTGTATCCAGATTTCGACCCCGAGGACCCCGATGCCGGAAGGCAGCCAATGTTGATTATTGGGAGACCGAGTAGGAGGACGCTACACCACGCCGGCCTGTCCCTTGCCATCGCCGGGGGTGTTACACTCATAGAGAACAGGATAAGGAACCTGGATAATACCCCCGCTTGTAGGGTTTGGATGGAAGACATGGCGGCATAGCTACTGGCAACAGAGCCCCCGGCCTTAGCTTGTCTTTTTTTGCCAAAGATGAGGGTTCACCTAAAAGGATTCACTTCTACCGACGCAATCGTCGTCATCGAGTGCGAGTGTGGCAACACGCGCATGTTGGATGAGGCAGGCGGTTTTCCCGCCGAAAGGATTTATGTTTTTCGCCGAGGGGTACCGATAAAAAATCTGCGTTGTTGCCGTCTGCATTCTCCGACTTCGGAAACGCTTTCCAGCAAAGTCCAGGAGTGTCGGGAACGCTACAGGATTATCCTTCAACACGAACATGTGTTTCCATACCTGGAGATTGAACACATCTCTCCAAGACCGAACGAGCAAATTTTAGAAGTCGAGACTATCAAGTTCCCAGAACCGTCAAGCTAGAAACCGGAGTCGAGGAGTGCTTTGCATGAGAGTGTATTGGCGAAAGGTGAAAAGGGGACAGAACCTGATTCTCAGTGACGAAAACGACGGCCATGAAGAGGAACTCGGAGGGTTCCGAGACACCAAACGTGGCATCGACGCGTTGGCGAAGACCTTTAGCTACGACCCAAGCCGCTCCCGCAAGGGGTTCCCATCTATCGAAGAAGCCAAGGATTTTGTGGAGTCCTTCAGACCTTGGGAGCTATACGATACCCAGGGCGTTACTGTTGACCCTGAGGTGAGGCCAGCTCTAGATTCGGCCACAACAGACACAGCGGGCGCCGCTTAACCGCGCAGGTACTGTTGCTGTAGCTGACACCCTGGAGCTGGGCCGCTGGCCCCGCCGCCGGGTCGGATTGGGGGCAACAGCCCCTGCTGGCTTTCGGCGACCTGGCCACCAGCTCCACCGCCCGCTCTGCCCTCTCGGAGTTGCTCATCAGATACTGGAGAGTACGCCGGTCAGCGGTGCCAACGCCAAAGAACTGCTGCTGACACCCTGGCCCTGGCTTGGACCAGACAAAATGCCCCGGCTGCCAGAGGGGAAACATGGTGGTGGTCGAGCAGATTCCCCAGTTCTCGGCAGCAGAGCTTGGTCGAAGGATCTACTCTAACTCGGAGTTTCTGGACTCATCATGACCGGCCTCATCTTACCAGCAACTTGCGGGAGCGGGCCCACCGCTTCAGGAGAAGGGGCAATGCCAGTCTGTTCCCTAGGGGCCCGATCCCTTTGCCGGGGCCCCATTTCCCCGCAAGCGCCCTTCTTGTTTCCCCACAAAGCAACGAAGGTACCCGGCTCAGGCACAATGTCCCAGGGGAAGGCTGCCAAATCCGGCCTGGTCAGGGGTTCTCCCCACAATCCTTCCCCTTAGAATCCCCATAAAGGCCCAGCTGGGTCATCATTTCGTTTTCGTCTCGAGTGATTATACGTATTCCGCCATTTCAAAGAAAACTCAGGAAAACCGCCACCGCCCAGGCCAGATCGGTAACATCGGGCTAGGTGGCTTCGCACTGTCTCGGATGCCTTCCGAATAGTGAGCCTAAGTTTGTCGCCCCACTAACGGGAATAAACTCCAGCTCCAGATTGAAGCCTTGCCGTCTCTGTTAGACAAGGCACTCCGATACGTGTCCAGATAAGCTTATTGTTGCGCTCCCGGCCTTTAACGGTCAATCGCC
>SMVA01355104.1_pt1 | contig 10080 bp, 8 predicted proteins | sample 2456451 | NCBI WGS metagenome assembly SMVA01 (sample SAMN11095933, study PRJNA526329) | marine sediment metagenome | biome: Marine sediment; feature: Surficial sediment; material: Deep marine sediment; isolation source: Hadal surficial sediment | place: Pacific Ocean | collected 2014-05 | depth 0-1...
AGAGGATGAATTCCGTTCCCCTGCGCGCCTGTTTCGAAGCGGGGCCCGAAACCAATTCGATGCGGCCGCCGTGGGCTTCGACCGTCTTGCGAGAGAGAGCGAGGCCGAGGCCCGTCCCCTCCCGTTTCGTCGTGAAGAAGGGACTCCAGATTCGCTCGCGATCGGAGGGCGCGATTCCTCCTCCGTTGTCGAGTACGCGGAGCCAGATCTCGCTCCCGGCCAGATTCTCACCGCCCAGGACCTCCACACGCGGCGAGGAGGCCGGCTCGCTTGCGGTCGCGTCGATCGCATTCGCGATCAGGTTCTCGATCACGCGACGGAGTTTTTCGGCGTCCCCTCGCATCTCGCCAGGCCGATCGAAATCGATCGTCAAGTCGATCCCGGCGGACGAGGCTCGATCCCGCAGTCCATCGACCGCGGCCCTCGCCACCTCACGAAGTTCCAGATCGGCAAATCGCGGTTCCTCATCCCGCGCATAACGCAACAGGTGGGAAATCGAACGCTCGACGCGATCGAGCTCCGAGAGCGCCGTCTTCGCAAAATCGAGATTGTCGTCCGAGGCGGGATCCTCCCCCATTTGCTGTACGAGGCTCTTCGCCGCAGTGATTGGATTTCGAATTTCGTGTGCGATCGAAGCCGAGAGATCCTCGAGTGAACGCCGGCTGCGAGTCTCGACCTGTCTCCGCTCGGTCTTGACACTGCGGGCGGAGCGTGCGCCCACTTCGCGTTCGACCCAGCGGTCGCGCAGTGCGGGCGCGGTCATGGCCCAGAGATAGTGACAGAAGACGCCGATTCCCCACGCGAGACCGACGATCGCAACGACGCGAGGACTGCGTGTCGCGACGAGAATGATCGCCAGGCTGGCCAGATAGGTCCCGAAATGCGTGATGAAGGCGATGCGGTGGTTGGCACGGCGATGTGCCCGCGCCACCAGACGTTCGTGCTCGCGGGCCGCCGGATCGAGCGGCGGCCGGTCGCTCTGCGTTCCACGCCGACGCAGGCGGGCTCGACCGCGGTGTCGCGCTTCGGTCCTGCGTCGAGCGCGCTCCGCCGAGCGAGAGGCCCGACGGGCCATCCGTCGGGCCTTGCGTTCTCTTTTCTCCGCTTTGGCCACGCGGCGCTGAGATCGTTCATCGGCCTTGGCCTCGCGGCGTAGGCGACCCGCTTCACTCGGCGCGGTGCGAGAGGTCTTTTCGGCGACCTGCCGCCGCAAGCCTTCGAGTTCTTCGAACCCGCGCTCGGCCAAACGATCCAACCGCTCGGCGCCGGCTCGCTCGATCTCGTCGACCTGTTTTCGAAACACGTCGCGCAACTCGTCGATGATCTTCCGGCCGGGGCTCATGGACGGATCTCCGGGGCGAAACGATGTTCGCCCGGTTGGGGGCGCAGACCGCAAAGGATCGACCGAAAAAGAAGGGGCTGCCATGCCGTCGGTTAGAGCAATCCCTGTGCCGAACCCCGATTGTGCTCTTCGCGTCCAGGCGTCCACCCCAGCACACGACGCACACGAAAGGCTGCAGTCAGATTACTGCACTGTCGGCGGATTCAGACAGTCGACTCGACCCGAAGCGATGCCCCTCGGGGCAATAGCCGACTTGCAGCGGACCCCAGCCACACCGGCCCATCCCCTGGAGCGTCCCGCTATGCTGCCGACCCCAAACCAGACAAGGAGCTTCGCTTGGTCACCATTGGAATGAACTACTTCGTCATCCCAGGCAAAGAGCAGGTCTTCGAGGACGCCTGCGCGAAGGTCATTCAGACCATGGACGGCATCGAGGGCCACGACACCTCGTCGCTCTACTCCCAGGTCGGAGAGGGCGCCCCGGTCTATCTGATCGTGTCACGCTGGCAGGACGAATCCGCATTCAAGGACTTCATCGCCTCCGACGCGTTCAAGAAGGTCACCAACTGGGGAAAGCTGAACATCCTCAGCGGCCGACCGCAGCACACGACCTATCGACACGACTGACCGCGAGCGATCCAGCCGTCTCAGATGTCGATGAAGTCGACGCCGCCGAGGCGCCGGGTGGCGAACGGTGCCACCACACGTCGCGGGCTACAGCAAGGTTTCGCAACACAGCCAGCGGGGATGCATCGGCAGACGGGCGTCGCGACGAGTCTTGGGTCAGGCCTAGCTACTCCAGCTCGAAGGACAGTCCCCAATAGCCTTCGCCTTCGACCCAAGCGCTCCCGATCGGAATCTGGCGGCTGTTTTCCCAGGTGGCATCGCCCTCGGCTGAACCGATCACGCCGTTCGCGCAGCTGAGAAACGGGTATTTGATCCGGAAGAGCTGCGAACAACCGCCGTCGTCAATTTCTTCCGAGGGCGTGCTGAGATCGATCCCGTCCAGCGCCATCGCGACGCCCGAAGAAAAGACGAGCAGTCCCGCAAGGGCCAAAAATAGAGTGAGAACAGCGGCAACATTGAGCTTCATCGTAAGCTCCTTCAACATCAGCGCCCAGCCTCACCACCCCCGTCTTCATTCTCGCACGCCAAGCCTCCAAAACTCAACCCCCAATCCGAGCGCGAGCCAAGAAAGACTCACCCACCGGCTCCAACGCTGGCTTCTCCACCACTCCCCAAACCGCTCCCCAATCGCCCTAAACCGCTCCCGCGGCAAACCTCACCGCTCGCGGCTCGGTCGCCTCGTTCTCAGGACGAAATACGGCCCAACGCGCCAGGCACGCTCGGCGTATGGCCCGAACCCGGACCGACGTCGACTAATTCTTCGTTTTGGATTTCGCTTCTTCAGCGAGCAGCAAGGGCTCGAAACGACTCTTGTCGGTCGCTTTCATGTAGGCGTCGCGCGCCGAGATCTTGTGATCTTTTGCGTAGGCGAAAAGGACATCGTCCATCGCCTGCATCCCTTGCTTCTGACCCGCCTGGATGATCGAAGCGAGCATCGGCGTATTCCCTTCGCGGATGATGTTCGGAAGCCCCGCGGTCTTCAATAGGATTTCGGTCGCCGCGATCCGCCCGCTGTTGTCGGCGCGGGGCAGGAGAAGCTGCGAGACGATGGCCGCCAGCGATTCGGAAAGGGAGAGGCGAACCATGTTCTGCTCTTCTGCGGGAAAGGCGTCGATGATCCGATCGATGGTCTTGGCGGCGTTGTTGGTATGCAGGGTACCGAAGACCAACATCCCCATCTCAGCCGCGGTGATCGCCAGGCTGATCGTTTCCTGCTCGCGCATTTCACCGACCAGAATCACATCCGCATCCTGACGAATCGCCGATTTGAGAGCCGATCCGAAACCACGCGTATGCAGGCCGACCTCACGATGGGAAAAGAGCGAGTTCTGATTCTGGTGGATGAACTCGACCGGGTCTTCGATCGTTACGATATGACGTGAGTAGGTCTTGTTGACCTTGTTGATGATCGCCGCGAGGGTCGTCGACTTGCCGGAACCCGTCGGTCCGGTCACGAGAACGAGGCCCTCTTTCAGGTCCGCGAGATCGCACACCGCCTTCGGAAGATTCAAGTCCTCGAGCGAAACGATCTCCTCGGGAATGATTCGAAAGACACACGCCGCACCGGATTCCTGTACGAAATAATTGGCTCGGAATCGAGCGACGCCCTCCAGGCTGAAGGCGAAGTCGAGATCGCCCGTCGCGTCGTATTCGCTCCAGGCCCGAGCGGGGGCGACTTCCTGCATCATCGCGCGAAGCGTGTCGTGAGGCAGAACGGCCTGTCCCTCCATCACTTGGATGGCCCCCTTGGCCCGGAAACGGGGGGGTTGTCCGGCGACCAGATGAAGGTCGGAACCGTCGTTGTTCTTCACGTAAACGAGTAGCGGATCGATTTGAGCCACGAGATGAATTCCTTCGTCAGGCGCCGGCCGTGATGAGCTTTTTCTCTTCGGCAAGGCCCAGTGCGACTTCCCGCGTGATCGTGCCCGACGCGACGAAATCGTTCAGGGATTGCTCGAGTAGATACATGCCGTGGGAGCGGCCCGTCTGCATCGCCGATCGGATCTGCACGGTTTTCTCATCGCGGATCATATTTCCGATCGCACGGTTGATCACGAGCAACTCGAGCGCGGGTACACGCCTCTTTCCGTCCGCGGTGGGGACCAGACGTTGGGAAATGACGGCACGCAACGATTCGGAAAGCATCGCCCGAACCTGATCCTGCTCGTTCGACGGAAATGCGCCGATCATCCGATTGACGGTCCGCACCGCGTTCGAGGTGTGCAACGTCGCGAGTACGAAATGACCGGTCTCAGCGGCGGTCATCGCGAGGCTGATGGTTTCCAGATCGCGAAGCTCCCCGATCACGATGATGTCGGGATCCTCACGCAGCGCACCGCGAAGAGCGCGCGCAAAGCTCGAGGTGTGCTGGCCCGCGTGGCGCTGGTTGACGAGACAATTCTTGGACGCGTGAACGATCTCGATCGGATCTTCGACCGTGAGAATATGTTCGTTGCGATTCTCGTTGATGTGGTTGACGAGTGCCGCCAGGGTCGCCGACTTGCCACATCCGGCGGGCCCCGTAATCAGCACCATGCCCTGGTGATAGTCGGTGTATTTCTTGAGGGCCTCGGGAAGGCCCAACTCTTCGAGGGTCGGCGGCTTCTCGGGAATCGTTCGAAAGACCACGTCGAGGCCGCGCTGTTGACGATAGGCGTTGGCCCGAAAACGACCGATGCCCGGCAGGTCCAGACAGAAATCGAATTCGCCGTCACGACGCAGGATGTCGCGCTGTTCGGGCGTCAGAGAGGCAGCGACCATTCGCTCGACCGCTTCGGGTTCGATGTCCGCATCCGAGATCACGAACTCGCCGTTGATTCGAGTCTTGAGTGCGCCCCCCGCGTGCAGGTGGATATCCGACGCGTGGTTCGCGACGCCTTCGGCCAGAATCGCTTCGAGCCGCTCGCGATCCTTTGCGTTGGGCTCCGGAACGGGAATATCGAGAGAGAATTCCGTTTCGTCGACCGCAGCCACGGAGTTCGGCGACTGCGCGGGCGATGGAGACGCGGACGAATCGGGGACAGGGACAGCGGGCGTCACCGCGGGCTCGGGCGTCACCGGCGGCGTGGATTCTGTGGTGGGCGCAGGCTTCGGTGAGCGGACGGGCTTCGCCGCGGTCGACTCGGGCGCAACAGGCGGAGTCGGATCGGGTGTCGCCGCCGGCGGTGCCTCATGCAGGGCCTCGACATCATGACCCGTCATGGGTGCGGCTGCGGCGGCCGCATGCGATGCAGCGGCGTGGATTTCGGAGGCATCGGAAACGACCGGACGCTTGGGGGGTGAAGTGGACGGCGGCGAGGATCGAGGTGCAGCCGCTGCTTGGCCGGAGGCGGCTTCTTGCTTGGCGCGATGTCGCTTGACGAGGTCCTTCTGAACCTGTTGAAGCTTCGTGACCTGCTCGCGATCGAGGAGTCCCGTCTGGAGGAAGACCTGGATGAGTCTTGGATTGCCAGAAGAGGCGCCCTCGGCCATCGCCTGCTCGACCTCATCCGAGGTCAGCATCTTCTGCTGGATCGCCAGGCGACCCACGAGCGGTATCGGCTTCTTGTCTGCCATCGTTGGGCGCTATCGGCATTCCCCACCCCAGCCCTGAGCGTTGCAAGTCGCAGTTTTCGAATCCATGCCTCGCGACCCCGGAGCGGCCGTGAGGCCCCTCGGCGTCGATCCGCGGGCGTTCGACCCGACTGGGCTACGGTCGCGGCCCAGATTCCCCCCAAAACGGAGATGCGCGTGTCCGGTGAACCCCCCCAAGACGTCGAAAGCCCCGAAGAGATAGCGACACCCGCCCCCGCCCGACCCAAGGCCCCGGATCTCGACAGCAGCCAGCGCCGCCATCTGCGCGGTCTCGCGCACTCGCTGAAACCGATCATCTTCGTCGGCGAAGCGGGCATTGGCCCGGCGCTCACCCGAGCCCTCGACGAAGCGCTGAAATCCCACGAGTTGGTGAAGGTCAGACTTCGCCAGCCAGCCGACAAGAAGGCGACGGCACGCGAATTGGCCGAGGCGAGCGCGGCGGCGTTATGCGGCGTCGTCGGCCATACGGTCGTGCTCTACCGGCCCAACCCCGACGAACCTCGAATCCAATTGCCCACTCGAGACTGAGCACCCGCCCCGGAAGCCCCGACCAAGTGAGGCGTGCGACGAGAGTCTTGGGGCAGGCGCCTAGCCATGAATTCGCTTTTCGTGACCCGCCCACTCCTTCTCGCGGAGCTTGAATTTCTGGATCTTGCCCGTGGCCGTCTTGGGCAACTCACCAAACTCGACATGCTTCGGACATTTGAAATGGGCGAGCCGGTCGCGCGCAAAAGCGATCACCGCCTCGCTGTCGAGCTTTGCGCCGGGGACGGGCACGACGAAAGCCTTCGGGACCTCGCCCCATTTTTCATCGGGAACACCCACCACCGCCACTTCGTGAATGTCTGGATGCGCGCTGAGTACATTCTCGATCTCGATCGTCGAGATGTTCTCGCCCCCCGAAATGATCACATCCTTGCTTCGATCGCGTAATTCAATGTAGCCATCGGGATGGGTCACGCCGAGGTCACCCGAGTGGAACCAGCCGCCGTGAAACGCCTCGGCCGTGGCCTCGGGATCCTGGTAGTAGCCACGCATCACGTTGTTTCCGCGCATGACGACTTCCCCCATCGTCTCCGCATCGGCGGGCACGTCGTTCATCTCCGGATCGACGACCCGGAGATGAAGCGCATGCAGGAACGGAACACCCTGGCGAGCCATCTTGGCCGCTCGCTCGCCGGAATCGAGGTCACCCCATTCATCCTGCATTTCGCAAAACACATGGGGACCGTAGGTTTCGGTGAGTCCGTAGAGATGCGTGATCTCGAAGCCCAACTTCTCCATCTGCTCGAGCAAATTCGGCGAGGGGGGCGCACCGCCTGTGCAGACCTTGATCGGTGGATCGAAATGCCGATCCTTCGCCGCGGGATCAGAGGCGAGCATCAGGAGCACCGTCGGCGCGCCGTTGAAATTCGTGACCCCTTCCTCGTCGATCAAACGCAAGACTTCCGGAGGATCGATCCCGCGCAGACAGACATGGCGTGCCGCGGCACCCGTCAGCGCCCACGGCATGCACCAACCGTTGCAATGGAACATCGGCAGGGTCCAGAGAAACGTCGAATTCCGGGTCAACGAATGGGTCGCGATCTGTCCCATCGCATTCATCATCGCGCCGCGATGCGTATACATGACACCCTTCGGACGACCGGTCGTGCCCGAGGTGTAGTTGATCGAAAGCAGCAAGTCTTCGTCCTCGAGCCTTGGCTCGAGTTCGAGGACCGGCGCGCCACGCAGAAAGGACGCGTAGTCGTCCTTTCCCGGCCGCGGCTTGAAATCACCGTCTTCGACCTCGATCACGTATTCGAGGTCTGGACACTTTTCGAGAATCTCGTCCAGCGGCGCCACGAGTTCGGGATCGACGAGCAACACCTTCGAGCCGCTATGCCGAAGGATGTACTCGACCTCCTTCGGGGCGAGTCGCGTGTTGATCGAAACGAGCGGTGCGGTCAGTAGCGGCGCCGCAAAGTGCGCCGCGAGATGGACCGGGGTATTCGGAAGCAACACTGCGACACGGTCGCCCGGACCGACGCCCGCCCTTTCGAGCCCGCCCGCAAGCCGGCCGACCTCGTCCGCGAAACGCCGCCAACTCCAACGCAACGGGCCATGAACGATCGCTTCCCGATCGGGAAAAACGCGCAGCGTCCGTTGCAGAAGTGCCGTGGGTGTCAGCGGATCACGCCATACCTTCGTCGCTCGAGCGTCCATCCTCAACCTCTCAAAGTGTGAAGTCGATCGTATCGCAGGAGCGGCGCGCTGCGACGAGCGCGTGATATCGTTTCGGCATGGAAGCAACGTCGCATCGAATCAAGGCCGCCCACGGGCTCGAACTACACCTTCTCGAATGGAGCACCCAGGGCGTTCCTCTCGTTCTGTTGCACGGGCTCGGAAACGAGGCCCATCTATGGGACGATTTCGTGCCGAGCGTCGCGCCGCATTACCGCGTGCTGGCCCTGGATCAACGGGGCCACGGGGATTCGGATTGGGATCCTGAGGCTCGCTATGACGCCGACGCCATGGCCGATGACCTCGAGGCGGTCCTCGAAGCGCTCGAAATCGATCGCTTCGTGCTGCTCGGATTCTCGATGGGCGGCCGCGTCGCGATGACCTTTGCCGGGCGCCATCCCGAACGGCTCGCCGGACTCGTGATCGCCGACATCGGGCCCGAAGTCGATGCCCGCGGCGTCGCTCGCATTTCGGGCGAGATGGCCGAACGCCGCGCGCCCGTGTTCGCAAATGTTCAGGAATACGCAGCCGTACTCTCGCTGAACTACCCCGCCGGTCAGCCCCACGCATTGAAGCGTATGGCGGAATTCGGCTTGCGTAGGCGAGAGGACGGGTTGTTCGAACTCAAAATGGATCCCAAGCTGCGTGCCGAGCGACCCCGAGACGAGGCCGCTCTGGCGGCGGAGGAAGCCTTCATCCAACGACAATGGGACGCACTCGCGAAAATCCCGTGCGCAACGCTCGTCGTGCGGGGGGCCGCATCCGACATTCTTTCGCCGGAGGTCGCCGACAAGATGGTCGACGAAGTGCTTCAGAAGGGCTCGCTGGCGATCGTTCCCCAGGCCGCGCATTCGGTCATGACCGACAATCCCAAGGGATTCGAGAAGGCCGTCTGCGAATTCGTGCTCGGCTAGGCCGCTTGCGCCTTCTTACCGCGCGGGCTCCTGGGCCTGCCCCCAGACTCTCGTGGGACGTCCGAGCGTCGAGAACCGGGGGGCGCCGCCGACGCTCCAACGCGCGCGTCCAGGGGTCGCTCAACGACGACCGGCGCATCGCCCGCAGAGTGCGATCTGGGTCAAGCCCTGCTCTCCGAGGCCGAGGAAGGCGCTCTCCCCGGCGGCCAGATTCCGTTGACAGCGGCCGCATGCGAAATCGCGGTTCAGGACCAAGGGCTGCCATCCCAGGATCTCGGGAAAGAGCTCGGCGGCGTTCGGTCGGTCCCGCTCCGGGTTCGCTTTTTTCGAGGCTGCAGAGGCGTCGGCGGAGGCGACGCTCGGATCTTCGGCCGCCTCGTCTCGCGTGAGTTCGGCTTCGACGTCCGCGTCGGGTTCCGCGGCGCGCTGCGGGCGGCGGGCGTTTCGGCGACGGCGCCCCGAACGTCGAACCGGTCCGCGAGGACTCGCTGCGGCTTGATCGCGAATGCGTTCGCGAACACCCTCCGCTTCTTCGAGAAGATCGTCGAAGAGCCCGCCAATGTCGTCCGACACGTCCTCGACCACGATGAAGACCTCTTCGAGGATGTTTCGAACGAGATTCGAGGCCGGCACCCGAAGATTGTCGGCAAAGTTCCGAATCTCCTCGGAGAGCTGTTCCGAGATGCGCGTATGGAGGACGCGTTCTTTCCGCCCATGCTGAGGACCGCGACGAGAGCGGTGTGAAGATGAACAAGAATGGGATGTGTGAATCATGATGGATCACATTGTGACACATCGTGATACATCGTCAAACCCTTCACCGGCCGGCTGTCTCTCTACAGCCCGCACCCCACGGGGGCTCGTCCATCGACCTCGACTCGTGGGTCCCGCCTGGAACGGCACCAACCCGTCGAGCGCGGTGATGAAGCGGCGACGAAGAGGAGTGCGCCAACTCGTCGAAGGCGACGCTCGGATTTCCGTTCCCGGCACGGGATCTAGAGAAAGGTTCGCCAGCGGTCGTAGCGAGTATCGACGCCGGTCACGATGTCGAAGAAGGCGGTTTGGAGTTCTTCCGTAATCTTCCCGCGTTTCCCGTCGCCAATCGTTCGATAGTCGATTTCGCGAATCGGCGTGATCTCGGCCGCCGTCCCCGTCAGAAAAATCTCGTCCGCCAAATAGAGATCGTCTCGGGTGAGCTGCGTTTCCTCGACCGAGTAACCCCGGTCGCGCGCGACCTCGATCATCGAAGCTCGTGTGATTCCATCGAGCACACTGTAGAGCGGAGGCGTTCGAATCTTTCCGTCGCGAACCACGAAGATATTCTCCCCCGTACATTCCGAAACGAGTCCCTGGGTGTCGAGCATGATCGCTTCATCGAAGCCGTCCAGCAGCGCTTCACGC
>SMVA01408880.1_pt1 | contig 10079 bp, 7 predicted proteins | sample 2456451 | NCBI WGS metagenome assembly SMVA01 (sample SAMN11095933, study PRJNA526329) | marine sediment metagenome | biome: Marine sediment; feature: Surficial sediment; material: Deep marine sediment; isolation source: Hadal surficial sediment | place: Pacific Ocean | collected 2014-05 | depth 0-1...
AATTACAAGCGCACAAGTAAACATAACTATTTGTTTGATTAGTTTTTAGTTTTATTTCATTCATTAATAAACATCATGGGTTTTGTTATCCCGTAGGGTTTCTAGAATTAGCTGCCAATCTGGCGACTAATTTGTTGTCGATTAGGGCTAGTGAACAACTGTTGTCCCCGACCGTTATTGGGTAATTCAGGCAGTTATTCTGGAACGCATCAGCCAAATAGTCATGCGACGGTTCAGCCACAATTGCTGGATAGGAAATTTGCGCTGATGAGGATCAAACTGCGGTGTAACCACCATCAATCACCAGTTCGCTGCCCGTCATAAAACTTGCATCATCGGATGCGAGGAAGCGCACCCCTTTGGCGATATCTTCCGCTTCCCCCAGGCGGCCAATTGGATGCTGCAAAATCAGCATTTGCTGTAATTCCTCCTCAGACGAGACGTCGTCCCGCACTTCAACAATTTGACGGACCATTGGGGTCCAGATATAACCGGGATGAACCGAATTTACCCTGATTTTATATCCACTATTTCCGCAGTACACCGCAACAGATTTAGTCAGCAGGCGAACGCCACCTTTTGAAGCATTGTACGCAGGCCCGGCACCACCAACTATGCCCATAACAGATGATATATTAACGATGGCGCCACCCTCATCTTTCATGGCCTCCACGGCCTTTTTACAACCAAGGTAGACGGCATCAAGGTTGATACTCATTACAGACCGCCAATTCTCAAATGTTCCCTCTTCTATGTTGTCTCCACCGGCACCACTGATACCTGCATTATTAACGAGTACATTAAGCTTCCCATACTCTGCTTCTGCCGTCTGTACAACTTCCTGCCAACGGTTTTCATCAACCACATCCTGGTGCAGAGAGATCGCGTTCCCACCCTTTTGTTTTATGATATCAGCGGTATGCTGGGCCGCCTCTTCGTTAATGTCGGTAACGACAACGCTCGCACCACCTTCCGCCAACAGTTCGCTTGAGGCTTCACCAATACCACTGCCTCCACCCGTTACAATTGCTACTTTTCCATCTACGCGATTCATCTTATTTACCCAGTTTGGTTCATTTGAGTTTCCCACATGTTCTTATTGCTGCACAATGCTCTATCATTGCGCTCTATTGCCCTATCATTGCTCTATCTGTTTTATTGTCATTTCCCTGGCAAGTACAATCAACTGTAAATTGCAAGACCTGACCCTCTTTTTTCACTATATCTCCATATTCTCCCGAAAAGAAATATAACAACATCTTGTGTTAGGAGTGGCTCTGTAGCACAATATGTAGCCGCTTTGCCCGAAACATTTTTGTTTACGACGTCTAATTAGGCCGGAATTTATCGGTCCACCAGTTGGTAAAGCCATGGGTAAAATTAGTACAAAATAATAAGAATAACAGCGGCAGATTCAGCAATGGATATCTGTGAAATGACGTCCAGCCCTTGTAATTCAACACAGTAATTATTCTGCCAAGCAGTAAAGCAAAGAAGGGGACAGATGGGCTCAACGTCACAGAAACCAGATTTAAAAGCCATTCCAGCCAGTATCAGCGAGATTAAATTTCAGGGGACATCTCTCGATATCTGGGAAAACAAGTATTGCCTTAAAACCAAACATGGCGAGCGAGTTGACCAGAGTATGGATGACACCTACAAGCGAGTCGCCCTTGCCATATCCGAGGTAGAGGATAAAGAATTAAGAGAGCAATGGTACGAACAGTTTTTATGGGCGTTGCGTCAAGGCGTCATTCCCGCAGGTCGAATCATCTCCAATGCGGGTGCCCAGGAACACAAACCTGCAACTTCCACTATCAACTGTACTGTTTCCGGTACCATTACCGATTCCATGGAAGACATCCTGAATAAGAATGTGGAAGCAGGATTAACGCTGAAGGCAGGTTGCGGCATCGGCTATGAATTCTCTACCCTGCGCCCCAAAGGTGCCTACGTATCTGGTGCCGGTGCCTATACATCCGGCCCGCTATCCTTCATGGACATCTATGACAAGACATGTTTTACCGTGTCTTCTGCCGGGGGTCGCCGCGGCGCACAGATGGCAACCTTTGAAATAGGCCATCCGGATGTCATGGAATTTATCCGTGCTAAAAGGGAAGACGGCAGGCTCAGGCAATTCAACCTGTCGTTGCTGATCACCCAGGAGTTTATGGAGGCGGTCAAGCATGATAAAGATTGGCCCCTGTCATTCCCTCTTACCATTGCGGAACAGCAAACTGATGAGGTAGACCTTGACGATAGCTCACTGATTATGTGGCGGGAATTTCCCATCAAGGATAAGTATGTCACCAATGACGCTGGCCTGGTGGCCTGCCGAATTGCCAGGGTAATCAAGGCCCGGCGCTTGTGGGACATGATCATGACCTCAACCTACGATTTTGCCGAACCTGGATTCATCTTGATTGACAAGGTTAACGAGATGAACAACAACTGGTTCTGTGAAAATATTCGTGCCACCAATCCCTGCGGTGAACAGCCACTTCCGCCCTACGGAAGTTGCCTGCTTGGTTCTGTCAACCTCTGCCGCTTCGTGGTAAAACCATTCAGTAGTGAAGCTTCTTTTAACTGGGAAGATTTCAGCAAAGCCGTGGCGATATTCACCCGGCTGCTCGACAACGTTGTTGAAATCAACGGCCTGCCCCTACCCCAACAAAGAGATGAAATCCTGCGTAAACGCCGTCATGGTATGGGTTATCTCGGCCTGGGTTCGACTATCACCATGATGGGGATGAGTTATGGTGATAAGGAATCCATTGCCTTTACGGAAAAAGTGACCAAAGAGTTAGCGCTGGTGGGCTGGCAAACTGGCCTGGAACTCGCCAGGGAGAAAGGTCCTGCTGCTATTATGGAGGAAGACTTTTCGGTCACGGGTAAAATGTTACACCTGCGTCCTGAGATGGCTGAAGACGGTTACCAGGTCGGAGACTCGATAAAGGGTAAAGTATTACTTGCCACCTATTCTCGCTATATGCAGCGAGTGGCAGCAGAAGACCCTGAACTCGTCCAGGCATTGGCTGAAACCGGCTGCCGATTTACACACCATAGTTCCATCGCGCCAACCGGCACGATCAGCTTGTCCCTTGCCAATAATGCAAGCAATGGTATCGAACCTAGTTTCGCACATCATTATTCTCGGAACGTTATTCGAGAAGGCAAGAAATCAAAAGAAAAGGTCGATGTCTACTCATTCGAACTGCTTGCTTATCGTTCCATGGTCAATCCTGAGGCTCAACCCTACACTGATAACGAGGCACAAAAACTGCCAGACTATTTCATCACTGCCGATGATATTTCACCGGTGCAACATGTGGATATTCAGGCCGCTGCACAAAAATGGATCGATTCTTCCATCTCGAAAACTGCCAATGTGCCGACGGATTACCCGTTTGAAGACTTCAAGAATATCTACCTCTACGCCTACGAACAGGGTCTAAAGGGGTGCACAACCTTTCGCTTTAATCCGGAAGCGTTCCAGGGCGTACTGGTTAAGGAAGCGGACCTGGAAAACACCACCTACCAGTTCACACTGGAAGACGGAGAAGTCGTTGAAGTGAAAGGAAATGAGGAAATTGAATATGACGGCGAACTTCATTCAGCAGCAAACCTGTTTGATGCGATGAAAGAAGGTTACTACGGTAAATTTTAGCGTTTTCTTTTGTTGAAACTTCCCAGTAAAGGTTTAAAATAACTGTAATTATATACAGTAGCACTAGTTGAAAAATACCGGCATTCCCTTGAAAGGAGGCTGGAATAGAGGCCAACAATGGCAACCAAGATCGAAAAAAAAATCGTTGATTACAGCATCAAGAAAGAGGTTATCGAAGAACCCTCAGGTCCAGTAAAACAGTTCATGCATGAGGATGTTGCACGTCCTGATGAACTCAAGGGATATACCTACAAGATTAAAACACCCCTGTCTGATCATGCGATGTACATCACGATTAACAATATTGTGCTGAACATCGGCACGGAACACGAACAGGAATTCCCCTTTGAAGTGTTCATCAACTCCAAGAACATGGAACAATTCCAGTGGATACTGGCATTGACCAGGGTCATTTCAGCCGTATTTCGAAAAGGCGGTGATGCAACCTTTCTTGTAGAAGAATTAAAGCAGGTATTCGACCCACAAGGCGGTTACTTTAAAAAAGGCGGCCGGTTTATGCCTTCCCTGGTCGCAGAAATAGGTGAAGTGCTGGAAACTCACATGCGCAAGATGGGTTTGATTGAAGATGAAGAACTTAGCGATGCGCATAAAGCACTGATTGCGGAGAAAAGAGCTGCACTGGAAAATGGTGCTGCCAATGCTGACGATGCTGGCACTGAATCGGGCTTTCCACCGGGCGCCGAACTCTGCAGAAAATGCAACACCACCGCAATGGTTTTGCTGGACGGTTGCATGACCTGTCTTAATTGCGGTGATAGCAAGTGTGGCTAGCCTTCTTGGCACGTATTAAATGTGGCGGGTGCTTGAATGAAAGTGTATCTGGATCAATTGCGGCAGATACTGGACACGGGTATTAAGCGAGAGGACAGGACCGGGGTCGGCACTATTTCGTGTTTCGGGCTTAATGCGCGCTACGATATGGCTGATGGATTTCCAGCAGTAACGACTAAAAAGCTTGCCTGGAAAGTGATGTCTTCAGAATTGCTCTGGTTTATTTCCGGTTCCAGCAATATCAATGATCTAAAAAGCATCTATAAAAACAACAAGATCTGGGATGCCAATTACAATGACTACCTGCATCGTCTGGGGCTTGATTCAAACGATGGGGATATGGGGCGGGTATATGGTACCCAGTGGCGAAGTTGGCGAGCCGACGACAGGGAAATAGATCAGCTCCAGGAAGCAATCAACACGATCAGCAGCAACCCAAATTCTCGAAGGATCATCGTCAACGCCTGGAACCCAGGCGAATCAGCCATTGACCAGGTTGCATTACCGCCGTGCCATTCATTCTTCCAATTTTATGTTGCCGGTGGAAAGCTCTCGCTGCATATGTACCAGCGGTCAGCGGATATGTTTCTGGGCGTGCCATTTAATATCGCGTCTTATTCCTTGTTATTGCATATGATCGCTAAAATCACGAATCTCGAACCGGGTGAATTCATCCATTCCATCGGTGATGCCCACATCTATCTCGATGCGATCGAACAGACCAGGATGCAGATCGCAAGGCAACCCCTGCCCTTGCCTGGACTTTCCATCAAGGATAGAGACCAGAGATTGATTGGCGACTTCGTGTTGGATGATTTTGCGCTAGTCGACTACCAGTGCCATGAAGCCATTAGCGCCAGGATGGCTGTCTAGCATCTCCCGGATCACTGCCAGACCGTTCATCGAGATCAGGTGACAGGTCTCTCCAACTCGGTCCCAGTGGCACAACCTATTTCACCTACCCTATTAGTTCTGAAATTCTGGGATGTTGTCGAAGGTCATCAACAGAATTAAAGACAACCCCCTCCCACCCTGCTTCTATTGCCGCTTCGACAACCGCTTCACTGTCATCAAAGAACAAAGGTGTCTGCACGAGTTCCGCAATTCCCAATTCAGTATTGATCACCTCAAAGAATTTAGTGTTGCTCTTCAGATAGCCGATATTGGCACTATAGAAAATTCTCTCAAAATGGCTGGAGAACGCCAGTTGATCCCACAAATACAATGCTCGATAGTGCTCCTGGCCAGTGGCAACAAACAGTTCAACCTCAGGTATCGCTTTCAACTGCGCAACAATGTCAAACACTTCCAGATTGATATTCGAGTCTTTCTCAAACCAGTATGAAACAAAGTCATCAACTGTTCCTTGATATCCCAGCGTTGGTAATACGGTCTGCAACGCTTCCTTCAAGTCGCGTTTCCCCATTACACAGGAATCCATGATAGAAATTCGTTCTCCTTCCGCGATAACAAAAAAGACTGCTTCAAAGTCTTTAACATTCACACCTAAATCTGCCTCTAAACTATCGCTCCATGGTTTACGCAGCGCGGCATTGGCATGCCAACCGTCGATCAGTACGCCATCTACGTCAAAAAATAGTTTCAATCGCTAGTTACCCAGGTGTTTATTTATTGCTGCCATCATCTCGAACTGATCCCTCATTACTAGCGAGGAACCTGCTTCAGTCTGTGGAATGAACCCAGGTGCCAGGGATTTGGTTAATGGCTAAGCGGTCACAACTTCGTCTTATCCGGCGCTTCATCCACAGGGCTGCTATAAGCGCGAGTCAATCTGTACAAGAATTCAAGCCCATCAAAGAAGGATTTTTTCAATATCCGCTCGTCCCGTCCATGCGCACGATTTTCACCTACCGTGTAGAAAATACCGGACACGCCGTAAACCGGAATGCCAATATTCCTGAAGAAAAGTCCGTCCGTTGCCCCCGTGCTCATTGAAGGCACGACTACGACCCCTGGCCACATGCTTTCACTTATCTGCCTGATAGGCGACATCACATTGTCCTTCAAGGGTGAAGGATCACTTGGCGTCGCTTCCTGGACAGGCGTAATTGATACTTCACTATCTTTGATAACCCCGCGAAGTGTTTCCTGTATTTCAGCCAATGGTGTGCCAGGCAAAACACGACAATTGATGGTTGCTTTCGCCCTTTGCGGTAGCGCATTCTCGGCGTGGCCGGCTTCCAGTTGGGTTGCCACACAGGTCGTCCTATAGAGTGCGCCATAGTCTTTTTCCAAATAGGAAACACTCTTCGCGACCGGTGGTTTCTGTAACAGACCCGGGATCATAGCCGCGATATCAGCAGGCATATTAGCCGCCGAGGCAGCGAACATTGCCCTGGTCGTCTCATTCAGTGAAAATGGAAACTGATGGGCTTCAATCCGGGTAAGTGCATGTGCCAACTGGTATATCGCATTGTCAGCCCTCGGACGAGAACTGTGCCCACCGGGATTCGTGACTTCCAGCGTATAGGATTGGTAAACTTTCTCGGCGGTTTGCACATAGTTCGAGGCGTGTTTTCCTTTCAGGATCGCGCCTCCGCCGCCTTCATTGATAACAAAGCTTACATCAACAAGTTCCGGGTATTCTGCCAGTAAATATTGAACGCCATTTTCCGGGCCTCCTTCCTCGTCGGCCGTTAAGGCAACAATAATGTCCCGATTTGGCTCATATCCGTGGGTCTTCATCCAGATGAGGTTGGCGATATGGATCGCCGCTTCATCCTTGTCATCCAGTGTGCCACGGCCATAGAAATGATCTTCCTGCTCAAGAAACGTAAAGGGATCAAAACTCCAGTCCTCGGGATTCGCTTCTACAACATCGATGTGGGCAAGCAATAAGATAGGATCCTGGGTGGGTTGCCGGCTGCGCAACCGGGCCACCAGATTCCCTTTGCGTGGTGCATTGATGATCACTTTTACATCCTGCTCTGGAAATCCCGCTGCCAGCAGCCGGTCAGCCATTTTTTGCGCTGCAATGCCAGTATCTCCGGTCGAATGGGTTGTATCCGTTTCAATCAGTTCCTTGAATATTTCACGAGCCAGAAGTTCATGTTCAGATAGCTTCTCTGCCTGGGTTTGCAGGGATCCGGCCAACAGTAGAAGAAATAGAAATGATTTCATTGGTGATCCGGATTCTTTTCGTCAAAGGCGGCTTGTTGAGCGGGTGTGGCTTCTGTCTGGTAGCGCGATTTCCATTCCTTGTACGGCATCCCGTAGATTATTTCCCTTGCCTCTTCATAATCCAGTCCAATTCCTTTATCCTCTGCCGCCGTTCGATACCACTTGCTGAGACAATTTCGACAAAAACTGGCGAGATTCATTAGATCAATATTTTGAACATCTTTATTTTCGTCAAGGTGTTGTAACAGACGCCTGAAAGTCGCTGCTTCAATTTCGTTCTTGGTGATTTGGTCCATTCATTTCATCCTCAGGCCACAAGATATCCCATACAATAACGCATCGGGGAAAACATTCCACTAGACATGACTGAATTCGCAGCAGGGCAAAAATGGATCAGTAACGCAGAACCTGAACTGGGCATGGGCCGTGTGCTGCGTATCGAACAAAGGCAGATTTCCTTGTTTTTTGATCTCGTGGGTGAAGAGCGCATCTATTCACGGGTAGATGCACCGCTCATTCGTGTCAAGTTCAATCCTGGAGATGAAATCAAAACCAGCGATGGCATCACCATCAACGTGTCATCCATCAGCGAACGAAATGGCTTCTACATTTATCATGGTGATTACCAGGGTACGGAAACCATCGTCATAGAAACCGAACTCGATCCGAATGTACGCTTTAGTAAACCCGAAGAGAGGTTGTTCACCTACCAGTTGGATGACAATCGCTGGTTCAACCTTAGATACCACACCCTCGATCAAATCGCTAAATTGGCGACAGCAAGATCACGGGGATTGTACGGTCCTCGGATCTCCCTTATCCCGCATCAACTCTATATTGCCAGTGAGGTTGCTAATCGGTTTGCGCCCAGGGTACTACTGGCAGATGAGGTAGGGCTCGGCAAGACCATTGAAGCCGGGCTCATCATTCACCAACAATTGCAAACAGGCCGTGCCCGGAGAATCCTGATTGTCGTGCCACCCGCGCTCACATTTCAATGGTTCGTTGAGATGATTCGTCGGTTTAATCTTCAGTTCACGGTTCTTGATGAGGAACGTTGCCAACAAATCGTCGCGGACAATCTACCAGAATTTGAAGAAGACGATCCTGATCGGGACGAATTTATTCTGCATAATCCTTTCGAGGCACAACAGCTGGTTCTGTGTTCTCTTGATCTCTTTAAAGACAATTTGGACCGGCTCCAGGAAGCTGTCGATAGCGAGTGGGATCTCGTTGTTGTCGATGAAGCGCATCATTTAAGGTGGGCGCCTGACAATGCCAGCGCTGAATACCAGGTGGTGGAACGACTTTCTCATTCCGCAACAGGATTGTTATTACTCACAGCAACGCCAGAACAACTCGGAATATCCGGTCATTTCGCCAGGCTCAGATTGCTGGACCCTCACCGTTATCACGACTTTGAAGCCTTTAAGTCAGAAGAAGCCGCTTTCGAAGACGTCGCGGACGCAGTCAACAACCTGCTGGGTGATGACGAAAGCGCGAAAACTCTTGCCCGAGCGAAAATTAAAGATTTGCTTGGTCTATCGGAAGCGGCGAGGGACGTTAGAGATGACGAACAGCTGATGACCGCTTTGCTGGACCGCCATGGTACTGGTCGAGTGTTATTCAGAAATGTCCGATCCTCCGTCAAAGGATTTCCGAAGAGAATATCGATACGGGTTTCACTGCCGCTACCGCAAGAGTATTTAAATTCGACCAGCTACTTCCCTGAAACTGAATTCAACTCGTGGACAGATTTTGACCCGAGGGTAAGCTGGCTTGCAGACCTTACTTCATCCTCGGAAGAGAAATTCCTGGTGATCTGCGCCCATCAGCAAACTGCGATCTCACTGGAACAGTATCTGAAAAACAACACGAGCATCCGCTCGACGGTATTTCATGAAGGCATGGACCTTATCGCCAGAGATCGATCTGCAAACTATTTTTCAGAATCCTACAAAGGTGCCCAGGTGATGATTTGCTCTGAAATCGGCAGCGAGGGGCGTAACTTTCAATTCGCCAGCCAGCTTGTTTTATTTGACCTGCCCCTTGGCCCGGACCTTCTGGAGCAGAGAATCGGGCGCCTGGACCGAATCGGCCAAACCAATGATGTCACCATCACAATTCCTTTTCTGCAAGGCTCGCGATCTGCTGACCTGCTACGCTGGTATCACGAGGCCATGGATCTCTTCTCCGAACCAAACGCTGTTGGCCAGAGCCTGTTCGACGATTTGATTGAAACATTTACTGAAACCAGCGACATGGATGAATTTATTGCAGCGGCAAGCGATTTCAATAGGACTCGGCTGGCGAACGTGAGCAAGGGGCGGGATCGACTACTGGAACTCAATTCGCATAAACCAGCCGTTTCTGCATTGATAGTGGAAGACATCAGCGGCGAAGAAAGCGGGAAATCACTCGAAGAATATATGGAACTATCCTTTGAGATGTTTGGCCTTGAGTCAGAACCGCTTGGCGA
>SMVA01092966.1_pt1 | contig 10078 bp, 8 predicted proteins | sample 2456451 | NCBI WGS metagenome assembly SMVA01 (sample SAMN11095933, study PRJNA526329) | marine sediment metagenome | biome: Marine sediment; feature: Surficial sediment; material: Deep marine sediment; isolation source: Hadal surficial sediment | place: Pacific Ocean | collected 2014-05 | depth 0-1...
AGCGGATGGGTGTGCCTGCAGCAGGGCCAGGGCTTGATCGATGTCAAACACAATTGCCAGGGCGCATCCGGCTGGTGCATTATTTTTTCAGGAACCGGATCGTCACACATGGCCACAAATAATCCCTGGTCGCCTTCGAGTATTTTAGCCGGACCGGTGAATCCTTGCATGGCCAGTTCCGCGGCCAGCATTCCCGATTCGCAGGCACGGCCAGCGTGCAGGTGCTTGCTCATGGCTCCGCTTTCCATGAATTGCCACAGGCCCGAAGACTGGGTGCCGGCATTGCCAAGCGCGTCGAGGGTCTGCGCGTCGCCGAGATCGAGTAGCGATGCCGCTGCCATCGCCGAACCGAAGGGGCCACAGGTGGCGGTGTTATGCCAGACCTTGTAATGACCGGGTCCTACCGAGGCCCCGATACGACACATGGCTTCGAATCCCTGCAGGATCGCACGTAGAATCTGATCATTGCCGGCGCCCAGTTTTTCACCCAGTGATAAAGCCGCAGGCACCACCACGCAGCCCGGATGGGTTACCGAAGCGCGATGCAGGTCATCGGTTTCGGTAATATGGGTGAGTGCGCCCATCAGCAGCGCCCTGCGTTTGTCGTCCATCCCGGTGGCGCCGGCCCAACGATGCAGGATATCGCCGACCGGCGTCGCGCTGCCGGCATAGGCGCAGGCGACCGCGTCGAGCGTAAACATTGCGGCGGCGTTGAGATCTTCGGTTGAAATCGGTTTTTTTCTGACCAGGCCGATCAGTTCTTGTGTCAGGCTCATCGAAATTTGAATATGCTAGCCGGTAAATACGGGTATCAGTTTCCCATAGATTGAGTGCAAAATATAACGCATCGGCTTGTGGAGGTCAGCATATGTCAAAAAAACAGGTGATCGGAGGGCCCCTGGTTATCGATGGCCGCGAATTATCGTTGTCACGGGCGATTCGGGCGGGCGACTTCGTATTTGTTACCGGGCAGGTACCCATGCGCGATGGCCAGCCGATGACCGATGGCAATATTGAAGATCAGACGCGGGCCTGTCTGGATAGCCTGCGGGAGATTCTGCGGCAGGCGGACTGCGAACTCGGCGATGTGGTGAAGTCGATGGTCTGGCTCAAATGCCGTGAAGACTTTGCCGGGTTCAACCGGGTCTATGCCGAGTATTTTCCACGCGAAGCGCCGACCCGGTCCGCACTGGTGAGTGACTTTCTGATTGATATCCTGGTCGAAATCGAATGTATTGCCTATAAACCCCGGTGACATTCAGGATGATGACTGCAGCCTGTTACTCAGCCAGTGGTCGGCGAGCCAGCGGAAAAAGTAGCTGCGTGGCATATCGTAACCCTTGACCAGGTAGTCCAGCGTATAGCTATTGTTCATCGTCGCCGATAACAGGGTTTCGCCAAATTCGGTACCGCAAAACAATATATCGTCTCCCGGCACAAGTGATTCGTCCTCGCGGGGTAGCATTATCTTGTTCTGCCCGCGCTCGATTACCAGGGCCATGCAGGCGAGTGAGCCCTCCAGATCATGTGGATTTCGAATGAGCTCGCCCAGCGACAGGCGTTTGCCGCTGCCCAGGTGTTCGACCACCGACACGGCCTCCTCCCGGCAAAGGATCACATGCCAGAGATGGGGACGATTGTCACCAATGGCCGCCTGCAGGCGCTGCACGGTCTGCTCGCAGATATCTTCACCCTGTTCCCTCAGGTAATCGATAAAAACCTGGATCTGCGGCGATATCAGGTGCTTGAGGACCCGCCTTGCCGTGGTCAGGCTAGACTGCAGCACCAGGGTTGCGCTGGTGGCGTCAAACGCTATCTGGTTCTCGTGACTGTTCTGGCGCACGATAGTGAAGGCATCGGGTCTTATCGATTGCACGCGCATCAGGATGCCCAGGTTGTCATGGTCGTTATCCGTACCGGCAACCACACCCGCCGCATGATCCAGGCCGGCTTGTTTGAGCGTGTCGCCATCGGCATGACTGTTGATAATCTTGACCGCGCCCTCAACCTGATCCGCGTTTGGGTCGATTATGACCGGGTTTATGCCATGCTGAGCAAATTCCTTGTTCAGCCATTTGCCCATGCGGCCATAACCGCAGATTATCCAGTTGCCGGTTGGAACCTTTAATGGTTGCCCCAGCTTCGCCTTGCGGTTTCCCACCAGGCAGGAGTTCAGGTTATGCAAACGAGGTGCGGTGATCGCCATGCCCAGTAACTGCGAAAATATTTCGAAGGGGTTAACCACGGTGACATTTCCCAGCGATTCGAGCCGGTCGATGTTCCTTTGGGTACTGGAGCGGCAGAGGATATGCAGACCAGGACTCAACAACCTCGACATTACCGCGATATGGACATTCAACTTGTCATCGTTCGTGAGTATCACTACCGCCTTGCAGTTGGTCAATTGAATACCGGCGTCTATGAGGTGCTTTGGCGCCGATGAATCGGCACACAGGCCGGGCATACTCAGGTGATAATCGCGTAAACCGAGCGCCTTGATACGTTCCGGATTTTTGTCCAGTATGACCGCGCGCAAGGAGTGTTCGTTGAGACCCCGCGCCAGCAGGCTGCCGGTATCCCCGAATCCGCAGATAATGAAGAAGGGGTGTTTGATGCCCCGCACGCGTTTGGCGAAGCGGTGCTCGTTCAGAGCCAGCTGGAAATGCTTATTTCCCATGAGATGAAAGATCGAACCAATCGCGTATAGCCAGGCGATCGCGCCCATATAACGGCAGAAGATCGCCCATAGTCGCTGCTCATCGGTGAAAACCGAGGGAATTTCGCCAAATCCGGTGGTGGTCGCGGTATAGGTAAAAAAGTAAAAAGCGTGAAACAGATTCATGTACTCGACATTACCGTCGGCATCCCGGCCCGGAATCAGTGCCATGCCGGTGATGCCAATGGCGTACACCACGATCAGTACGAAGATCGGCCCACGCATGTAGCGCAGGACGACCATCGAAACCCGGTCAAGTTCGGAAGTGGTGGCCATTATCTGCGCGAAATAAGCGTATCACCGACGATAATTACCACGGTAACGATGCTGGCCACCAGGGCGCCGCTTGCCAGGGATATGATATTGGCCAGTGATTCCGGGCTGGGGCCGGCGGCAGTCTGGTCTGCATCGACAATCCAGATCACGCGCGCGCTGATCAACATGACGTTTACCACCAGGCTACTGGCCAGCATTAAGGTACCGACCTGGGAACGGTCTCCCAGCTTTAAGCCGGTCGCGATCAGGTTGATTAATATTGCTATGGTCAGCACCCATACGTTGTGGTGACTGGCATTGTCGATGTCCCCCGACGCGAAGGCATAGGTAAAGGTTAAAGCCAGAATGGTAACAAACCCAAAAACAACCCTTTCCAGGTTCATATTTTTACCTCACGATTAGTGGTTGCTGCAACAAGAATACGCCTGTGTCGCTAATTCGTCACCATACACTCAAAATTATCGCTATCTTGTTACTTGCCTGTATTATTCTTGCAAAATTCTGAGCGAGTAGACACTGATATGGCAAGTGATATCCCCGGGTTGATGTCGGCCGTCCTGCTAACCGGTCATGGCGGTTTTGAATCTCTCGAATATCGCGATGATATCAAGGTACCAGAAGCCCAGGCAGGCGAGGTTTTGATCCGGGTCGGCGCCGCCGGGGTAAACAATACCGATATCAATACCCGCATCGCCTGGTATTCGAAATCGGTTACCAGCGCTACCAATGCCGGGGGCGCAGCGGGTTTCGCCGGCGCGGACGATGTCGATGGCAGCTGGTCTGGCGAAGCGCTGCATTTCCCCAGGATTCAGGGCGCCGATTGCTGTGGGAGAATCGTCGCGGTAGGTGATGGCGTGGACCCCTCTCGTATCGGCGAGCGGGTACTGGTGCGCTCGATTCAGGCCACCGCCGCCGAGGGTGATTTTGCCTGTCGTACTTTCGGTTCGGAATCCGATGGCGGCTTTGCGCAATACGCAAAAACCTGGGCGGTGGACGCTATCAAAATTGAAAGCGAATTAAGTGACATTGAATTGGCCTCATTTCCCTGTGCCTATTCTACCGCCGAGGGGATGCTGCAGCGCGCCGCTGTCGGTGCGGACAGGGTATTGATTACCGGTGCCTCCGGGGGCGTCGGTTCGGCCGCGGTGCAACTTGCCAAAAGACGAGGCGCCAGCATAATCGGGATTGCCTCGGCGGCCAAGGCGGCCGCTGTTGCGGCGCTCGGGGCCGATCGGGTTATCGACCGCGATGCCGACCTGGTCGAAGCACTGGGTCGCGATTCGGTGGATGTCGTGGTCGACCTGGTTGCCGGCCCGGGCTGGCCACAGCTACTCGAGGTGTTACGCCGCGGAGGGCGCTACGCGACTTCCGGGGCGATTGCCGGTCCTATAGTCGAACTCGACGTACGTACACTTTACCTCAAGGACCTGTCTTTTTTCGGCTGTACTTTCCAGCCAAACTATATTTTCGAGAACCTGGTGAAATACATCGAACGCGGTGAAGTCAAACCGGTCGTTGCCGGCAGCTATGCGCTGAAAGATATTGTCCAGGCGCAGCAGGACTTCCTCGCCAAGCTGCACACCGGCAAACTGGTGCTGGTGCCACCTCAGGATTGAGGTCGAATCGGTGCATGAAACCAGTAAACTCTGGCCTGGTTCCGGTTTCTGTTGGAGATTGATACATGACTTCAAAATTTAAATTTATCGACGTCTCGGCGTTAAGTCCCGCCCTGGGCGGGGTCATCTCCGGCGTCGATATCGCCGCGGGAATCAGTGATGAGCAGTTTGCCGATATCCGCCAGGCGTTTTCCGATTTCGGCGTGATATTTTTTCGACACCAGGATATCACCCCGGACCAGCATATCGAGTTTGCGCGGCGTTGGGGTGAAATTAACGTGAATCGCTTTTTTCAGCCAGTCGAATCCCACCCGGTAATCGCCGAAGTTCGTAAAGAGGCCGAGCAAAAGATGAATATCGGCGCCGCCTGGCATACCGATCACTCCTACGATCAAATTCCGGCGATGGGATCTATTCTCTATGCCCGGGAAGTGCCCCGCGTGGGGGGCGATACCCTGTTTTCCAGCATGTATGCCGCCTATGAGGGCCTATCCGATGGCCTGAAAAAAATGCTCAGGGGAATTCGAGCCGAGCATTCCAGTCGCCATACCTTTGGCGAGGGGGCATACCAGGATGTCGATAGGGATGACCTGGGCGGCAGACTGGGCAATGCGCAGGCGGCAACCCAGGACGCGATTCACCCGGTTGTCATCAAGCACCCCTTATCGGGTCGAGCGGCATTATACGTCAATGGTGATTTTACCGTGAAATTCGAAGGCTGGAGCAAACAGGAATCACAGCCCCTGCTCGATTATCTGTACGAACATGCCCGGCAAAATGAATTCACCTGTCGTTTCAGTTGGGAAAAGGGTTCCCTGGCGATCTGGGATAATCGCGCCACCCATCACTGCGCGCTGAATGACTATCACGGCGAACGTCGCCTGATGCACCGCATCACTATAGAAGGAGTCGCCTTAAGTGCCTTCTAAGCTGCCTCCCGGGCTACCGATTTCACCTCGTGCAAATGCACATCCTGCTGCGGGTAAGGAATGCTGATGCCGGCTTCGTCGAATTTGACTTTAATAAGCTCAAGCAAATCGGGTTTTACCGACCAGTAATCGCCGGAATTTACCCAGGGACGTACCTTCAGGTTTACGCTACTCTCCGCCAGTTCACCTACGGACACCGCCGGGGCGGGATCTTCAAGTATGCGTTCATCCGCCTCGAGTATCGCCATGATGATGTCACGCGCCTGGCCGATATTGTCGTCATAGCCTAGGCCGAACACCATATCGATACGGCGAGTTGGCAAGGCGCTGGTGTTGATAATATTACCGCCGAGAATCGCCGAATTCGGCACGATAATGCGTTGGTTGTCACCGGTAGGCATGAGCGTGGCGAACAGGCCGATTTCGTCGACTGCCCCGGAAGTTCCGCCGGCGGTGATATAGTCACCGGTGCTGAAAGGCCGAAAAATGATGATCATCACGCCGGAGGCGAAGTTTGACAGTGAATCCTTGAGCGCCAGGCCAACAGCAAGGCCGGCGGCATCGACGATGGCCAGCAGCGAGGTGATATTAATGCCGAGGGAGTCCACGGCGGCAAGCACAGCCGCTATGAGTAAAACGGCATAACTGATGTTACCCGTGAATTCGACCAGCAAGCTGTCGGTTCCGGAGCGGCGCAATCCTTTTCCGAGCAAATTACTCAGCATGCGTGCCAGCATTTTACCGATGACGAAAATTGCGATCGCGATAGCAATCTACATTTCCCAATCGGTTGCGTTTTCTGAAATCCAGTTTGAAAAATTCTCCATAGCGGCTCCTGAAGTCTGTGATGAGAGTTGCGAAAGCACGTAGTGTCCAATTTGTAGGGGTGATTTGGGAGCTGATTTATTCAATTCCGGATATATTTAAATTTTTTCAGATAGTGCCTCCCTGCCGAGGGTGATAGTGTTTGAACAAATATCACCAGGGACTAATCATGGATTTACCTTTTGTAAGTGACGCCGTTAATGCTTTTTTTTCAGGGCTTATCTCCATCGCCGCTGCCATTTTCGTGCTGACACTGTTTTTTGGCGCGATTGCCCTGGTGGGGGTGTATATCGCGGACATAACCCAAACCCGGCATGCGATACGGCGAAACTACCCAATTGTCGGTCATTTCCGCTATTTCTTCGAGCATCTCGGAGAGTTTTTCCGGCAGTACTTTTTCTCCATGGATCGCGAGGAATTACCCTTTAATCGTGCCCAGCGATCCTGGGTATACCGGGCCGCCAAGCACATCGATACCACCGTTGCATTCGGCTCGACCAAGGATTTAAGACCTGCAGGCACCACCATTTTCGTGAACTGCGCGTTTCCGACCCCTGACTCTGATGCCGTCGTTGCAGAGGAAATTGTCATCGGTCCCTATGCGCGGCGGCCCTACCCATCGCGCGCGCTATACCATATCTCGGGCATGAGCTATGGCGCCCTGTCAGCAGTTGCAGTCACCGCGCTTGCCCATGGCGCGAAAAAAACCAACTGCTGGATGAATACCGGCGAGGGTGGGGTCAGCTCTTTTCATCTGCAGGCCGGTTGCGACCTGGTGGTGCAAATCGGTACCGCCAAATACGGCGTGCGCGACCTCAATGGGAACCTCAGCGATGAGAAACTGGAGAAGCTGGCGGACTACGACCAGGTTCGCATGTTTGAAATCAAGTTGAGCCAGGGTGCCAAGCCGGGTAAGGGCGGTATATTGCCCGCGGCCAAGGTTACCGCTGAAATTGCTGAAATACGTGGCATCCGTGCGGGCGAGGATTCGATTAGCCCGAATCGGCATCTCGATGTTAAATCGGTAGACGAATTGCTCGACATGATAAACCGGATCAGAGATGTCACCGGGCGCCCGGTAGGTTTCAAGGCGGTGATTGGCGCCAGCGACTGGTTGGATGATCTGTTCGTGGAAATCAAACAGCGGGGTATCGAGTCTGCCCCGGATTTTATGACCGTCGATGGCGCCGAGGGAGGCTCGGGTGCGGCCCCCATGCCCCTGATCGACGAAGTTGGATTACCCCTGCGAGAAGGGCTGCCACTGGTGGTCGACAAGCTGAACATGCATGGATTGCGCGATCGCATCAAGGTGGTTGCATCGGGCAAATTGATCAACCCGGCAAATGTGGCCTGGGCTCTGTGCATGGGTGCCGATTTTTGCACCTCGGCGCGCGGATTCATGTTTGCGCTGGGCTGTATCCAGTCTCTGCAATGCAATAAAAATACCTGCCCTACCGGAATCACCACGCATGACGTAAGATTACAGCGGGGTCTCGATCCGGCCAACAAGGCCGAACGCGTGGCCAGCTTTCAGAGTCAGATCGAATACGAGGTAGGTATCATTGCACATTCCTGTGGGGTACCGGAGCCGCGTCAGCTGCGCCGCTTTCACTGTCGCGTGGTGCAGGATAACGGGAACTCCGTTCCACTGGATCAAATATACCCAGATAAATTGTCGGTAGAACCGGCCCGGACATGAGGAAGCCAGCATGAAAGCGAGTGATCTGTTTGTACGTTGTCTGGAAAACGAAGGCGTCGAATATATCTTCGGAATTCCCGGAGAGGAAAACCTCGATGTCATGGATTCGTTGATCGGTAGTAGCATCCGGTTCGTCACCACCCGCCACGAGCAGGGCGCGGCTTTCATGGCTGACGTCTATGGGCGGCTGACGGGTAGGGCCGGGGTCTGCCTGGCTACCCTGGGGCCGGGTGCGACCAACCTGGTGACCGGATTCGCCGACGCCAATATGGATCGTGCACCCATTATCGGTATAGCCGGGCAGGGGGCTACCACGCGTATGCATAAGGAAAGCCACCAGATTCTGGACCTGGTCAATCTGTTTGCACCGATCTCCAAGTACAGCGTGCAGATTCGCGAACCTGAAATCGTGGGTGAAATCGTGCGCAAGGCGTTCAAGGCCGCGCAGGCGGAGAAGCCCGGTGGCAGTTTTATCGATTTTCCGGAAAACGTGGCGGCGATGGAAGTACAAGGCAAGGCGCCACTCAAGGTGCAAAGCGCCCAGCCGCCCGTTCCTCCCGCCGACAAAATCAATCAGGCGGCGGAGATAATTTCAACTGCGAGGTATCCCCTGGTCATGGCCGGTAATGGGGTAGTTCGAGCCAGGGCCGATGACGCGCTGGTTGCATTTGCGGAAAAGCTGAATATCCCGGTTGCTACCACGTTTATGGCAAAAGGCAGTATCCCGTTTTCACATGATTTATCGCTGGGTACGGTTGGCCTGCAAGCCCACGATTATGTCGCCTGTGGATTCGATCGCGCCGATGTGGTGATCTGTATCGGTTACGACATGATCGAATACCATCCCCACCTGTGGAACCAGGGAAAAGACACCAAGATCGTTCATATCGATTTGAGCGCGGCCGAGGTGGACGAGCACTATATTCTGGAATGTGGCGTGGTGGGTGATATTACTGCCGCCCTGGAAGGGATCGCCGAGGTGGCAAAACCCCAGACCGAATCCCAATCGCAGGTTTTGCGTGAAACCATCGTCGACGAACTGACCACGCACGAAAACGACGCGTCGTTTCCATTGGTACCGCAACGAATCATTCTCGACCTGCGCAAGGCACTGGGCGTCGATGATATCCTGGTATCCGATGTTGGTGCGCACAAGATGTGGGTGGCGCGCATGTACCAGGCCGAGCGCCCCAATACCTGCATCATCTCCAATGGCTTCGCCTCGATGGGAATCGGGCTGCCGGGCGCGATTGCGGCGAAGCTGGTTTTCCCCGACCGAACCGCGTTAACCGTCACCGGTGACGCCGGTTTTCTGATGAATTCGCAGGAGATCGAAACCGCGCTGCGCATCGGTGTCGCCATCGTCATCCTGGTATGGAATGACAGCAAGTATGGACTGATCAAATGGCATCAGGACCGCCGCTTCGGCCGCGATACACAGATCGAGTTTAACAACCCGGACCTGGTCAAATATGCCGAAAGCTTCGGCGCCAAGGGCTACAGAGTGGAATCTGCCGACGCTTTGTTGCCGATCCTGAAACAGGCGATTGCCGACGATACCGTGGTCGTCATCGACTGTCCGGTCGACTATTCGGAGAATATGAAACTGACTGAAAAGCTGGGCAACCTGATCTGCCCAATCTAATCGATTGAGGGTTTGACGATGAATATCGACCGCGATCTGATGGTGTTGCGCTCCAGGGCACTATAGGGTCTTTCGGGTCTGAAATTAAACCGGGGCAATAAGTAAGTCGAATCCTGTTACCGTTATTTACTCGTTTGCCCGGATAAAGCCTTCGCAATGGCGAACCTGCCAGGGGTGAAACGAGGGCTTGAGCCCATGCTCGACAAGTAGAGCTAAATAATTGTTCCAAAAGCGTTTTTCACGACCATCCGGGTCCATTGACATCTCCTTTGTAGTACCACTAGTATCCATACCATGCGCCAAAAAGAATATAGAACTAGAAGGATTCCGTCTAGTATCGACTTTATCGGATTCCGTCGAAGAAATTGTTAG
>SMVA01144126.1_pt1 | contig 10078 bp, 12 predicted proteins | sample 2456451 | NCBI WGS metagenome assembly SMVA01 (sample SAMN11095933, study PRJNA526329) | marine sediment metagenome | biome: Marine sediment; feature: Surficial sediment; material: Deep marine sediment; isolation source: Hadal surficial sediment | place: Pacific Ocean | collected 2014-05 | depth...
CTGAGGAGATTCTCACGCTTGAGCCAATCCAGCCCCTCGAGCGGCATGCAATAGACACACCGCAAGTTGCACTTGTCCGTGACGGAGATACGAAGGTACTCCACACGGCGGCCGAATTGATCGATCATGACCCGTCCGCCTGGGGCGCGTCCGCTTGGGGCGCGCCCGCCGGGGGTGGGGCCGGTACCGTATTCGGCGCCGTAGGCGCCATAGGCGCCCCATCGGGCGGCCGGCCTTCGACCCACTCTTCGGCGCCGTCGCTGTAACGTTCCTTCTTCCAGACCGGAAGGCGCTTCTTGATTTCCTCGATGATGTAGCGCGAGGCGTCGTAGGCCTCAGCCCGATGAGGACTGGACACCGCGATCGCCACGCTGACCTCGCCCACCTCCAACTCACCGATCCGATGGACGGCAGCGATTCGATCCGTGCCCGCCGATCGTGCGGCCTCGCCTACGATCTCCGAGAGCACCTCGGCGGCCATCTCTTCATAGGTATCGTACCGTACCCCCCCCACCGAACGGCCGTCATTGTGATCTCGAACCACACCCAGAAAGAGCAGACTCGCCCCGTCCTGGTCAGCGCCGATCAGGGTCAACACGTGAGCCGGGTCGATGGGCTCCCGAACGATGGCGGTAAACGTCACGTCATCCCCCCGCAACCGGCGGTATCAGCGCCACCTCGTCACCGTCGCTCAGCAACGACGTCGAATCCGTGTAGGTCAAGTTGACGGCAACGGCGGGCTCAGTGGGAAGTGCCGTGAAGGCGCCTCCGCGGGAGCGGAGTGCCGAAACCAGATCGGAGACGGTCGCTCCCTCGGGAAGATCGACCTGCAGCTCCCCAGTACCGAGGAGTTCTTTATAGGAAGCAAAGAAGAGAGTGCGGATTTCCACGTGGCCGTACATCCAAGGGACGAGGACAGTTCTGAGCGGAACGCTCCCTCAGATTAAAGGAAGCCCGCCGTTCCCGTCAACGCCTGGGTCAGGGATTACGCCACCACCGCCAGGGGGTGGCTGCCCCGAACGCGGTCCACTCTGGGATCCCCGTCCCCCCCGGCCTGGGCCACCTCTCCCGCGTAATCTCAGGACACTATCGCCGAGTTGCTGGCGCATCACGAGGTAGCGCACGACCTGCTGGGGGCTCAGGATTCGGAGGAGCGCCTCCTGCTCCTCTCGAAGCAGGGTCGCCTCTTCGTCGCCCAGCCCGAGCATCTCGGCCAGAATCGCGGAAGCCTCCACCTCGGTGAGCTGCTGTCCTCCAGCTGGGCCGCCCAAACGTCCGACCCGGGCGCGGGTGTTGCGCTCACTTTGTAAGAACTCGAGTCGCCGGGTGCGAAAGTCCCCTACCGCCCCTTGAAGTCGCCGCCATTGATCTTCGCCGAGTCCGAGGTCCTCCCGAACCAGATTGTCGAAGCGCGCCTGGATTCTCAGCTCCATGTCTGCTCGACTACCACGGCCCCCACGCTGCGCGACTAGATCCTGGACACCGCCCATCAACAGGACGGTCATCAAGATCGCCAAGCCTCTCGGCATCACCCGAGCTCCTTCCCTCATCCTCCGAGCTCCTCCAGCAGGAGCGCCAACTCCTCGTCGGTGAGGTCCGCCAACATCGGTACTCCCGCCACGATCGGTACACCCGTCAAATCTGCGTCATCACTCGGCCAGACGACCGCGAAAGGATCTTGACCGAGGGGCCCCACCTCTGGCAGCGCTTGCGTGCGCTGCCAGATCGCGGTTGTACCCAAGGCCAAAACCAGGGTTGCCGCCGCAGCAAACCCCCACCGCACGAAGCGTGTTGTCCGGCTGTACTTGAAGCCGGCGTCCGACGCCATCTCCGCAGCCAACGCGGACTTGATCTCGGAAGCGAGCGACGGAGGCGGGCTGAAGGCGGCGCCTCGGATCCTTTCGAGGAACTCGACTTCCTCGGAACACGACACACACGAGGAGACATGCGCCGCGACGACGGCGCGATCATCCTCTCCGAGCTCCTGCCGGATCCACTCAGGCAGGAGGTCCTTCACGTCTGCGCATTCGATTCTTGTCATGGCCCCAGCAACTCCCTCAACCGCCGTATCCCATGGTGATAATTCACCCGGGCCGACCCTTCCGTCGACTCGATGATCTCACCGATCTCACGAAAACTCAAGCCATCGAAGATTCTCAAAGTTACGGACAATTTCTGCTTCTCGGGAAGCTCCGCCAGTACCGCTCGAACCCGAGCGACTTCGGATCGAAGAACAACCTCCGCCGAAGGATCGTTTCCCTCGGCCTGCAGGATGTCCACATCCTCGAGCGCGTCTTCCCTTCTCTGTTTGACTTTACGAAGTAGACCCCGGGCCTCGTTACCGGCGATAGCCAACAGCCACGTCCGAAACGCCGCCTCTCCCCGGAAGCGATCGATCGCCCTGAAGGCCTTGAGAAAACTGTTTTGGCTCGCATCAGCCGCTAAATCCTCGTCTCCAAGGATACCAGCACAGGTTCGAAACACCACACCATGATGGCGATCCACGAGAACATTCATCGCCCGTTCGTCGCCTTCTCGGACCGATTGGACCAACTCTTCGTCCGTGTGCGATCCCAAGCGTGAATCCTCGGCCATCGTAAATCAGACGTCGCTTGTCCGGAGAATGTTAAACAACTGTCAGGAGAACGTTAACCAACGGCCTTCGAGAAGATGGTGGAACGGGAAGAATGGAACGAGGGGAGCGGGAGAAAGCGGTAGCAGCGGCGGTAGTGTCGGTCGTGTTGGGCCCGGCTCTGAAGCCGATCGCAAAAAGTTACTCCGGGTCCTGCCTGTCGAGTTGGCTGACGCGACTGCGAAGATGTTTGGAGGGTTTGAAGACCGGAACGCTTCGCGAAGGAACCTCGACGCCCTCGCCCGTGCGCGGGTTGCGGGCCATGCGGCTCTTTCGCTTCCTCACCTTGAACGTCCCGAAGCCACGGATCTCGATATTTTCCCCGTTCGCGAGAGCACGCTTGACCGCGTTCAAGAGACCGTCGACCACCAAAGCGCAGTCCTTTTTCGTAATCCCAGGACCTATGGCCTCTGCGACCTGTTCGACGAGGTCGGCCTTGGTCATGCAATTTCCTCCGACATGCGATGAGCAGCTGTTGCAGGGAAGCCACGGTAACGTTGCCGACCGTGGAACGTCAAGGGACGCTTGAACCTACGGAAGCCGGGCATCCATCAATTCGATGAATTGATCGAAGAGATACACGCTGTCGTGGGGTCCGGGAGCAGCCTCGGGATGGTACTGAACGCAGAAGACCGGGCGTTCCCGATGGACCAATCCCTCCACCGTTCCGTCGTACAGATTCAGGTGCGTCAGGCGGAGGTCTGGAGCCCCAGGTATCTCTTGCTCCTCCCCCACGACGACGGCGAATCCATGGTTCTGCGACGTGATCTCGACCGTGTTCCGATCGAGGTTGCGGACCGGATGGTTTGCTCCATGGTGCCCGAACGCAAGCTTATACGTTTGCGCCCCAAACGCCCGGGCGATCAGCTGGTGGCCCAGACAGATTCCGAAAACCGGAACACCCCGTTCGGACAAGCCGAGGATCGCTTCCTGCGCCTTTTCGACTGCCGACGGGTCACCAGGACCGTTGGACACGAAAAGCCCATCGGGTTCACTCGAGAAGATCTCCTCGACCGGCGTCTCGGCCGGAATGACCGTGACCCGGCAACCACGTTCGGCCAGAAGGCGAGGCGAGTTGGCCTTCACGCCGAAGTCGTAGGCCAGGACGTGGAACCGCTCTTCGCCGACGGCCGGCACCTCGTAGGGCTCTTTGGTGGACACGCCGCACGCCAAATCGAGGCCCTCCATGAGGGGGTGCAAAAGCACACGCTGGAGCAGATCCGCTTCGTCTTCCGCGGCGGGCGCGATGGCGCCCCGTTTGGCTCCTTCCGATCGGATGTGGAGGGTGAGCGCCCTGGTATCAACACCCGCGATTCCAACGACGCCACAACCGATGAGGTAGTCCTCCAGCGACCCGGTCGCCCTCCAAGAGGAGTGCAGGGGCGGTGCCTCGCGGATGACAAAACCGGTCACGTGTGGACGGTCCGACTCTCGATCTTCGTCGTTGACGCCGTAGTTGCCGATCAGAGGATAGGTCATCACCACGTGCTGCCCCGCGTAGGACGGATCGGTGAGGATCTCCTGATACCCGGTCATGGAGGTGTTGAAAACGACCTCTCCCAACGACGGTCCCGGCACCCCGAAGCGGTAACCGTCGAAACGGCGGCCGTCCTCCAGGAGAAGATACGCGGGGTCACGCTTATCGGTATGAGCCACCAGTCAGGACGCCTGTGGAGTAAGCAAAGTCCGCTTTTCGATCGGATGAACGAATCGGTTTCGGCCGGCAGAATCTAAAATCGACGGGGGTCGAGTCAAGCGAGCGAGAGCGGGCGTTCCGTCGATCTCCGCACGGACCTACCTTACCCGGATGATTGAAGCCCACAATGTGGCCATTTTTGCGGACGAATCGTGTCTCGGGAACCAGTTCCAGGGACGGGCCAACCCCGGCGGCGCGGCCGGAATGATGGAATACTGGACGGGGGACGGGTGGGTACGTCGGGACTACTGGACGTCCGAGCCGGACACGACCAACAACCGCATGGCCCTGAGTAGCGCCATCGTGGGGCTGGGCCTACTCCGTAAGAGCCCCTGCGACGTTCGGTTCGTGTCGGACAGCCAGTATCTGGTCAAGGGCATGACCGAATGGCTCATGGGGTGGAAGGCTCGAGGCTGGAAACGTAAGGCCGGGAGAATCGAAAACCTCGACCTCTGGAAGGAGTTGGATCGGGTGGCCAGCCAGCATCAGATCGAATGGACTTGGGTGCGAGGTCACGCCGAGCATCCTCAGAACGAATACGCCGATCATCTCGCGACAACGGCCGCCGAGGAGGGCGCCTTCTCGGACGGGCTGATCGAGAGTGGATTCCGTGCCTGGCTGGAGGCACAGCGGAACCTGCACGGCCGGTACCGTGACTACCTGGAATCTGCACCGCCCCCGTAGCCCACGGCGGCTGACGACGACCGGTTTGCACGATTCCGCGAACCGGCAAACAATCCGCGACCCGCCAAAAAAAAAGAAGCCCCCGGCACGGCAAGCCGCCCCGAGGGCTTCAGTTTCGTTGGTAGGAGCTTCGCTGTGTTTGGACTCCTACCTGACCTCCGGCTCGCCTCGCGGCTCACTTTCCTTCAGGTAGCTGACTCAGCTCCCCTTTTAACCCGATTTTCGCGTGGTAGCGACCTCAGGCCCTCCGAGCTCCGGAGGTTTCGACGGAGACCAACGGCTCCTCCATCGGCGCACCGAGTTCCAATTCCTCGGCATGCTTCCACCGCTGCGACGTCACGCCCGGTGGAACACGTTTCACGAACCGCATGAAGGGATGACCAACGCCATCGAATCAGCGAACCACATCGGAAACGCACGACCAATATGTCGACTCCAAAGAGCACCGTCAAGTTTGAGTGTCCAGAATTTATACGTTTTTTTGATTAAGATGTATATAATTGTATACCAACAAGTTACGACGTTTGATTCTTGTATTTTATAGGTTCGTATGCATGCTCTGAAACAGATTGTTTCGATGGGTATGTGCGAGTAAAAACGTGGTGTTTCCAGGCCCAGAATCTTGAAACATATCGTGACAAAAGAGCACCTGATCCGCCCTGGGCAGGTGTCTATTTGTTGGCCCGGCAACATAGGTCCAAGAGGGTGAGGAGCAGTCCGACCAGGAGATGGAGCGTCCGACTAAGAGATGGAGCGTCCGAAGATTTCCGAGAACGCTGCGGTGACGACCTCCAGGATATCGGAGACACCAAACGGCCGCCCCAACTCCTGCGAAACGGAGGTTACCGACACATCCTGGATACCGCAGGGAACGATGGTCTCGAAAAAGGAAAGGTCGTTCGACACGTTGAGCGCGAACCCGTGAGAGGTGATCCAGCCGCTCGATATTCGCACACCGATCGCGGCGATCTTTCGCCCATCCACCCACACGCCGGTGAGGTCGGAGACGGGCTCCCCCCGAATCCCGATCTCGCCGAGTGTGTGAATGAGCACGGCCTCCAGATCCCTCAAGTACCGGTGGACGTCCTTTCGGTCCGGCTTCAGATCGAGGATCGGATACGCCACCAATTGCCCTGGTCCGTGATAGGTGACGTCGCCCCCCCTCCCCACGTCGACGAGATCGATTCCCAACTCCTGGAGCCTCGACTGGTCGGCGAGAACGTTCGAACGGGACGACGAAGTGCCGAGCGTGATCACGTGCGGGTGCTGGAGGAGTAACAGCTGATCCGGTATGTCGCCGGTTCGCCGGCGCCCGACCAGGTCCGCCTGTAGAGCCAGAGCCTCTGCATACGGGACCAAGCCCAGATCCCGTACTTCCAGCGTCATCGCGTCATTCATGCGCCACAGGCCGATCCATTCGACGTCCTCTTGAGGAGGCCTGCTGAAGGCCTTCAGCCTCTAGGCATCCTCGGGGAAGTCCTCCAGAAGAGCCTTCAGGTCCGAGAGGAACCGGGCAGCGACGGCACCGTCGACGAGACGATGGTCGTACGCGAGAGAAAAGAACGCCCGCTTCCGGATGGCGACAGCGTCCGTACCCGTGAGCGGATCCTCGACGATCACCGGTCGCTTCTCGATCGCCCCGATGCCGAGGATCGCGGCCGTGCCTTTCGGAATGATGGGCATACCGACCAGCGTACCGAGGACCCCGGGATTGGTGATGGAAAACGTCGCTCCTTGGATTTCCGAGGGAGCCAGCCTACGAGACCGAGCACGATCGGCGAGGTCGATGATCTTCTTCCCGATCCCTACGAGGCCGAGTTCGTCGGTGTCGTGTATCACGGGCACGATCAGGCCGGGATCGAGGTCCACGGCCATCCCGATATTCACACTGCCTCGATGGATGATGTTGTTACCCGAGACGGTGCCGTTGATCGGTGGATATTTGCGCAATAGCCGCGAGCACGCCCACACGACGAACGCGGTGAAGCTCACCCTCACTCCCTGCGCCGCCCACTCGCCCTTGTGGGCCGCCCGGTGGTGGTCCACGAGCGAAAAATCGATCTCTATGAAAGAGTGCACATGGGGAGCCACCCTCTTCGCCAGAACCATGTGCTCCGCGGTGAGGCGACGGATCTTGTCCATGGGCTCGACGTGGTCCCCCTCTCGCACGGGGAACTCGGGGTGTTGCACCTCGCTGTAGAAGGCGCCCCACAGCTCCGACGACGACCCCGAGCCTGCAGGCGCAGCGGGAGGACCCGCGGTACGACCCGCCAAACGGTTCGTCGCCGACGCGGCCGTGGATGTCTTCGCCCGACCATTCTCGATAAAATCGAGGATGTCCCGTTTCGTCACCCGGCCGGATTGGCCGCTACCCACAACGTCCGCGATCGAAATACCATGCTCCGCGGCGATCTTCCTGACCACCGGAGTCGATCGAGTTTGTACGCGCTCCTCCGCCGTCGCCGGGGCACTCGCCGACGGTCCCGCGTCCGGATGCGATTCCGCTGGGGGACCGATCGGATCATCCGTGCCAGCGACGGGGGTGGGGGCGATCGCGTCCACTGCGGTAGGAGTGATCGCGGCACCCGCCTCGGTGTCGATGTAGGCGACGACCGTACCGATTTCGACGGTCTCACCCTCCTGGATACGGACTTCCACGAGCGTGCCCGACTCGGGTGACGGGATCTCAGCGTCCACCTTGTCCGTTGAAATCTCCAGAATCGGTTCGTCTCTCTCGACCGGGTCACCGACCTGTTTCAACCACTTCGACACCGTGCCCTCGGCGATCGACTCGCCCATCTGGGGCATGGCAACCTCGATGCGGGCCACGTCAGCGAACCGATTCGAAGGACGTCATTGCCGAGCACAGGTGGTGCGGACAGCGGAACTGCCGCTGGTGCCGGCAGCGGTGCCGCCGGTTGCGCCCGGCGTCAGATGCGGCCCGGTCAGTCGTTCCCGTCGCCAGCTGGGGGAGCCTCGATCGGCTCGCCGGATCCGTCACCCGCGTCTCCTTCATCGAGCAAGCCCTGCAAAATCGACTGACCCGCCTCCAGGACGGGCGCCGTATCCTGGCGCAGAATCGACTGCGCTACTTGCGTACGCGACGACATTATGGAGAGCACCAGGGACAACAACATGAAGACCGATCCGGTCGTCCATGTGGCCCTCGTAAGCATGGTGGTGGCCTGGCGTCCACCAAGGATACCGTCCGTGGCGGCGGCGCCGCCGCCCATCGCGGCCAACCCCCCGCCCTTCCCAGACTGAAGAAGGACCACGACACCCAGAAAAATGCCGTCTAAGATTAAGACTGCCAGCAAAATACCGTACCAGGAGATCATGAATGGCCCACCGTTCGGGGGTTGAAATAATGCCTAAAAGTCGCCGCGTCCTTTAGGGGTGTCAACCGCTAAACCCTTGCAGTCAGCCGGATTCCGCGATTCTCGCGAAGCTCTCAGGATCGAGGCTCGCGCCACCCACGAGGACACCATCGACGTCGGTTACTGCGAGCAACTCGGCCGCGTTATCAGGCTTCACGCTCCCTCCATAGAGGATGGCCACCTCCTGTGCAAAGCCGTCGCCCCTGATCTCTCTCAAGCGGCGGCGAAGAATGCCGTGGGCCTCTGCCACGTCGTCCGTGGTCGCGGTTTCTCCAGTGCCGATCGCCCAGACCGGCTCGTACGCTACGAGAATGGGATTCTTCGCATCCTCGGCGACCCCGAGTAGGGCGGCATCCAATTGGCGTACGATCACTTCTTCCACCCGTCCGCCTCGGCGCTCGTCCAGGGTCTCTCCGACACACACCAAGGGGGTCAGACCTTCACCTATGGCGGCAGCCACCTTGAGCTCGACTTGCGCGTCGGTTTCACCGAACACGTGTCGCCGCTCCGAGTGCCCGACAAGAGCGAACCTGGCGCCGGCCGCCACCACCATGCTTGCCGAGTGTTCTCCTGTAAACGCACCTTCGGGCTCCCAGTGGATATTCTGGATTCCGAGGCCGATCTCCGGTCGACTCCCCCTCGAATCGGCTGCCGCTAGAAGCGAGATCGCGGGAGGAAAAATCAAGATCGTCGGCTCCGCACCGTCAAACCGGGGAGAAAACTCGCTGAAGAACTTGCGGGTGGCACTGGGGCCGTGATGCATCTTCCAGTTGCCCGCGATCACTTTTGGTCTCACGTCATGCCTCCTGACGACCCCTGACGGTCTGACAGCTTCAACAGCACTCTAACGGTCTGACAGCGCCGCGACAGCAGGCATTTCCTTGCCTGAGAGGAGTTCGAGAGAAGCGCTGCCACCCGTCGAGACGTGGGTGATGCGATCGACGACGCCCGCCGCCACCGTGGCGGCTGCAGAGTCGCCTCCTCCGACGATCACCGTGGCGCCCCGGTCGGCCGTCGAGGCCGCGGCACGTGCGACCTCGAAGGTGCCCGACTGGAACGGCGCCAACTCGAAAACGCCCATCGGTCCGCTCCATATCACGGTGCGGGCAGCACCCACGACCTCGGCGAACAATTTCGCGGTGTGTGGCCCGATATCTCCGATATGTCGGTCCTCCCCCACCTCGTCGCACGCGGACACACGCGTGGCAGCATCAGACGTGATAGACCGGGCCGTGATTACGTCCACCGGCAATAGAAGCTTGTCTCCGGCCAAATCCATGAGCATACGTGCCGTATCGATCCGATCTTCTTCCACAAGAGAATCACCAACGGCCCAACCGCGCGCTTTGAAGAAGGTGTTGGCCATGGCCCCACCGATGAGCAGCCGGTCCACCGCGGGAAGCAAAGCCTCGATCACGTCTATCTTGCTCGAAATCTTCGCCCCGCCGATAACGGCGACGAAGGGATGCTCCGGATCGGCCATGGCATCACAGAGGAATCGGAGCTCACGTTCCAACAGAAAGCCGGCCACGGCCTCTCCCCCGCTTCTCCGCACCGCATGCGCGATGCCCTGCGTAGATGCGTGGGCGCGGTGCGCGGTCCCAAAGGCGTCGTTGACGAAGAGCTTCGTCCCAAAACTGATCTCCTCCGCCCACTCCGGATCATTTCCGACATCCTCGGGGCAGAAGC
>SMVA01233150.1_pt1 | contig 10078 bp, 12 predicted proteins | sample 2456451 | NCBI WGS metagenome assembly SMVA01 (sample SAMN11095933, study PRJNA526329) | marine sediment metagenome | biome: Marine sediment; feature: Surficial sediment; material: Deep marine sediment; isolation source: Hadal surficial sediment | place: Pacific Ocean | collected 2014-05 | depth...
CGCGCCAAAGTACGAGAACCAACCGGCTGACCATCATTGATAAAATGATCGACTAATGACTTAAATAGAAACAGGCTGCGCTCATTCAGTTCTGGAGAATTTTTAGATTGTGGCATGCATTTCCTTCAAGACTTACATTAATTAATGTAAAATTTAGCACTCTATTGGTAAGAGTGCAAAATCACCATTTGGCGGCTGACTACCGATCATGCTAAATTCACCAATATTCCTTATTAAATGATAATTATCACATGTTCAAACGTATCGCATTAATAAGCAATTCTGACGCCAAAAAAGTTGCTGAAACACTCAATAGCCTGATTATTTACCTGCAATCCAATGGAATAGATTTCATTCTGGACAAAAGTAGCTCTTCACTAGCAGAACAGTCGGGTTTGCCTGCCATGAAAGAGAATGAATTTGATCCGAGTTGTGATTTGGCTATCGCCATCGGTGGTGATGGCACCATGCTGAAAGCCGCCCATCTAGCCTATCCGTATGATATCCCCTTACTGGGTATTAACAGGGGTCGCCTGGGATTTTTAGCCGATATCCCGGCAAATGCATTCGAAGAACATCTTGATGCGATTTTTGCGGGTAACTTCGTCGAAGACAAACGCTTTCTACTGCATGTTGAGGTTCTGAGAGAGGGTAAATCGATCCTGAAAAGCAGTGCCTTTAATGATGTTATCTTGCAAAAATGGAACATCGCAAGACTGATCGAATTCGAGACCTACGTAGATGACAGTTTTCTACATCGGCAACGCTCGGATGGGCTGATCGTGACCACCCCAACAGGTTCAACAGCCTATGCCCTCGCTGGAGGTGGCCCGATTTTGCATCCTTCACTGGATGCCCTGGCGCTTGTGCCAATTTGTCCACATACACTCACCAATAGACCGATTGTGATTGACGGTAACAGTCTGGTTGAAATTATCGTCGGCACACGTGAGATCGATCATGCGCGTTTGACCTGCGATGGTGATATTGAGCTAGAACTTGCACCGGGAGACCGTGTTCGTATCCAGAAAGAAGATAAAAAAATTAGACTCATTCATCCACAGAGTCACGACCATTTCAGTATCCTCCGCGAAAAATTACAGTGGGGCACTGAAGTTTGCTGAAACATCTGCATATCAGGGATTTTGCCGTTATTGAAGAACTGGATATCCCTTTCAACGCTGGCATGACCGTTTTTACAGGAGAAACAGGTGCTGGTAAGTCGATTTTGGTTGGCGCACTTGGTCTGGTGTTAGGGGACCGCTCGGACAGTGGTATTGTTCGCTCTGGTTGTGAGCGAACCGAAATAACTGCGATCTTTGATATCGAAAATAAGAACGAGATCCAGTACATGTTGGCAGAACAAGAGATGGACTGCGAAGATGAGTTGATACTACGACGCGTGATTAATAAAGATGGTCGCTCCCGCGCTTACGTCAACGGCAGTTCTGTGCCAGCACAATTGTTACGTTCGCTGGGTGAATGCATGGTGGATATTCATGGTCAGCATACACATCAATCTCTACTAAAAGCAGATGTTCAAAGAAATCTGCTCGATGAATTCGGCAATCATCCACAGAAATTAAATGAAACCAAAGACGCCTGGAAAATCTGGCACGCAAACGAGTTAGAATTACAGGCCCTAAGTGGAGACAACCGTGACCATGATGCACAGATTGCACTACTTCAATACCAGATCCAGGAATTGCAGGCACTTAATCCGGGCGAATCAAAATTTAGTGAAGTTGAAGAAGAATATGGCAAATTAGCCAATGCCAATCGTTTACTGGAAGTGTGTCAACAAACACTTCTGCAACTTTCTGAAGACGAGCATTCAACTCAAGGGCAAATCAGTCATCACCTGAATGAACTTCAGGAGATTCAGAAATTCGATCCATCTTTGGCGACTGTGATTGAATTACTCAATGGCGCATCTATCCAGATTGGTGAAGCCAGTGATGAACTCCGTCACTATCTGGACCGGCTGGATCTGGATCCTGAACGGTTGAAAATGGTTGAAGACATGCTTACTGCCTTTCACGACATGGCACGTAAACACAAGATTCAGCCTGAAACGCTGAGTGATCATCTTGTTACGCTACAAGATGAATTAAGCAAACTCGAAAACAGTGAAGCTCGTTTTAAAGAATTGATCGCCCTGCAACAGACCTCAATTGAAAACTATCGCAAGGCAGCCAGCAAATTAAGTCACTGTCGACAACAGGCGGCCAAAAAACTCAGTCATGATATTTCTAAAAATCTAAACGACCTGGGAATGCCCGGCGGGCTATTTTCAATAGAAGTTAGCGATATTCAGAAAGACATGCCGCTACAAAATGGCATGGATAAAATTGATTACCTGGTTTCTCTGAATCCCGGCCAGCCGTTGCAGCCCTTGAATAAAGTTGCCTCGGGAGGCGAGTTGTCTCGTATCAGTCTGGCAATACAAGTAACAGGGAGTAAGGACAAAGGCATTCCGACATTGATATTTGATGAGGTTGATAGTGGTATCGGCGGCGGTGTGGCTGAAATTGTCGGCAAACTTTTACATAGTCTGTCTGATAAACGACAAGTCTTTTGTGTCACACATCTGGCGCAAATTGCCTCGCAAGGAGATCATCATTTGCAAGTTGCCAAGGCAACGCATGCAGGAACAACATTAACTCGCGTTGGCGAACTGAATGATGAAGAAAGGATTGATGAAATCGCCCGTATGCTAGGCGGCGTAAAGATTAGCGAACAGACCATGGCTCATGCAAAAGAGATGTTGGATCACTGATGAAATCTGACCGCTTCCTAGTAATTTATTCTGCTACGATTTCAACAATAATTTTACTATTGATCATTTCTTTATTCGCATTGGAATATTTGCGATCTAATTCTGAATCTGATGCGATTGAATACTTATAATCTGAAGAGATTTCATTGCTGGATTGGGGAATTAAAGAACTAGACAGCAGACTTAGCCGAGCGGACTCACCTTTATTGAAAAAACATAAGAAATCAGCCGATTTTCTAGGAAACAAAATATTAATTACTTCTAGTACCAATTGGGAATTAGCACCAGATGAAGATACCGCGATAATTTGGTGTAAGGGATTAATTTCTGAAATGAAAGAACGATTCAATATCGATCCCACAACCGGACACCCTAAATACGGAGATAACAGCAGCATATATGTATATTTCCAGCATGAAGGTTATCAATCAAAATCAGTACCAGAAAATTTTGGTGAGTTACTAGATAAGATTATAGAACTTGGTGCTGTTGTACATATTAATGATTCAGAAAAACAAATTGAGTGTCATAGCCCACTGTTGAGTCCCAAAGCTATACTCGGAGAAATCAATTATGGCACTTAGAAGAAATTAACAGGATTGAATTACCCTCCCCTTATATCGTACCGAACAGTTGAATGATTTTAAGGTTATTTGAACAGGACGTTCAAATAAGCGGAACCAAGACAGGAGTCTTGTATCCACGACCTTAATAAATCATACGACTGCGAGGGTATCCGCAGGATACGATCTCAGGGGTGTCTTTTTTTGACGTGCAGGACGCACTAATGTCGCGGGGGCATGGATGCACAGGAGCGATCTTGGGTACTTCATTTTTTGGACAAGCAAAAAAGAAGTACCTCGCCGTTCAAAGGCGAAATACAAACTTACAGATTGGTATAATTTCGAGGACAGGCTAAAGATAAGGTCACCATCAGAACGAAATCAACACTTTAAATTTAGGCGATTAGGTTAAAACTGACCCCAAAGAAACACATAAACCACTCACGAATCCTCCTTCGGCGTCACATACAGCACCAAACTGTGTTCTTCCAGCTTATAACCATGCTTCTCAGCGATTTCCTTTTGTATCCGTTCAATTTCTTCATTCTTGAATTCGATCACTTTGCCCGTCTTTAGACAGACCATATGGTCATGATGCCCTCCTCTGTTAAGCTCAAATACTGAATGACCGGAATCGAAATGATGGCGAATCACCAGCCCTGCCGTTTCAAACTGGGTTAACACGCGGTAAACAGTAGCCAAACCCACATCTTCATCGAGCGCCAGTAAGGCCTTGTAAATATCTTCCGCACTTAGATGTTTCTGATCGGATTCTTCCATGATCTGAAGAATGCGTAATCTTGGCAGGGTTGCCTTGAGACCGGCATTTTTTAAATCTTGTGTTTCCAATAATGGCTCCCTAAATGAGCAGGATTGAGCAAATCTGCTGACTGATTATACTGAATTCGCATACTGATGTCCTGACCTCTGCATAAACGTGTTCTTTGCTTTACATTACGATACAATTATTCTTTTAAGGGTCCAACCTAAGGCACCGCGGTACTTTTATAATTGGAATTTCTATTGAACAAGATCATATTACTTATTGCTTTCTCACTCTTTATTTCCGGCATTATTTCCGGTTGTGACAGGCGTGCCGATGGGAGCCGGAAAATACCATTCGTATATCGTGTCGATATCCAGCAGGGCAATGTCATTGAACAGTCGATGATAAATAAACTTGAACCTGGGATGACCAAGGCAAAAGTACGCTTCATAATGGGCACACCTTTATTGGTCGACCCTTTCCATAGCAACCGTTGGGATTACATCTACAGTATCGAACCAGGTGATGGTGAACGCGCTCAACGTCATGTCGCATTATTCTTTAAAGAAGATAAATTGACACATCTTGAAGGAGATATCACCACAGGTTACAGACATTTTGAAGAAGATACTCCTGAAGCTTCGAGCGTTCTTGTTACGGGGGACAGGAAGGAGAAAGGTTTCTTCGGTAAATGGTTTGGCTCTAATAAAAAGAAAAAAAATGATGAAAGTTTCTTCGATAAATGGTTTGGCTCTGATGATGAACTCAAAAAGGCCGATGAAACCAGAGATGAAGAAACTCAGAAAGAGTTAGAGGCGCTGGCAGAAGATTTGGAAAAGCGATCTGAAGACTCTTTCATCCCAGTACCTAAGCGTGATGCAGAAAGGATTGAGCGTGACTTTGAAGTCCTTGAACAAACAGAAGAGCAATTTTAGGAATCATACAACTTTAGGAACCATTCCGGGCCACTGACTTCTTGCCAATCATTCACCATAATAAAATATCAATATTCTTTCTTGTCATAGTAATTTTAACATGGGCGACTGAATCACCGGCAATCGAAGTCATAGATGATGCCAGTAGATCCGTCGTTCTTGAACAGCCTGCGCAAAAAATAATCAGTCTTTCTCCGCATATTACCGAATTAATATATTCGGCGGGCGCTGGAGAAAAGATAATAGCTGTTGATGATTACAGTGATTATCCAGAGGCAGCGAAATCAATCGCGCGCATCGGAGATGCCAATCATCTGGACATTGAAAAAATCATATCACTACAACCTGATCTAATTGTCGCCTGGGGAAGTGGACAATCACATAATCAATTCATTGAACAACTTATTCATCTGCAACTCACTGTCTATATTTCTTCACCCGAGGATCTGGAGGCCATTCCACACACTGTCGAAAATCTGGGGAAATTGGCTGGGACATATGACTATGCACAACAGCAAGGTCAGAAATTTAGAGATGAACTAAAAAATATTATTAATGAATACCGTGAACGACCTTCTATCACTGTATTCTATGAGATCTGGAATCAACCCCTGTTCACCATCAATGGCCAACACGTAATGAGCAAGGTCATCGAGATTTGCGGTGGGATAAATGTCTTTGCCGATCTTGCCATTCTTTCGCCTGAAGTAAATATAGAGTCTGTTATTTCAGCAAATCCGGATGTCATCATTGCCAGTGGTATCAAAAGTGGAAGTGAAAATGGTAGCCAACGTCCGCCCTGGCTAGATAACTGGCTGCAATGGCCGACAATTACAGCGGCGAAAAACAATCATCTATATCATATTCCACCAGATCTGATTCATAGACAAACTTTCAGGATCTTGCAGGGCGCACGGATTTTATGTGAACAATTACAAACTGCCCGGTAAAAACACACGTCCCGATTCAGTTTCTACTGACTTGATGGGGAATCGATAAAGCCTGGCAAGATTATCTTCAGTTAAGATATCTTCAACTTTACCAATAACAATATCATCGGGACTGATCATCAGCATGATATGTGTACTATATCTTCTTGCCAGATTGGCATCATGCAAGACCATACAAATACAACCATCTTGCGCGACTGCCTTTTTGATCAACATTTCCAACAAGGTAATTTGATAACGCATATCCAGATGATTGGTAGGCTCATCAAGCAAGAATAATTCAGGGTTTTGTACTAACAAGGTTGCGATTGCCAAACGCCGTCGCTCTCCGCCTGATAATGTATTCACTTGTCTATCCTGTACATCTTCAAGAGAAACATCGGCCAGTGCCTGTCTGGCAAGTTCAAAATCGCTTTGACTTTCCATCTCCCAGAATTTCAGATGAGGATGGCGCCCTATCATCACGGTTTCCAGAACCGTACTTGGAAAAATATCGTTACTGTCTTGTAACAACAAACCTAATCTTTGTGACAATAATTTTCGTGACCAGTGTTCCAGTAATTTGTCTGAAAAAGTAATTTGCCCTTTATCAGCAGCCCTTAATCCGGCAAAGGTATGCAATAAGGTTGTCTTGCCTACGCCATTGCCACCTAATATCGCCCAGCACTCACCGCGTTGCATGGTCACGTTGAGGTCATTGCAAATCGATTTTCCGGCGATTGATATGGCCAATGATTTTGCTTGCAATAGACTCATGACTGCCGCCTCAGTAAAACAAGGAAAACGGGTATACCAATAATCGCAGTTAACACGCCCACGGGAAGTTGTTGAGGGGCAATCACCGTTCTCGCCAGGCAATCTGCCAACATCACCAGACAACCACCGAGTAAAAATGCCGCAGGTAGAAGAATTCTATGATCACTACCGACCATTAAACGAATTGCATGTGGCACGATTAATCCGACAAAACCTACATTACCTGCTAAAGTCACCGCTGTTGCCGCCAATAAAGATGCAAGGAAATAAACAAGGTATCGAACCGTTTTAGGAGAAACACCCAGCGTTGCCGCCTGCAACTCGCCTCTGGCTAATACGTTCAGGTTTCTGGAAATCATCAACGAGATCAACAGACAAATGATCAATACCATCAATGCCCAGTGAGAGTAAAGCGCGTAACTCAAATCCCCCATCAACCAGAACAACATCCCCCGCAGTTGTGTCCCTTGAGTTATTGATAGAATTAAACTGATCACTGCGCCCCAGCCTGCGGCGATAACAATGCCAGTCAACAACAAACGTGCGGAACTCCAGTCACCCTTGCCATGTGCCAGGCCGAATACCAGCAACATCGAGATCATTGCGCCAGAAAAAGCACTGCCTGAAATCCAGAAACCACTTAGACCGGATAACATGGCAATCAATACCGCTGCAGAAGCACCTCCTGATACACCTAAAACATATGGCTCAGCCAATGGATTACGTAAAAGCACCTGCATTAGAGCACCCGCTAAAGCCAACATGGCACCCACCATAAAACCAACAACGGTCCTTGGTAATCGCAATTCAAGCACAACGGTTGACACTAGAGAATCATCTTGAATCCACAAGGCATGCAACAATTGTTTTGCGCTAATATCGACAGAGCCGATTAATAGAGAGCTAATAAAAATACAAATTGTTGAAAAGACAAGCACAGTAAAAAGGGTAATGTGTTTTGAAGAATACATTATTTTTTCTGTTTGGCTTTTTCTGCACGCAGGCGTCTTGCTTCTTTTGGATCAAGAATCAGAGGACGATAGATTTCAATACGATCACCTGCCCTGACCAGAATATCGAGTTCAACAATATTACTGAAGAGTCCGACTTTATTGGTTTCAAGATCAATATCAGGACATTGTTCCAGTATCCCGGAACTTGTTATTGCCTGTTGAATTGTAGATCCCTCTTCGACATGGAACGGAATAAGCCAGCTTTGATCTGCTGAAGCGTAGGCAACCTCTATGGGTATGAGGCTCGATATATCACTATCTGCTGCCATAAATCTGTTGTGCTCTTTGCACAAAGGATTCAACTAGTGTGTCCATTACTTTATAAAATGCCCTACCTAAAGTTTGCTTTATGATTTTATTTTTGAATTCAAAATGCATGTGTAAGTGAATGTGGCAAGATTGTTCATCTTCCTGAATAAACCGCCAGTATCCACTTAGATGTTTAAATGGCCCTTCAATCAATTGAATATCAATACGCGATCCATCCTGCATAGTATTTTCTGTGGTGAATGACTGTTTGACCTTTCCCAATGCCAGTGACAATGTTGCCGTCAAACTTTTCTCTTGCTGAGAGAGAATTTTTGCCTCAGTACACCAGGGTAAGAAGCTTGGATACGACTCGATATCATTCACCAGCACATACATCTCATCCGAGGTATAGGGCACTAGAGTTGTTCTACTAATCTCAGTCATACTCGACAATCCTGAATATTATTCCTTAAATAATGCCTACGGCATGCAAAAATATAACAACAACACCGATAGGTGCGACAAAGCGCACCACAAAGAACCAGACCTGAAAAACAAACCCTTCCCCCAATCCAAGTTCTGCGACTACCGTTTTTCTCGACATTAACCATGCAGTAAAAATAGCGATGAGAATTCCTCCCAACGGCAACAGTATATTAGAGGTTACATAGTCCATGATGTCAAAATAGGTTTTATCAAATATTTTATAATCCTGCCAATGATTAAAGGACAGAACCGAACCAATGCCCAGTGTCCACGCGATCAATCCAGCTATCGCTGCAGACTTGGCTCTGGCGATACCACGATTCTCAACTAACCATGCGACTGCGGGTTCAAGCAGGGAAATCGATGAGGTCCATGCTGCAAACAATAACAAGATAAAGAAACCCGTGCCAAATATCTGGCCGTAAGGCATCTGACCAAATGCAATTGGCAGAGTCACAAAAATCAAGCCTGAACCCTCACCAGGATCCAGACCATAAGCAAACACCAGAGGAAAGATTGCCAGCCCGGCCATAATGGCAACTAGTGTATCTGCTAAAGCAATATAGACAACGGTATGTCCAATCGAGGTATCCTCAGGGAGATAAGATCCATAAACCATAATGGCACCCATGCCCAGACTCAGGCTGAAAAACGCCTGACCTAATGCGACAAGAAAGCCCTCCCCGGATAACTTGCTCCAGTCCGGATAAAACAAATAATACAGACCTTCCTGAAAACCATCAGTGGACATGGCATAGCCCACCATGATTAATAACAAAATGAAAAGTGCGGGCATCAAAAATTTAACAGCACGTTCCAGACCACTTCTGACACCCATGGCAACAACAATAACCGTCAATGCCATAAATAAAGTATGCATGGCCAATAGTTGGCCTGGGTCTCTCAACAGACTATCGAAGATCTCACCGATTTCGCTATCAGTCGCCGTCAGAAAACTGCCTGAGCCTGCCTGAAAGATATATTCCAATGTCCAACCGGCAACTACACTGTAAAAAGACAGAATCATGAAACCTGCAACCACACCCATCCAGCCAAGATAACGCCATGCCGGGTTCAATCCTTCCTCTTTGGATAATGCCGCCATTGTATTGATGGGGCTTTGGCGTCCCCGTCGACCGAGCATGACCTCGGCCATCATGATTGGGATACCTACCAGTAAAACGCAACCGAGATACATCAGCACAAATGCACCACCACCGTATTCCCCGGTGATATAGGGAAACCGCCATATATTACCTAAACCGACAGCAGAACCCGTTGCCGCCATGATAAAAGCCCAGCGAGATGACCACTGGCCATGAATAGATTGTCGTTTCTCAGTCATTACATTTTTTCATCAAATAATAGAGCTCATTCTGCGTGAATTTACTGTTTGTCTCAAGACTCTGATCAGTGTCTGCGGAAACCTACATTTCGAAGGAGTTTGGGGTTACAATCGCGCGCTGAATCAAGGCGGAACTAATCGTGGCTAAAGCCAAAAAAGAAAAATCGAAAAACAGCACCATTTCTCTCAACAAGAGAGCCAGGCACGACTACTTCATAGAAGATCGATATGAAGCA
>SMVA01365560.1_pt1 | contig 10077 bp, 6 predicted proteins | sample 2456451 | NCBI WGS metagenome assembly SMVA01 (sample SAMN11095933, study PRJNA526329) | marine sediment metagenome | biome: Marine sediment; feature: Surficial sediment; material: Deep marine sediment; isolation source: Hadal surficial sediment | place: Pacific Ocean | collected 2014-05 | depth 0-1...
CCCGAGGAGAACCCGATGACCGAGCGTCGCGTCAGACCGGTCCCCCGCGCTTCCTCCAGCGGTTGCCGGGAACCGCCCCTACGGTTCCACCATCCAGAGCCGTCCAATCGCCTGAACCCCATTCCGCGCCCTGCCGAGGTCGGGCGGGGAGAGACAATCGTGGGCTTGCTGCGCCAGTTCGCAAGTGCGCTTCAATAAAGCCTTGTCCAGGCCGCGTCCGCGCAGCGCCCCGGCTACAAAGCCTGGGCTCGTGACGTCTCGGGCTGGGGCATGTTCGCCCGCGTCGAGAGATTGCATGAGCCTCTCAACGTAATTCTCGACCCAGCCCTGGGCCGCGATGCGTTCGGGAGTGTCGGCCAATTCTTTCTCGACCATCGAGTGACTCCGCCGTCAGGGAGGACTCCTTTCGGTAAATCTACGGGAGCGCTCCATGTTGCGGAAGGAAAAACGAAGGCTCCGCTTGGGTCGGCGCTCGTCGGCCACGCGGGCCCAACGATCGACGAGATCGCGTCCACCTGAAACGAGAACGACCTGGCTATGCGATAAGCGCCAGCCCTGTATATTGTCAGTCCGAGTACCGCCCTTCGGGTGCGTTTCGGACACTGCTCCCCGCACATCTTCCCGCACAGAGAACCCGAAGAAATTGCAACTCATCGTTGGGACGAGCGGGTACAGCTACAAGGAGTGGAAGGGGAGCTTCTACCCGGAGGATCTCTCTGCGAAGAAGATGCTCGGTTACTATGGCGAGCGCCTCGGTGCGGTGGAGATCAACAACACGTTCTACCGGCTCCCCAAGGCCTCCGTCCTCGAGAACTGGGCTAGTCAGGTCCCGGAAGACTTCCGGTTTTCGATCAAGGCGTCACGCCGCATCACCCACTTCACGCGCATGAAGGCCGAGGCTCGCGAGCCGACCGAGTATCTGTTGTCGACTCTGGAAACGTTGGGCGATCGGCTCGGTGTCATCCTCTTTCAGCTGCCGCCCAATCTCAAGAAGGACGTCGACCGCCTGGCTGGATTCCTCGAGATGCTTCCCGACGAGACTCCGGCGGCGTTCGAGTTCAGGCACGAGAGTTGGAACGACGATGAGGTCCATTCTCTCTTGAGCGGCAGGGGCATGGCCCTTGTTTGTGCCGACACGGACGAGAGCGAAGGGGACGAAGGGATCGTCGAGACCGGACCGTGGGGATATTTGCGGCTTCGTAGGCCCGGCTATGGACACGACGATCTGGTCCGTTGGGCCGAGCGGCTCCGTCGGACGTCGTGGGATCGCGCCTTCGTCTTCTTCAAGCACGAGGACGCGGGGGCAGGGCCCCGAATGGCCCGCGAATTCCGCGACGTCTTCGAAGGCAAGGTGTGAGCGAAGCGCTTCAGGAGTTCGGTTCGCCGGCTCCGAGTCCTTATCCACCGACGGGAATTTTGCCGAGTGGGTCGCGCGTGCGAAGAAGGAAGAGAGCAGAGATCGGCGAGCACAGATGGCAATCGAGATGATCTTCGGGGGGAAGACGCGGTGACGAATCGGAACAGGGGTGTGAATGATCACGGTTGAGGGTGTCACGAAACGATACGGGGATGTGCTGGCGGTCGATGATCTGAGCTTCGAGGTCAGGCGCGGTGAGGTCGTGGGATTCCTCGGGCCGAACGGGGCCGGCAAGACAACGACCATGCGAATGATTACGGGAACGCTCCAGCCGGATGAAGGAGCGGTCCTGTTCGATGGTGTGTCGATCGCCGATCATCTGATCGACGCCAAGCGCAGGGTAGGGTACCTGCCCGAATCGAACCCGCTGTACGAAGAATTGCTCGTCGCCGAATACCTCGACTACGTGGCAGAGCTCCGTGGGCTCTCCGCGGAGGAGACCCGGTCGGGGGTAGCGGACGCGGTCGATGAGACCGACATCGGCGCGGTCTTCTATCGGCCGATCGGAGAGTGCTCGAAGGGGTACAGACAGAGGATCGGAATCGCAGGAGCGATCCTGCATCGTCCCGAAGTCTTGATTCTCGATGAGCCGACGGAGGGCCTGGATCCGAACCAGCGCGTCGAGATCCGCCGGCTAGTGGGGTCGCTCGGACGTGAGCGGACCGTCCTGCTCAGCACGCACGTCATGCAGGAGGTCGAGGCCACGTGCTCTCGTCTCGTGATCTTGAGTCGCGGGAGGCTCGCCGCCGAAGGGAGCGTTCAGGAGGTGATCGCCAGCGGCGCCCGTGGCGTTCGATACGTGGTCGAGGCCGAGGGGTCGGGTGTCGCCGAAGCGCTCGCGGGCATTGCGGGTGTCTCGGGACACACAGCGGAGCAGGTGGACGGCCGCACCCGTGTGCATCTCGACGCGAACGCCGCCGCCGAGCTGCGACCCGAGATCTTCGCGATGGCGCGCGATCGTGGCTGGACGCTCTGGGAATTGCACCGAGAGGACGCGAGCCTCGAAGAGCTCTTCCGGAGCCTGACCTCCGACGACTCGGAGGAAGGCGCATGATGCACCGCTTGCTCACCGTCGCCCGTCGCGAGTTTCGGAGCTACTTCGACCAGCCCACCGCGTACGTTCTGATCGTCGCGTTTCTGGCGATCACGCTGTTCCTCGCGTTCCGCACGATGTACGCCTCGGGCATCGCCTCTCTACGGCCGATCTTCGATCTGCTCCCCGTTCTGTTCGCCGTGTTCATTCCCGCGGCCACGATGCGCACATTGGCTGAGGAGCGCCGCAGCAAGACGCTCGAGTGGCTGATGGCACAGCCGATCACCGAGGCGGAGCTCGTCTTGGGCAAGTTCCTCGGCGACTGGTGGTTCGTGCTTCTGGCGCTCGCCGGCACCGTCCCGACCGCGATCGGCGTATTGCTCGTCTCCGACGCGGACGCGGGAATCGTTCTCGCTCAGTACATCGGGGCCGCCCTGCTCGCAGCGCAATTGACGGCAGTCGGCATATGGGCGTCGAGCATGACGCGGAACCAGATCACCGCGTTCATCGTCGCTGCGGGCGTGAGCTTCACGCTGTTCCTGATCGGTCTGCCGATCGTTCAGATCGGGTTGCCGCCCTCGGCCGCAGGTGTTCTGGCACAACTTTCCGTGCTCGGCCACTTCGAGAACGTCGCGCGTGGGGTCGTGGACCTGCGGGACGTCCTCTATTTCGCGTCGACGACCGGCCTCTTCCTGGTACTCGCGTTCACTGCGCTCGCGAGTGAGCGTCTCAGCCGATCCCGACCCGAGCATCGACGCCTGCGTCTGGGAACGATGGTCGTCGCCGTCTTGGTCATCGTACTCAACCTCTTGGGTAGTCGCGTGCGGGGCCGTCTCGATCTGACGAAGGACAACCTCTATACGCTTTCGTCTGGCACGCGTGAGATCCTGGGGGACCTCGACGACCTGGTGCAGATCAAGTTGTTCGCTTCCGGCGAGCTTCCGGCGGAGGTGCAGTTGCAGCTGAGGGACGTGCGCGATCTTCTTGCCGACATGCGTCGTGCCGCGAACGGAAAGCTGCTCGTCAGCGACATCGATCCGAACCAGGACGAGGATGCGGCGAGCGAAGCGACCGAGCTCGGGATCTATCCTGTCGAGTTCAACGTGTTACGCGAGGACAACTTCGAGATTCGCCGGGGCTACTACGGTCTCGCCGTCGTCTACGCGGATGAATATGAGGTGACGCCGCTCATCATCCGAACGGACGATCTGGAGTTCAGGCTGATGGCCCAGATCCACCGGATGACGACGGAGGAGCGCCCCGGCGTGGCGTTCGTCGAGGGTTTCGGTACGAAGTCGGTTCGCGAAATGCCAGGCTTGAGCGAGAGCCTCGCGGGGCGCTACGACATTCGCACCGTCGACATCGCGGGGGACTCGGCCTCGGCCATCTCGCGTGACTCCACGGTAGTGCTGGTCGTTGCAGGCGCCACGGAGCCGCTCGACAGCCTGGCCGTCGCGAGGGTCAAGAACTTCGTCGATGCGGGAGGGGCGGCCCTCTTCCTGCTGGAACCGATCGTCTTCAGCCCTCAGTCTTCGATGCCCATGCCCGTCTCCTCCGGACTGGAGCCCTTCCTCGAAGAGCGAGGCATCGGATTGCTGCCGGGGCTCGTCGTGGACCTTGCATCGAGTGAGCGCGTGTCGCTCGGGAGGCGGGGGGCGTTCAGCGTGATCACGGCTTACCCTCTCTGGCCGATCACCCGTCCCGCGGGTGACAACATTGTCACGAGCGGCCTCAACTCACTGACGTTGGGGTGGGGCGCCGCGCTCGACGTGGATGGCTTCGGGCCCGGAGTGACACCGCTGTGGGAGACGAGCGAGAGAGGGGCCATCCACCCCACGTTCGCCCCGATCTTCCCGGACCAGGATTGGATCTTCGCACCTGAAGACCTCGGCGTTCGGGTCGTCGCCGCCTCGGTCGTGGCGCCGGAGGGGGACGGCGGGGGACGAATGATCGTCGTGGGGGACGCGTCCTTTACCGAGACACAATACGTCCAGTCCAATCCCGGCAATCTGCTCTTTCTCGCCAACGCCATCGATTGGCTCGCGCAGGACGAGGCGCTCATCAACATCCGCTCGAAGAATCGCGTGCCTCCCCGGCTCGTGTTCACATCCGACACGAGCCGCAACATCCTGAAGTGGGGCAATCTCGTTGGCGTGCCCCTGCTCTTCGTGCTGGTCGGTCTGATGCGGGTGACGGGCCGCCGCGCCAGGGCCGAGGCCCGTTGGGGGGAGGTCGTCTCATGAGCGAGCGCGCACTGAAGCAGCTGGTCGGCGCTCTGTCGATTGCCGTAGCGATTTGGGCGGTCACGTCGCTCTTCTCGGGAGGAGCGGGGTCGATTGCGGCGTCCGGAGAGATCACGGCCCTCTTCGAGGACCTCGGTGAGTCGTCGCTGGACGCCGTGCGTATCGATGGCCCCGACGGGCTGGTGGAGTTGGTCCGCGTGGGGGACGACTGGACGGTGAACGGTTATCCTGGAGATGAAGGTTCCATCTCGCGCCTTCTCGCGGTTCTTCCGAGGCTGAAGGTCGGAGACCTCATCGCGACCAATCCGGACAATCACGACCGGATGGGCGTGTCGGTCGACAGCGCGGTCGCCGTCGACTTCGAGGTGGACGGTACTTCGCGCTCCATCCTGGTCGGGAAGCAGGGCCGGCGCTTTGCGACGTCGTACGTGCGGCTCCCGGACTCCGACGAGGTCTATCTCCTCGAAGGGGATCTTCGGGTCCAGGTGATCCGACGTCTCGACGATTGGCGGAACCGCACGATGGTCGCGATCGACTCAGCCAGCGTGACTCGCATTACCGTCGAGCGCGAGGGAGACGCGTTTACGTTGCTCCGGGGTGACAGCATCTGGACGTTCGAGGAGGGCGGTGCGGTCAGGCCGTTCGCCGTGACCGCGATCCTGGCCGAGCTTTCTTCTCTCGTCGCTACTGGTTTCCTGGCGGAAGGAGACTCGATCGAAGCGCTGGACCAGGGCGGCAAGACCGTCGCCTACTCCAGCACCGGCGACGTCCTGGCGGAAATAACGATCGGCGCCGGCGCCGGGGATCGGTGGGCGCGGACGATGACCGACGAGTACATCTACCGCGTTTCGTCGTTCCGGGCGGGTCGTATAGCCCCTACGCGGGAAGACGCGGAGCCGAATTCGTAGTTCCCTAGCCGAACGAGATGCCCTGCGCGAGGGGCAGCTCCGTGCTCCAGTTCACCGTGTTGGTCTGGCGACGCATGTAGGCCTTCCACGCGTCCGACCCTGATTCGCGTCCGCCGCCGGTGTCCTTTTCGCCGCCGAACGCCCCGCCGATCTCCGCACCGGACGTTCCGATGTTCACGTTCGCGATGCCGCAGTCACTCCCCCGATGCGACAGGAAGTATTCGGCCTCCCGAAAACTGTCCGTGAAGATCGCCGACGAGAGGCCCTGCGGAACGTCGTTGTGGATCGCGACGGCCTCTTCGACCTCTTCGATCGCATCGGACGCGGACGCATCGGCGCTCCCGTACTCGAGGATGTAGAGGATCGGGGCGAACGTCTCGTCTTGGACGATCTGGTAGTGGTTCTCGGCGCTCGCGATGCACGGCGTCACGTAGAGACCGCCCGGGTACTCATCCCCTTCGAGCACTTCGCCTCCATAGAGGATCTCACCGCCCTCGGCCTGAACGGTTTCGCGCGCAGCCATGAGGGCGTCCACGGCCTGTTGGTTGAGGAGCGGACCCATGAGCGTGTCGTCGTCGAGGGGGTTCCCGACGCGAACCCCTTCGTACGCTTTCACCAGGCGCTGGACGAGTTCGTCCCGAATCGAGCGGTGCGCGATGATCCGCCGCGTGCTCGTGCAGCGCTGCCCCGCCGTGCCCACCGAGCCGAAGACGATCGCCGGCAGCGCCAGGTCGAGGTTCGCGTTGGGCGTGACGATGATCGCGTTGTTGCCACCGAGCTCGAGAATCGAGCGCCCGAGCCGCTTTCCGACGACTTCGGCCACCCGCGTGCCCATGCGGCAGGAACCGGTCGCCGAAACGAGCGGAACGCGCTTGTCGTTCAACATGCGCTCGCCGATCGCCGAGCCCTTGCCGACCACGAGCGAGAAGATCGCGGGATCGACGTCGTTCTCCAGGCAAACTTCGGCCGCGATCTTGGTGACGGCGATCGCCGTGAGGGGCGTGGTCTCGGACGGCTTCCAGAGCGTCGCATCGCCACAGACGGCGGCGAGCGCCGCGTTCCAGCTCCACACCGCCACGGGGAAGTTGAAGGCGCTGATCACGCCCACGACGCCCAGTGGGTGCCATTGCTCGCGCATGTTGTGATCCTGCCTCTCGCTTGGAAGCGTGAGGCCGTAGAGCTGCCGGGACAGACCCGTCGCGAAGTCGCAGATGTCGATCATCTCCTGAACCTCGCCCTCGCCCTCTTGCCTGATCTTGCCCATCTCGAGCGTGACCAGCGCGCCGAGCTCGGCCTTCTTCTCCCTCAGCTTGTTGCCCAACTGACGGACGAGGTCACCGCGCCTCGGGGCCGGCACCTTGCGCCAAACGAGGAACGCGGCGTGGGCCTTGTCGACGATGGCATCGTACTCCTCCTCCGTGACTTTCCGTACGGTGGCGAGGCGCCCGCCGTCGATCGGGGAGTAGACCTCGAGCTCCAGGCCGGAGCCGACCCATTCACCGGCGAATCCACCGGGGTTGGTGTCGTCGATGCCGAGGGCGCTGAGAATCTCATCCGTGGTCATGGCGGTTCGATGGGTTCGGATTGGGTTCAGAAACGTGAAGTCTCTCAGCGTTGCGGAGCGATTGGAAGGGCAGGGCTTGCGAGGTCGAGAGCACCCTGCGAACGGTCGGCTCCTCAGTCCCGATTCGCCTTCTCTCTCCAGAACTCGCGACGATCCGATTCGCTCGTGCCGAGGGGCGGGATCACGGCCCGAACGAGTCGCACGTTCCCTCGCCCGAAGATCTTCTGGAGCGCCTCGACCGTTTCAGAGTCGGGTGTCGCCCGCAGACTCCGGGAGCGCAATCGAGGCGCGGCCTCCCCGTTTTGGGGGCCGATCTGAAGCCATATGGGCGACGTACCCGGGTGGTCCACGAGGAACTTCTTGGCCTCGGCGAATGCGTCTTCGGTGACGTCGGAGTCGAGCTCGAGTTCGATCTGGATCGCCAGTTCCCCGGCGCTCGTGACGTCCTCCAGCAAGCGGGCTGCGTCGAGAAAGACCGGTGGGTCGTCCTCGTCGCGCTCGTTTCCGCTGACCTTCCCGCTCACGAGGATCACCGCGTCCAGCTGGAGGACTTCCTTGTACGTCTGCCATGCTTCGCGGAAGGCGAGGATCGTGGCGGTCCCGTTGAAGTCCTCCACGGTGATCTTGCCCCACTCGGCGTTGTTGCGTCGAGATATCTGACGCGAAACTGCGGTGACCACACAGGGGAACTCCACCGTCTGACCGGGCCGATCGACAAGCGTTTCAGAAGAGACGGGCTCGAACGCGCGCACCACCTCGCGGAAGCGATCGAGCGGATGGCCGGAGATGAAGAAGCCGAGCGCGGCCTTCTCACGGGCCAGCCGATCGGCCTCCTGCCACTCGGGCACATTGGGCAGCGCGGGCTCGGAACGGGGGAGCGAGGATGCGTCCCCGAATAGCGATCGCTGGCCCGCATCGCTCTCTGCCTGTCGAGCCTGAATCTCACCGTAGGCGGAGTCCAGCCCCGCGAGAAGCGCGCAGCGGTGACCGAAGTCGTCGAGCGCACCCGCGGCGATGAGCGCCTCGCACGCGCGCTTGTTGAGTGCGCGGATGTCGATGCGCTCGAGGAAATCGAAGAGCGACGTGAATCGTCCCGTCTCTCTCGCCGCGAGGACCGACTCGACCGCCCCGTGACCCACACCCTTCACGGCTCCGAGGCCGAAGCGGATCTTGCCTTTCGAGGTCACGATGAACTTCCACCCGGACTCGTTCACGTCCGGCGGCAGCACCTCGATGGGATCTTCGAGCTTTGGCAGATAGCGAGGGAGGTCGCGGCACGTGCCGATGTACTTCACCACGCTGTCGGTGGTGTCGAGGACCGACGACAACAGCGCGGCCATGAACTCGGCCGGGTGATGTGCCTTGAGCCACGCCGTTTGGTACGAGATCAGCGAATACGCAGCCGAGTGACTCCGATTGAATCCGTACCGGCCGAATGTCTCGATCTGCTCAGCGAGATGGACGGCGGTTCTATGCTCGACGCCGCGTTCGACGGACCGCTCCACGAAGGTGTTCAACTCCGACTTGATGAGCTTGGCGTCCTTCTTTCCGACCGCCTTTCGGAGCACGTCCGCTTCGCCGAGCGTGAAGCCGGCGAGCTCGGAGGCGATCCGCATCAACTGCTCCTGGTACACGATGACGCCGTAGGTCGGCTCGAGCACTTTTTCGACGTCTGGGTGCGGATACGAGACGACCTGTCGCCCGACCTTCCGCTCGATGAAAACGTCGGTCATGCCGGAGTCGAGCGGCCCAGGGCGGATGAGCGCGTTGGTGGCGATGAGGTCTTCGAAACGGTCGCAGCGCATGGCCCGAAGCTTGTCGTTCGCCAGATTCGACTCGAACTGGAAGATCCCCGAGTTGCCGCCCCGCGCGAGCATCTTGTAGACCGCCGGATCGTCGAGTGGAATGTCGTCGATCGTCTCGTACGTCTCGTCGGTGTCCGGGTTCTCGAGCTTCCCGTACCGAGTCTTCACCATGTTCACGGCGTCATGGATGACGGTGAGGGTCTTGAGCCCCAGGAAGTCCATCTTGAGCATGCCCGCGTCTTCCAGGCAGTTCATGTCGTACTGGGTCACGACCATGGCGTCGTCGTTGTCACCGCCGCCGTTCTTGCCCGTTTGGATGCTGACGGGCACGTAGTCGTCGATGGGACCCGGGGCGATGACGATGCCGGCCGCGTGAACCGACGCGTGCCGGGCGAGACCCTCGAGCGTGATCGAGTAGTCGAAGAGCTGCTTGTGCCTGTCGTCGAGGTTATAAAATTCCGTGACCTCTTTCAGGCCGTCGACGGCCTCTTGCACCGTAAAGGCCTGGCCCGGCTGATTCGGAATCAACTTCGCGATCTTGTCGGTCTCGGAGGGTTCGAAGCCTAGGGCGCGCCCCACGTCACGGATGACGGCCCGACTCTTCATGGTTCCGAAGGTGATGATCTGGCCGACGGCGTTCTTTCCGTACTTCTGACGCGTGTACTCGATGACCTCCCCCCGCCGTTCGTAGCAGAAGTCGATATCGATATCCGGCATCGAGATCCGCTCGGGGTTCAGAAAGCGCTCGAAGAGCAGGTCGAACTCGAGCGGGTCGAGGTTGGTGATCCCGAGTGAGTACGCGACCAGCGAGCCGGCGGCTGAGCCGCGGCCCGGCCCGACCGGAATGTCGTTGTCCCGGGCCCACTGGATGAAGTCCTGCGTGATCAGGAAGTAGCCGGCATAACCGGTTCCCTTGATGACGTCCATCTCGTAGTCGAAACGCTCCCGCACTTCGGGAGGGAGTGGATCGCCGTATCGCTTCCGGGCGCCTTCCAGCGCCAAGTGCTCCAGGAACTCGTTTTCGTCGGAGTGACCGTCGGGGAGCGGGAACTCCGGCAGGTAGTATTTCTTCTCGAACACAAGATCGACTTCGTCGGCGATCTTCAA
>SMVA01113911.1_pt1 | contig 10076 bp, 7 predicted proteins | sample 2456451 | NCBI WGS metagenome assembly SMVA01 (sample SAMN11095933, study PRJNA526329) | marine sediment metagenome | biome: Marine sediment; feature: Surficial sediment; material: Deep marine sediment; isolation source: Hadal surficial sediment | place: Pacific Ocean | collected 2014-05 | depth 0-1...
GCGACAAGGACCTGGCACGCTCGCTGATCCTGGCGCACTTGAGCGACATCCAAAAGAATCGCTATCCGGCGATCTCCAAGGCTACCGGGCATTCGATCGAAGAGATCAAGGAGACGGTCGAGCATCTGAGTCATCTGCACCCACACCCAGGTACGCTGTTGGCCGGGACACCAGTGCCGGTGATCAACCCGGACGTGATCATGGAATACGATGACGAGGAGGAGATCGGGTATCGCGTGTGGCTGGCGCGGGGGAACAACCCGCGACTACGAATCTCGCCGTACTATCGGCAGATGCTGACCGAGCGGAACGGCGACAAGGAGACGCGCGATTTTATCCGGCGCAACCTGGAATCGGCCAAGGCGCTGATCGACGCGATTCAGTTTCGGCGGGACCGGTTGCTGGAGTTGGCCAAGGTGGTGATCGAACGTCAACTCGAGTTTTTGGAGAAAGGGCCCGCGGCGTTGAAGGTGCTGCGCATGAGCGAGCTGGCCGAGATGTTCGATTGCGACCCGTCGACGATTAGCCGTACGGTGGCGGACAAGTACATCCAGACGCCGCGCGGGATCTACGCACTTCGCTATTTCTTTACCGGCGGGACGGAAACGTCGGACGGACAGTCCACGAGTTGGGACAGCGTGCGGGCCCGCGTCAAGGAGATCATCGGCCACGAGGACCGCAACAATCCGCTCAGCGACGATCAGATCACAGCCATGCTGGACAAGGAACACCTGAAGGTTTCCCGCCGCACCATCGCCAAGTACCGCCAGCAACTCGACATTCCCGCCGCCCGCCAGCGCAAGGCGTACTAGGCTCCCGCCGCGGCCCTGCATCGAGGCAGAAACGCAGCGTGGGACAGGGCGGCGGCGAAATCGCGGTCGGCGTCGTCAGCTTGCCGGCGTTTCCTATCGGGGCACATCCGCAACAACGTTCACGACATGGGCACGTTCGTTTTCGGTCTCTCGGTCTGGACGCTCGCGTTGGGGGTGATCCTTTGCCGGTCTGCAGGGACTCCTAACGCAGCGTAGCGTCGCGGTGTTTGTTGTCGCGCGACGTCCGTTGGTTATCGCGCCCCGCCCATAATTCACCGGTCTCATTTCATCCCGCCAAATCCGTGCGCCCGATAAGCGTTCGGCTCGGGCCGGGATCGCGTCCCCCGTTAAGAGATTGGGCGGTTTCGTCGATGAATCGACGTCCGGGCAAACCGCGCGATGTACAGGTGTACCGTGCGTGTGCCCGGAGTAGACCACCGAGCCCGCCGAGGGGGCGAATGGAACCGATGATGAGCGGGAAAGAACCCGTACAGCCCGAGCGCATGGGCCGCGTCGCAGCGCGGATAGAGGCCTGCCGGCAGTGGTTTGGCCGATTGGCGCCGCACGCCCACCGCGAAGAAGTCCCCACGATCTGGGGTCTAGCGCTGGTGGCCTGTTTTCTGGGCGGTCTGCTTACCGTTGGGGGCGTTTCGCTTTCGGTACACGAGCGTGTATTGCGCGAAACCCTGATCCAATCCAAGCGACAGGCGTTGTGGAAGTACGCTTCGCGCTCCGGCGTGCTGTTTCAGCGAGAGAACCACGGCATCATCGACGAGTTGAATCGCTTTCGGTCCGAACAGGGTCTGCGTTATTGCGCGCTCGAATATGCGGACGGTCGGAGCCTGGCGCGTACCAATGGTTCCGATGTGCGAGCGGATGAAGTGTATGCCGAGTCCGATGCGGGTCGGTTGGTGCAGTTCGAGCTTCCCGTGTTGGACTCCAGCGGGAAGCAAATCGGACAGCTTCGGGCCGGTTATGCGATTCCGATTTCGCCATGGCACAGGAAAGAGGCCGGGCTCTGGTTGGGGTGCGTGATTCTGGCGTCGCTTGCGTTGCTGCTGGTTCTGTACCGGATTCTTCGACGCTCGCTGCGTCCGATGTCCAAGGTTCGCGATCGCCTGCTGACCTATCGCGACGAGCTCGAGTCCCGGCTCGGCGAACTGCGAATCGACGATGAGAAGAATCTGCTGATCACCGCGTGGAACCAGCTAGTAAGCGGCGCGGAAGAGCTGCAATCGGAGCTGGCCAGCGTACACAGCCAGAGCGAACTCGCGGACGCGCTTCGCGGGCACGACGATTCACAATCCCGTGAAGTGATTGACTGGCACCCGGACGGTCTTCTGTTCGTCGACGAGTTCGGACAGGTCGTCCTGCTGAATCGGGCTAGTCGTTCACTGGCCCGGATCACGGACGAGCAACCGGTCGGAAAGCCCGTGAATCAGATCAGTGCGAACGCGGAATTGAATCAGCTTCTGGGCAAGCTCACGGCCTCGTCGGTCCGCAATCGCCGGGCGACGGTGTATCACAATCTCGTTGAAGACGGGATGAGCACGACGCTGGCTATCACGGTCATTCACGTGAGTTCGGAAAAGAATCCCGGCGCGATACTTCTGGTTCTTCGGGACGCGAGTCAGCAAAAGCAGGCCGAGAAGGCGCGCGACGATTTCCTGCACCAGGTAACGCACGAGTTTCGGACTCCGTTGAGCAACATTCGCGCCTATACCGAAACGCTGATGGAGGGCATTCTCGAAGATCGTGACGCCCAGCGCGAATGCCTGAATGTCATCAACGCGGAGGCGCATCGGCTGGGTCGGCTGGTTGAGGAGGTGCTGACCGCCTCGCAATTGGAAGTGGGAACGGCCCGGCTGCGGCTGGATGAAGTTGATCTTGCGCGGCTACTTCAGCACGCGGTCCAGGAGCTTCAGGCGTCGGCTGACGAAAAAGAAATCGAACTCTGTCTGGAGTTGCCGCCCAAGGTGCCTCGCATTCAGGGTGACAAGGATCGCCTTGCGGTGGTGCTGAACAACCTGCTGGGCAACGCAATCAAGTACACCGGGTCGGGTGGCAACGTGACCCTGGTATGCGAAGATCGCGGGCGCGAACTGGAGATTACAGTGACGGACAGCGGGCTGGGCATCGCCGAAGAGGACCTGCCGCACATCTTCGACAAGTTTTACCGCTCGGGATCGGATGCGGTGCAGAATCTGCCGGGCACCGGACTGGGGCTGGCAACAGCGCGACAGATAGTCCGCCTGCACGGGGGCGAAATCACGATTCAGAGTAAACCCGGAGAAGGCTCTCGGTTTTCGATGACCTTGCCGGTGTACGAACTTGGGAGCGGTACCGCTTCGCGCCCTTGCAACGAAACACGCCCGAAGACCGAGGACGCATCGCAGGAGCAAGATAGGCCCCGCGTCGCCCTCACCGAGACGGAGAGCACGTCATGACTCGGATTCTGACAGCGGAGGACGACAAATACTTGCAGCGGGTCATTTGTCTCTGGCTCGAACGCCATGGGTACTCGGTGCGCCGCGCGGGCGACGGGAAGACGGCATTGAGAATCCACAACGATTGGCATCCCGATATCCTGATTACGGACGTCAACATGCCGGAGATGGACGGGGTCACTCTGGCCCGCACCATTCTGGGGGATCGACGAAGCCGAACCGGGATCATCATCCTGAGTTGTCGTGTGGACATGGTGGGGATCGGGTGCGAACTGGGGGACGAGCGCGTGATTCACCACGCTAAGCCGTTCAGCCCCAGCCGATTGATCGAGGAAGTGGAAATGCTGAGCCGAAAACTGAAGGCGTTATCCAAGCGGCGCGAATCCGAAACCGTTACGACCCACTGGAGTGAATCATGACCGCGGATCATTCGGTCCATCAGTCCGATTCCGGCAACGCGGGCGCGCAGGTTCACGATTTGATCGGTGCGATCGAATCGCTGGTCGGGTGGTCGATTGGGTGCTTGCGCATTCCGGGCGTGACGCCGCGCCTGCCGAAGCAATGCCTCAAGCATTGCCTCGATGGAGATTCCACGTCGGCAAAAAGCCGGGGGTGCGCTTGGCTGCAGGCGATGGTGTCGGGCGACGATGCCCCATCGCTTCCACACGGCGGCCGCTGCGAACAGCGCTTCCAGATACATGTGCTCCCGCAGAGCACAAGCGACTCAGAGGATTATCGCGTGTTCGCGCTCCGCGATGACGAAACGGACGGAAGCACGGCGTTCGCTTTGCCGCCTTGTTCCGCCGCACAGACAGGCGAGCAGATCGATACCGTTCTCGATCGCACCGCACACCTGGCAGAGGAGCTCAGCGCTCGCGAGGAGGAAAACGTTCGGCTGGCCGAGGAAGTCCTGCAGAGCTACGAACAATTGAATCTGCTCTTTGAAGTGACGCGGGCATCGATTAGCCGGACCAGCGTCGAAGAGGTATACGACATCGCCATGGATCGCATGAGTACTTCCTTGCGGGCGCGATTCGCCTGCTTCTTGGATACGGAGGGGGAATTCAGTCGAACCATTGCCCGATTCGAATCTGGGGCGTCGCCGCCGGAGGCCTGTCGCGACCTGATCGCCGATGACCCGCACGGTGAGATTCGAGACGCAGTCCGCAACGCGGCGGCGCGCACCATTACCCTCCAGGCGCCCCGTACGGAGAGTCAAAAAGCTCAGGCTCTCTCTCTGCTGGTTGTGCCGTTGCGCAGCGGAGAGGAGATACTCGGTGCCGCGGTATTCTGTCGGCCGGCGGAGGACCCGTATCAGACCGGCGATCAATCGATGGCCGAGACGGTCATGGGGCAGGTCGCACAAATGGCCCACCGCGTTCGGCTGTTTCATGATTTGCAGCAGATGTCGATCGATATCGTCCGGGCCATGGTGCAAGCCATCGACGCCAAGGACAACTACACGAGCGGGCATTCGGAGCGCGTGGCCCGGTGGTCGCTTCTGCTCGGTGCGGAACTCGATTTCAATTCCGACGATCTGCAGATTCTCGCGTGGGCGGGTCGGCTTCACGACGTAGGCAAGATCGGCATTCGCGATGACGTGTTGGGCAAGCCGGGCAAGCTGACCGACGAGGAATTCGAGCACATCAAGGAACATCCGGTGATCAGTTACGAAGTTCTAAAACCGATTCATCGGCTGGAGCCGGTTCTGGGCGGCGTGCGAAACCATCACGAGGCGTGGGACGGAAGCGGGTATCCGGACGGGCTCTCCGGGGAGGACATTCCGCTGACCGCACGAATCATCCAAATGGCCGACGTGTTTGACGCGCTTACGTCGTCCCGGTCGTATCGCGGCGCGTTCACCATGGAGGCTGCTCTGAAAATCATGCAGAAGGAAGCCGGGACCAGGCTCGATCCCCGGATGGTGGAGATGTTTGAGCGTGTCGTTCGGCGGGCCGAGCGGAATGGGTCGGATCTGCTGACACATGTGCCGCGCGATGATTCGGGAACGGATACGTCATGCCGACAGGAGGGCGAGTAATGAATCCCGTAGAGACGAATCTCCTCGGAACCAAGGCGCGGCTCGAAGAACGTCGCCCCCATGCCAACGTAGGGATGGGGACGATCGCGATGCTGCTTGCCGCGTTCGATGATTGGGTGCGCGACTGGCAGGACGAGCCGGGACGATGGATGGCGTTCGATCAGTTTGTTCGCGCGCAGCTCCGCGAAATCGCGGGGGCGGGTCGCATCCGGTGCTATCGACTCGTGCAGCACGGTGAAGAGTTGGAGTCATTGACACCGACCAAGGAGACGATCGCGGATCGGATCAGCGCCCGGGACGGGATCTTTGGGTACGTGGTTTCGCGCGGACACCGCTATATTCGCGACGACGCGCTTCTCGGTCCCACGGTTCACTCGCTGGCGGATCGATCGTCCGATCCGTTGACCTGGTGTTTTCCGGTTCGGCACGAAGCGGGCACGTTCGGGCTGATTAGCGTGGGGTCCGTTCGCGGTGATGTTGCGGTGGACATCGCTCTGCTCGAGTCGCTCGGCGGAGTCATTTCGTTGTTGTGGGGGCGGCTGATCGATCGCGAGGAAACCATTCTGGCCCGCAAGATCGATCAGGGTTCCGGCGTGTTGTCGCGAAGCCACTTTTTCAAGGCCGCCGAGCAGACACTTTCGGGCGGATACGCAAATCACGAACCGACCATGGCCATGGTGCTGGCGGTTGAGGGGATGCGTCGGCTGGACGACGCCGGTTTGTGGGACGTGCGCGATACGGCCGTGGTCGCCGCCGGGCGGGCCATTCGCAACAAGCTGCGCTCCGACGATTTGGTCGGACGATTCTGCGATGACCGCTTTGTCGTGCTTATGCGAAGACTCGATACCGCACTCGGCCGAATGATTGCGGAAAAGCTGGTCGACTCTGTTCAGGAACTGATGAATCAGGCCTGTGCGGGCAGCGCCGAGGTGGTGGTTCGATGCGGTCTGGCGGGGACCGGTCAGCAGCATCCCACTCTCAAGCAGTTGCTTAGTCAGGCGTTTGAGGCGGTGAACGAGAGCCGACGATTGGGGCAGAACCTGTACGACGATCTCTGCGACGATGACGAGGAATTGGAATGAAGATCGACCGCTTCCAGCATGGCAGCGTGTTGGTGCTTGTCCCGCACGGGCCGGTAACCGAGGAAGAGATCGAGCCGCTTCAGGATGCGCTCGATGACGCGGTGGACAGCCCCCGGCTGGTGCTCAGTCTGCGCGACGTGCAATACATGGACTGCAAAGGGCTTGAAGCGCTACTCGAGACCAACCATCGATTCGATCAGCAGGGCAAGAGATTGCGGCTTGCGGAGGTCGAAGACTGCTGTCGCGAGATGCTCTATCTCACCGATCACCTGGATTCGTTTGAAATTCACGCCACCATCGACGACGCGGTTCGGAGCTTGCTCTAGTGTCGCTGCAGCGGACGAACAAACTGGGACTCGAGCTCATCGACGCGGGGCTGATTACCAAGGCGCAGCTCGATGCCGCGTTGCGCGCACAGCAGAAGAGCGGCGATCGGCTCGGCGAAGCGCTGGTGCATAGCGGGGCGATCTCGCCGGGCAATCTCATCAAGCACCTGGGGCGCAGGCTTGGGGTCAAGGGTTGTCACCTGCGTCACGGCCTGATCGATCCGAAGGTGGCCCGGCTCCTGGCCCGCGAAGAGGCCGAGCGTTTGAACGTGCTCCCCTTGTTTCTGATCCAGGGACGCCTGACCGTCGCCATGTCCGAACCCCAGTCTTTGCCCACCATCGACAGGCTCGCCAAGATGCTGGGGTACGAGATCAATCCCGTCCTCGCGCTCGAGTCGAACATCCGCGAGTTCAGCGCCAAGTATCTGGCCAAGGAAGTCAACGTCGAGTCGTTCCTCGTCTCTCTTCAGGAAAGCGACGTCGAGATTATCGAACGCGAATCGGTGGACGAGGGACCCGTAACCGATCTGGACGAGATGATCGAGGGCAGCCCGATTATCAACCTGGTCAACCTGGCGATGCTGACGGCGATTCGCGACGGGGCCAGCGACATCCACATCGAGCCGGACAAGAAGGGGACGCGTGTCCGCTATCGTGTGGACGGCGTGCTCCGCGATCTGATGGCGCCGCCGCCGGGCATGCACGCGGCCATTGTCTCGCGCATCAAAGTCATCGGGAAGATGGACATCGCCGAGAAGCGGCTCCCACAGGAGGGGCGCGTTCACATCATCGCCGAAGGACGCGAAATCGATCTGCGCGTATCCACCATGCCCACCATCCTCGGCGAGAAGGTGGTCCTACGAATCCTCGACAAGGCCAACCTCAACGTGCGCCTGGAAGCGCTGGGGTTCCGAACGGAAAAACTCGAAATCGTCCGTCGCATTCTGACCCGCCCGCACGGGATCGTGCTGGTCACCGGTCCGACCGGTAGCGGAAAGACCACGACGTTGTATTCGGCGCTCGATCTGCTCCGCACCAGCGAACGAAACCTGGTCACCGTGGAAGACCCCGTGGAATACCAGCTCGACCTTGTCAACCAGATTCAGGTCAATGAGCCTATCGGCCTGAGCTTCTCGCGGGCTCTGCGGTCTATTCTGCGACAGGACCCCGATGTGATTATGGTGGGCGAGATTCGCGATGCCGAAACCGCCCGCGTTGCGGTGCAGGCGGCGTTAACCGGGCACCTGGTCCTGTCCACGCTGCACACCAACGATGCTCCGGGAGCCGTCACGCGTTTGAACGATATGGGCATCGAGCCCTATCTGATCGCTTCGGCCGTGAACGGCGTGATCGCCCAGCGACTGGCCCGCACGCTGTGCAAGTCCTGCCGAACGCGCTATTTCCCGCCCGCCGCCCTGCTCGAACAGGTCGGATGGGTGGGTCCCGAATATGAGACACTGAATCTGTTTCACGGAGAGGGGTGTCGCCAGTGCCACGATTCCGGCCATCGCGGCCGAATCGGAATCTATGAGATCATGGAGTTCGATCACTCTCTACGCGAGATGGTTCGCAACCAGGAAGATGAAGCCCAAATGCGGGCCTATCTCGTTTCGCGAGGTTTTACCTCGCTTCGGGAGGAGGGTCTGCTCGTGGCGCTCCGCGGAATCACCACGCTGGAGGAAATCCTGCGGGTCACCAATGCCGATGAGGCCGCTTCGCAAATCGATTCCGATAGGCGGGACGCCGAACGAAGAACCTCGGCCGGTTCTGAAGAAGCATCGACGCCGCGTCGTTTGCGCGCAAAGGGCACCGCGCTGGAATCGACGGCGGCCCAATAAGTCAGACGTGGAAACATGGCCATGACCACCAGTCTTACAACCGAGTCTGGACAGCAGCGAGGCCGGACACCGTCCGAGCGAGCGGGTTCGGCAGTTCGCGCAGCCGGACAAGGTACTCATTCCCATTCCGGTGTAACCGTGCGCACCGACCCGTCTCACGATCTGCCCACACCCAAGACCGACGGCGCGTTGCGCGCCCTGCGCTCCAGATTCCGCGGCGCAATCGGCGGAGACCATAAGCAGAAGGTGTTGTTCGCACGTCAAATGTCCATGCTCATGGGCGTGGGCACGGGCGTGGTCCCCGCCCTCGGCGCCATCGTCAAACAGGTTACGGACGAGCGTTGGAAGAAAGGAATGTTGCACGTGCGGAATGAGGTGGAACAAGGCGCCCCGCTTGCCGCCGCGATGGCCCGCGAACCGGATCTGTTCAATCAGGTCTTTTGCAGCATGGTCGCCGCAGGGGAAGCGACGGCGACGCTCCCGGCGACGTTCAGCCGACTCAGCGATCTGGCCAAACAGCAGTGGGAGACGCGCAACCGTGTCGTGGGTGCGGCCATTTACCCGGTCATGCTGATCTGCATTTGTCTCGGGGTGATCTCCATCCTCGTTCTCTTCGTGCTCCCGCGTTTCGAGACCCTGTTCGAGACGATTCACGTGGATCTGCCTGTGACTACCGCTAAGCTCATGGTCCTCTCGCGTTTTATCAAGTCCTACGGGCTCGAAGTCGGTGGAGCAGTCGTCAGCGCGACCGTGGCTGTTGCGGTGTATCTGCGCAGCCGATCGGGACAACAGATGGTGGACTGGGTATCTTTACGAGTCCCGCTCCTGGGGCACCTAATTAAGTCGCTCATCGTGGCCCGAACCTGCCGACTACTCGGCGTCATGCTTGCGGCACGAGTCTCGCTGCTGGAATCCGTTGAACTAACGCTCAGTGCGACTCGTCATTCGGACTTTCGTCGTCTGCTCGAGAAACTCAAGCAGGACGTGACGGAGGGGCGTCCTCTTGCGGAGAGCATGGAATCCTCGTCGCTGATCGATCCGGCCATCGTGCAGGCAATCGCAGCCGGCGAGGACAGCGGAAATCTGGGAATGGCGTTGAACTTCGTTGCGGATTGGCTGGACGAGGAGAACCGTTCCACGATCGCGGCCTTGTCCAAGGTGTTCGAGCCTTTGGTTCTCGTCGTTATGGGGGTCGTCGTTGGCGGCGTCGCCATTTCGCTGTTTCTTCCCTTGTTCGATATGGCTGCGGCTACGGCGGGCTAAGAAATGGGATCGCTCCTTCAAAAACTCGATCGCAACGCCGGCCGTCGCCTGGGACGCACGGCGCCCATCGGCGTCGATCTCGGGACCGATGCCATCCGTGCCGTTCAACTGGAACCCGTATCCGAACCGGGGCACTCCGGCTCTATTCGGTATCGCATTCGTTCCCGCGTCGAGTCGCATCGTTCGGATGTGCCCGAAGGTCAGAGTCCCGATGTCGAAACACTGACTCAGGAACTGACTCGATTGCTCGAACGCGGCGGATTCCGA
>SMVA01455957.1_pt1 | contig 10074 bp, 9 predicted proteins | sample 2456451 | NCBI WGS metagenome assembly SMVA01 (sample SAMN11095933, study PRJNA526329) | marine sediment metagenome | biome: Marine sediment; feature: Surficial sediment; material: Deep marine sediment; isolation source: Hadal surficial sediment | place: Pacific Ocean | collected 2014-05 | depth 0-1...
CGACGACGGCCACACACATGACGAGTGCGGTCGACACCTTCGTCGTGACCGCGAGCGCGGAACAGATACCGAGGACCTGGAGCGAAATCGGATTGTTGTTGAATAGCGGATCGATGAACGCTTCACGTGTCGAGATGTCTGACATGGTCGACTTCCTCTTCCTTATACGCCGGCTCGAGCGCGGTAGCTCGTCAAATAGGGACCAAATCCGTCATCGCCAAGCCAGAAGCGGACCAGCGAGGTCACACCGCGGCTAGTAATCGTTGCGCCCGAGAGGCCGTCCACCTGATAGGGGTCCTCTTCGATCGAGCCCGCGACGCCCTTCTTGACGGCGATCGCCGGCCTTCCCCGATCGTCGAAGGCCAGCCGTCCCCGCCAGCGAGCCTTCCAGCGCGGGTTGTCGACTTCACCGCCGAGTCCGGGTGTTTCCTTGTGCTTGTAGAAGGTGATCCCCATGATCGTGCGCGCATCCGGAGCGAGCGCAATGTAGCCGTAGAGAGTTCCCCAGAGTCCGTAGCCCTCGATCGGAAGGATCAGCGCTTTCAGCTCCCCTCCCTCGACGACGTCGAAGACGAGCGCGTTGTTCGGCAGACGTCGAACTTTCGCCGCGTTCTCCGGTGCGCGGGTGCTGGATTCGGGGTTGCTCGCCTGGGCCTGTTGATCGAACGAAGCACCGTCGATCTCCGGCTGAAGTTCCCCGGTCTTGAGGTCGATCACCTTTTGTCGAATGCTCGAATCGAAAATCGAAACGATCTCTTCCCGGGCGAGATCCTCACCGTCCTTCATCAAGCCCGCGACGGTGAGCACCTTCTTCTGGCGGTCGAGCAGGATGTTGGCGTCTTGGCGATCCTTGAGGCTGACCGCCGACCCCGCCACGAAGAGGGCGCAAACGAGACAGATCATGGTCGCGAAGCCGACGATGTAGCCCGTACTATGCTGCATAACGTGCGTTTCTCCGGCGAATATTCGCCTGGACGAAGAAGTAGTCGATCAGCGGCGCGAACATGTTCATGAAGAGAATCGAAAGCATCATGCCTTCTGGATAGGCCGGATTGACCACGCGAATCAACACGACGAGGATTCCGATCATGCCCCCGTAGATGAGCTTGCCTGGGTTGGTGAAGGCGGAAGAAACCGGGTCGGTCGCCATGTAGACCATGCCGAAGGCCCAGCCGCCGAGCACGACATGCCAATACCAGGGAACCGCGAACATCGGATTCGTTTCGGAGCCGACGACATTGAGGAAACTCGCCATGACGATCGTGCCGAGTACGACTCCCGCCATCGTTCGAATCGATCCGATGCCGGTCCAGACGAGCAGGCCCGCACCCATCAGGCAAGCGAGCGCCGAGGTCTCGCCCATCGAACCCGGAACGAAGCCGAAGAAGTTGTTCGTCCAGCTTGCAGCGGATAGCGCCGCTTCGCCCGAGACCGCCGCCTGGGCCAACAGTGTCGCACCGGAGAACGAATCGACCGCCGAGAAATCGGCGGCGATCCAGGCGGCGTCGCCACTCATCGCGGCCGGGTAGGCGAAGAAGAGAAAAGCTCGCGCAGTCAACGCCGGGTTCAGGAAGTTCATCCCCGTTCCGCCGAAGATCTCCTTCGCGAAGATCGTTCCGAAGGCCGTGCCGAGCACCACCATCCAAAGCGGAATGGTCGGTGGAAGTGTCAGCGGGATGAGCATGCCCGTGACGAGGAACCCTTCGTTGATCTCGTGTTTTCGGATCATGGCGGTCAGGGGCTCGATGATTCCGCCGGTCGCCATCGAAGTGGCGAGGATCGGACCGTAGTGCAGCAGGCCATAGACGATGCACGCGATCGGATTCTTGAAGTCGAAGGGCAGCCCGCTGGATTGGAAGAGCCAGGCTTGCCAGCTATCGAGCGGCACGGCGCCCTGGGCGATTGCCAACAAAGCCTGATAGCCCGTGTTGTAGGTCGCCATGGCCATGCACGGCAGGAGGGCGAATACGACCGTGATCATCAGGCGTTTATTGTCGATGCCATCGCGGACATGCGACGCGGTGCGCGTCACCTCACCGGGCGTGAAGAGTCCGGTGAATTGCGCTTCCCAGAGCGGATAGAAGAATTCGAGCTTCCCACCCTTTTCGAAGTGGTGCTTGACCTTGAGATGGGCGTCCTTGAGGAACTGCATGGCCCGCTCAGCCCTCCTTCTCGATCGTTTCGAGGTTCTTTCTCAAGATGGGTCCGTAGTTCGTCTTGCCGGGGCAAACGTAGGTGCAGAGTGCGAGGTCTTCTTCGTCCAATTCGAGAACGCCAAGTTCCTCGGCGCGCTCGACGTCGCCGACGATCAGGGCGCGCAACAAAAAGGTCGGCATGATGTCCATCGGCATGACCCGCTCGTAGAGTCCGAGCGGAACCATGGCGCGCGGAGAGCCGTTCAGGTTCGTCGTGAACCGGTAGCGCGATGGCTTGAAGATCTTCGAGAGATAGATTCCCGTGATCGAGAAGAGATTCGAGCCCGGCGTCAGCCAGCCCAGGAAGACATGCTCCCGATCCTCTTCGAGCAGACTGATCTGCCGGTCGTAGCGACCCATGAAATCGAAGGCGTCGCCATGTGTTCGTTTGCCCGACAGCACGGAACCTGAAATGGCGCGGATCTCGATCGTGGCATCCGCATCCCCCGTCGTCTTGCGGGCGACTTTTTCGGCGGCCTCGAGGTCGGACTGGACGATCTGACTGACGCATGCGCCGAGCCGGGTTCGTGTGAGTCGAGGGTCTTCGACGGTCGGTCCGGCGATCGAAATGATCCGCGAAACATCCAGACGACCGGTCGAAAAGAGTCGACCGACGGCGGCGACATCTTGATAGCCAATATGCCAGACCGAGCGATTTCGGTTGACCGGCCGAAGACAATGGATGTGCAAGCCGACGGTGCCCGAGGGATGCGGGCCAGCGAATCGTTCGACGCGCACGCCCTCCGGTGCTCGATCTCCAATCTCGGAATATTCGCTGACGCAGAGGTAGGTGGGTCCGTCGAGCAGCTTCGCAACGAGACTCGTACCGAGAATGAAGTCTTCCATTCGATCCTCGAGAACGACTTCGGGAAGCGGCGCGTGGGGATCCGTATCGATTGCCGTGATGAACAGCGCGTCGGCGGTGCTCTTCGGCTCGGGAACCTTGCTGTAGGGTCGCTCGCGGATGGCGGTCCAGAGGCCCGATTCGACGAGCAGCGCACGGATCTGATCCCGCGAAAGCGATTCGGGCGCCGCTTCGGTGTAGCTCGCGAAGGAAGCGAACTCGTCCGGTCCGGGCTCTCCTCGCCTCTCCCCATCCGACAGATCGATCACGACCGATTGCAGGGCGCGTTTCTGCCCGCGATGAATTCCGATGACCCGCCCAGCGCCGGGTGCCGTATGCAAGACGCCCGGCCTCTTGCGATCCTCGAAGAGCACTTGGCCCCGTTGGACCGTCTCGCCTTCCTCGACGCGCATCCGCGCCTTCATGCCTGGGAAGTCGTCGGCCACCACGCCCACTCGGGTACAGGGAGTCTCCCCCCGTACGACCTGAAGCGGTTTCCCGGGAATGGGGAGGTCGAGGCCCTTCTCGATCTTGTGCAATGCCATTGTTGCTCGGTGTCAGTGCTAGGCCGAAGCGCATCGTTGCGACGGAATCGGCGGATTCGACTCTATTCGACTTTAGATGACCCGGTGTTTTCGGCTTGTACGATCGAGATTGCGCCCCCTGACGCAAGCTCACCCGCCGCATGTCTCAAGCGCCACCCCTGGGTGACGAAAGTCAGCGAATTCGAACGGGCTCTGCCTTTTGGATCGCGGCAGAGAGTAGGGTCCCACCGGGGTACTTTCAACCGATCTGCGCATTGCAGAGGCGGAGCGAGGGGAGCCTCCCGAGCGATCATTCGAAGGGCCTGGGAGCAAGACGGTGGTCCAACGAACCCTGAAGGAACAGGCGGCTAGCGCCTGCCCTCGCCCATTTTTACACTCTCGGGGCGAAATCCCCAGATGGACGCAATCGGAACAGCCGCATCGCGGCGCGCGGTATCGCTGAAAACGATGTTATGTCGGATCGGACAGCACGGAAACCGCACAAATGAAGTTAGACAGCTTCGACAGCGCAGCGCCCGCGGGAGGGCGACGAGAAATGAATTTGAATCGATTTTCTATTGAAGTGCCTTCTTGTGCAGGGTTACGATAGAGGTGACGGTCGTGATTTGCAAGCGTTTCGAACCAAGCGTGAGATCCCTTCACTCGCCGCACTCGTCCCAACGGGAGATCCATAAACAGCACCGTCGAGCCGCGCCGAGATTGGAGATCGCAAGGAGGTCGCAATGAGAGAGCCCAACCCGATCCTGACGGCATTGGACCTGATGACGACGAATCTGCTCGTATTCAGTCCCAAGCAGACCTTGCTCGAGGCGATCGAGAACTTGGTCAAGCGGCGTGTTTCGGGGGCGCCGGTCGTGGATGAGAAGAGAACGTTGATCGGAATGTTGTCCGAACTCGATTGTCTCCGAATGCTCGCCTCGGACGAGTTCTACCTCCAACAACAGGAAGAGGGCGCTCTGGTTGGTCAGTTCATGTCGAAGGTGGGCCGGACGATTCCTCCAGACCTCGGCATCTACGCGATCTGCCACTATTTCTTGACCAATCCAATTCGGCGCCTACCCGTCGTCGAAGACGACGAGCTGATCGGTCAAGTCAGTCGCCGCGACGTGTTGCGAGGAATGGAAGAAATGAGTCGAAAGCGACTCGTCCGGAGACGCTATCCGGACTATCACGAATCGGCTTCTGCTTAGTCGAAGCCTCAGTCGCAGCCAAGGATGATTCCGCTCGTGGGCACGCCGGTTCCCGCTGTGACTAACACATGTTCGACGTTAGGCACTTGATTGACGGCCGTTCCGCGAATTTGGCGAACGCCTTCCGTGATGCCGTTCATGCCGTGGATATAGGCTTCGCCGAGCTGGCCGCCATGCGTGTTGATCGGGAGTGCGCCCCCGATCTCGATGCGTCCGTCGCGGATGAAGTCCTTCGCCTCGCCCCGCTTGCAGAATCCGAATTCTTCGAGTTGAGCGAGTACGAAGGGCGTGAAATGGTCGTATAGGATCGCGGTCTGGATATCCTCGGGATCGATCTTTGCGGTGGCGAAGAGCTGTCTTGCCACCAGGCCCATCTCGGGGATTCCCGTGATGTCGTCCCGATAGTAGCTGGTCATCATTCTCTGATCCGCGGCCATGCCCTGGGCCGCCGCTCGGATCAGCGCTGGTTTCTGTTTCAGGTCCCTGGCTCGCTCGGCGGAAACCACGACGACCGCGACGGCCCCGTCGCTCTCCTGGCAGCAATCGAGAAGCCGCATTGGTTCGACGATCCAGCGAGAGTTCCGATGATCGTCCAGCGAAATCGGTCGCTCGTAGAACCACGCGGCTGGATTGGTCGCGGCATGTTTTCGAGCCGCGACGGCGATCCGACCAAAATCCTCGGTCGTCGCGCCATAGGTGTAGAGGTAGCGCTGGGCGAACATGGCAACCCAGGCGGCCGGCGTGAGCAGGCCGAAGGGGGCATACCAGCCGAAATGCACGTCTTCGGTTTTCGGCGCGTTAGGCCGATCCTGGACCCCGGCGCCGAAGCGCTGTTCCGAGCGTTCGTTCATCGCGCGATAACACACCACGACATCGGCCGAGCCGCTCGCAATCGCCATCGCGGCCTGATGGATCGGTCCGCAGGCCGCACCGCCGCCGTAGTGGATTCGACTGAAGAAGCGCAAGTCGCCCCCTCCGAGATTGTGGATGACCTCGCTCGCCGGATTGTTCTCCATCGTGTAGAGACTCATGCCATCCACATCGGTGGCGCGGAGGCCGCAATCCTCGAGGGCTGCGCCGACGGCCTCGACGGCCAGTCGGAGTTCGGTTCGATTGGAACGTTTGCTGAATTCCGTCTGCCCGATCCCGACGATTGCGGCTTTGTCCTTGAGTCCGTTGGCTAGGCGCATGGAAACACGACCCAGACCTTGCCCGTCACATGATCGCCGATGCTGTTTCGGCCGCGAAGAGAGATCTCGAGGGTTGCGGACTTTTCGTCCTTCGCCGTGACGGAACCCTCGAGGATCATCGTGTCACCCGGGTAATTCGGCACTCCGAGTCGGATGTCGACCTTGCGCAGTCGGACTTCCGGTCCCGCCCAGTCGGTGACGAATCGGCCGACGAATCCGTTGGTCGACAGGATGTTCATGAAGATGTCCGGGGAGCCGCGTTGCTTGGCGAGTTCGGGGTCGTGGTGAACATCTTGATAGTCGCGGGATGCGATCGCGGTGGCGACGATGAGCGTTCGCGAGAGCGGAACCTCGAGGCTCGGCAATTCGTCGCCCACGGAGATCGACGAGAGCGAGCGTGTGGTCGGTCGTTCATCGCTCACGAGAGAATGTCCTCGGCCGTTCGACCGTCTCGGGCTTCGTCCGCGATCAGGCGGCCGAGGATCGAGAGTTGTTCGCTGCCGCCGCCGAGCGTCATCGCAACGTGCTTGAGTCGAAGGAAGAAGCGGTGAATCGGGTAGTCGATATCGGAACCGATCCCGCCGTGGAGATGTTGGCAGGTATGAGAAACCCGGTGGCCGCCCATGCAGGCCCACCACTTTGCGACCGCCGCGGATTTCTGTGCGTCTCTTCCACTGTCGATCTGCCAGGCTGCTTGCCACATCGTGGAGCGCATCGCCTCGACGTCGATATAGGCGTCCGCCGCGCGCAGCGAGACGCCCTGAAAGGAGCCGATCTCACGTCCGAATTGTTTGCGGGTGCTCGTGTACTCCGCGGTCTGTCGCAGGCCCTCTGCGGCAGCGCCGACCGCGATGGCCGCGAGAGCCGTCTTCGCTCTTGGCTCGAGCCAGTCGAGAACGGACTCGCCTCGCCCGGGCGCCGCGAGAATGTCGTCGTCGCAGACCTCGACCCCGTCCAGCTTCACGACGAATTGTCGCTCGTGGGCCATCGTCTGCTGTTCTTCGAGCGAGACGCCCGGCGCCGTTGGGGAGATCAGGAAGAGTCCGAGCCCGTCTGGACCCGAGGCGCTGACGAGAATCCGATGGGCACCCGCGGCGAAGGGAACACAGATCTTCTCTCCGCGGAGTCGGTAGCGACCGTCCTTGGTTTTCGTCAGGACGGTATTCACGACACGCGCCGATGTCGGTACGCCGATCTCGGAGAGGGCGGCGGTCAACCAGGTCTCGCCGGAGATGACCTTCGGAAGGAGATCGCGTTGGAGTCGCTCGTTTCCGAATTGCTGAATCGGAAGCAGGCTGTAGACCACGGATTCGAGGAGCGGGACCGGCGCGAGGTTTCGACCCGCTTCTTCGAGCAGAAGACAGAGGGCGAGAAAACCGAATCCCTGGCCGCCCAGCGATTCGGGAGACGCTAGGCCGATCAGATTGGATTCCGCGAGCTGGGCCCACAGCGCGACGTCGAAGCCCGGGCCGGCTTCGTCGGATTCGACTTTTCGGGTGCGGTCGAAGCTCGTCGCCTCCCCGAGAATCTGGGCGGCGAGTTGCTGGACGGCGGCTTCCTCTTCGCTGAGATCGAAGTTCATTTTTCACTCCGTTTTCGTGAATCAATCGAAGGCACGGTTCGAAATCGTGGCAAGTGGAAGCCCTCTTCGACTTCATCGAATTGGACTTCGACGCGCATGCCGATTTCGACTCTCGATTCCTCCCCGTCCCGGGCGACCCACTCCGAGATCAGGCGCGGGCCCTCGTCGAGCGCCACGAGAAGAATGGTGTGGCCCGCTTCGAAGGGCGGAATCGTGGGGTGGTGATGACGGACGAAGCTGTAGATCTCGCCCTTGCCGGACATCTCCGCGGGTTCCCATTCGAGCGAGGAACATTGCGGACAACCCGGTCCGGGTGGATGTCGCAGCGCGTCGCAGTCGCAACAGCGCTGGATCAAGAGCTGTCCCCTGGCGACACCCTCCCAGAAGAAGGAGACATCCTGATTCAGGCTGGGCCGGGGGCGTCCGCCGGCGATTCTCGGCCCGATGACGGGGCGCGGGACTTCGGGCGGACGAAACTTGAGCAGTCGGAAGCGCATCTGGCCGACGAGTTCGCCGCTCGCGTCACGATATCGGTAGAGCTGAGTGACGAAATGGCCGACACCCAGCGCCGTCGTCTTCTCGGCCGAAACCGATTCGATTTCGACCTCATGGGTGAGGCGGTCGCCGAGTTTTAGATAGCGAAAATATTCCTGTTCGCAGTTCGTGGCGACGACCGAAGTAAAGCCCGCATCGTCCAGAACCTGCAGCACTGATTTGGAGTCCGTCATCGCGGGCGTGGGCCGGCCCAGGCCGGGCATCGTCCAGGCCTGGAGCATCGTCGGCGGTGCCACGATTCCTTCGTGCGTCGAATGGTTCGCGAATTCGGGATCGAGATAGCTCGGATTTCGATCGCCGATCGCATCGCACCAATGATGAATCATGGCTTCGTTGATCGGGTAGGGACAACTCCGGGTCCCGCCATCGGCCTTGCCCACGAACGACTCGAGGATTTCCATCAGGGGGGATTCACTCATGACGCGCTAACGGGGGACACGGGGCATGCCAAGCCCGACCATCGAAACGATTTCGCGCTGGATTTCGTTGACCCCCCCGCCGAAGGTGTTGATCGTGGCGACGCGTGCCTCGTGTTCGATCTCGCCCTCGATGGCGGCCGCGGGCGACCCGGCCGCGACGAGCGCGCTCGGGCCGACGATTTCTTGAAGCAGCCGGTAGACCTCGAGAACGACCTCGGTTCCATAGATCTTTACGGCCGAAGCGTTCGCAGGATTCAACTGGCCCGCCTCGAGTTCGGCCGCCATTCGCCAATTCAGCAGCTTCATCGCTTCGATTCGCGCAAACACTTCGGCCAGACTCTGCTGGACCCAGGGCAGGTCGAGCATTCGGCCGCCCCCGGGCGTTTCGGTGTCCCGAGCCCACTCGATGACCTTTTCGGTACGGGCATAACAAGCCGATCCGAACGCCGCGAGGCCGATGCGTTCATGATTGAGCTGGGTCGTGATGAGCTTCCATCCGCCGTTCAAGCCACCGACGATATTCTCGTTGGGGACGCGAACGTTCTCGTAGTAGGTCATCGTCGTCGCGGATCCCCCGATCGTATGAATCAGCGAGGCGCTGAAGCCTTCCGAGTTCGCGGGCACGATGAAGATCGTGATGCCCTTGTGCTTGGGCGCGTCGGGGTCCGTTCGGGTGGCCAGCCAGATATAGTCGGTATCGTTGGCGCCACTGGTAAACATCTTCGTGCCGTTGATGATCCAATCGTCACCGTCCCGAACGGCTGCGGTCGTGAGACTGGCGAGGTCGGTTCCCGCGCCGGGTTCGCTGTATCCGATCGAGAAGTGACACTCCCCCGCCAGGATGCGAGGCAGGTACTCGGCCTTCTGTTCCTCGGTTCCCAACGCCATCAGAGCCGGACCTACGGTCGAGACCGTCACGAAGGGGAAGGGCGCGCCCGCGCGGCGTTGCTCTTCGAGGAAGATCATCTGCTCGATCATCGTGCGGCCCCCACCGCCGTATTTCTTGGGCCAGCCGATGCCGAGCCAGCCGTCCTGGCCGATCTGTCGAATCGTCTCGCGATAGCTGGCGCCGCCTTCCATTCCCCGGACGCTGGCCCGGCGTTCGGGCGTCATCAGGGCGTCGAAGTAGTCGCGCAGCGTTTTACGCAGGGTCTTCTGCTCGGGAGTGAGGTCGATGTACATGCTCGCCTTTGGCTGTTGGCCGCCGATTCAGGGCAGTCTGCCCACAAATCCGTTCTTCGGGGACCGGACCGGGGCCGGGCGTTCTTTACGCATCGGAGGAAGAAGACTATAACGGCGGGGCGGCAAAAGTGAAACACGTTCTACTTTTCACGACAGCCACCCAAGGGGGAGAATGCAGGTCTTCGCGACGCTGGGTGAGCGGATGGGACTGGCCGAGGCGGCGGATCATGCGCGCCGCGTCGAGGCGATCGGCTACGACGGTCTCCTCGTGCCCGAAGCGGTGCACGACGGATTCTTGACCGCCATGGCGGCGTTGTCCGCGACCCGAACGCTCCGGGTCACGACCAGCGTATTGGTCGCCTTTCCCCGCAG
>SMVA01351581.1_pt1 | contig 10073 bp, 8 predicted proteins | sample 2456451 | NCBI WGS metagenome assembly SMVA01 (sample SAMN11095933, study PRJNA526329) | marine sediment metagenome | biome: Marine sediment; feature: Surficial sediment; material: Deep marine sediment; isolation source: Hadal surficial sediment | place: Pacific Ocean | collected 2014-05 | depth 0-1...
CGGCATAGATTCCCATTCATCACCGGAGATACTATTCCATTCTCCATTTGAAATTGTGTCCCAATTTCTCTTATTTACGTCGTTAGATATTTCACGATTGGTACTTTTTGCTTTATCTTGGCATTCAGTCATGTTTGTTACTCCCTATAAGTAATGAGTGTGATTAGGTTCCTGGGGGTGCTCCACCGCACTCTCAGGGGCCGCTTATTTAACAATTGATAACGTTTTTTTGCCTGTCTGTACCTCCCCTGTTTGTGCTGCGGTTATGTAATCAGACCACCATTGGAGCATCACTCGCCTTTGCTCCAGGTACTCGGCCCTATTGTAAATCGAGCGAATTGCGTTCTGGTCTACGTGTGCCAAGGCCGCCTCAATGATGTCATGGGGAAATCGCTGCTCATTAAGGACTGTACTGGAAAGACTGCGCAGACCATGTGAGACAAGCTTTCCTTTGTAACCCATTCGCTTGATTGCCATATTCGCTGATTGATTGTTAATAGATTCTTTTGCGTGACTACGAGAAGGAAAAACGTAATCCCGGTGCTGACTAATGGGCCTCATCGTTTCAAGTATTTCGATTGCCTGACTTGACAGTGGAATTACATGAGCACGCCTCTTTTTCATCCTCTCGGCAGGAATCTCCCAGACCCTATTCTCAAGGTCTATTTCATCCCACAGGGTTCCAGCACCTTCACTAGGGCGAACCATGGTGTGGAGGAGCCAAAGGATCTGACATTTCACGATTATATCGTTACCAGCTTGCTCCAAAGCTTTGAGAAACTTAGGCAATTCTTCAGGCTTGATAGTCAGCGTATTTACCACTTTAGGGGCTTGAAAGGCTTTGCTTATACCGGCAAGCCTATTCGACTCTACAAGTCCCGTATTGGTGGCAAATACCATGATTTCATTAGTCCAGCGACACAACTTTCGGACTGTTTCGAGTGCTCGCCTTTTAGCCAACGGTTCGAACAATTTAATAGTGTCAGGGGCGTTTATCTTGTGGATAGGTAAAGGACCTAAGGCAGGTAGGACATGAAGCTCCATCCCCTTTACAAGCCCCTTCCGATAGGAGTCAGACCACATTCCTTCTTTTGTTTGTAGCCACTTGAGGTAAACCACCTCAAAGGTGTTTGCATGTGCCTGCTTACCCCGGGCCTGTTGATCTCTTCGATATTCGCGAGGGTCGGTATCGTCGGCTAAGAGTGATTGATATTCATCCCGGAGACTTCGAGCCTTGGCAAGGGATATTTTTGGATATTGCCCTAAACTGATGTTAGAGCGTTTATTGGTGAAGGGTTTGAAGTAATTGAACTGCCAAAGCTTAGTAGCGCTCGGCTTAACTCTGAGGTACAAACCACCGCCGTCGCCAAGGTTGTACTCCTTGTTTTTAGGCTTTGCCTGCTTAACTTCGGTGTTGGTGAGAGGCTTTGTTGTCTTTGGCATTGTAACATCCAATCTGAGATTTCAAGGAATGTTACTGTAGATGTTACATTAATTTTCAGATGTTGCAATACGTGATTAGACGATAGTATTACCAATATGCCGTATTGTGTAGAGTTTACGGGGGTTTGTCTAACAGTGCCAGGCATAGCAAGAGGGTTGTTTGGTGCCCCGAAGAGGATTTGAACCTCTGACCTGCCCCTTAGGAGGGGGCCGCGCTATCCAGCTGTGCCACCGGGGCTGTTTGAAGAACGAATCATAACACGCTCGATTCGAATCAGACCTGCAAAAAAAATCACTAATCAATCAAACTGAATTGATGGGCGTCTGGCAGAATTGATTCTTCCACTGACGATCCCCTTAGGAGGGGTCTAGTCCTAGAGAACTCACTGAGCCTGCCATTAATTGAAACCAAATTGAAATCCAGGACTTATGCTATCCAGCTGTGCCACCGGGGTCTAACTTTAAAGATTCAATATCAAATCACGCAATCATCGGTTTAGGATTTTACTCAAGACAACCTGGGTTTAACCACAAACACGACCCGATTATTACCATACCGTTTTCCCATTGACTCAGGAGCATCAACAAGCGCATGGCCGTGATGCCCTTCGCAACGGCCGCACCTGTACTCACCTTGAGCAGTAATTTCCAGACCTATTCAAATGTAGTCATTAAGCCGACTGGACCTGGGATCTTCAGTTTCGCCGTTAAGCCGTATTGAATACCGCAAGAAACTCAAGCGATCGAAGCGCTTGTTCTGGTCGATCAATATCCGTCCTGCGTCAATCTCCTGTGTGGAAGCATTTGACTCGTTTATTAGGTTTAACAATAAGCTTCGATCTATTGCAACAGAATCCCGACACGTTATCGATCATTATCAGATGACGAATAGAAAATCACCTCATTGTAAAAAGAGTAAATAGCGTACTATTCTTAGTTATTGGTTTTTGTATAAGCTATTTTAATAAGAGCGATTGGAGATGCTGGATCTAGAATGGCAAAGCCTTGGCTTTGATGCATTATCAACTGCACAGCTTTATGCGCTATTGAAATTACGCTCTGAAGTTTTTGTGCTTGAACAAAATTGCGTCTATCAGGATATGGATGATTACGATCAAGAGGCACAGCATGTCCTTGGTTATCATAGCGATACTCTGCTGTGTTACGCCCGACTGCTCAGCCCAGGAGTCAAGTACGACGAACCTTCTATCGGCAGGGTAATTAGTGGTCTACGAGTACGGCAACAAGGGTTAGGCAAAAAATTGGTTGAGCGTTCCCTTGGTTATTGCAACGGATTCTGGCCTGGAGTTGGTGTGAGAATTTCTGCCCAGCAACGTTTAGAAAAATTTTACCTTGAATTTGGTTTTGTTACTGTTTCCAAGCCCTATTTAGAAGACGGCATACCCCATCTGGAAATGATTCGTGATCATTGACAAAAATATATTGAAAACTCACCCATCTATTTGCTGAGGGCCGAACCACACGTATTTGGCCCGCAACCTAAATTAGTCAGAATAGCTGACCTTGTAGATTACGCCAGCAAGGTCATCAGAAATAAGCACAGAACCGTCTGGCATAATCAGCACATCAACTGGTCGTCCCCAGTTAACCTGCCCCTCCAGCCATCCTTCAACAAAAGGCGTGTACTCGGCAATAGAGATGTTATCGGAAGCGACCCTACCCATCATGACCCGATAACCACTTTTCTGACTGCGGTTCCAAGAGCCGTGTTCAGCAACAAGCACTGTATTTTCAAAAGCGTCGGGAAACAGTTCACCTTGGTAAAACACCAGACCTAAAGGTGCCACGTGTGCCCCTAATTTAAATACCGGTGGCGTATAGTCAGAGGCGCTTCTGCCTTGACCAAAATCCGGGTCGGGCAGATCTCCTTGATGAATATAAGGAAACCCAAAATGCTGCCCTTCCCTGCTTATCCGATTAATCTCACCAGCGGGTATATCATCACCTAGCATATCGCGACCATTATCGGTAAACCATAACTCACCTGTTATAGGGTGCCAGTCAAATCCTACCGTATTTCTAATCCCCGAGGCGATTTTTTTCATGTCGCTTCCATCAAGATTCATCGAGTGCAACCCTGCAAATACTTCTTCTTCCTCGCAGACGTTACACGGAGCCCCCACCGGGATATACATCCTGCCATCAGCTCCTACTTCTAAAAATTTAAACCCGTGATGGCGGCGATTCGGCAACGAATCATTTACTGTCTCAGTATTTTGAGGTCCGCTTAAACGACTATCTACACTAGAAATTTTACTAATACGGTTTATTTCTCCAATGTAGAGATTACCCTCGTGATAAGCCACACCGTTTGGTGCATTTAATCCTTCAGCAATTCTTATTACGCCATCGGCCACATTGTCGCCATTGCTGTCTAAAACCGCATAAACATTACCGCCGCGATTACTGCCTACATAAACAGTGTTATTGCTTCCAAGTGCCATTTGCCTGGCACCGGGAACCTCGGCATAAACTGTTATGGAAAACCCATCTGGCAGTTTGAGGCTACCCAGATCCACGTCCTGAGCAAAACAACCGCTGGTCACAGGTATTATTACCGCAAGAACAATTGATTTGATTTTCATTACAAAAACTCTCTTTTTCCTTGATCCTGCATTTCGCTGAGCATTAAACTTAAACTGACCCTAGTATTTGTGCACATTCTAACGTCAATAACTGCCAAGCTCTACTGCGAACGTCTAATTGAATCCACCTGGTCAAACTGCTCAAGCACTTCCTGTTGGCCCTGCGGGCTTATCCTTGTGACCAAGATAATAGCCAGTGTTGCCAGCAAAAACCCCGGTACAATCTCATACAAATCGAATAAACCACCTTCCAGGTTTGACCATATCAATACCGTCAATGCCCCGACGCTCATCCCTGCTATGCCGGCTATCGCAGTCATTTTCCGCCAGAACAATGAAAACAGTATCACCGGTCCAAATGCAGCGCCAAAGCCGGCCCAGGCATAACTCACCAGGTCCAACACTCTGGTATTTCGGTCACTGGCTATAGTCACAGCAACCAGTGCTATTAAAATTACTGCCGCGCGACTTACTAACAGCAATTCTTTTTTCCCCGCTTGGGGCCTGATGAAGACTCGATAAAAATCTTCACTTATCACGCTAGAAGAAACTAGAAGTTGTGAATCGATAGTGGACATAATTGCGGCAAGTATCGCGGCAGATATTACGCCTGCGACCCAGGGATTGAACAAAGTTTGACTCAATTCAATAAATACAGTTTCTGGATTCGCCAGTCCCTGCTCGCCAAAATAGGCCATACCGGCCAATCCAGTTAAAACAGAACCTGTCAGCACTATCACCATCCATGTCATCGCAACACGCCTGGCGGCGACCAACCGTACCGGACTTTCAATCGCCATAAACCTGGCAAGGATATGGGGTTGCCCAAAGTACCCAAGACCCCATGCCAAAAGTGAAACAATTCCAAGTGACGACATACCCGCGAACAGACTGGTACTTTGCGGATTAACTGTTTGCATCGTCGTCACGATTGAGTCGATGCTACCGGCGTCCATGACAACCAGTATTGGTGTAATGATTAGGGCCAACATCATCAGTACTGCCTGTATAGCATCGGTCCAGCTTACCGCCAGGAAACCACCAACAAAGGTGTAAGAAACAATGATCAACGCCCCCACACCAAGGGCAAGGGAATAATCCAAACCAAAACTGTTTTCAAACAAGATAGCACCGCCAACCAATCCCGAGGCGGTATAAAAAGTAAAAAACAGCAGTATGACAAGCGCTGAGAGTACCCTGAAAACACGGCTTTGATCGCTGAAACGGTTTTCCAAGTAATCGGGTAAGGTGAGCGAGTTGCCTGCGTGTTGGCTATAGATTCTTAACCGGGCGCTAACCAGCGTCCAACTACAATAGGCACCAACGATCAGCCCGATACCGATCCAGATTTCGCTTATACCGGAAAGGTAAATTGCACCGGGTAGGCCGAGCAGTAGCCATCCGGACATGTCAGAAGCGCCGACACTCAGAGCCGTAACCACAGATCCCAACTTCCGCCCGCCAAGAATATAATCACCGATATCATGGGTTTGAGTGTAAGCCCGGGTTCCGATCATCAGTATAACGAATAGATATACAATGAAAGTGATTAACAAAGGGGCTTCAAAAGGCATTAAGGAACCTTACGTTTTTAAGCTATTCAGCAAAAAGGCCCAGCATGCTACCAAATTAACAATCCTTATGAATAGTCATTACGCTGTGCCACATCAGATGTTAAATACTCCACAAACTCCCAACTGAGACCATTATCATCGATATAATAAATCCGCCGCCGGTGCGGGTGAGTGTCGATTTCACTACTGTCTGACGCGCTATAGCCCGCGGCGTGCAATCGTTCGATCAGGTTATCGAGCTCTTCAGTCACTATACCAATATGACGAACTGAGTCCGGTATCACCGTCCCCGGCGATTCGGTAAGTGCGATATAGCAGTCTTCATTTCCAATATGAACCCATTTTCTATACCCTTGCTCACTACCACCGCCGCGAAGTGTAAATTGAGGTATTGCAGTCAATAAGAACCTTTCTGTGGCGGTAATTGAATCAACATTTAGGTGAATATGTTCAAGTAACCTTTGCATCTTCTCCATTTCTCCTTTCAATATATAGTAAATAAATTACTTTACTATATATTGAGCTAGCTTCAACCATTTAATTAAAGTAAATACTTTGTTTAAATGGCCGCTATTAACAGCAAACACCCAGACAAGGAATCGGAGGTCTATTAGTGGAATTTTCCACAAGCCAGGAAAACATCCTCAGCCAGTTAAAAATGCGAGGATCACAGTCAGTAAAAATACTCGCCAATCGATTGGGAATTACCACCATGGGGATTCGCCAGCATCTTGAAGAGCTACAAAAAACCGGCTTAGTAAACCAGACCAATCAAGAACGGCAAACCCGAGGTAGACCTGTCCATCTGTGGAAATTGACCGCTGAAGGTCACCAGCATTTTCCCAACACCCATGAGGAAGTGACAGTTGATCTAATTCGATTGGTTCGGAATACCATGGGAGAAGAGGCCCTAGATCAATTAATCGAATCTCGCAGTAATGCCATTCAAGCTCGCTACCAACAAGCCATGGAATCAGTTGAGGATAATTTACAGTCCAGCTTGGAAACATTGACTCGTCTGCGCAGTGAGGAAGGTTATATGGCAGAGATTCGACTGCTACCAAACCGTGATTGGCTGTTGATTGAAAATCATTGTCCTATTTGTGCAGCGGCCAAAAACTGTCAACAATTCTGCCGTTCAGAATTGACTATGTTTCAACAACTTCTTGCCGGCAAAGCGGATGTTGAACGCGTGGATTATTTACTAGACGGCGCACGTCGTTGTGCTTATCGGGTAGTTCAACTCAGCGGCGAAAAAGACTGAGCAATTTATCTGCTATAGTGTCCTAAATCATTCATCTGACAAATCAGCTCGCCGCAGGCGATTTAATCTCTACTTTTTGATGGTCACCTGACTCAAGCGACTATGATAGTCACACAAAGTAAAAAACCAGTAATAATTGTGTCAATCGTCCTGCTGCTCGTCTTGTTGATAACACCCAAGATTGTAGGTAGCACCGTAGAATCCGTTACTGTTGATACCCTACTGAATATGATTCCTACCGAAGTAGGAGCATTGCTCGACATCACTCCTGGGGATTTTCAGTCCGGCTGGTTTACCAGTACGGCGCAAATCGAAATAGGCTATCAACCACTGGAAGATTTGACTGGTGTACCCGTTTCACTTTCATTAAACCTGGCAATCAAACACGGTCCGCTGTTATTCACCAACAATGGGATTCGACTTGGTCTCGCCTATGCTGATATCACTCCTGTTCTGCTCGGGTTTGAGATTGAAGAGTTAGGTCAAGATATTGATTTTTCAGAACTTAATCTCGATTTTTATATACTCGCCAGGTTTAACAATTCGCTAGAACTCGGGTTCGATCTGGCCGAATTTAACGCCAGTTTACCCACTGCTGCTCTGCGCTTAGAGGGTGTGACTGGTATGATGACGCTTGCATCTGATCAATCCAGTATTGTGAACCTTAATTCCCGGCAGATTCTATTTAATAATACCGATGGTAGTTTCGACGTAGACATTTCTGCTATTGCCTTCGACAGCTCGCGTGCTGATGTGGGTCAGACAATTTCACCCGGAACAGCAAGTTTTTCAATTCCGCAGCTATCAAGTTCCGCACCTTTGCCAATGACGATAGCTGGTATCACCGCCGACTATACCCTTGATTACAGCGATGCCAGTCAAGACAATATTGATGTTTCTCAATTATTTTCTGTCGATAATCTAGAGTGGGATATCCCTTTTAATTCCTTTCAGTTAAGCACTGAATTTAACCAAGTAAATCGTCATATTTTCGAACAATACTTCAGCTTCATCGAAGAAGTACAAAATCTCGACTTGAATAACCCCGGAGCAGTCAATTCTCAAGTTACTGCAATGAGCGGAGAGTTCTCCTTACTCTTGGCCAGGGAGAGCTTTGAATTAATTAACCAGCTAAAAATAAACGCCTATGGGGGAGATCATAGTCTTAATTTGCAAGTTAACTGGCAGGGAATTCCGGGGCTGGCAAGTGTTAGCGACATCGAGATATCTGAGGTAATCAATGCGCTTGATGTGACTTTAACCTTTGACGGTGATGATGTCGCGTTGAGCCAAAGTCCACTTGGACCAGCGCTGGAGGAGTACAAAAATCAGGGATTACTCAGCAGTGAAAATGGCCGGTTAATTTTAAATGGCAGATTGGCTAACGGGCAGCTCGTGGTTAATGACGAAGCGTTTCCGTTAGACCAGTTTTTTGATCTTTAGGAGGCTATTCCCAACGGTATAAAAAGTATCTCTTTACTTTCTTGGGAACCTCTTGTTAAGCAACTTCCTACTATAAGACAGACATAATACTACCTCAATCATGAACCGACTGAATTCCAACAGCAGGAATATTTTTCACTACCCTAAATACTGGGCTGAATGTTTTACCCCGGCACCCTACCTACCCATGTCCAGGACAGAAATGGATGAACTGGGGTGGGACAGCTAGCGACATCATTATCGTTACTGCCGATGCTTATGTGGATCATCCAAGTTTTGGCATGGCAGTGATTGGCCGCTTTCTTGAATCGCAGGGGTTCCGGGTTGGCATTATCTCTCAGCCAACCTGGGATAATGCCGAACCGTATAAACAATTAGGTGAGCCTAACCTCTTTTTCGGTATCACCGGTGGCAACATGGACTCGCTGATCTACGTATTCGTAGTGAAGACGCCTACACGCCTGATGGTGAAGCTGGGAAAAGACCTGATCGATCGGTGATTGTCTATAGCCAACGTTGCCGAGAAGCATTTTACAAGACACCCATAATAATTGGAGGTATTGAAGCCAGCTTGAGGCGCATAGCCCAATACGACTACTGGAGTGACGAGGTTCGTCGATCGATTCTGATTGACGCCAATGCCGACATGTTACTTTATGGTAATGCTGAGCGTGCTATTGCAGAAATTGCCCACCAATTAGCAATCGGTAAAAAGCTGAGCGAGATGCGGAGCATTCGCGGAACGGCGTTTATAAAACAATTACTTCCAGATGATTGGACGGAAATTGATTCAACCCGCATCGACTGGCCTTCAAGAATTGACAAAATTCCCAACCCTTATGACTACGGCAAACTGACACAAGACTCAGCGAACCCATCCCCCGATGTAGAAACGCCCCTACGAATCGTACCCATGCCGCTACAGCGCAATTATGATCTCGATTCAACCAAGACCTATATTAGACTTCCGTCATACAGCAAAGTGAAAAACGATCCGGCGCTATATGCTCATGCATCCCGGGTATTGCATCAGGAATCCAACCCGTTTAATGCTAAACCCCTGGTACAAAAACACAATACTCAGGACTTATGGATCAATCCACCTCCCATTCCTCTTGAGACTGACGAAATGGATGGGGTTTTTGACCTCCCCTACCAGCGTCGCCCTCATCCGTCTTATGGTGAGGCGAGAATACCCGCCTACGAAATGATTAAGACTTCTGTGAGTATCATGCGAGGCTGCTTTGGCGGTTGTACTTTTTGTTCGATAACTGAACACGAGGGGCGAATTATTCAGTCACGCTCAGAAGAATCCATCCTTCGGGAAATAGAAAAAATCCGTGACCAGGTGCCTGGATTCACCGGTACCATTTCCGATCTAGGTGGCCCTACTGCCAACATGTACCAACTAAACTGTAAGTCGCCTGAGATTCAAAAAAAATGTCGTCGTCTGTCCTGTGTTTATCCCACTATTTGCAAGCATTTAAATACAAACCATAAGCCAACAACACAACTGTACCGAAAGGCAAGAAAAGTTGCGGGTGTTAAAACTGTCAATATTGCCTCAGGTTTAAGGTATGACCTGGCACTAAGGGACCCTGAATACATCGAAGAACTGGTGACTCATCATGTGGGTGGCTACCTGAAAATTGCCCCTGAGCACAGCGAAGAAAAAACGCTGTCTAAAATGATGAAACCTTCCATTAATGCTTTTGATGAATTCAAGATATTATTCGATAAGTA
>SMVA01428705.1_pt1 | contig 10072 bp, 6 predicted proteins | sample 2456451 | NCBI WGS metagenome assembly SMVA01 (sample SAMN11095933, study PRJNA526329) | marine sediment metagenome | biome: Marine sediment; feature: Surficial sediment; material: Deep marine sediment; isolation source: Hadal surficial sediment | place: Pacific Ocean | collected 2014-05 | depth 0-1...
CTTAACGTTTTAGTGTAAAGTGTCCTTTAAACTCTTTAGTGGATTCATTTTCTTTGTACTCCACTCTAAACCAGTAATCACTCGAGGGAAGTGGGTTACCATTATAGGTCCCATCCCATCCTGGCCCTAACGGACTTAGTTGCTTCAACAACTTTCCAAACTTGTCAAATATATAAATTTTTGCCGTAGGGTCACTATTGGCAATACCGATGATATTCCAGGTGTCGTGGAATCCATCATGATTAGGTGTCACTATGCGTGGATAATCAATTATCCCCAGCTCTATGGTCACACTACCACATCCATTGGCATCCTTGATGGTCACTATATGATTGCCGGGCTCTACCCCCGTGAAAATACCATTATCCTGGAAGGGCCCGTCATCCAACTGGAAGATATACACTCCCTGGCCACTGGCCGAGGCCTCTATGGTGTGGGTGGTATCAAAAGCATTGCTGACCACCTGTGCATCGTAGATCTGTGGCGCAGATGACACTACTACCGTGGTCATTGCCGTGGTCTGACATCCCGTCTGAAGTTCCGTGACCACTACCTCATATAAACCCCCTACCAAGGCCGTGATCGATGGCCCTATCTCATTGGGAAGGATCACCCCGTCCAAAGACCATAAAAAACTGTACCGGCTCCCGTCCAAACCGGTGTCGATCACCGGAGGAGAAACTTCCCCTTCCTCCTGGGGAATTGGATTGCCATTGCTATCCACACACAATCGGTACTGCTCCTCCAATTCCACTATGGGTAGGATCTCTACCTCCAAGATTACCTCTACAATAGCATAACAGGAATCCTCATCCGCAGGGTCTATCTCATTGGTCACACGTCCATAGATCAACTGTGGATTGATGATGTTGATATATATATTTGGCAATGGGTCGATCCCCGCCTCTGCCGTCTCAAAAGTCTCATGGAATGTGATGATGAACTGTAAAGGATCCTGCCCATTTAATATCTCCAGGGCCAGGGCATCTGCCTGAGAATCCAATGGGGTGGGATTGCCCGGATCACTCCTTAGGGTAAACTGACCAATACCGTCATTCTCCTGGTAGTTATCACAAATGGTATAAGGAAGTGCAGGCTCGGTGGCCGTGGTACCTTCTTTTACCACCAATATAAAACTCAACTCATTGATCCCCTCCACATAGTATATATAACAACCCGTATCGAGGTTCAATATCCCCACATAGATCGTACGGGGGTTGGTGTCATAACCGTAAGGGGTGTCAGAGGCAATGGCACCTATCATGGCCATGGCATCCGAGGCGCTCTCATAGTACTGTACATCGAATATCCCAGGATCCTGTCCATTTAATATCTCAGGATCCTTATCGTCCAAAATGATGCTCTCTATCCCAATAAAAGGTAGCTGACATGCTATCTCATCGCTTATCTGGGCCGTATCATCAGGCAATGGATTTACGATCAACTCCAACTCTACTATAGCAAAACAAGGAAGCTCCCCGGGGGGAACATCACGGGTCATACGAGCATATACCGTCTGGGTGTTAACGACAATGTTGGTGTAAGGACTCAATAACTCCGTACCCGAAACACCCGCCCGGGCAGCCTCGAGAGTGTCGTAATACAATATACTCACATCCGACTCAGAATCGATGATCTCAGCATCTTTCGAGGTCAGATCAAACTCCGCAAAACCATCCCTGGAGACAATATCATCACATACCTCCAATGGAGTCGGCTCGGTGGGGGTCGGATTGGGTAATACCCGAAGAGTCAGATTGGTGCGGGCCTCACAATCAGCCATCGTAAATACACTCACAAACACATCCTGTGGATTGGTAATGTTCTGATAGGCCGTAGGATTCACTATAGGAATGTTGTTGTTCTGATCATCCAAAGTCTCATAATAGAACACAGACAGGGTGATGTCACCCAAGGTAATGTCCAGATTATTCACAGTAAGATCAAAGGTCGAAATACCATCGTTGGAACTACTGCCACCCAACTCATCATCACAAAGTACCATCTCAAAAGGCCCTGCCCCTATAACAGGAAGCGGACTGACAATGATCTCAAAGGGGGTCACCCTGAAACAACCCGTAAGGATATTCTCCAAACGAACCCAAATGGTCTGGGGAGAACTAAGATTGGTATAAGCATCAGGAGAAACAATGGCATTGCTCGCCGCATTGGCATCCGATTCATTCTCGTAATAGGTGATGGGTAGAAAATCTGCCGGATCCTGAACCCCCAATACAAAAGGTGAGTTCAAGGTAAGGTCAAAGACCAAGAAACCGTCCCCATCATCATCACAAAACTCCATAGGATCCAGAAAACCCGCTATAGGCTCATCAGGTAATTGTTCCACAACCAACTCCATGGGAACCACCGTATAACAAGCCAGGGAACCAAGGATATTCCTGGTCACCCGAGCATAGATCGTCTGACTAAAAGGTATAATGTTAGAATACGGACTCAAAAGAGCATCGCCGGCATTACCCAGATCAGCCAAGATGAGCGTCTCATAATAGGTCACTGCAACATCTACCTCCCCATTGGCGATCTCCAGATCCTTGCTGGTAAGATCAAAGAAACTCCAGAAACCATCATTGTCATCATCACAGGCCACCAAAGGAGTGGGCTCCAACGCATTGGGATTGGGATCCACATTGATAAAGAAACTCGTGGTGGCCGAACAACCCTCAAGATTAAAGGCCGTTACAAATATCTCCTGCTGGGGGGTGATAATGTTTTGATAAGCCGTGGCATCCCCCACCGGTATATCGTTCATCTGGTCCGCCGCAGAGCCATAGTATCGAACCTCAATGGTGGTATCTCCCAAATTGATCAAGGAGGTATTCAAGGTCAGATCGAAGGTCGATAACCCATCGGTAGATGTGCTGCCCCCTATCTCATCATCACACAAGAACAGATCATTACCCACCCCTATGGCAGGGAAAGTACCTACCTCCAACTCAAAGGAGGTGATCCTCATACAACCCGTTAACAAACTCTCCAAACGAACCCAAATGGTCTGGCCACTACTTAAAAAAGCATTGGCAGCAGCAATCGCATTGATCCCCGCTATGGCATCGGCCTCAAGCTCATAATACGTGATAGGGATCACAAAATCTATCGGGTCCTGGGTCCCAAGAACAAAAGGATCGTTCAAAGTAAGATCGAACAGGGCCTCTCCATCACCATCATCATCACAGACCATCATCGGATCTAAAAAGCCCGCCACAGGCATATCGGGAAGGACAACAACCACTAACTCCAATTCTACAATGGTAAAACAAGGTAGGATCCCCGGAGGAACATCCCTTGTTACACGCCCATAGACGATCTGGCTAAAGGGTACTATATTGGTATAAGGACTTATGATCTCAGTGCCCGCAACACCCGCCTGGGCAGCTGCAAAATCTTCGTAATACAGAATCGATACATCAGGCTCTCCGGCTATGATCTCTATATCCTTCAAGGTAAGATCAAATCCCCCTACGATCCCATCATCATCGTCATCACAAAGAGCCAAGGGCTCAGGTGTTAAATTCGGAGTGGGATTGGGCAAGACCGTTAAGGTCATCGTAATGACTATACTACAATCAAACTCAGTGGTCACACGACCAATGATCGTTTGAGGGGTCACCGTGTTCTGGTACATCGTTGGATCCACTATGGGATTGTTTGCCATCTCATCAGCCGGGGTCTCATACCAGATCACAGTCAAGGTCATGTCACCACCGGTGACGGCCGAATTCTGACTCGTCAGATCAAAAGTCGAGATCTGATCGGTAGAAGTGCTGCCATTTAACTCATCATCACACAAAAACATCTCAAAAGGACCCAGGTCCAACGGTAATGGGTCCACGATCAAGGTCAATGGTACTATATCATAACAACCACCAGCACCATTGGGGTTGGGTGGACTCGTGCTGGTAGTATTACCCACCACCAATATGTAGATCTCCTGGGGATTGGTGGAATTTAAAAAATTCGTGGGCGTGGCAATGGCAAATGAAAAATCAGGAGCAGTTAATGCCAGATTCCCCGCCACAATAGCATCGGACTCCAAAACATAATAGTAAATGTCAAACTCCGACGGACTCATACCTCCCAATACCTCAGGCTCTACTACCGTGAGATCGAAAAATGTGAAACCATCAGCAATTATATCATCACACAAGCGAAGCGGTTCCTCAGGTACATTGGCCATGGGCGAATCAAGAACCACCAAGAATAATTCGACGGTCTCGACACAACCACTAATCAAACCTTCTACACGAGCCCAAACACTGTCATTGTAAATAGTATCATTGGTATAGGGGCTAGCCAAAGGAAGAACTCCATTTTGTGCATCCAGCAAGGTGCCGTGGTAGGTAACCGATAGGTCCGGGTCACCACCCGTAATATCTAGATCGGCCAGGGTGAGATCGAACTCAGCAAAACCATCATTGTCAATATCACAGACCACAAGTGGATTCGGTGTATTGTTGACAACACATGGTGGTGCATCAAACTCGATAATAATTTCTTGAACAAACTGTCGCGTAGTTAATGTTTCATCTATTGTGATCTGGGAATAGCCAACAAATGAAAGCATAACCAGAATGGGGAATACTAGTTTTTGCATAACGTAGGTCATTAAGTTGTCAAATATATTGATTACATTGGTTTTCTTTAGTAATTTTGCAAAAAAAAGCTCCAAATGGCTAATTTTAACGTTACCATAGAACCCACTAAGAACGAAAATATTGTAAAATTTAGCACAAATTCGTTTTTAACACAGGCTAATAGCTTCGAATTCAAGAATATAGATGAAGCCCAGCCCAGCCCTATCGCACAGCAATTGTTCCATCTTCCCTTTGTTAAAACAATATATATCTCACAAAACTTCATCGCGATCGAAAAATTCGATATTGTTGAGTGGAAAGACGTACAGGATGAAGTGGCCGCTTCTATTACCGAATATTTGAATTCAGGGCGAACTGTGATCACTGAAACAAATCCGGTCAAGATTCCGGTCACAGTATATGCCGAGGGGACACCCAATCCCGCCGTTATGAAATTTGTAGCTAATAAGCCGTTGGCTGATGAGATTTTCGAGTTTAAAAGTATTGACGATACGTCACACGCCCCTCTGGCGAAGGAATTGTTTGGATTTCCATTCGTAAAAGAGGTATTCATAAGTGCTAATTATATATCGGTGATGAAACATGATATTGCTGAATGGCATGAAATATCGATGGAGCTCCGTGAGTTTATTCGAAATTACATTCAAAGTGCAAAACCTATACTAAATGATGAAATCCTTCAGAAATCATCTTCTTCCATAGAAACTTCAGAAATAAATCAAAATAGAGACAGAGCTGCCTTTACCGATATCGAAAAAGAGATCATTACTATACTTGATGAATATGTTAAACCCGCTGTTGCCAGTGATGGAGGTCATATTGCGTTTGAATCTTTCAACGAAGATACCAAAACCGTTCGGGTGATCTTACAAGGTGCTTGCAGTGGTTGTCCTTCTTCGATGGTAACCTTAAAGAACGGAATTGAAACTATGCTCAAAGAAATGATGCAGGGTAGAGTTGCTTACGTGGAGGCTATTAACGGTTAGATTTCATACAACCCATACAATTTCCTGACTATTTTTATCGCCATTCGATATAGCACTTTAAAATTTATTGAAATAGCGGTTTGAAAGGTAATTGAAGTAATGGCAATTTCTGATCAAAGTTGGGAAGATGTCGCAGTAAAAGCAGTTAAACACACGGCAACAAGTATAAATAGATACGTTCTGTCTACATCAACGAGCAAAGTGCTGTTGTGAACGGTGATGATATCACCGAGTTTAGGGTAAACGTTAAAATTACTTTTAGTAAAATAACTCTGTACAAATCTTTTATTTTTATACTCTTTTGAAGGGTCAAAAGTGTATTTTTGATTTCCATTATTTATAGTCATGCAGAAATTTATACCTATTTTTATTCTAACAATATTGCTTGTTTCCTGCACTTCTTCAAAAAATGAAAATGTGAAAACCCATACCTACATCAACGATTTGATAAATGAGACCAGCCCGTATCTATTGCAGCACGCTCACAACCCGGTAAATTGGAAAGCCTGGAACGATAAAACACTGCAACAGGCAAAGGATGAAAACAAATTAATCATCATAAGCATTGGTTATGCAGCATGTCATTGGTGTCATGTAATGGAACGCGAAAGTTTTGAAGATTCAACGGTAGCTGCTGTAATGAATAAGAGTTTTATCTCGATCAAGGTAGACAGAGAAGAACGCCCGGATGTGGATCAAATTTATATCAATGCGGTTCAATTAATGACCGGTGGTGCTGGCTGGCCACTTAATGTCATTACGCTACCAGATGGAAGGCCCATTTGGGGAGGTACCTATTTTCCAAAGGCGCGATGGATCAATTCTCTTGAAAAAATGCAGGAATTGTACATTGATAACCCTCAAAAGCTAATTGACTATGCCACAAAGCTAGAGGAAGGGATCAAGAGTATGGACCTGATAGAACTCAACACCAACGAAGTTGATTTTTCCAGTTATCCCACAAATGATCTCGTGAAAAAATGGCAACGGAGCTTTAGTAACTCCTATGGCGGTGTCAAAAGATCTCCAAAATTTATGATGCCTAACAACCTGGCGTTTCTGTTGCGCTATGCAGTTCAAAATAAGGATGAAAAAGTATTAAAGCATGTTTATTTGACATTGGATAAAATGGCTTACGGAGGTGTATATGACCAAATTGGTGGTGGTTTTGCACGATATAGTATTGATGTGAGGTGGCATATCCCCCACTTCGAAAAAATGCTCTATGACAATGCACAACTCGTGAGTTTGTATAGCAATGCATATCTGGTGTCTCAAAACCTCCTTTACAAAGAAGTGGTTGAAGAAACCTTACAATTTATCGATCGGGAGATGACCAACACCCAAGGTGTTTTTTATTCCTCCTTAGATGCCGATAGTGAAACAGTCCATGGTGGAGGTGAGTTAGAAGAAGGAGCCTATTATGTCTATACAAAGGAAGAACTTAAAGGAATACTGAAGGAGGATTTTGATCTATTTGCCTCCTATTATAATGTAAATAACTTCGGAAAGTGGGAAAAAAACAACTATGTACTTGTGCGTGATAAAAGTGATGATGAAATCATAGAGGATCATTCAATTTCGATGAAGGAGTTTCGGCTAAAAAAGAAAAATTGGAAACAACAGCTTCTTGACTTTAGGAATAAACGTCCCAAACCACGTCTTGATGATAAAACCTTAACTTCCTGGAACGCATTAATGCTCAAAGGATATGTCGATGCGTATAAAGCTTTTCAGAAGAAAGAATATCTGGATGCCGCTCTCAAAAACGCGAATTTTATCGCCAACATACAATGGCAGGAAAACGGGGCCCTTTTTCACAGTTACAAAAATGGAAAAAGCACTATAAATGGGTATTTAGAAGATTATGCAGCTGTTATAGATGCGTTTATCGCTTTATACGAAGTTACTTTGGATCCCCAGTGGATCGACAATGCAAAAAAACTTACCGATTATACTTTCACTTATTTTTTCGATGAAGAAAAAAGTATGTTTTATTTTACCTCTGATAAGGACCGAAAATTAGTGACGCGAAGTATCGAGTACAGAGATAATGTAATTCCGGCATCCAACTCGATTATGGCAAAAAACCTTTTTGTTCTTTCACATCATTTTGACGACTCAAAGTTTAAAGAAACAGCGAGACAAATGCTAAATAATGTGGAACCGGAAATGGATAGCTATCCAAGTGGTTTTTCCAATTGGTTGGATCTACTCGCGAATTACCAAACAAAATATTATGAAATAGTTGTGGTTGGTGAAAATGCTTCAGAAAAAGTAAAAGAACTCAATCAAGTATATCTCCCCGGGAAACTAATAGCCGGAAGTACAAACTCTGGCTCCTCCCCATTGTTGGAAGGACGATACCTTGAAGGTAAAACGTTCATATATGTATGTGTCAACAATACTTGTAAACTTCCAGTGACAGAAACGAATTTGGCATTGAAATTACTTGAAGGACAATAAAATACATGCCGGAATATACTTTTCAACAATTCCTGTTTTTTATCTGTTTTTTAACAATCTCCCACATCCATATTTTATATATTCGCAGCTTGTAATTCGAACTCTTTTTGATTTCAATGAAAATCATCAGGATTTATAAACCAAGACTCTCATTTTTGAGAAATTATTTTTTAATATTTAATTTTGTCTTCAGTTATCTATATTAAATATATCTTATGAAAAATATTTTGCCAATTGCCGTATTCTCTTTTTTATTTTTAATTACTTCTTTAAGTTTAGCTCAGATGGGAACCGAAGAAGTGGGAGCAACCCATTATATGACCAACAAACCCATTACGATTTACCCCAATGCAAGCGATTATTCGGGTTCGGTGTATGAAAATGAGGAATTTGCGAATGGGTATATCTTTAAAAACGGTAAAACACTGGCAAGCAATGTAGCTTTGCGATACAACGCAAAAAGGGACGAAATTGAAGTAAAAAAATCACTTCGGGTTTCAAATTCTAAGGCTAAGGTATTATTAAAGCACGAGGAAATTTACATTAAGATGCTCAACAAGCTAATTGTTTACTGTTCCATAAAAGAGGGGATTGATAGAGCCGGATATTTTATGGTCCTTCAGGAAGGTGATAATTACGCCTTATACAAAAAAATCGAAAAAAAGTTTATAGAAGGAAGAGAATCTGTTAATTCTATTACACGGGACACCCCACCTGCCTTCAAGAACGTAGAAATTTATTATTTGGTGAACAAGGCGACTGGTAGCTTCGATAAATTCCCAAAATCCAGAAAGGGAAAATTAAAGGTCTTCACTCATAACACTAAAGAGGTTAAGAATTTTGTTAATGTGAACAAATTAAACGTTAACAAGGAATACGCATTGGCGAAACTGGTCAAGTTCTACGACACGCTTTAATTAATATCTCATGAGAGCGCTTATTGTATTGATAGTATTATTTATTTCTCACAATTCTGCGAGTCAAGTTAATACGAGACGGATGACGTCTGAATTATATCGCGCCGATGAATATATTAAGTACCGCGACAAAACGATGAGTTATAGTTTGCCTAAGGACTATCATGGCTCACCTTATTTCAATGACAATTTTGTGTTGGGAAATGTCTATAAAGGAAATGAACTTCTCGCTGAAGATATACCCTTGCGCTATAATATTTTTTCTAATGAAATTGAAGTTAAAGAATCATTGGAAGAAGGGGATGAAGATGCAAAACCTCTTACTAAATCTTCAGAGATCTTTGTAAAGATCGATGATACAATTATAATCCTTGTTCCTTTTAACGGTAAAGATGAAGACGGAAGCTATTTTCAGGTACTATTTGAGGGTAAGAAAATAAACTTTCTGAAAAAAGTTACAAAGGAATATACATCACCCAAAAAAGCATCTACTTCGATAACCAGAGATTTAAAGGGTGCCTTTACAGATAAAACTACTTTTTTCTTACAAACAAAAAGTGGTAAAATGTATGAATTGCCAAAGGCTAAAAATAAAAAGTTGCTGGTATTTGGCAAAGACAAAGAGTATCTCCAAGAATTTGCCCGGAAGAATAATTTGAATCTCAACAAGGAGGAGGATCTAAAAAAGCTTATTGTTCATTATGACAGCCTGTAAGAACTACTTTAAATTTTTGGCAATCGCACCGCTTAAATTCTTTATATAAAAAGAAGGATAAATTCCATAATTCTTGTAAAAGGCTTTCGAAAACGACTCCGCACTTTTAAAGCCACAGTCCTGAGCGATCGCTTTGATCTTATATTTTCTAAAAGTGTTGTTGGTCTTTAATTCGTCAAAAGCATAGATAATTCGCAGATCATTAATGTATTTTGAGAAATTCTTCATTTTTTCAATATTCACTACCTTAGATAAGTAAGTAGAATTAGTACCAAAAGACTTGGCCGTATCACTTAGAGAAACTTTTTGCGAAAGGAATCCCTTTTTATTCTCGAACTCATGGAGGTAACCTAAAATTTCGTTGATAGTCTCTTC
>SMVA01413556.1_pt1 | contig 10070 bp, 10 predicted proteins | sample 2456451 | NCBI WGS metagenome assembly SMVA01 (sample SAMN11095933, study PRJNA526329) | marine sediment metagenome | biome: Marine sediment; feature: Surficial sediment; material: Deep marine sediment; isolation source: Hadal surficial sediment | place: Pacific Ocean | collected 2014-05 | depth...
GCGCGCAGCTGAATCAGAGAAATATCCCCATGTCACGTATTTCTTTAGCGGCGGACTGGAAGAGCCATTTCCGGGCGAGGATCGAATCCTGGTGCCGTCACCGAAAGTGGCCACGTATGACTTGCAGCCCGAAATGAGCGCCCCTGAACTCGCCGATAAAGTCGCCACGTCCCTGGCAGAAAACGATTACACCTTTGTCATTCTCAATTTTGCCAACCCGGACATGGTGGGTCACACGGGCGTATTTAATGCCGCCATAGCTGCAGTTGAGGCGATCGACGATGCCACGCGAACGGTCGTGGATAGCGCAATTGCGAATGACTACACGATTAATATTATCTCAGATCATGGAAATGCTGACTGCATGATGAACCCGGACGGTTCCCCGTTTACTGCCCATACAACCGCCCTGGTACCTCATCTGATCATAAAGAAAGGATTTGGCGGGCCAATTCGGGACGGTAAGCTGGGAGATATTGCTCCAACGATTCTCAAAATCCTGGAGTTACCGATCCCGGCCGAGATGACCGGAGATGTGCTTATATAATATGATTCTGACTGCATTGAACAGCTAGACGAGCATGGATCAGGTTCTTCGCTATAGTATTCCTGTTATTCATCCAATTGCGGTCCATTTTCCGTTCGTTCTTGTTTTACTTGGACTCGGATTTGGACTCGTCTGGCTCTTCAGAGATCGAATTCAGTGGTTGGCTACCGCGAGCTACATCCAGATCTTGGGATTGGCGGGAGCGATCGTTGCATATCGGTCGGGCGCCATAATGAAGGAGCAGAGCGAGGGAGTACCTATTGTTGAAGAGCTGGTTCATCTTCACGAAGATGCTGCTCTCATGGCCACATGGGCAATCGGTCTGTCGGTTGTGGCTCTTTTGGGGGCACGTTATCTACATCGGATGAATACCTCGCATCCAGGTACCATGATCTGGGCGCGAGTTGCCGTTGTTTTCATCCAATTGGTGGCGGCGGCGTTGGTGGTTTGGACCGCTCACATTGGCGGCACGATGGTCTGGGGGGTCATTTCTTAGTGTCCACATTCGTGGACGAAATTTCGGCCAAAAAGTATCAGAATTGATCGTTTTGCCTCTTTCGATCCCCATTTTCGGGGAAGATAAGAGCATTCCCGTCTGTGGCACACGATTGTCAGTGTGCAGTCTCAGGGTCCGGTTTACACGCAAAGAAACAAAATTCCGGACCGGAGGGATAACATGACTTTTCAACGACAACGACTTCGATTCACAGGGTATTTTCTCGTTCTTTTTGGACTCTTGATGGTGGCCGCGCCGGGCGACGCACTTGCTCAGCGGTCAAGATCATCGGAAACAAGAAGTTCCAAGCGGACTACGCATGTTGAAAAACGGTCGCGTCCGTCAAAATCCGGAACAGTTAAGCGTGGTAGCACGAAACCCCCAGCGGCAAAAGCGCGGTCTTCCAAATCACGCGTATCAAAGTCGCGTTCTTCGAAACTGGATGTAGCTCAGCGGTCTAGCTCTACATCTCGGGCATCGAAGTCGCGTTCGTTAAAACCCCGCGCGTCTAATACGCGTAGCTCTAAACCACGGGTAACGAAAGCGCGGACTTCTACTCCTCGGGCGTCGAAACGGGGTAACAAGGCAAAATCAAGCGTGAATCGATCCCCAACGAGATCGTCTTCCAGGGCGTCATCGCCACAGAAATCACCTCGCAAAGCAGAATTTATACGAAAACCGGATAAAAACGTCTCGACTCGATCTCGGGTGAATCGATCTGAATCGAGCCATTCAGCTGATCGAGCTATCGAAGGATCAGGCTCAAGGGCTGGGAACAGACGACGAGGCGTGGGCGCGACTAGAGCTCGAGCCCAGAGTTCTAGTTCCTCTCGAAACCGGGTTATCGATCGGGACGCTGGCTCCAGGCGAGGAAATATCCGGTCTGCCGGTTATTCGACGAGATCCAGGGGTTGGGAGCCTGTACGATTGGGCGTTCGACGACACCATAATCATCGGTACGTCCCGAGACTTCGAATATATACGCGACCTCTGCTTCGGATCCGCTGGCCTCACATTCACGTGCACATTTCGTGGCCGTGGGTGATCAGGTCAGGAAGGTACTGGGCACCTCGGTATCGGTACAGGCAGGTTGTGTATGTGCAGTCTAATTATGGAAGCCGAACCCGGATCTCCCAGGTTGAACTCGAAACCCAGTATCGCCACCGGATCGTCTCATCGAACGATCAGATGGCGGAGCTCGAAATCAGTATTGAAGCCATAGACCTGTATTACGAAGGCAATCACCTTGGTTCGATTGAGTACATACCGGAAGATCTCGGGACGGTGTATGCAAAGGTCTATGCCAACGGAGAGATCCAGTTCGACCGTGAGGTCTTCATCGTGGGTGATCCGTATGAGGGCTTTGAGGTAATCTCCACGAGGTATTACAACGGGTATGTCCTGGACGAGTACAAAAGAGGCGACGGCTACCGAGCTGGCAAGCTCGATCTAAGATCCGGGACCGTATACCGCGTGAGCTCATCAAGGCTTTTTGACCCGTACGCGGCTTCGGGGTACATCCCCATATCGCTTCTACCCGAAAATGAGGGCTGGTTATGGGATTACGGTTCTGAAGCGATGAGCGCCGGCTTGGACAACTACGACTTCTACTACGGCACAGCCGGCATCGGATTGAACTCGGGATCGACATACCAGTCCGAATCACGGCTTTCATCCGACGAATATCAGTTTCGCACACGAGCCGGTGCTGACGTGTTGTTTAGACGAGACACTGAAATACAGCGTATCGAATAACGGACCCTGGCAACAAGATACGCTGTTGGGCGCCGTCTGTCTGTTGATGGGCGGTGCCCTTTTTGCTATTGTGAATCCACGATGTAGAATGCACCTGAGTCGGAAACACGGCCGGCGGCAACTGGGTTGGAGGGTGCGAGTGAATCGTTTGGCAGCGGACCACCGAAACGTAGAAACGCACGTAGAGTATTCCAGGATTGTCCACATTGACGAGTAGATCAACTTGCCTCCAACGCAACAAAATTGCCTAACTGATACGAAACTGAATGATCGGGAGAGGATTATTCTCCGGTTGGTTGTTCAAAATTTTATCGAGTCGGCCGGGCCCGTCGGATCCAAGTATCTTTCCGATCGCTTTGGTCTCGGTATTAGTTCTGCGTCGATTCGAAGCACCATGAACAAGCTGGAGTCCAAAGGATTTCTTGAACATCCGTATACATCCGCCGGACGAGTGCCTACCAACCTGGGTTACAGGACGTTTGTTGATTCATTGATGGACTCGGCGATCGTTACCCGGAATGAGCGTAAGCTGATGAAGATTAAGCTCTCCGACGTCGTCGATGACTCGGAAGCGCTGTTTCGTGAAGGGTCGAAGCTCCTGGCACGCTTGGCCCAATTGCTTGGTGTGGTGCTCAGTCCGCACATTGCGACCGGTGTTCTCGAGCGTCTTGAGATCGTTCCGGTCGCGTCGGATCGGATCTTGTTTGTCCTAAGCGTAGAGGGCGGACTGATTCGGACGATTGTGCTGCATGTTTCCGTCGAGTTGAGGAGAGATCGTTTGGATCGGCTTGTTGAACTTCTGAACGAACGATTGGCCGGATTGACACTGGATGAAATCCGGAAAACGTGTGCATCTCGGGTCGTTGACTTGAAAGACGACGATACAGGCCTTGTCCAGCTCATTCTGAACGAGTCTTCACATCTTTTTAGGGACGCTTCCGCAGACCGAACAATTGAGATGGAGGGGACCACCCATATCCTTTCTCAACCAGAGTTTACTGATGCGGACAGCATTCGAGGTCTACTGGAGCTCATAGAAGATGAATCGTCTGTCGTACGGCTTCTGGAAAATCCGAAGGAAGAAAGGAATGAAAGACCCGGTCAAGCTACGGTTCACATCGGGCGTGAAATGGTCTCTACGGACAAACATAAAGGGAGAAATCGAAGCTTATCGGTCGTTACGGCGCCCTATTATCGTAACAATATGCAGGGGACGATCGGAATTGTAGGCCCAACCAGAATGGACTATGCGCGTGTGATCGCACTGGTTGAAGGCGTCGCCATGTTGATGAGTTGGCCGGGTCAAAAAGCACATCGAGCCTAATGTCCAGGATCGGGCCGTCGATTCAATACAAAACAGTTTAATCCATTATTAAAAAGACAACGAGGCACGTTGGCAGAAAAGGAAGTCATAGAAAAATTGGAAGGTGAAAAGGTCGAGAGTCCTGAGGAAGATGAATTTTCTGAAGGGAAGGAAGCTTCGCAGGAGGAAGAGCAGTCCGATGATTCGTCGAAAGAGGAGTCAGCGGATGGCCATTTTTCTAAGAAAGATTCGAAATCCTTGACCAAGGAACTCGAGCAGATTACCGATCAACTGCAAAGGCAGGCGGCCGAGTTCCAGAACTACCGGAGACGAACAGAGCAGGAAAAAAGTCAGATGGTACTCTTCGGAAAGAGTATGGTCATTCATCAACTACTTGACGTGTTCGATGATTTTCACCGGTCGATTGAGGCTTCAAATCAAGCCTTTGAGGATGGAGATACGGCGGTCGTCGCGGCCTACGAATCGTTGAAGAGCGGTGTTGAGCTGGCCTACCAAAAACTCATGGACGAGCTTAAAAAGATGGATGTAGAACCCGTCGACGCTGTGGGCCAACCATTTGATGAAGAGTTACACGAAGCCGTCATGCAACAAGCGGTCGGCGCTGACGAAGAAGTCGGCGTTGTGATCTCGGAAATCCAGCGCGGTTTTCGAATGGGAGAAAAGGTACTTCGTCACGCAAAGGTGGTGGTGTCAGCTAAAGCGGAGCAGGACGATTCGTGAGAGATTACTACGACATATTGGAAGTCGAACGGTCCGCATCGGACGACGATTTGAAGAAAGCGTATCGAAAGCTGGCGCTAAATTTTCATCCCGATCGGAATCCAGGCGACCAGGCAGCAGAGGAGAAGTTCAAGGAGGCAGCTGAGGCCTATGAAGTACTCTCCGATGGTCGCAAGCGTGCCCGATACGATCGATTTGGACACGCCGGAGTTCGTGGGAACGGTGCAACGGGAGGTGCTGGTTTTCAGGACATCAACGACATTTTCAGTGCGTTCAGTGACATATTCGGGAGCGGAGGGAGCGTTTTTGACGATGTATTCGGTGCTCAGACGAGGAGCCGGCGTCGCAGAGGGGGTCGGTCGGGAAGTGATCTTCGTATAAAACTTCCTCTGACGCTGGAAGAGATCGCGGAGGGGACCGAGAAAAAAATCAAAGTCGGGAAGAACCTGTCGTGTACAACGTGCTCAGGAAAAGGTGTTGCTGACGCCGAAACCGGGTACGCGATGTGCGATACGTGTTCGGGAACAGGCGAAATTCGCCACGTAACCAACTCTGTTTTTGGTCAATTCGTAAACGTTCAGCCGTGTCCGAAATGCCGTGGTGAGGGCCGAATCATACTCAACAAGTGTGTGGATTGCGGTGGGGAAGGTCGGGTGAAAGGGGAAGAAACGATTTCTGTAAAGGTACCACCCGGTGTATTGGAAGGTCATTATCTTACTCTTCGAGGGGCGGGGAACGCCGGCGTGAGAGGTGGAGAATCCGGTCATTTGCGCGTGGAGATTCATGAAAAACCCCATGAGCACTTTATGCGTGATGGATTGGATATCTATCACGAGCTCTTTCTTTCGTTTCCAGATGCAGCTCTGGGAACGGAGATCGAAGTTCCGACACTCAAGGGCCGTGCACGCCTACAAATTGACCCTGGTGTTCAATCCGGGAAACTTCTCCGGATGCGGAATCGAGGTATTCCCGATCTCGAATCCGGTCGTCGAGGCGATCAGCTAATTCGAGTTCATGTCTGGACTCCGAACAGCCTCACGGACGAAGAACGTGAGACCATCCAGGGGATGCGAGACTCTGATTCATTCACTCCTGAACCACCGATCAAAGGCGATGAACAGTCGTTTTTTGATCGGGTTAAGGACGTTTTTACGTGAGTAACGGCTTGACTGAAAGACCTGCATACATCGACCTGAGTAGAGCGCCCAAACAGAAAGGCGAGACTTTAATGGCTCGATTCTTGGGTGCAGTTGATATTTCGACCATAATTCCTGTCTCTGACAGTCCATGAAAAGCGAACAAACAAAATATCTGAAAGGGCAAGGCGTGGATACGGACCGGTTCATTTCGGGCATGCGCCACGTACCGACGGTAGTCACGGTCGTCACGATGGCCGATGACGCAGGGAATTGGGGGATCACGATCGGTTCTTTTGTAAGTCTCTCTCTGGACCCACCTCTGATTTGCTTCAATGTTCAGAAAACCATAGCGATTCACGACGCCATCGTAGATACAGATCATTTTATCGTTCACGTGCTCCGAGAGGATCAGGCGAATCTCTCCGATCTCTTCGCGCGATCGGACCTATCCGGCGAAGAGCAGTTTGAATCGATAGAATATGAGGTCAGCGAGAAGGGACTGCCTGTACTCAAGGATGCGCTTACAACATTTCATTGCAGTCAGTACAACCTCCTCCCGGGAGGCGATCATAGTATTCTGATTGGCCTCGTTGAACGTGTCTCAAACGGAAATCCGGGTCGCCCGGTCGTCTATCACCAACGGGCCTATCACGGTATCGGACGGCACATCGCCGACCATCATTGAGTGAGTTCTGAGATGTCGAGGGTCTTGCCAGAAGAGCCCGTTCCGAAGAAAGCAAAATCGTATCGCGACGGGTCGTCTGGGTCCAATTGGCGGCATGCTCTGGTCAATTCCTGAACCGCTCTCCAGTCGTTAGCCTTCCTTTCTAGAAGGCCAATGGCCCGCGCTTGCCGACCCGAATGAACGTCAATTGGAAGCAGCAGCAACCGCTTGTCGATGGCAGTCCAAACGCCGAGATCGACAGGACCGGGTCGAACCATCCATCTCAAATACAGACAGAGGCGCTTGCATGCGCTTCCGGTGGACGGCCGAGCCAAGTGTTTGCGCATTCTTCGGGGCATTTCGGGGTGAGATCGAAGCAGTGTACTGCTCATCCCTTCAATTCCGAGACCTATCTCTGGCGACACGGGGTCAAGAAAGGAAGAGAACAGATTTTCGATGGATCCATGCTGACGAAGCACTTCGCGAAGCGCGATACAAAGCCAGACGGCGTCGTCCGAGCTGAATGTTCGATGGACGAACCCTCGCAATGCGCTCGAGTCTCTGCCGGCATCAAATCCCAAAACAAATTCAAAAGGGCGGAAGCGCATTCTTTCGCATAGTTCCTCCAGCTTTCGGAGCAAGAGGTCTCTTCGGCCCCAGGCGAGCAATGCAGAGAAAAGGCCTATCACCTCGCGATCTGCCGGATCGTCGAAACCGTGGGGGATGGAGATCGGATCTTCGTCGATAAAATCGAATCTCTCGTACCGTTCAACAATTGGATCCAGATACGCCCGCAATGCATCGAGAGAAATCTCTAAAGACGACGGAGGCGCATTCACAGCTAATCCTCCATCGCTTCGAACCATTTCGCGGCCTGGCGCACGTCAACGTTACCACCGCTCAGGACTACACCAATTCGTCGATTGTTAGCCTCAATTGAGCCGTCTAGAAGAGCAGCGAGGGCAAGCGCTCCGGTCGGTTCTACAATCAGTTTCATCCTTGTCCACAGGAAATACATGGCCTTCAGAATCGATTGCTCGGAGACGGTGACCATGTCGTCAACATATTGCATTACGAGCGGAAATGTGATCTTTCCCAGATACGGGGTACGAGCACCGTCTGCGACCGTGTTCGGATTCTCGACCGTCTGAAGCTGCCCCGAACGAAACGAGCGAGTAGCGTCATCGGCATTTTTTGGTTCTACCCCCATGACGAGACACTCGGGACGAAGACCCTTTGCTGCGATCGCGCTTCCAGAAAGAAGACCTGCCCCTCCGCAAGGTGTTAGCACTAAATCCAAGTCTGGATAATCGGAGACGAGTTCAAGAACGGTCGTTCCTTGTCCCGCGATAATATCTTTGTGATCGTATGGCGGAATAATCGAAATACCCCTCTCTATGGAGAGTCGTTCGGCCAGTTTTTCTCTCGTGATCTCATTCCGATCGTACTCCACGACTTCGGCACCGTATTTCTTAGTGGCTTGAAGTTTTATTTCCGGGGCATCGTCGGGCATGATCACGGTCGTAGGGATACCCAAGATTGAGCCGGAAAGGGCGATCGCTTGTGCGTGGTTTCCCGAAGAAAAAGTCAGGATTCCGCGCTTCTTCTGATCGAAATCAAGTCTTGACAGCGCGTTATAAGCGCCGCGAAATTTAAAGGCTCCCGTCCTTTGGAAGTTCTCGCACTTTAGGAAGATCTGTCCGCCGGTCAACCGGTCAACGGTGCTTGACGTCAAAACTGGAGTTCGATGAGCGATCCCGAGAAGTGTTTCGGACGCAAGCGTAATATCATCAAACGATACGGAAGGCATAGCCTCCGTATGAGTCCCACCAGCACTTGCGTCTGTCATGAGGGCAGATAATCCGTCTACCGATGAATGTGCACCACCAAGAATGAAACCGAACTACTCTGCGTCGGCTGATTCCGTTTCTTCGACTATTTCGACATCATCTTCGTCGCGTTCAATAACCACCTCAACGTCTGTTACGAGGGCAGCCAACGCGCCAATGGCGGCGAGCACCGGTGTAAAGAAGATAGCTGCCGTAGCTCCGCCTACACCCACGGTGAGTGGAAATTCAAGAAGAGTCCGATCGCCCTTCCTGATACTCACACGACGTGCATTTCCTTCCTCGATGACTTCCTTGATTTTGTCGACAAGCTGATTGCCTTTCACCTTGATTTCCTCAAGGTTGATTTTTACGCGTTCTTTTCCAGTCATTTTTCGGTTCGGTTTTTTTAATCGAGCACTTAGTTCTTCCATTGTTGGAAGCTTACGCGTCGCTCTGCCGTGTGTTGCGTAATTCTGCGAATCTTGGACGAATTGGGACCTTTTGACGCGAGCCTTCACACTATCTTAACAGACTTATTGCTTAAGTCAGGTCTACGATCGTCGATATCGCACAAAGATCGGTTTATTCGAAAAGGGGGTGCGCCTTTACCGCGTACGTCATATTGCTAATTAGATCAGAGAGGTTCACCAATGGGTCAACAGCAACTTCTTCTCCTGGTGCTCGGTATCGTTATCGTCGGCCTCGCCGTCGTTGTTGGTATTCAGGCATTTAGTGAGAATCAGAAAAAGGCTAATGCTGACGCAGTCGTTAACGATGCTATCCGTATCGCAAGTGACGCGCAAGCATGGAAGCTTAAGCCAGCCGCTTTCGGCGGTGGCGCCAGTGCAGTAGAGTGGACGGGACTTACGTTTAGTCAAATGGGTTATGAAACCGGTGATCAGCCGTACAGCTCCGCTACAGCAACTGCTACTGAGTATGAGAACTTGAATGCGATTTATGCGCTTACAGGTCAGGTCGCTGGTCCTCTGACCATTACGGCCACCAGTTACGAAACTGACGGAACAACTGTACTTAATTCAATTGTCGTCACCGTAGCCGGGACTAAGCCTAGTGATATAACGACTAAGGTCAACTAAATCGCCAGGATGAACGTTGCGTGATTCACCCTCATCGGTGGATTCGCGGAAGAGGCGGCCTCGCTTGTGCGGGGCCGCCTTTTATTGTTTTCAGCGTTAAGACATTACTCCATTTGTCGATACACAGGATAGTCGATGTGCCCTGTTTTAGGGTCATTTTTGATACTTAGCTAAGGACTTTGATACCATGGGACAACAACAACTCTTATTGCTGGTGATGGGAATTATCATCGTAGGAGTAGCGGTGATGGCCGGGCTCTTCGCCGTTCAGGACCAGCTGAAAAAGCACCAAGCTGACAATCTTGTTAGTAGAAACCTCGAGATCGCGGCGTCTGCTGTCATGTGGAAGACCAAGAGGGACCCGTATGCGGGTGGCAACCAGAGTTATTCGGGATTGAATGCGAACGGTTTCGCCCAGCTATTCATGAAGTCAGAGACGGACGATGCGAACTACGCAATGACTAGCCCGTCGACACTCGAACTGGAGATCACGGGAGTA
>SMVA01203635.1_pt1 | contig 10069 bp, 10 predicted proteins | sample 2456451 | NCBI WGS metagenome assembly SMVA01 (sample SAMN11095933, study PRJNA526329) | marine sediment metagenome | biome: Marine sediment; feature: Surficial sediment; material: Deep marine sediment; isolation source: Hadal surficial sediment | place: Pacific Ocean | collected 2014-05 | depth...
ATACAGGGACCCTAACCACTTTCGCGCGCTCTCTGAGTCGCTGCTTTCCGCTATCCCCAACGCAATCACATTCCATTTCATCTGATTATCGAGTGTTTCAGCAATCGCCACCATGTGTGCGGCATCTACTGCAAGATAGTCGTTACCAGTTAATTCCGCGATAGAAAAAGCTTTTTCAAAATACCTCAAGGCTTCAGGTTTATTACCTGAAGAATTGTAGGTCCGACCGCGTTCCAGAAGAATAAACACCCAGGCTCTTGATTGTTCATCTGAGACCATGGATTCTGCCTGGTTCAATTGTTTATGAGCCAGGGAAAATTCATTTCGCATCGAGTGAGTACGCGCCAGTTGAGTAATAAGAATAGGCAGATATTCAGCATTATCAGATAAGCTGGCTTCCTCAGTCAGTGACACAAACAACACCTCAGTTGCTTTTGGGTCGCCATAGTCCCAGAGGTCAAGCAAGTGATCAATTTCGTCGTCAGCGAAACAGCCTGCCATCAGCAAACAACAGATCCATGGAAAAATAATCCGGCTAACAAATTTCAGAAACATAGGTTATTCCAGCGACACGCCAATTCGCTGCCCACAAAAAGCAGCTAGGCAGGTTTCATTCTCCTGTCGAGCCAGTTTATAAGAATCTCGTTGGTCTCATGCGGTTTTTCCTGTTGTATCCAGTGTCCACATTCGAGCGTGTGGATCTCCAGATCTGCCACATAAGGGCTCATGTCAGATTGTGGCACCATGTCGTATTTGCCATAGATCATCAGGGCAGGTTGACTGACTTTCTGCTCAACGCCTTCAGTGGTCTCCCAGTTTCGTGTGAAATTGCGATACCAGTTACACGGTGCCTCAAATCCACCTTCTTCAAACGAGTCTACGAAGACATCAAGTTCCTCCTCACTCATTAAGAGTTCTCCTGAATCAACTTCTACTTCAGCGTAGCGGGTGATAGTCGCTCCGGCAGGTTCATTACTGTCCTGTTCGAGCCTGTCCTGTTCGAGCCATTGTTTCGTTCGATACATATTGCTCAGGAACAAGCGTGTATTTTTCCTGAAAGCAGCGGCAGCAACACCTGGCTGGCGATTGAAGTGCACGATATAGAAATCCTGCCCTAACATCTGCTCCCAGAAAGCAACAGGATCCGCCTCTGCCCTGCGAGAAAATGGCACAGACATGTTAGCAACGCCCATGACACGATCAGGATTCAGCAGAGCATGGTTCCAAACGACTATCGCACCCCAGTCATGGCCCACATAGATCGCCTTTTCTATCCCCAACGCATCCAGTAAGCCGCTGTGATCATCGGTCAGATGATGAATGTCATAATCATTAACATCCTCCGGTTTGCTGGAGGCACCATAACCTCGTTGGTTAGGTATGATGCAATGATAACCAGCATCGACCAACGCGGGAATCTGGTGGCGCCAGCTATAAGCGTGCTCTGGCCATCCATGACACAAAACAATCGGAATGCCCCCTTTGCCTGCCTCGAACACTTCAAGTTCAATACCGTTTGTCTCAATCATTCGAGATTCCGGGAAATTCATGGCACTCTCCTCATTTATCTTTAACCTGACCACTCATCCAATCATAATCCTGCGGGCAAGAGTGGAACAATGACTCAAACAATCTCTAACGATAAGTTTCTGCAGAATCAACCGGCTCATAGCCGAGTACGGTTTTAGCATGATCGAGACTTCGATAAGCCCACCGATTGTTCGAAAGGACAAAGAAAACATCAAATTTATCAGGCAATTCCACCTCCATTGCCAATCGAATCGCCTGGACGACATCCCGCTGGCTATTCCATACCGAAAATTGCCTTGCGTTGGTTGGCCTGTCCTGTTCGTTGGCAAAACCAATGCGCAGGCATACCACTTCGAGTCCGAATGAACCAGCGTAAAACCTGGCAAGTGACTCGCCCCAGATTTTTGTACTCGCATAGAGATTGCCTGGCCGTGTGGCCTCGGCTTCACCAATCAATGAATATTCGGATCCCGCTTCGTCATATCGGCCTTCGACGACAGACTTGTAGGGCTCAACCTGCTCCCAGCCAGAGACAGTTGCGCCGCTGCTGGCGAAAACCACACGTTTGACGCCACATTCCCTTGCCGCTTCAAAGACATGACGAGTGCCAATAACGTTGGTCGCAAGCAAGTCCGGCCAACCGGCACTGTCACTGATTTTTGCGGCAAGATGGATAACCATATCCTGGCCCTGGAAAGCTGGCAGAATATCATCATAATTCTCGAGGCTGGCCTGGGTTGTTAGAATGCCAACTACCTCACTTCGGTTCAGTGCGCTGAGGTTAAACTCCTTCTCCAGGGCTGGTCGCAACGCAGAACCGATTAAGCCGCTTAAACCTGTGACGAGTACATTTTTATTCATGGCAACTCCTTCTGGTCTCCGCTAATGAGCGCAACCTCAATTCAACTTTTATTCTATCGCCTTATATAAATACGGAAGGGAGACATCCATTCGATAATCGACGCTGGAGTGATTATCAGGAAACTCCTCGTAATGATGCTTTATGCCCAATTCATCCAGCCGTTTCACCAGTTGCCTTGCCCCAAATACCAGTTTGTACTGGTCCCTGGCGCCACAGTCAATGTACAGGCCACGTAGCTTCCTGAGGTTTTCCTGGACATCCTGGCGCTCAATCATCCTGACGGGATCCCACGCCAGCCAATTTTGCCATCGATCTTCAATCAGCTCACAGGTATCACTCGTGACCGGCAGCCGCACGCCAAAGGGCTGGGTAGGATCCGGATCGTAAGTCGCTGCCATCGCCAACATCATTAAAATGTGCATGTCTGAACCCGATAATTTCTTACCGGACTGGATCTTGTCCATAAATGCACTCACACCACCTTCATAACTGGCAAGATGCATCACCGTGTCAGGCATCTCACCACGATAACAAAGGTCAAAATCCATATCACCGGAATGACATGCAATGGCGCCCCAGGTTTGCGAATACAACATCCCGTGCAGGATCGATCCATAACCGCCACTTGATTTACCGAATATCCCACGGTGCTCGCTGCCTTTTCTCACTCGATAGGTATCTTCAATCAGCGAAAGCATTTCCCTGGTCAGGAAATCTGCCCAGTCACCCATAACCGATGAGTTGATATATTGATTGCCGCCGAGTGAAGTAAAACAATCCGGCAGCGCAACAATAACCTGCCCCATCTTTCCTTCATCGACCAGTCGGTCAATCCGCTGCGGCACACTCTCTGCGAACGCTTTCCATCCCACATGGCCAAAACCGCTGCCGGTAAAGCCAACAATATCGACCAGTAGCGGGTAGTCCTGATCTGTCTCGTCGTAACCTTCGGGAAGATAAACCGCAACAGATCGCTTCGATGGATCCCCGAGGACATTATTTCTCAGCGAGGTAGAATCAATTTCCAGATAATCAATTCTGCCCCGCGGTAAATCAAAGTTGTGCTTTGGCATGGCTCAGATCTTAGCTCCTGAATGACGAGTATATGAGTATACTAGCAAGCAAAGTCAGCAAGGAACCCTGGAATGAACTACTTCGAAAATGCTTGCCTGCTATCGGGCCGTACCCTGATGGGGCTCTATTTCATACTACCTGCAATATCCAAGATCACCGATTTTGAGGGAATGAGTGCCTACATGACCGCGCACAATGTGCCCCTGATTCCCCTTCTCCTGGTGGTCACCATCATCATCCAATTGAGCGCCGGGAGTGCTTTGATCCTCGGATTTAAAGGCAAATGGGCGGCTTTCCTGCTGGCTGGACTAGTCCTGGTTATCAGCCTTTTCATGCACAACTTTTGGGATTACGCCGATGGTACCGAGCAGGCGCACGAGGCACAAAATTTCTTTAAGAACATGGGTATTGTCGGCGGACTACTGGTGATTGCAGCGCTGGGTACCGGCAAGTTTAGCCTGGACAATAAATTATCCGGATGAGATAAACGGGAGTGGCAGGTTCTCCTTATTTACACCGTCGCCTCTTCGACTTTTTTACCTGGTATCACGTCGCTGAGTTTTTCAGCAATCATAATCACAGGTGCATTGAGGTTACCGTCAGTAACTCCGGATCATGATCTTGAAATAGTGATTTGCAGCCTGCTTCTCCTTGAGATTTAGGCATTACGGGGAACAAAATAAGACAATTCTTGTAAACAAACGAATTAGCCAACTGCTGATAGATTGACGAGTAGAAGAAAAGGTTGTTTATTCTACTTAACCCTTTACTTTTCACCAATTTGTGTTTAACCGGCTCGACACAGCTATTCCGTAACGACTCGTTATTCAGTCGTATGTCAGAATATGAGGGTTAATCTGGTGCTATCGAATAGGCTTTTAACACTGAATATGCGTCGCCACTAATTTCAATTACATAACAGCAAAGCGATCACAGCCACGCAACGGGACGTGTTGCGACGAGTTTGATGTCGTTTTTAAACAATTCTCGCTTGACCAATTCGTAAGCAATATTAATTTTTTCATTGTGGCTCGCGAATACGCTGGGTCCAGCAATAAGAACGACCTGACCGTCGATTGAACCAGCGATCTTCATGTCAATACCGCTGAGACTGATCTTCCTATTCATTAGCGACCAACCTGAACAATCCTGTGAAAGCTCATACGGTTTGTTACAAGTGAATCCAAAAGTGGATATGACATCTACTTCGTTAGCGTCACCAACATATACAGGCGTGGTTTGACACCCTGGGAAAAGGACGACAACAGCCGTTATCAAAATGGCGGCATTTGTTGTTCGTCTGTTACTACTCATCAATCTCGCCCAACAACTGCGCCATAGTTTCCGCTACTACGCTTGACGGTGATTTCCTCGTTAGCGAAGTACGGTACGAGTGTGCAGATGCTACAAGGAGGTCATCTGTGGGTTGGTGCACAGTAATGCGAAACTCTAATAGATACCATGTGATATCCCAATACCACTGCTCAGCATATCGTACAACCAAGCCGGTATCAGTCAGTAGTTTGTCCTCTTTACCCGCCGAAACAACAAGACCGAGATCGCGCATTTCAGCCCTAATCAGGTTTGGGAGCCCCCTTTCATCCTGTGGATTCCTGACTATAAAAAAAACAGCGTCACGATCGAAATCCGTACCTGGTACTCGGTATGCACTATGATCTGATATGCACGCAGACAAGCATAGACAAAGCATCAAGCAACACACCGAAAAATTTCAGGACATCCAGCAGGTCGCTATTGCACCAAATTATACGGGCAGATCTCTGCTTCAGGACTGCCATGGAGATCATCATGCCAGAGGAAAGCATGCCAACGGAAAGTGCCAGAATACCTGAACCCATTGCGGTCCGGTCGGAATTGCTATACAACGAAGATCAGCGGCAAGGAATAAATCGAATATGAATTCCGATTCAGCAACCCGGGATACACCTGTTAACGACCAACTCTGGAATGCCGACCTGGCACCCACGGATAAATCTGCCCAAACCTGGAAGTGGACGGATGTGGGAGCACTATGGGTGGGTATGGCGATCAGTGTTCCAGCTTACCTGCTGGCTTCGGGATTAATCCAGCAGGGCATGTCTTGGTTGCAGGCTCTGCTGACGGTTCTCCTGGGAAATATTATTGTTCTTCTGCCCATGATCCTCATCGGTCACGCCGGTACAAAATATGGTATTCCCTTCCCGGTACTACTGCGTTCTTCCTTCGGCACCATCGGTGCGCGTCTACCCGGTTTGCTTCGTGGCCTCGTCGCCTGCGGCTGGTTTGGTATCCAGACCTGGGTGGGCGGATTCGCCATATACCAGATACTGAACTCAGTTACGGGGGGCGCCCTGGTAGGTAATCCGATTCCCTTGTTGGATATCGACACAGCTCAGCTTTTATGTTTTCTCGCTTTCTGGGCGATACAGGTCTACTTCATCGCCAATGGTATCGAATCCATTCGGTGGCTGGAGAAGCTGGCGGCACCTTTTCTGATAGCGATTTCTCTCGGGCTCCTGGTATGGGCCTACATTGCCTCGGGTGGCGTCGGTGAAATGTTTTCCCAACCCTCTCAGTTCGTTGCTGGCGGCGCCAGGGAAGGACAATTCTGGCTTGTTTTCTGGCCCAGTCTCACGGCAATGGTGGGCTTCTGGTCAACCCTGGCCCTCAATATCCCTGACTTCACTCGATTTGCAAGAAGCCAGCGAGATCAGATCGTCGGACAGATGGCGGGGCTGCCCATTCCCATGGCGATGTTGGCATTCATCAGTGTGGCGGTCACCTCAGCCACCGTCGTCATTTTCGGAGAGCAGATTTGGGACCCGGTCGTATTGGCTGGAAGGCTGGGCGGTGGCACCGCTATCTTTGGATTGTTTTTGCTTATCGTCGCCACCCTGACGACTAATCTTGCTGCCAACGTGGTGGCACCTGCCAACGCCTTCAGCAACATCGCGCCCCGGTTTATTTCTTTTAAAATGGGTGGCTACATTACGGCCGGTCTGGGTGTCGCGATGATGCCCTGGAAACTTATGGAATCGGCAGGTGATTATCTGTTCCTCTGGCTGGTTGGCTATTCCTCCCTGCTGGGACCCATTGCCGGGATTCTCGTTTCAGATTATTTTTTCGTGCGAAAGACCAACATCAACACAGAAGCGCTGTACCAAAGGGGAATGGACTACGAGTATGTCCGGGGTTGGAACCCCGTGGCCATCGTCGCTTTGATTCTAGGCGTGCTGCCCAGTCTGCCGGGATTTTTGACCGCCCTCGGTGTTGTAGAAAATGTCCCATCCTTCTTTGTCTCCTTGTACAGCTACGCCTGGTTTATTGGTACCTTCACGTCGGCTCTGATTTACTATCTCCTCATGGGTCGATTAAAATCAATGTAGATGGGTATAGAAAGTAGAAGATATCGCAACTAAAGAAGGCAAAGAAGGTATAAAACATAAAGAAGGTATAGACGATTCATCAGTAAAGGCACCTGGAGGAACTTAACTCATGTCAATTCTTATCAAAGGTGGAACGCTGGTCACCGATACACTGACCACAGATGGGGATATTTTGTGTGATGGCGATAAGATCATCGCCATAGGCCCCGATCTTGAAGCACCCTCTGGTGCGTCAATCATTGATGCTTCCGGCCAGTTTGTCATGCCAGGCGGCATCGACCCCCACACCCATATGCAGCTGCCCTTTATGGGTACAGTAGCCATCGATGATTTTTACAGCGGCACGGCAGCAGGTCTCGCAGGCGGCACTACTTCAATCATCGACTTCGTTATTCCCGAGGCTGGAACCTCGCTTTTGGAAGCGTATCACCGCTGGCGGGGCTGGGCCGAAAAATCAGCCGCTGACTATAGTTTTCATGTTGCGGTCACCTGGTGGGATGACAGTGTGCATGAGGACATGGGTACACTCGTCAGGGACCACGGCGTAAACAGCTTTAAACACTTTATGGCGTACAAGGGTGTCATGATGGCGACCGATGAAATCCTGGTAGCCAGTTTCGAACGCTGCATAGAACTGGGTGCCATTCCAACCGTGCATGCTGAGAACGGCGATCTGATTTATCACCTGCAGAAGAAGTTGCTGGCCATGGGCATTACCGGCCCTGAAGGACATCCGCTTTCACGGCCACCGGAAGTGGAGGCAGAGGCGGCAAACAGGGCCATTCGTATCGCCGAAGCGCTGGGTTCGCCTATCTATGTTGTGCACGTTTCAACCAAGGAAGCGTTGGACGCTATCACCCGGGCAAGAGGGAACGGACAACGAGTGTTTGGTGAATGTCTGCCCGGTCACCTGATATTTGACGACAGTGTCTACCTGAACACCGACTGGGAGCAGGCAGCGGGTCATGTTATGAGCCCACCGTTTAGACCCAAGGATAATCAAAGGGCCCTGTGGAAAGGTCTGCAATCAGGCCACCTGCAAACGACAGCAACGGATCACTGCGCCTTTTGTAATGATCAGAAGGCCATGGGTAAGGATGATTTCACCCTCATTCCCAATGGCACGGCAGGCATCGAAGAAAGAATGTCGCTAATGTGGAACGAAGGTGTTCGCACGGGTCGCCTTACCATGAATGAATTTGTCGCCGTCACATCCGCCAATGCTGCCAGAATATTTAACATCTACCCTAGAAAGGGTTGTCTTGCCGTGGGCTCGGATGCTGATATCGTCGTGTGGGATCCGGAGGGGAGCAAAACGATTTCCGCCAGCACCCAGCACTCCAAAATCGACTTCAACATATTTGAAGGCATGACACTCAACGGCATCCCCTCCCATACCTTGAGTCGTGGCCGAATCTTTTACAAAGACGGAGAACTATCGGCTGAAGAAGGTTACGGCAAGTACATAGACCGACCACCCTATGCAAGCTACTACGACGCGTTACAAAAGATTGCCGGTAGCCGGGAACTCAAACCGGTAATTCGCGATTGATGTAGTGGGTAAACAAAGTACTTAAACAATGTACTTAAATAGCGTACTTAAGCAAGGTACTGATCGATATCTGGAGTTAGTGTATGGAGTTTGGTATCTGTTTCAAAGGTTCTGTTTCTCCTGATCGGGCGAGGATTCTTGTACGCAAAGCAGAGGCAGGCGGATTTACCTATTGCTGGTTTTATGACTCGCACATTCTCTGGCGGGACTGTTATGCGCCCATTGCCATGTGTATCGAACACACTACCAATATGCGCTTTGGGCCCTGCGTCACCAATCCCGGTGTTCGTGACTGGTCTGTGGCCGCCAGTATGTTCGCAAGCCTGGCACTGCAGAGTAAAGGACGAATTGATATCGGGGTTGGCCGTGGCGACAGCTCAATGCGAGTCATGGGGAAAAAACCCGCCAGCCTTGCAAAAGTGGCCGAATTCACCCACAAGATAAAGGCGATGGCCAGAGGTGATGAGGTGCAATACGAAGACTGCCCCGCGCCAGTTAAATTTAATTGGAGCAGTGATTTCGAACTACCGGTTTGGATCGCTGCCTACGGACCAAAAGCACTTGCTACAGCAGGGGAACATGCAGATGGTGTGATCCTGCAGATCGCTGAGCCCAGTCTGATCACATGGTTCAAAGACCAATGCCTCCAGGCGGCAAAAGCTGCGGGTAAAGATACCTCGACATTCAGGGTCATGTCGGCGGCGCCTGCTTATTTTGGTCCGTTGGAACAATGTATCGAAGCTACCCGGTGGTTTCCTGCAATGGTCGGAAACCACGTGGCTGACATCGTGGAAAAGTACGGCAGTGATTCTGATCTGGTACCGCGAAGCCTGACTGAGTATATCGACAAGCGCCGTGGATATGATTATTCAAAACATGGCCAAAGCGATAACCCCTACCTGGACTTTATCACGGCCGAGATCGTCGAAAGTTTTTGCGTACTCGGTTCTCCAGAGGACCACATCGAGAAGGTAACGGCTCTCGAAAAAGCAGGTGTCACCCAGTTCAATATCTACCTCGACAGTGGCGATGAAGAAAACATCATCGCCCGATATTCAGAAGAAGTCATTCCCGCAGTTAACGGCTAAGGAGCCAAGGAAAACATGTCAGCATCGTCGTCGGCGAGCTTGACTGGTAACAGGGACTAGCCTTCATCCGTCAGTATCGAGTAGGTCTCTGGTCTTCGGTCCCGAAAAAACTGCCACAAGTTTCGCACTTCCTTGACCATATCCATATCCATGTCGTGCACGATCAATTCATCCTCGCTACGGCTCGCCTGCTTTTCGATCTGCCCCCGTGGATTCACAAAATAGCTCTGCCCGTAAAATTCTCCAATATCCCAGGGTGCTTCTGTTCCCACTCGATTGATCGCACCGATCCAGAGCCCATTGGCAACGGCGGCTGCGGGTTGTTCAAGCTGCCACAAGTACTCTGAAAGACCAGCCACCGTCGCCGATGGATTGACAATATATTCAGCTCCCGCCAGGGCAAGCGCCCGCCATCCTTCGGGGAAGTGCCGGTCATAACAGATATACACGCCCAGTTTACAATACCGGGTATCGAACACCGGCCAGCCAGAAGCGCCCGGCCTGAAGAAGAATTTTTCCCAGAAACCGGCTACCTGGGGCAGGTGCGTCTTACGGTACTTACCCAAATAGGAACCAT
>SMVA01049532.1_pt1 | contig 10067 bp, 11 predicted proteins | sample 2456451 | NCBI WGS metagenome assembly SMVA01 (sample SAMN11095933, study PRJNA526329) | marine sediment metagenome | biome: Marine sediment; feature: Surficial sediment; material: Deep marine sediment; isolation source: Hadal surficial sediment | place: Pacific Ocean | collected 2014-05 | depth...
ACTGTGCCAATCAGGCGGCCAAACAAACCAGCGATAAGCGCCCCTACTAGCGGGGCCATCGGAACCAACAAATATAATTTCTGCATTTCGATCATGGAATTTAGTATCCAGGCATGGGCGCTTTCATCCAGTCCTTAGCTCCCTGAAGCTCACCCCTTGAGTTTGTCTAAATCATCTACATTGATAGTGTGCAAATTTCGAAACAACACTATTAATATCGCGAGACCAATAGCAGACTCAGCTGCCGCAACTGTAAGAATAAAAAATACGAAAATCTGTCCAGATATATCCTGCAGATAATGCGAAAACGCTATAAAATTCATATTTACCGCTAGTAACATCAGCTCAATCGCCATCAATAAAATAATCACATTCTTCCTGTTAAGGAAAATGCCGACAATACCGATAGCGAATAGAATCGCACCAAGTACTAGGTAATGAGACAACGATATCAATGGACCGCCCTTTATTTGAAAATCATCAAAGCATAGCTACAGATTTCTATTATTCTTTTTTCTCAGATGGCATCGAAACTATCCGTATTCGATCCTTTCGTTTCACTGCTACCTGTTGAGCCGGGTTTAGAAATTTACTACCTGAGCGATGACGCAAGGTTAAAGCAATAGCAGCAACCATCGCTACCAGCAAAATCACCGCCGCCAATTCAAACGCATAAACATATTCGGTATAAATTAAACGGCCCAACTCCTTGGTGTTACTGTAACCGGGGGCATGTGGCGGTGGTACAGGCATCTGACCAATACCAAAACCCTTATTTATCAGAACCATTGCCACTTCGACAGCCATTACCAGTGCTAAGAGTGCACCAAATGGGAACCATTTCCAGAAACCTTCTCGTAGCTGATCAAGATTAATATCCAGCATCATTACTACAAATAGAAACAGCACCATTACTGCTCCTACGTATACCAGCACCAGCGTAATTGCGAGAAACTCCGCACCTAGCATCAACCATAATCCTGCAGAAGTAAAGAATGCTAAAACCAACAGCAACGCTGCATGTACCGGGTTACGAGATGTAATAACGCCAAGTGCAGAAAGCACAAGTATTGTTGAAAAAAAATAGAAACTTATCTCTGGAAAACTCATATGTACTTAATAACAGATTACCGATAATCCGCATCCTTCTCTCTATCTTTCGCTATCTGTTCTTCATACTTGTCTCCCACCGCCAGCAGCATTTCTTTGGTATAGATTAAATCACCTCGTTTCTCACCGTGATATTCGAGAACATGAGTTTCAACAATAGCATCTACTGGGCAAGATTCCTCACAAAAACCACAGAATATGCACTTGGTAAGATCAATGTCATAGCGAGTAGTACGACGAGTACTGTCCTCGCGTTGCTCAGAATCAATAGTGATCGCCAATGCTGGACATACTGCTTCACATAGCTTACAAGCAATACAACGCTCCTCTCCATTAGGGTATCGACGCAACGCATGTAATCCACGGAAGCGAGGTGATAGTGGTGTCTTTTCTTCAGGAAAATGTACTGTGATTTTTCGTGCAAACATATTTCGCCCAGTGAGCATCATGCCCTTGAGCAGCTCAAATAACAGAAAAGTACTGAAAAAATCCTTAATACGATTCACCAATTTCTCCTATCTCAATGAAACCATAAATTAAGCGGAAACATACCTAAAAATGAGGATGGTAGTTGCATTATTCCACCTAACAGAACAATCCATACCAGCGTAATAGGTATGAATACTTTCCAGCCCAATCGCATGATCTGGTCATAGCGATAACGTGGAAAAGTTGCACGAAACCAGAGGAAACAAAATAACATAAATGCAATTTTTAACAGTAACCAGATAAAACCAGGGATCAGAGTAAATGGCACAATATTAATTGGTGGCAACCAGCCACCTAAAAACATAATGCTGGCAAGGGTCGCTACCAAAATCATATTGGCATACTCCGCCAGGAAAAATACAGTAAAAGCCATCCCAGAATATTCAACATGGAAGCCAGCAACTATTTCCGACTCACCTTCCGCTACATCGAATGGAGCACGGTTTGTCTCTGCCACACCAGAAATGAAATACACTAGAAACATGGGAAACAATGGAATCAAGTACCAGTTAATAAGGCTTCCGCCCTGTTGGCCTTTGACGATATCGCCTAAATTTAGACTTTGCGACATCATCAGTACGCATACCAGCGCAAATCCCATTGCCAGTTCGTACGAGACAACTTGAGCAGCAGTCCGCATCGTACCAAGAAAGGCATACTTAGAATTGGATGCCCACCCAGCGATGATAACTCCATAAACACCCACGGACGTCATCGCTAAAATATAAAGTAACCCAGCATTAATATCAGCTAAAACTATTTCTGGCGAAAACGGCACCACTGCCCACGCTGCTAGTGCAGGTGCAATGGTCAAAACTGGCGCCAGTACAAACAGAAACTTGTTGGCACGTTCAGGTACAATGATTTCTTTCATCATTGCCTTAACCGCATCAGCAATAGGCTGGCCCCATCCAGCCAGCCAAGGGATGCCAAAAAAAGTTACTCGATTAGGTCCAACACGAAGCTGCATGAAAGCGATAATCTTGCGCTCTGCTAATGTTAGATAAGCCACACCAAGCAACAACGGAAGCACAATTGCGAAAATTAAAAGTAAATTCTTGGTAAGTGAGAAGAACATTGGCCCCCACTCTGTTCCGAAAAACTGTCCGAAAAATTGTTGTGCGTATACCATTAATAAACCTCGGTCTTGCCTGTCACAATTTTTTTACAGTAATTTCACCAAACATATCTCCCAGTGCCGCAGTCAGCGGATGTGCAGAAACTAAGCGGACGCAGTTTGATGGAAGGTTGTCATCACATGCTGCTTGTAGACACGCCTTGCCATCTCCTTGTTTTAACTCTACTTTGTCTCCCACACTTACACCCAGTTTCTCCAGTAACAAACCTGACATCCACGCTACTGGTACAGTTGCATCACGAGTAAGCTGTAACGATTCAGCACGACGCACAATAGGATCAGTCTGATAAATCGGCACTTCACCAATGCGCTGAATTCCGTAATTTTCCTGCTTTAGCTCGCTTACCGTAAAACTCTTTAACTTGTTATCCAGAAGTTTTCTGATATCAGTCCCAGGAGGGATAACTTCCGCATACACCTGTTCAGATGTTTCAAAATCAAAACCCTCAAGTTGCAGCAGGTTGCCCAACACTCTTAATATTTTCCATGCTGGGCGTGTATCACCCAATGGAGCTACTACTCCATTAAAGCTTTGTGCACGACCTTCTGTATTGATAAAAGTACCTGAAGTTTCAGTAAATGGAGCGATTGGAAGCATCACGTCAGCGTAATCTACGCAAGTAGAGGCACCAATCTTATACGTACTCATCATGACAACTAATTCCGCTGCATCCAATGTTTTCATTGCATCCTGAGGATTGTAAACATCGAGTTCTGGCTCAATATTCAACAATACATAAGCTTGGCATGGTGCAATGGTAGGTACCCCTACATTCATTCTCAGCATTTGAGAGGCATTGTATCCGCCGTTTGATGATGCCCCGAAAGAACTGCTTACAGGCACCGCCCTTGCTAAGTAGCCACCAACACTGTTTGCAGCCTCACCCAACACACCGAAACTTGCTTCTGAGATTTGTGCAATGTGCTGTGCCAGCACATGGATAACTGAATATTGTGGGTGATGCTGCGTCAAATTACCGAGAAAAATGGAGGCCGGAGAATTATTTATTAGGCTAACTGCTATCAAACGTGCAGTATCAGTTACATTATCAACTGCTTCTACCACAGACTTCACGGCATCAGGAGGTATTACTCCTTTTAACTCAACTATAGCTTTCAATACTTGCGCAATTATCCCAACCATTTTTGAAGGCGAAATGATGGCTTGGTTAACTACTTCTGTAAGTAAATCATCCCCTACAGGGTTTATCAGATTTAATTCCGCTCCTCGCTTTACTGCCCTACGTAAACGCTGTGCGAGGAGAGGATGGTCCTTACGCAAATTGCTACCTATGACCAGAACTGATTTCAGTTCCAAAATATCGGTAATACTCATTCCTAGCCAGGGTGCACCTTGCAGATAACTATCTGCATCAAAATCAGATTGGCGTAACCGATAATCTATATTTTCACTACCCAGACCCCGGATAAGTTTTTGTAGCAGATATAGTTCTTCTAGCGTACTGTGAGGAGAAGCTAATGCGCCGATACTCTGCGCGCCGTGTTTTTCCTTTGCCGCTTTCAATCCATTAGCAATAAATTCAAGCGCAGTTTGCCAGTCACACTCCTGCCATTGTCCACTACGCTTAATCATAGGCGTGGTCAAACGATCTTCAGAATTAAGTCCCTCGTAGGAAAAACGGTCTTTGTCTGATAGCCAGCACTCGTTGACCTCTTCATTATCGCGCGGTAATACACGCATTACACGATTGTGCTTCACCTGTACTATTAGATTAGCACCGAGACCACAGTGCGGACTTATAGACTTTCTACGGGATAGTTCCCATGTACGAGCAGAATATCGGAATGGTTTGCTGACAAGTGCACCCACCGGACAAAGATCAATCATGTTACCAGATAACTCCGAATCCACTGTACTGCCAACAAACGACAAGATTTCTGCATGTTCACCACGACCAGCTAGGCCCAGCTCCATAATGTCGGCAATTTCCTGACCGAAACGTACACAGCGCGTACAATGGATGCAGCGAGTCATATCCGTAGAAATAAGCGAACCAAGGTTTTTGTCTACTACTACGCGCTTAGTTTCTTCATAGCGTGATGCGCTTGCTCCGTAACCTACTGCCAGATCCTGTAACTGGCATTCACCTCCTTGGTCACAGATTGGACAATCCAGCGGATGATTGATGAGCAGAAACTCCATCACTCCTTTCTGTGCCGTAATCGCCTGTTCACTGTGTGTGTACACCTTCATTCCTTCCACAGCAAATGTAGAGCAGGCTGGTAAGGGCTTAGGGGCTTTTTCCACCTGCACTAGGCACATACGACAGTTTGCAGCAATAGACAGTTTCTTGTGATAGCAAAAATGTGGAATGTATATACCTAACTGATTGGTACCATCCATGACGGTTCCACCTTTGGGTACTGATACCTGCTTACCGTCGATTTCGATATTTATCATTGGGTAAAAATTCTTAGATTTACTACACGTAACCACAGATAACAAATAATAACTCGCTTCATTTTATCGGTGAGCATGTGCACTACACCATACATTTCTTGTGTTCAATATGATACTCAAACTCGTCACGAAAATGCTCTATCATGGCACGCACTGGCATCGCCGCCGCATCCCCCAGTGCGCAGATCGTGCGTCCCTCAATATTGTCGGCAACATTGTTGAGAAGATCCAGATCTTCTGTTCGTCCCTTGCCGGTCTCAATACGGTGTATCACACGATAGAGCCAGCCAGTACCTTCACGACACGGTGTACACTGACCACAGGATTCTTCAAAATAAAAGTACGCTAGCCGTTCTAATGCCCTCACCATACAGGTGGTTTCATCCATAATGATAACTGCACCAGAGCCCAGCATGGATCCGGCCTTGGCAATCGAGTCGAAATCCATATCAGTTTGCATCATGATATCGCCAGGCAGTACTGGCATAGATGATCCTCCAGGAATACACCCTTTCAGCTTTCTTCCACCACGCATACCACCTGCCATTTCCAGCAGTTTTGCAAAGGGGGTCCCCATTGGTACTTCGTAATTGCCTGGTTTGTTAACGTGACCAGATACCGAGAAAATCTTGGTACCACCGTTGTTGGGCTTGCCAATCTTTAGATATTCCTCTCCACTGTTCCGGATAATCCAAGGTACTGCAGCAAACGTCTCGGTATTATTGATGGTGGTTGGTTTGCCATAAAGACCATAACTCGCAGGAAACGGTGGCTTGAAACGCGGCATTCCTTTCTTACCCTCAAGTGACTCTAGTAGCGCAGTTTCCTCACCGCAGATATATGACCCGTAGCCATGATGATTGTATAACTGAAAACTGAAACCGGAACCCAAAATGTTCTCACCCAATAAACCTGCAGCACGCGCCTCCTCTACCGCCTCTTCCATGCGCTCGTATGTATCCCAGATTTCACCATGAATGTAATTGTAGCCAGTCCTGATACCCATTGCGTAAGCTCCAATAGCCATCCCCTCTATCAGGATATGCGGATTGTGATGCATGATGTCGCGATCTTTGAAGGTACCCGGTTCACCTTCGTCTGAATTACATACTAAGTATTTGTCGCCTTCATACTGTTTGGGCATGAAGCTCCACTTCAATCCGGTTGGGAAGCCTGCTCCACCTCGCCCGCGTAGCGCTGATTTTTTCACCTCCTCGATAATTTTATCTGGTGGAATCTTTTCGGCCAGTATCTTTCTTAGCGCGGCATATCCCTCTCGCTGTTCGTAATGGCCAAGCCGCCAGTTTTCAGGATCGGACGAATTCACCCCGGAAAGCAAAATTCCAGGCTGAAGTATCTGAGTTAACTGAGTCATTTACTCAGCTCCTCCAGCAATTGATCAATCTTTTCGTTAGACATAAAACTACACATACGTTTGTTATTGACTAACAACACCGGCGCATCGCCACACGCACCCATACACTCACCCTCTTTAAGGGTAAATTTTGCGTCGGCCGTAGTCTGATTGAAACCAATACCTAGTTTTCTTTTTAAATGGGTCGCTGCATCGGTCCCACCGGACAAGCCACAAGGTAGATTAGTGCAAATGGTGAGCTTGTATTTTCCCAATGGCTGCAAGTTATACATATTGTAAAAAGTCGCCACCTCATACACTGCAATCGGCGGCATCCCTAAATATTGAGCGATAAAATCCATAGTTTCGTTGGCCAGCCAACCCTTTTCATCCTGAGCAATAGCGAGTGCTGACATCACCGCAGATCGTTTTTGATCGATAGGATACTTCTCGACTTCGCAATCTATTTTTTTAAGTGATAAGACGCTTAACATTTCAATTGGTAGTCTATATTCATATTTCTACCTATCTATTTCACCAAACACGATATCCTGCGTACCGATGATTGCTACAACGTCGGCAATCATATGCCCGCGCGACATCTCATCTAGTGCCGCCAAATGGGGGAAACCTGGAGCACGTATTTTTAAACGGTAGGGCATATTTGCACCATCTGATATAAGATAAATACCAAACTCACCCTTGGGATGCTCAACCGCGGCATAAACTTCACCCGGCGGTACATGGAATCCTTCTGAAAAAAGCTTGAAATGGTGAATTAATTCTTCCATATTCTGCTTCATTTCTACACGCGAAGGTGGTGCAATTTTGTGGTTATCAGTTATTACTGGACCGGGATTCTTACGTAACCATTCAACACAATGTTTAATAATACGATTAGACTGACGGAATTCTTCAATACGTACTAGGTAACGATCATAGCAGTCGCCGTTGACTCCTACCGGTATGTCGAAGTCAATCTGATCATAAACTTCGTATGGCTGCTTCTTACGTAAATCCCATTCTACGCCAGAACCACGCAGCATCGGCCCTGTAAAACCTAGCGCCATAGCCCGCTCGGGTGAAACTACACCAATGCCAACCAAACGCTGTTTCCAAATACGATTGTCTGTAAGTAAGGTTTCATACTCGTCCACATATGTGGGGAAACGGTTAGTAAAATCCTCAATAAAATCCAGTAACGAACCTTGGCGATTCTCGTTTAGTACCTTGGTTTTTTTTTCGTTGTGAATTTTAGATGATTGGTATTGTGGCATTGAATCCGGTAAATCTCGATAGACCCCACCGGGGCGATAATAGGCCGCATGCATCCTCGCTCCCGACGCCGCCTCATAACAATCCATTAGGTCTTCGCGCTCACGGAAAGCATAGAGAAACACTGTCATTGCACCTACATCCAACGCATGCGCCCCTAACCATAGAAGGTGATTAAGTATGCGAGTAATCTCATCGAACATCACACGAATGTATTGCGCACGCAACGGTACCTCGAGTTGAAGTAATTTCTCAATGGCCATCACATAGGCATGCTCGTTTACCATCATCGAAACGTAATCCAGCCGATCCATGTAGGGAAGTGACTGGATATATGGCTTATTTTCGGCCAATTTCTCGGTAGCACGATGTAGTAACCCAATATGAGGGTCAGCGCGTTGTACTACTTCACCATCTAGCTCTAGTACTAAGCGCAATACCCCATGCGCCGCCGGGTGTTGTGGCCCAAAATTCATAGTGTAGTTACGTATCTCAGTCATGTGTCAGTGAACTCCAAGTAACAACCTCATTTATTTCTCTACATAACGCTCTTCACGGATTACACGAGGCAGAATCTCGCGCGGCTCAATACTGACCGGCTGGTAAATCACCCTTTTCTGATCTGGGTCATAGCGCATTTCTACGTTACCAGTTAGGGGAAAATCCTTGCGAAATGGGTTACCGATAAAACCATAATCAGTAAGAATGCGGCGTAAATCCGGATGTCCAGTAAAAACGACACCATAAAGATCAAATGCCTCGCGCTCATACCAGTTTGCAACTGGCCATATTGCAATAACCGAGTCCAGCACTGGAAATTCGCTATTAGTAGCGAATGTCTTAACCCGCAACCTGTAGTTATGTCTAATGGAAAGTAAATGATAAACAATTGCGAAGCGCTTATCCTGACGACTACCCTCAGTGACAGATTCTACACCGTACGACAAATAGTCGACCCCACATAGGTCAATAAGAATTTCAAAGCTTAGCTCAGAATTATCACGTAGAGTTTCCATTACCCACAATAATTCAGTTGAAGCCACCTCGATGGTTAATTCGCCCAATTGCTTATCTACACTTACAAGCTTATTATTAAGCATATTTTGCAAACAAAGGGAGAGCGTTTCTAAACGAGAGAACGACATGATATTGCCTCAGCGGGCGATAGTGTTGGTACGTTTAATTTTATTCTGCAGCTGAATAATCCCATAGAGCAGGGCTTCTGCTGTCGGCGGGCAACCTGGTACATAGATGTCCACAGGTACGATACGGTCACAACCACGCACCACCGAGTAGGAATAGTGATAATAGCCACCACCATTGGCGCAAGACCCCATGGAGATCACCCATCGCGGTTCGGCCATCTGATCATAAACCTTACGCAATGCAGGTGCCATTTTGTTACACAAGGTACCAGCAACTATCATTACATCTGATTGACGTGGGCTTGGACGAAACACAACACCAAAACGGTCTAGGTCATAGCGTGATGCACCGGCGTGCATCATTTCTACTGCACAGCATGCCAGTCCAAAAGTCATCGGCCACATAGAACCAGTCCGCCCCCAATTAATGACATTATCCAGACTGGTGGTAACAAAACCTTTTTCTAATACGCCTTCAATACTCATATCATTAATCCCACTCTAATGCTCCCTTCATCCATTCGTAAATGAAACCAATGATAAGAATACCAAGAAATACCATCATTGCAACAAAACCGAACAGGCCAATCTCATTCAGCACTACTGCCCAGGGAAATAGAAATGCAATTTCTAGATCAAAAAGGATGAACAAAATAGCAACTAAATAATAGCGCACATCGAACTTCATACGTGCGTCCTCAAAAGCTTCAAAGCCGCACTCGTAGGGTGAAAGCTTCTCACTGTCAGGTAGATTAGGGGCAAGTAGCCAACCAAGTGCTATTGGCACTACACCTACCATAAGACCAACAAAGATAAACAACAGAATTGAAAAATAATTTTCTAGCATCTTTGTAACCAAAATTGAAGGTAAGAAAATTACACACGCTTAACTTACATCTGTTTCATATAGAACGCCATCCTCTAAATTGGTGCCGACGGTGCGTAAACCTGAACACTGATATATGGTCGTTTCAACTATATTTGACATAAATTAACGTAAAAAATTCCCTATATTTTGCGAGGCCGACCAGCTGGCTACTGCCCACAGTTTTCAAACCATTTTAGCATATCAGGCTCAAGCCTCAATAGCCTGTTACTCCAGGGGTAGAGGGTAGCGGCACGCACTGAGGGCGA
>SMVA01008610.1_pt1 | contig 10066 bp, 7 predicted proteins | sample 2456451 | NCBI WGS metagenome assembly SMVA01 (sample SAMN11095933, study PRJNA526329) | marine sediment metagenome | biome: Marine sediment; feature: Surficial sediment; material: Deep marine sediment; isolation source: Hadal surficial sediment | place: Pacific Ocean | collected 2014-05 | depth 0-1...
ACCGTCACCCGCCACTACCGCGAACACCAAAAGGGCAATGCCACCTCCACCAACCCCATCGCGTCGATCTTCGCCTGGACCCGGGGGCTGAAGTACCGCGGCAAATTCGACCAGACCCCGGACGTCGTGGCCTTCGCCGACGCCCTGGAACAGGTCTGCGTCGAAACCGTCGAGGCCGGCTTCATGACGAAGGACCTGGCGCTTCTGATCGGGCCCGACCAGGCCTGGATGAACACCACGGAATTCCTCGACAAGCTCGACGAGAACCTCCAGGCGAAGATGGCCTAGCGCGGCACCGGTTCCGCTTTTCCGGATTTCAGGCACAAAAAAAGAGGCCCGCAGGTTTCCCTGCGAGCCTTCTTTCGACCACTTGGTAGATTGTAAATCCGACGTTCAACGTACTTCCGCCCCCTGGTTCGACAAGCTCGCCATGAGGGCACCTCCTCTCGATATCAATTTAGTTCACATAGAGGCCTCATCCTGAGCCTGTTAGACCTTATCCTGAGCCTGTCGAAGGATGAGGGTCCGGTCCATCTCCGGCGATAACAGGGACTAGTTAGGCTTGGCGGCTTCCATGGCCTTGGCGATGGCCGCGAAGGCGGCCGCGCTGGCGCCGGCGTCGGGGCCGCCCGCTTGGGCCATGTCGGGACGTCCGCCCCCGCCCTTGCCACCCAGCGCCTGGGCACCGGCGCGCACCAGGGCGACGGCGTCGAAGCGGTCCGTCAGGTCGTCGGTCACGCCGACGACGATGGAGGCCTTGCCCTCTCCGGAGGCGCTGATCACCGCGTAAACGCCCGATCCCTGGGCCTTGAAATCATCCACCATGGGCTTGAGATCCTTGGCCGGCACGCCTTGGAGGCTGCGGGTCACCAGTTTCGCGCCGGCGACCTCGCTGCCCTCCTCGGCCGCCGCCCCGCCGCCGCTCCCCAGCGCCACCTGGCGGCGAAGGTCGGAGAGCTCTCGCCCAAACCGGCGGCGTTCCTCGAGGAGCTGGGCGATGCGCGCCGGCACGTCCTCGGCCGCGCTCTTGAACAGTGCCGCCGATTCCGAGAGCAAGGCCGCGTGCCGGTTGACGTAATCATCGGCATCGGGCCCGGTCAGGGCCTCGATCCGCCGCACGCCGGCCGCCAACGCGCCTTCGGAAACGATGCGGAAAGTGCCGATATCGCCGGTCCGGCGGACGTGGGTACCGCCGCAAAGCTCCACCGAATAATGGCTGCCGCCCCGGCCCCGGCCGCCGCCCATGGCGACCACGCGCACCTCGTCGCCGTATTTTTCCCCGAACAAGGCCATGGCGCCGGCGGCGACCGCCTCCTCGGGTGTCATGATCCGTGTCGAAACCTCCGCGTTGGCGCGAATCTCGGCATTGACCTCGGCCTCCGCGTCGCGCAATTCGCCGGCCTCCAGGGCCTTGGGATGGCTGATGTCGAAGCGCAGCCGGTCGGCGGCCACCATTGAGCCCTTCTGGGTCACATGGTCGCCGAGGTGCCGGCGCAGGGCGGCGTGAAGGAGATGGGTCGCCGAATGGTTAGCCCGGAGGCGCGCCCGGTGGGCGCCGTCGACCCGCAATTCGACGATGTCGCCGACCTTCAGGGTGCCGCCTGCCAGCGTCCCCACGTGGAGATGAAGGTCGCCCAGTTTCTTCTGGGTGTCCTCGACCGCGAATTCGGCGCCGTCCTTGGTGAACATCACCCCCCGGTCGCCCATTTGGCCGCCGGATTCACCGTAGAAGGGGGTTTGGTTGACGACGATGACGGCCTTGGCGCCGGCCGAAATGGATGCCGCCTCCACGCCATCGACGAGGATGGCGATGATCCCGCCTTCGGCCATGTCCGTTTCGTAGCCCAGGAATTCGGTGGCCCCCAGGCGTTCGCGCAACCCGAACCAGACCTCGTCGGTGGCGGCGTCGCCGGAGCCCGCCCAAGCGGCCCGCGCGGCGGCCCTTTGCTTCTCCATGGCCTCATCAAACCCCGCCAGGTCCACCGCGCGGCCTTGGGCGCGCAGGGCATCCTGGGTGAGGTCGAGGGGAAAGCCGAAGGTGTCGTAAAGGCGAAAGGCGACCTCGCCGGGCAGGGGCGCGGCCGCGGCCAGCTTGCCGGTTTCTTCCTCTAAAAGCCTCAGGCCGCGGACCAGGGTCTGGCGGAAGCGCTCTTCCTCGAGCCTGAGGGTATCGGTGATCAGGGCCTCGGCCCGCACCAGTTCGGGATAGGCCGTCCCCATCTCGGCGACCAGCACGCCGACCAGGCGATGCAGCAGGGCGTCGGCGCAGCCCATCATATGGGCATGGCGGGCGGCGCGGCGCAGAATGCGGCGCACCACGTAGCCGCGGCCCTCGTTGGACGGCAAGACCCCGTCGGCGATGAGGAAAGCGGTGGCGCGCAGGTGGTCGGCGATGACCCGGTGGGAAACCGCGTGGGGGCCGTCGGCGGCGCTGCCCGAGGCCTCGGCCGAGGCCTCGATGAGGCGGCGCATGAGGTCGATATCGTAATTGTCGTGCTTGCCCTGGAGGATGGCGGCGATGCGTTCCAGCCCCATGCCGGTATCGATGGAGGGCCGCGGCAGGTCGCGGCGCACATCCGCGCTGACCTGGTCGTACTGCATGAACACCAGGTTCCAGATCTCGACGAAGCGGTCGCCGTCCTGGTCTTTGGATCCCGGGGGCCCGCCGGCCAGCTCGCTGCCGTGGTCGTAGAAGATCTCCGAACACGGGCCGCAGGGACCGGTTTCCCCCATGGACCAGAAATTATCGGCGGTGGCGATGGGGATGATGCGCCGGTCGGGCAACCCGGAGATCTTGCGCCACAGTTCCCGGGCCTGCTCGTCGCTGTCATAAACGGTGACCACCAGGCGGTCCGGGGACAGGCCCAATTCCGCGGTCAGCAGCCCCCAGGCGAGTTCGATGGCGCGTTCCTTGAAATAATCGCCGAAAGAGAAATTCCCCAGCATCTCGAAGAAGGTGTGGTGGCGCGCGGTGTAGCCGACGTTCTCCAGATCGTTGTGCTTGCCGCCAGCGCGCACGCATTTCTGGGAGGTGGCGGCGCGCTGGACGTCCCGGGATTCGGCGCCGGTGAAAACGTTCTTGAACTGGACCATGCCGGCATTGGTGAACAGCAATGTCGGATCGTTGAGCGGCACCAGCGGGCTCGAGGCCACGACCTGATGGTCGTGGGCCCGGAAGTAGTCGAGAAATGCCGCCCGCGTGTCGTTGGTGCTTGTCATGGGGTGCTTGTCATGATGATGATCGGATCCCCCTCCCCTGGGGCCGCGCCCCTTGGCCGGGACCGAGGCCTTTGCTTTTACAGCGCGCCCGCGCCGCTGTCCAGACGGCGCGCAAGCGACGATCCCCCGCGGCACCTGGCCTGCGGGGGATCGCCAAGGGGCCGCCGGCGCGCGGCGGCCGGAAGGGGGCCGCGCTTAGCTCTCGCCGGCCGCGGCCGCAGCCGCGGCGCCATCATCGCCGTCGGTGGCGGCCGCTTTGGGTTTGGCCGGGACGGGGTTCGAATCCAGGCCGGCATCGGCGCGAATGGCCTGTTCGATGGTGGCGGCGATTTGGGGATTTTCGGCGAAGAAGGCCTTGGCGTTTTCCCGGCCCTGGCCGATGCGGATGTCGCCGTAGGAGAACCAAGTGCCCGATTTCTCGACGACCCCGACCTTGACGCCGAGGTCCAGCAGCTCCCCGGTCTTGGAGATGCCGGTGCCGTACATGATGTCGAACTCGACCATCTTGAAGGGCGGCGCGAGCTTGTTCTTCACCACCTTGACCCGGGTCTGGTTGCCGACCACCTCCTCGCGATCCTTGACCGCGCCGATGCGGCGGATGTCGAGCCTCACGGACGCATAGAACTTGAGCGCGTTGCCACCCGACGTGGTCTCTGGGTTGCCGAACATGACGCCGATCTTCATGCGGATCTGGTTGATGAAGACCACCATGCAGCGGGACTTGGCGATGGATGAGGTGAGCTTCCTGAGCGCCTGGCTCATGAGCCGGGCCTGGAGACCCACATGGACGTCGCCCATCTCCCCCTCCAACTCGGCCCGGGGTACCAGGGCGGCGACCGAATCGACCACCAGCACGTCGATGGCGCCGGACCGCACCAGGGTGTCGGCGATCTCCAGCGCCTGCTCGCCGGTGTCGGGCTGGGAGATCAGCAGGTTCTCGATGTCGACCCCGAGCTTGCCGGCATAGAGGGGATCAAGCGCGTGCTCGGCGTCGACGAAGGCGCAGGTGCCGCCCAGCTTCTGGGCCTCGGCGATGACATGGAGGGCGAGCGTCGTCTTGCCCGAGCTTTCCGGACCGTAGATCTCGACCACCCGGCCGCGGGGCAGGCCGCCGATGCCGAGGGCGATATCGAGGCCGATCGAGCCGCTGGAGATGGTCTCGACCCCCTCGGCGCTGACATGCTGGCCCAGCTTCATGATCGAGCCCTTGCCGAAATTGCGTTCGATCTGGCCGAGCGCCGCCTCCAATGCCTTCTGTTTGTCCATGTTGCCCTTTTCCACGAGATGCAGCGCCGTTGCCATGAGCCTCTCCTTCCTTATTTCACAGGGGGGAGACGGATGCAACCGGCCACGCCCCCAAACGAATCCATCGAAGACCGGAGAGTACATGGTTTGTTCTCATTGGCAAGAGAATTTATAATATCTTGATAAATAAGTGATAATTCAACCATATTCGTGTTTTGTTCAGGGCGGAAAATACCGCTTATGGCGATTGTATACTTGAATGAACGAATGGCCCGCGCACGCGGAATCCCCCGTACGGGGCCGCGCCCACGGGGACGCAGGGATGGCGGCGCCACCGGGCCCAACGGCACCGGGGGCGGTTAAGGTAGCGGCCGCGGCGGTGGGGTGGGCAGACGGGGGAGACGGGGGATGGCGGCGGCCGGCGTGGCCCCCGCCCCTAGCCCGAGAGCACGTCCTTGACCTTGCCGGCCAATTGGTCGAGGGAAAAGGGCTTGGGCAGGAAGTGGATATCGGCTTCGCTCTCCAGGGCCTCGCGGAACTCGTCCTCGGCGTAACCGGAAATGAAGATCACCTTCATGTCGGGGTAGCGCGCACGCACCTCGCGGATCAGCCCCGGCCCGTCGAGCCCGGGCATCACCACGTCGGAAATCACCAGGTCGATCGGCCCGGCCGCCTGGCGGATGACCTCGAGGGCGGCATCGCCGTTTTTCGCCTCGAGCACGTTGTAGCCCTTGTTGCGAAGCGCTCGGGCGCCGAACAGGCGGACCGGGTCTTCGTCCTCCACCAGGAGCACCGTGCCGACGCCGGACAGATCCTGGGCCGGCGCGGGCGCGGCGGCGATGCTCTCGGCCGCGGCCGCTTCCTCCCTTTCCTCCTCGGTCTGCTCATGAAGCGGCAGGAAGATGGTGAATACCGCACCCTCGCCCTCGACCGATTCGACCTGCACGAAACCGCCGGTCTGGCTGACGATGCCGTAGACCGTCGATAATCCGAGTCCGGTACCCGAGCCCACCTCCTTGGTGGTGTAGAAGGGCTCGAAGATGCGGTCGAGATCGCCCTTGGCGATGCCGGTGCCGGAATCGGCGACGGAAATCGAGACATAGCGGCCGGGCGGCATGACGTCGGCGCCGCGGCGGACGGGTTCGGTGATCTCGGCGTTGGCGGTGGTGAGGGTGAGGATGCCGCCCTTGTCCTTCATGGCGTCCCGCGCGTTGACCGCGAGGTTGATGATGACCTGTTCCAGCTGCACCTGGTCCACCTTCACCAGCCCGAGGTCCCGGCCATGGACGACGTTGAAGGTGATGTTGACGCCGATCAGGCGGCGCAGCAAATTGGAGAGTTCGGCCAGCACGTCGGTGATGTTGATGACCTTGGGCTGGAGCGTCTGCTGGCGCGAGAAAGCCAGCAGTTGGCGCACCAGGTTAGCCGCCCGGTTGGCGTTCTGCTTAATCTGCATGATGTCGGCGAAGGTCTGCTCGCCGGGCCGGTGGCGCTGCAGGATGAGGTCGCAGAAGCCGATCATCACCGTCAGCAGGTTGTTGAAGTCATGGGCGATGCCGCCGGCCAACTGGCCCACGGCCTGAAGCTTCTGGGACTGGGTGAAGCGCTCCTCCAGGCGGCGATACTGGGTGGTATCGAAGACGTGGAGGATGACGCCCAGGGGCCCGCCCTGGGCATCCTCCAGCGGCGTGACGTAAAGCGCCGCGGCGCCGTCTTCGTTGCCGGCCAGACGCACGTCGAGCACCTCGTCGGTGACGCTCCCCCGGGCGGCCTCGGCGAGCCTGGCCTCAAGGTTGGCGCGATCGTCGGGCGCCACCAGCTCGATCACCGAACGGCCCGACGGGTCCTCGCCTGCGGCCGCAATGCGGCGGAACGCGAGGTTGGCGTCGATCACCACGCCGTCGGCATCGAGGATGGCGATGCCCGCCGGCGCGTCCTCGAACAATGTGCGGAAACGATGTTCCGATGACGCCAGGATCTGTTCGAATTCCTGCTCGGCGCTGAGGTCGCGGACGACGGCGCGCACCTTCAGCGTCCCGCCGCCGGGATCGCCGGTGACGGTCTGGATGACATCGGCCCGGAATTCACCGCCGTCTGCCCGACGGAAAGTGGCTTCGCCATGATCCCCATCGAGGCCTTTGGAAAACGGGCTGAACGGGCGATCGGGATCGATCCCCTCGCCGCCGATGACTTCGGCCAGCCGGCGCCGGTTGTGCACCAGGAATTCCGCCGGCACGCCCACCCATTCGCCGAAGGCCTGATTGGCGAATTCGAAAACACCGGCGCCGTCGACCGCGTAGAAGCCGATCTCCGCGTTATCGAGGAAATCGACCAGCCTGCTGCGTTCCTCGGCGATCACCTGCTCCATCTCGCGGCGCTGGGTGACGTCCTCGACGCACCAAAGCGTGCACCCCGGCTCGCCCGGCAAGGGCCGGGCCTGCATCTTCAGCCACTTGGCGCTGCCGTCGCCCACGGTCATGCGGAACTCTCCGTCGGTGGCGCCGCCGGCCTGGGCGGTCTCCTTGAGGCAGGCGAGCAGCGCCGCGCTGTCTTGGTCGTCGGCACGATCGGTCAGGCCGGCGAAAACCTCGCCCTTGTCGTCGGCCATGATTTCGACGAAGGCGGAATTGCACCATAGAATCCGCCCATCGGCACCGGTTATGGCCCGGCCGTTGGGTTCCCCGGCAAGGGCCTCATCCAACAGGCCCCTGCTGCGGCCCCAGGTTCGGGTGCCCAGGGCGCCGACCGCGATGGCGCAGGCGAGAAGGAGAGCGACAATGCCTCCCACGGCCGAGCCCCACCGGCCGATGCCGAGGGCGGCCAGCACCTGATCCAGCGCCGCCGGGCGCGGCAGGAACCCCGAAGACCCGCTCCACAGGATATAGGCGCAGACAAGGGCGAGCCCCGCCACCGCCCAAAGGGCCGCTTGCGCGCCGGTGGGCCACCCCTCGGGCAACCCGGCGGACACACCCCGCGCGGCGCCTCTCGTCGCGCCGCTCAAGGTCCTTGCCATAGGGCTTCGCTTCCAATCATGGGCCTAAGATGCGCCACATTGGCGCCGCCGCCAACTTTAAAGCGCGGGCCCAACCCTGGCACGTCACGCGGTCGGCCAGGGCCGCTTCAACTGCATCACGTAACCGATAACTTCGGCGACGGCGCGGTAATGTTCGGTGGGAATTTGCGCGCCGATGTCGACACCCGCATAGAGGGCGCGCGCCAGCGCCGGGTTCTCCACCAGCGGGACATGGTTCTCCTCCGCCACTTGGCGGATGCGTTTGGCGACCAGGTCGGCACCCTTGGCCACCACCTCCGGCACATCAATTTCGTCATGTTGGTATTTGAGGGCGACGGCGAAATGGGTCGGGTTGGTGATGACCACGGTGGAATCGGGCACCGCCTGCATCATGCGCTGACGGGCGCGTTCCGTGCGGATCTGGCGCAGCCGCGCCTTGACCATGGGATCGCCGTCGGTCTGCTTCGATTCGTCCTTGATCTCCTGGCGGCTCATGCGCAGCTGCTTGAGGTGCTGCATCTTCTGATACGCCATGTCCAGCGCGGCGATCACCGTGACCACGGAGAACACTGCGATCATCACCTTGGAGGTGATTTTCCACAGCACATCCATGAAATCCGCCATGTGCAGCGACGGCAACCGCCCGAGGCCTTCGAATTCGGGAATCATGACCAATGCCGCCACGCTCCCGACGATGACCATCTTGAGGATGCCTTTGACGAATTCCATGATCGACCGGCTGGAGAACATCCGCTTGAACCCCTTGGCCGGAGAGATTTTCTCCAACTTCGGCTTGAGGCTCTCGGCGGCGATCAAGGGCCCATGCTGCACCAGGGAAGACAGCACCGCCAGCACCACCAGGAGACCCAGGGGCAAGATGAGAATGCCGCCGATTTCCTTGACCGTGGCGGACAGCAGGATGCCGATACCCTGGGCGCCCATGGCTGGATCGTGGGCGGAAGCGATGAAGCGGCCCAGCACGCGCTTTAAATCGCCCATGAAATCCGGAGCCATGGTCACTAAGATGATGCTGCCCCCCAACAGCATGAACCAGTTATTGACTTCGCGAGACGTGGCGACCTGACCCTTTCGACGACTTTCGTCGATCTTCCTTTGGGTCGGTTCTTCTGTTTTTTGTGCTGGGTCTTGTTGGTCTTCGGCCATCCGCCCTTGCCTCTCCTAGCCGCCCAGGGACGCCGTGAACAGTTCTTCGAATCGGTTCGTGAACCACAACAGCATGGCGCTGACAGACAGCGCGAAAGCCAGGAAACCAAGGAAGATCTGGACCGGCAGGGCGATAAAGAATATTTGAATTTGCGGCATCAAGCGGGCGAGCAGCCCGATGCCCAGATAGAACACCAGCCCGACGGTGATGAACGGAGCCGCGAGCTGAACGCCCAGGATGAAGGAATCGGCCACCAACCGCGTGATCACCTGGGAGAAATCATCTATCGGCGGCACCGTGCCGGGCTCCAGCACGCTATAGCTCATGACCATCGCCTCCAGCATGAGATGGTGCAGGTCGGTCACGAACACGAAGAGAATCCCCGCCAGCGACAGGAACAGGGCGAACATCGCCGCCTGTTGGGAGGAAACCGGATCGAAAGTGAGCGCATTGGCGAGCCCCGATTGGAACGACATGACGGTGCCCGCAGTATGGAGCGCCGACATGATGATCCGTCCGATGGTGCCGAAGAACAGGCCCACCACGATTTCCCCGAACAGGAGAACGAATAGGCTCAGCGGGGAAGACGGCAAAGGCGGCAGGGCGCCGGCGATCACCGGGGTGATCACCAGGGTGATGGCGCCCGCCAAAAGCAGCCGGAAACGCGGCGATACGTAGGTCTCGCCGAACCCCGGCATCATCATCATCGCCGAACCGATCCGCGCAAACACCAGAAAGAAGGCGAATAGGTCCGCCGGCAAAAGCTCCTGGAGCATTTATCCGCCGCCGGAAACGATGCGGGCGGCCAGCTGTTTCGCGAACACGGTCAAGGTGCGCAACATGTAGGATCCCAACAGCAGCAGGGACAAGAAGATCACCAGAATCTTGGGAATAAAGGCCAAGGTCATTTCCTGGATTTGCGTCAAGGCCTGGAACAGGGAGATGGATAGGCCGACGCTGAGGCCGATCAGCATCACCGGTGCCCCCAACTTCAAGGTGACGATGATCGCTTCGCGGACGATTTAGAGGACGTCGTTGGGCCCCATGGGAACTCCTGGGACGCGGCCCTAGATGGGCATTCTGAGGATTTCCTGGTAGGCCTGAATCACCTTATCGCGGACCGCAACCACGGTCTGGACGGCGATATCGGCATTGGCCACCGCCATCACCACCTCGTTGAGGTCGGCCCTGCCGGTCATCGCCTGGGCGGTCACCTTTTCGGCTTCGGCCCCGGATTTGAGCATCGATTCGGCGATATCGGAGACCATCGCCTCGAAGCTCTTGCCGCCCGGCGGGGTCCGGGCCTCCAGGCCAGGCTTGACCGCGTTTTGGAGAGCATTGTTGTAGGCGCCAACTGCGCCGGTCAAATTTACAGGCATGGTCTAACCCTCTTGGTGTGGCCGATTAGGCGCGCAGCAGATCGA
>SMVA01319802.1_pt1 | contig 10066 bp, 7 predicted proteins | sample 2456451 | NCBI WGS metagenome assembly SMVA01 (sample SAMN11095933, study PRJNA526329) | marine sediment metagenome | biome: Marine sediment; feature: Surficial sediment; material: Deep marine sediment; isolation source: Hadal surficial sediment | place: Pacific Ocean | collected 2014-05 | depth 0-1...
AATGGTGAATCTATTTGCCTATATAGCCACCAAACCTACGGATATGATGCGTGCCGGTGATCCTATCGGTTCTAACAATGATTACTGGATTACAACTGAATCAAAGAACGCGGGGGTAGTTATCGCGGCGTGGGGTAACTATGGGGATTTCCAAAATCGCTCCAGTAACATCTTACGACTGTTGCCCAGTATTAAATGTCTCAATCAGAATAGAAGCGGTGAACCTACTCATCCTCTATATCAGTCAAGATTGTTAATGCCGACTACGATGCGTAGACCTGACACAACACGAGAGTAGGATTATCTCTAAAAATAAGGCCGTACGCTCGTTTTAAACGAACAGTTAGATTTGGTTCAAGACCCCCCTTCAACAATTAACTGACACGCGTAAATCTGTCCCTTTTTTCCAGGGTATAAAAGGGAGATTAAATGTATTAGCATAGATCGCTATGACGAACAGGCATCGCTATTACAAACTCAGGGCGACACTATCACTGATTATCGCGTTGACAGTCATGCTCACCTTAGGCGCTGGCGCGCTAGCACAGTCTTCAACTACGACCTCTGCAGCGACAATCATTGAAGCAGTAAAAGCGGGTGACCTGGAGACAACCAGGCGACTGATTGCTGCAGGAATAAACGTTAATATGCAACAGGGTGACGGTGCCACCGCACTCCACTGGGCCTCGCATCGGAACGACCTGGTCACAGCCAGTTTACTTATCGAGACTGGCGCAGACGTCAATGTGGCCAATGAGCTCGGTGCCACACCCCTGTGGCTAGCCGCGATCAACGGTAGCGACTCAATGGCCAAGCAGTTACTGGAGGCCGGTGCTAACCCGAACGCATCACTCAAGATGGGCGAAACCCCGCTGATGACTGCAGCTCGGTCGGGTAACCCTGAAACGGTCAAGCAACTTCTCAACTATGGTGCAGATGTCAACGGCGTCGAGAACGAACGGGGTCAAACCGCACTAATGTGGGCGGTCGCCCAACAACACACTGATGTAGTCCAACTGTTAATTGACCATGCGGCGAATCTACATGCTCGTTCACAGGTGTGGTACCAACTGGAGAACACAGCAGGCAATACCAATCCCAGCGGCAATTTCTCCATGGCCCATGGTGGTTCGACACCGCTACTATTTGCTGCTCGTAATGGTGATATAGAGACTGCGCGAGTTCTGTTGGATGCCGGTGCCAATGTCCAGGACACAGACGCCTCCGGTGCCAGCGCATTAGTCATCGCAACTCATAGCGGCCACGAGCCACTGGCAATCTTCTTGCTACAACAGGGTGCAGATCCAAATGCCGCCGAAGCCGGTTATACCGCGCTACACGCCGCCGTGTTGCGGGGTGAAGTGGAGTTGGTTACAACCTTGCTGGACCACGGTGCCAATCTGCATGCCGTGGTGGAACACGGCACTTCTGGTCGGCGATTCAGTGCCGACTATAGCATTCGCGCCCAGTTGATTGGTGAAGAGGCATTCTGGCTGGCCGCGAAATACGGCGAAGTCGAGATTCTCAGCCTACTTCTGGATCGTGGAGCAGATCCATTCTATGTTAACGCCGATGGTGTCACTACACTGCAGGTAGCTATGGGAATTTACGGCACGGCGGGGTTGGAAAATCGCCGGGACCGAATCGATAATGCGGCTTTAGATCTTGTAGAAGAGGAAGCTCTGACGCTGGAATTGGCGCGTATACTTATTGACCTGGGCGTTGAAGTAAACGCGGCCAACAACAGAGGTAACACCGCGCTTCACGATGCAATCCGAAAAGACTTCGCATCCGTGGTCGAGTACCTGATCGCAAGGGGTGCCAACATCAACGCGGTGAACGAGCGGGACCAGACACCGTTGGAGCTGGCTTCTACACCGCAGCCAATCCCCGCTACGAACGGGTTACGCGGCACTCGCCCTGAGGTGGCCGAATTGTTACGTCGCCTGGGAGCCAAATAGGAAAAAGACGGATGCGGTTAAGAGGAAGGATGAATTTATTTATTAACCTGAACCGCTCCTCAAAAAACTTATTAAAAATAAGACCTGTCCCCTATTTGGTCGCAACGAATTTCGCCACCGTAGCATTAATCGAGCTGGGGTAAAATCCGCTGGATTGTTAGCCTCTACTGCTTTTCCTCTTTAGAGAAAAATAATGGAAGACCATGAAAATAAATAAAAACGTCTATCTTTCTGTCTGTTTGTTGCTATGCAGCTCCCCTGTTTTTGCACAAATTGTTGACTATCAGCCTGTTACTGAAGCCCAGTTAAGCAACCCTCCCCCCGGTGACTGGCTAAACTGGCGAGGATCGAGAAGCGCATGGGGCTATAGCGCCCTCGATCAAATTACCACCGAGAATGTTAATCAACTGCAATTGGTCTGGGCTTGGGCTATGGATGAAACAGGATCTATTGAATCGGCGCCGCTGGTACATGATGGCGTCATGTTCCTGCCTGCTCCTGGCGGTGTCATTCAAGCGCTGAATGCGGCCAATGGTGATTTAATCTGGGAATACCGGCCCGGCATTACTCCAGCGCTGAATGGCGCTACTGATGTTGCCCTCGGCAATGCCAGTGGAGGCAGCGGTACACAAAAGAACATCGCCATCTTTGGTGACATGATTTACGCGGCGACAGAAAATGCCACAATCGTAGGAATAGATGCCCGTACCGGTTTTTTGGTTTGGGAAACCCAAGTTGCAGATCCGGCACTAGGATACAATTACACTGCCGGCCCCATCATCGCCAATGGCAAGCTTATAACAGGTATCAACGGTTGCGACCGGTACAAGGAAGATGTCTGTTTTATCACCGGGCATGATCCTTTGACAGGACAGGAATTGTGGCGCACATCCACGATAGCACGGCCCGGAGAACCCGGCGGCGATAGCTGGGGAGATTTGCCACTTCGGTTCAGAGCCGGCAGCGATGCCTGGATTGCTGGTAGCTACGACCCCGACACCAACCTGGTCTATTGGGGTACGGCGCAAGCCAAACCCTGGGCTCGCGCCGTACGAGGTACCGACGGCGCGGCGTTGTATACCAATTCAACACTGGCATTGAATCCTGATACGGGTGAAATGGTTTGGTATTACCAGCATTTACCTGGCGAAACCCATGACATGGACGAAGTGTTCGAAAATGTGCTGATTGATGTCGATGGCCGAAAATCTCTATTCAAGATGGGGAAGCTAGCCATTCTCTGGCAGCTGGACAGGACCACTGGCGAATTCATCCACGCCACCGATTACGGTTATCAGAATATTGTGAATCTGAATCCTGTTAGCGGAGAAATTACTTATCGGGATGGACAATTGCCACGTATCGGCGAACAAATTGATATGTGCCCGAGCACTTCCGGGTTTAAAAGCTGGCGCGCGATGGCATATCATCCACCGAGTAGCTCTCTTTTCATCCCCATAACACTTAATTGTGAATTAGCTACCTTTGGCCCCACAGAGAGAGTGTTGGGAGGCGGTGGCTCCGGACCCGTGCGTCGTGAGAATTACCTACATCCTCAGGCGGACGGTAATCTCGGTGAATTATTGGTGGTAGACATTCCTAGCGGTGAAGTGAAATGGCGTCACCGATCTCGAGCACCGTTTAATACCGCCGCGCTGACCACGGCTGGTGGCCTGGTGTTTATAGGAGACTGGAACCGTTATTTTTTCGCTTTCGATACCGACACCGGTGATAACTTGTGGAAGACGCGTGTCACCACGTCCGCCCAGGGCTTTCCGATAACTTACATGGTTGATGGCAGACAGTACCTGGCGTTACCTGTTGGCGTAGGTGGCGCCAGCTGGTCGGGTTCGCTGCCTAGAGAACTCGCCCCCGAACTTCGTCGACCGGGTAATGGCAACTCTATCCACGTATTTGCGTTACCCCAGCGATGATTGGCAAGTTGCTTAACCGTGCGGTAATTGCATTTACTCTGATATTCCTGCTAATAGTGTCCTTGATCGTGCCACTTAGTAAAGACACCATCAATGCCCAATCCATTTCGTCAATTTGGGCTGGCACGTTTACCGAGGCACAGGCAACACGTGGGGAAACGGACTACAGCGCAAATTGTGCGTCCTGCCACGCCGCCGATTTGCGCGGTAACAGCAATACACCAAGTCTGCTAGGTATGAGTTTCATGTTCATCTGGGAAGGTCGGTCCCTGGGTGAATTGTTCATCAAAATACGTAACGATATGCCGACAGACCGACCTGGCCTTCTGTCGAATCAAAGTTACGCTGATATCGTCGCGTTTATATTGAGAACCAACCAGTTCCCCGCCGGCGAAAATGAACTGGTCACAGACACTGGCGTGCTGGGCGAGATAATAATCACTGCTAAGCCAGCTTCGAACCAGGAAACCTCTGATTAATTGTACAGCGTCTCATTTACTATAAGCTTTACGAAAACCATTTCGGCTATTCGTGACAGTGAAGGAACCGTTTTCCTGACCTGATACTTTAAACCAGTGAGCTTCGCCATTGTGCCTGGGTGCCGGTTCCACACCCGGCCCTCTCACCGCACCTTGTAACGGCGAGATAGGCATCGTTGTTGGCGCTTCATCTACTGTGTTTGCAATAAACAGACCCGGCACCGTGTATTCCTGTCCGCTCAGTTGAGAAAAATGTAATTGCCATAGATCCTCGAGCCCGGGCGCTGTATGTATTATTTGCATAGCGGCTGGCTGCCCACCCTTTCTAGTGCCATTGTTCATAATGCCCACACGTGGATTAATTGCATGGACTAATACTTCGGAATTAGAGCTGGGTTGTCCGTGGTGAGAGACCACAAACAAATCAATATCTCCGACCGGATTGTTTGGGCACATGAGTTGAAATTCTGTATTCCAGGTCAAGTCACCAAGATGAAGAATTTTAAATTCCCCAAACTGTACCAATACGCCAACAGATTGCGCGTTTTCTCCGTTGTCTTCGTCCTGGGGAGTAAAATTCGCACAGTAGGGATTCGCACTACCGCTGCCCGATACCACTCGTTCAATCACACGTTTGGCCGAAACCAGAACCGTGAACTCAATGTCGCCAAGTTCAATCATGTCACCGGGAGCAACAATTCTTCGTTCCGCATTCTGGTACAGCATCGGATAGGTCGTGTTGATAAATTCGTTTGCCAGCGCACTTGATTCAACAGTCGGACCATGGTCAATGAACTGCTTCACGGTCACACTTGAGACCAGATCCGCCATCGCACCATAGTGGTCTCCATGCCAGTGAGTGGTAATCAAATAGTCAATCTCTGTGGTGCCCGCATCCTGCATCGCAGCTAAAATACGGCCCATGTCTCGCGGCGCATTCACTCCCCCGTTTCCGGTATCTATTAGAAGCGTTTCTCCGGTTGGGGCGACGAACAAAGTTGCACCACCCCCTTCGACGTCAATTAGATACAAGCTTAAACTGTCCTGGGCAATCGAATCGGTTGAATTAATCGCCAGTAATCCCATCATTGAGGTAAAAACGATGAATGCCAGGCCAGGGTTGTAGTTTTTCTTTTTCATTGTGTAACCTCTTTATCTTGATTAGTTAACCTGACGACTTCTAATTGCCTGCTTTCAACTTAAGAGGCTGGTAACGAAAAGGAGACCGATTTATTGATTAATTGCACCCTTTCTCAATAGGGTAAAAATAAATCTGTTCTACCTTATTTCAATTAAAACGGAACCGCGGGAAGTGCTTTCTTATGCAGTTCTCACTCGCTGATTACCAGTTCTGCTTTACGACTCTCTCCAGCGGTTGCATCACCCGTTGTGGCCGATAAGCTTGACGCTCGACAAGGTCATACTCGTCACCTGGTTCGATAAAATAAAATTTGCCACCTGAATCCAAGGTTCGATTGTGGTCGAAGATAGCAACATAGCTCTGGCCGATTACTCGAAAGCGATCACCCTGGACCACAATGGCCGTGTCTTCGTCCAAACCGATACCCAGTAACTCCGGTTTGGCTTCGATGATTTCAAGCAGGTCAAATTGGCGATTACGACGTAACATGTGTTGGTCTATTGCTACATTATTGAGAAAACCAAATCCTTCAACATGATCACCCATCATTACCGTGTTGCTGCGGGTGTCACCGCGGGCCAGGTAAGAGCCGAGGATTGTGGCACCGGCTGATGATCCTCCGATTACACCACCTCGTTCCATTAATGCCAGCAACGCATCGTGGGTCTTGTTATGTAAATAGGAGTCGGCGAGGCGCCACTGGCGGCCGCCACCGAACCAGACTCCCCTGGCCTGATTGATTGCGGAAACAAACCCATCGGTATCGGCGACAGCTGGGTCGTAAGTGTGTAAAAGCGTGAGGTTTGTAAGACCAGCTTGGCGAAACTGGCGCAGTCCACGCCAATTATCATCGTACTCGTCAGCTCCACCTGCCGTTGGAATAACAACAATAGGTGCGTCCAGACCCCCGGCCAATTCTGCAAAAGTTTGTAATATCGATAAATCTCGCATACCACCACCCACTATTACCAGAGACCCACTCTGTGGTCCGCTAGTCTGTGCGATAGCCGAGAAGGGAAGTAGAAGGCTGGCTAATATTGGCAAGAGTCTATTCATGATTATCTGCTACCCTGGTTTAACTGGTGAACAAGTAGGTTTCATTTATACCAGACTCTCATGATCTGCCCAAACGACAATCCTTGTATTAATGATTTTGAGGCTGTGCTTTGTCTTCATCATCCACCTGATTGCCATCTTAGCCATCCATGGTCTCCTAAAAATTCCATTTTATTTCAACTAATGTCATTTGCTCGAAAACCCTCAGACAAAGTAACTGGCTTCAAACAAGGATTACCAGAATTTCAAGGGCGAAGCCGCCGATAAAGGATCGATAAAGAGCCAGCTCTCTGCTCACCTTGCAAAAAACTGGACAAGTGCCTACTGGGGAGATACCTTTTGATTGTCTTATAAGCGGGTGAGATACCTTGAAATACATTTTATAAACCCTGTCCATCTTGTTAGTGCCCTGCACTGGAGTGAAAAATGATAAGAAAGTCCCTATTTACCCTGACGCTTGTTTCGGCGCTAGCGATTTTTGCCGGCCCGGTCGACGTCTTTGCCCAATCCATGGAATCAGTCGAACCGTTCAAGGTCGGAACGTTTGCAATCAACGACTTACCGACCGTTGGCCTCGTCATGCGCAACGACCAGTTGGTCGTCGATCTAGCGGCCGCGAATCGCGCCATGGAGCTGTTGCCGCAGTACAGCCAAATAAGCATGCCCGATAATATGATCGGGCTCATTGAGCAGTACGAGTACGGCCTGAAGTACCGGATCTACGAAGTCGTGAACTGGCTCGTGGAAGAGAACCTGCTGAGTGGCAGTGACCGGCGAAGCTATGTGCACCCGGTAAGCTCGGTGGACATCATGGCCCCGATTCAGTATCCGAGCAAACTCATGAACGCGGCGGTGAACTTCTACACCCACGCCTGCGAGGGCTGCAACGACGATGAATTTCAAGCCCGGCTCCGCGAGCGTCAGGAAAACCGCGGCGTTCCCTACCTGTTCCTGAAGCCCACCCGTGGAGCAATCATCGGCGATGGTGAGGACATTATCATGCCCTTCGGACGTGACCGGATCGAGTGGGAAGTCGAGATGGCCATCGTCTTCGGCCGCACTGGCAAGTACGTCTCCGCCGACCGTGCGTACGACTACGTGTTTGGTTACATGGTTGCGATGGATATCTCCGATCGTGGCGGACGCCCGCCGGGTGGCTACGGCTCTGGTTCGGACTGGTTCGTCGGTAAGGGCCACGATACGTTCGCGCCCCATGGTCCCTGGATTGTGCCAAAAGAATTCTATGGTGATCCAATGGAGCGCCTGCACCAGACGCTGGTTATCGATGGCGTGACCGTTCAGGAAGCCAGGGGTGGCGACATGATCCATAATATCCCTGAGCTCATCGAGTACGCCACGTCGCTGATCACGGTCTACCCCGGTGATGTCATGCAGAGCGGGACGTCGGGCGGAACAGGTGCTGGTCGCGTTGAGCGCGCGACAGGCTCCGGATACCTGGTCGATGGTGAGACGATCAGTGCCAGTATCGAAGGAATTGGCACGCTAACCCACACGGTCAGGGTGGAAATGAGCATTCCGGACGACCTGTCCGGTGCGCAGTTGCCTCCGGTTAGGACGTATCGGCCTTGACCGCTAGCCGCTGAAAGGGTCCTGACGAACTCTCGGGCACCGACCGGTTCTAACCGGTCGGTGCCCTTTTTCGTTGATTTTAATTTATCCCAAACTGCAGCATGCCTACTGATATAATCAAGGAGTACAACACCGCGCCATGAGTAAGGGACACTAAACCCTCCGGCAAATTCCTTCCCTGACTAAAAGGTAGATTTTCCCAGGGCAAATGTGTTTAGCTTCTCAATTCTCAAAATCACATCATTTTTCCTAATCCACCCAATCGCAACGAGAAACTTTATATGCCAGGCCTATTACCCGATATCGATCCAGATGGTTTGCTGGAATACTCCGTCGTGTTCACCGATCGCTCGCTGAATCACATGTCCAAGACTTTTCAGGGCGTCATGAATGATATTTCCACAACCCTTAAGAGTGTGTATCGAGCCAGCGCGGTGGTGATCGTGCCCGGTAGTGGTTCATTCGGCATGGAAGCCGTTGCGCGTCAGTTTGCAACGGGAAAGAAATGTATGGTGATCAGAAATGGTTTCTTCAGTTTCCGTTGGTCACAGATTTTTGATATGGGAAACATACCTTCTGAGTCCATTGTGCTGAAGGCAAGACCAGTATCCAAAGGAAGCCAGGCCCCCTTTGCGCCAGTCCCAATTGATGAAGCTGTTGCACTAATAAAGTCCGAAAAGCCCGATGTTTTGTTCGCGCCTCATGTGGAAACTTCATCCGGGATGATACTCCCTGATGACTATCTTTCAGCGCTCTCCGAAGCCGTGCACTCTGTGGGTGGCATCTTCGTGTTGGATTGTATCGCCTCCGGAACTATCTGGGTGGATATGCAATCAAGCGGTGTCGATGTGTTGATCTCTGCACCGCAGAAAGGATGGAGCTCATCACCCTGCTGTGCACTGGTAATGTTAAGTTCCTTGGCACTGGAGAAAATGTCCGGCACCAGCAGCAGCAGTTTCTCCTGTGATCTGGGGAAATGGCTGCAAATCATGCAGGCTTACGAGAATGGCGGTCATGCCTATCACGCCACCATGCCCACCGATTCAATTACCGCTTTTCGGAACACCCTGAAAGAAACTGAGAGCTATGGATTGGATAAGGTAAAGGCGGAGCAGCAGGAGCTGGGGGATAAGGTTCGTGCACTGTTAGCCAGTAAGGGTATTAAAAGCGTCGCGGCGGAGGGCTTTTGCGCACCCGGCGTGGTTGTATCCTATACCAGCGACCCGGAAATCCAAACCGGTAAGAAGTTTGCAGAAGCTGGCCTGCAAATTGCAGCCGGGGTGCCATTGATGTGTGATGAAGCGGAAGATTTCCGTAGCTTTCGCCTTGGGTTATTCGGCCTGGACAAATTACACAATGTTGACAGAACGGTTGCTAATCTCGAAGCGGCACTGGATAAAATATCCTAGACCAAGGGGACGCTCATAACTTAACAACTTGGTTAGTTAGCTTGTTAAGTTGCGAGTATCCACTTGATTCCTCTTGATTTTAATGGTGCCCGGGACCGGAATCGAACAGAAAATCTAATATATTTATATATCAATAGGTTATATTAATATTAGTTCTATTCGATGAGGTTTGTGTAACTAGAAAGTAGTTCTACGCCGCTCAAATTTTGAGGAATTAGTGAGTGGCAGCTTCCGGCAAACAGCAGCCATAAGAGAAAGCGTTACAGTTTATCGGACCATGGTAAATTCGAACGCTTTCCGCCGCTAGAGGTTTGTGAATAAGCTGCTCATTGGCTGGACTCGCCCATCGTACTAAGGCGGGGCAATACCCTGAACGAATCTGGATCGATCCCCGCTTGCTGCAATTGAGCGGTGAAGTTGGGCGCATCGGCCGGGTCAAACATAAGCGAATTGCCATATCGTCTTACCCACTGGGATAATATCGCCGCCCCAGCCG
>SMVA01411866.1_pt1 | contig 10063 bp, 8 predicted proteins | sample 2456451 | NCBI WGS metagenome assembly SMVA01 (sample SAMN11095933, study PRJNA526329) | marine sediment metagenome | biome: Marine sediment; feature: Surficial sediment; material: Deep marine sediment; isolation source: Hadal surficial sediment | place: Pacific Ocean | collected 2014-05 | depth 0-1...
GAAGCCGGCCGTAATGAGGCCGTACAACGCCTTCCCGACATCGAACTCGCCAAGCGCCGTCTCGTCGACCAATTGGGCCGCGTCGCGCTTTCCGTCGAGGAGTGCGAGGATCTTTTCCTGATGCTCAGTGAGTTCGACCTCGTTCTCGCCCATTTTCGCGTGGTCGATATCGAAGATAAGGTCAAACGACGGCACCTTCTTTTCGATCAAGCTCCACTCGTCGACACGCCGGGCGCCTTCCAGCAGGAGTGACTGGGGGCTGATCGACACGAGAAAATCCTGCGCTTCCGGCTCGATGCCGCTTTCGAAATTGAAATTACCGCTGGTCCAGGTGAAGAGGAAATAGACGGCTTCTTCGATCTGCACGCGTATGTAGTGCTCGAGATCGGCCTGCGACACGACGTCCTGACGAACCAGGATCTCTCCGAGACGCTTGTCGCGTTCCCGACTCTGCGCCTTGATCGCCAACTCCAACTCCACTTGGGTAATGCGACCTTCCTTGACCAGGATGTCACCCAATCGATCTCGCCGGTTGACGACTGATGCGTACGAGATCAGGCCGTCCTTGAAGAAAATGTACCCGAGGTCCATCCGATCGCTGACCGTCAGACAACCCGTTTTCTTCCCTAATGACAGCAGCTGCAAGACGTCCGGAAGCGCCGCTTCAGCCAGTGATCCCTTGATCGCCATCAGACCAACTCTTCGATGATCCGTTCGATGGGATCGGGCCACCGCCAGATCACCTTATCCGTCGAATGAATCAACCCGGGAGCCGACGTCACTCCGCTCGTTCGGATACCGCGACCCCCGTCGTCGCGCGTGGGCAGCGCACCCTCGATCAATTCTCGGGCGAGCGTGCCGTCCGGTTCCTGCCCCCGGGCCTCGGCCGCACTCAACACCCGCTGGACGAGGCCCAACACGGCACGTACCGACGAGGCCGGCCGCGCGGCCAGATATTCCACCAAATCCGCCTCTGCGGCGCCGTAGATTTCCTCGAGTCGGCGAATGATCAATGCGCGACGCAACTCGCGATCAGGAGGATCGAGTGAAGCGAGCAATCCTCCTTCCAATCGGGAGACGATGCGCTCGTCGAGTCCCTCAATTTCCCGAGGCGGCACATTGAGGGTAAGCACGACCTGTTTGCCCGCGTCGAGCAATCGATTGAACAGATAGAAAAACTCTTCCTGCGCGCGGCGACGCCCGCCCAAAAGCTGTATGTCGTCGAGGCAAAGCGCGTCGAGCTTGCCGAAGCGCGCTCGAAATGAGTCCCAACGCTCGTCATCGATCGACTGCTGGAGTTCCTCCAAGAACTGTTGGGTGGACATGCATGCGACGCTGAACCCCTCTAGCGACGCGAGCTTGTGCCCGATAACGTGGAGCAGGTGGGTCTTCCCCACCCCCGGTCCACCGACGAACACCAAGGGGTTGTACCGTTTGCCAGGTTCCGCGACGGCGGTCCCGACGGCGGTGACTGGCACCCGATTGGATTCACTCTCGACGAATCCCTTAGATGAGTACGCTTCGGACGGGCCCGGCAAGGTCCCAAGCTCCCGTACCGCCAGCTGCACCAGGTGCTCGGCATCAGCCACACGGTCGGGGTCAAAGAACAGCACGTCGTTCGCACGGTCAGGAGCGATCTCGCGCATCGCTTCCTGTAGTTCCGCGAGACGTTTGACGTCAGCCTCGAACTGCCCAACCACCTGCTCGATCGGCGCCACGACTTCGTCAGCTCGCAGGGCATTTTCTAATCGGACTGTGCGGTACCCTTCGGGTTGCCACCGCAGGATCGCCTTTGCCAGCCGCTCCCTCCATTCCTCGACCTGCTGTTGTACGGTGTTGCTTACGTCCGCCAAGAAATCTTCGAATTCATTCGACTCGGGCATGTCTATTAACAACGGCGTCATGCCGAATGGATCCTCGTCTAGATCCGGCGGCGGTGAAGCCGCGGCGGACACGGCAGGCTCGGGTGTCGATACATCCCAATCCAGCATCGCCCGAGCTGCCTCTGCGGTGACCGGCATTTCGCTAACTGCCTGGAACGCCGCGAGCCTATTCAATAGCCCCAGCAATTCGCGAACGTTGCTGACCTCGAACGAGGCCACGGCAGCGATCACATCGTCGCCGAAATCAGCGCCGCGCTCTTCGGCTCGCATTTCCAAGATCCGGCGCCGCATGGTCTGATCGAGCGGACCGACATCGACAACCAGCCCGCTGTCCAACTTGCGGAGCAACCGATCATCCATTTCCTCGATTTCCGTCGGCGGGGTATCGCTGGTGAGCACCACTTGCTGTCCCAACTCTTGGCACGCCGAAATCACTCGAAGCAATTCGGCCTGGACCTCTTGTCGATGGGCAAGGAATTGGATATCGTCCAGCAAGAGAAGGCCAATGCCGTCAAAGCGATTCCGAAACCCATCGGCCTGCCCCGTCGCGGTCGCCACCTGATACGCTTCCAAGAACTCATCCAGCGTAAAGTATTCGACGGCCACCTCTTCCGAGATCGACTTGGCAAGGTTGCCGATCGCCATGAGGAGATGTGTTTTGCCAAGTCCAGTGGGTCCGTAGATGAACAGGGGGTTGTAGCTGGTCCCAGGTGACTCCGCCACGGACCTCGCCGCGGAACACGCGACACGATTCGATTCTCCTTCCACGAAGCTACTGAAACTGTATCGAGGATTGAGGTCAGTGGTCACGCTGTCGATGCCTCACTGAGCCGGTGGAGCACGAGTGCGGCAATTCCTTTGAGGGTTTCGAAGACTCCCTCTCCCGACAATGCAGCGGCGGGGAAGCTCGGGAATCCGCGGAAGTTCAATGCATCATCCATCTCACGCTGAGACAAGATCAGATCCGGCGGAAGGTCTTGTTTGTTGTATTGGTAGACCACCGGCATGTCGCGTACGTCCATGCCGTTGTCCAACAGATTTATCTGTAGATTCTGTAGACTCTCGATGTTCTCGTCGAGTTGTCGGGCCTGGCTGTCCGCCACGAATACGACGCCGTCGGCCCCTTGGAGCACGAGTTTGCGCGTGGCGTTGTAGTACACTTGCCCAGGAACCGTATACAGTTGGAACCGCGTTTTGAATCCCGAAATCGTCCCGAGTTCGAGTGGCAGGAAATCGAAGAACAATGTGCGGTCGGTTTGCGTCGCAAGCGACACCATGCGACCGCGCCGATCACTCGGCACCCGGCCATAGATGTATTGAAGGTTCGTCGTCTTCCCCGACCGTCCCGGGCCGTAGTAGACGATCTTGCAGGTAATTTCGCGGGTCGTGAAGTTCACGAGTGACACTGTATCACCGTCCGAACAAGCTTCCCAAGCTCGCATTGAGGTCATTCTCGAAGTCGGCAGCGAGCACGGGTTCGCGGTGCTCCTCGACCGGCGCCGCCGCCACTAGTTCAGCCCTCAGGTTCTCAAAAAACAATTCGACCAATCCTGCAGACGAATCATTCCCGTAAACTACCAACGCAAGGAGTTCACCGCGCGGGGTATTGAAGCTGCCAAGAAAGATCCCGTGATGCACACCTTGGTGGTTCAACCCCCTGAACCGCGGCGCGTCGATCATCCTGGCAATCTCGGACGTCGACGATACTATGGCAGCGCCGAGCGCTGCCGCGGCCATCACGTCAACGGCGCGGGTAAACCCGTGTTGGGCAAGTACCTGCCCGGCGGGCGTCATTAGTAACGTGAGGCGGGCTCCGGACTCCATCACGAATCGTTCCAGAGGCACGAGTGTCCACCCTTCAACCGCCCGTGTCATTCTCACGTCAACGCCTCCGCAGCACGCAGCATTTCTAACCGAACCAATCCTATGTTCATTCGCACGTCTCCCACTGTCACCACTAACACACCATCAGGGGCCGGCACCATCACCAAGGTCCCGTCGGTCGCTTGGAGATGCATGAAATGGGGCGGCCCTGCATTGCACGCCTCCATCGAGCGCCGCATCCGCTTGGAAAGACTGGAAGCGAGCGCCGCGACGGCTTTCCCGTCGATACCCTCCATCAACGCTTCCGCAATGATGAGTCCGTCATCCCCTGCCACCAGCAGCGCCCCATGAACACCGCGCACGCGAGTGATGGTATCGAGTGCCTGCCGAAAACCGGTTCTCATAACCGCTGCCTCGCCAACCACTGGCGTGCAGCCGCTCCGGCCCGTTCGGCGAGTAGCGCCAGCCTGCCGGCCGGCACGGTCCGACTGCGAAGAATGAAAAGCAACGTCTCGTCGGTTGGCGGAGTCACGTAGATGTTGCCCTCCGGACCCTCACTGACGATCCACTCCCATTCCCCTAACTCCAGCATCCGGGCCGTCCGTTCAGCCTCCTGAGTCGCGCCGGCGAGATACGCCGCAACCACCTCCGAGATGTCACCACCCCCTGGAGCACGCAACCGACCGCCCAGAATACGACCCCGTTGATCTACGAGCAACATCCCATCGTCCGATCCTTCGAGCCCCGCGAACACAGTGTCTCTTGCCGTAGCACCCGAGAGAGCCATCGGGTCCGGCTCTTCCGTTTCAGCCGTGGCGTCGATGACCGCTGCACGGACCGCGTGAAGAGCCCGCACGATCGCTTGATCGCTCGGGTCCGAAGCCAAAGCCGTCTCGATGTATTCGAGAGCTTCGTCAAGGTGACCCTCGCGAAACCGGACAAACCCCATACCCTTGTTCGCACCAGTGTGTCGGGGTTCGGCATCGAGCGCCTGATGCCACTCCTCTTCAGCCGCCTCGAAGTCGCCCATGTCCGCCAGGATGCGGCCGTACAAGTCGTGGCCTGCCGCCAGTGCCGGGTGCTTTTCAAGCCCATTCACGGCAATGCGCGCCGCAGATTCCAACTCCCCCCGCCGGCGGAGGTGTTCGCCAAGAGGCAGAAACGCCATGTGCCCCGGATCGCGGGTCACCGTTTCCCAGAGTCGTTGGAACTCGTCAGCCATGGCTATTCTTCAAGAACTCCGCTAGGGTCTTGGCGGCAGCCAGCGCGGCTTCCGCCTCCTCGGGAACGTCACTCCCGCCGTCTTCCAGTCGTATCCATCGTTGCCACCACTCGATGGCGTCGGCAAATCTCCCGCGCAATGCTGCCGAATCACCGAGCAGCCGATGCGCCGCTCCCATCGACGGCTCGAGGCTCAAGGCACGCCGGAACGCCGAGTCGGCTTCTTCGTGTTCCGCTCGGGCTAGGTGCACTCGGCCCGTCAGGACAGCCACGATCGGCACTTCCGATCGCTTGGCCCGTGCGGCTCCAACAGCTCGCTGGGCTTCGTCCAGATCCCCACGGAGGAGCGCAGCTTCGGCTTCCGCCACGAATTCCTCGAATCGCCTATCGGGAGCATTGAGCGCCCCTGACGTCCGGGGGTCGAGAATAACCACGATCCCCGTGCTCTCCAGGCCAAATACCGTCTTCGCAACATCGAAATCCGAGCGGCTCAACCGCTTGGAGATCTCATGAAGGTTGCGAACCCCGTCGATCATCGCCAGGACTTCCCAATCCTGGGGTAGCAAGTCCAGCGTCCCGCCCGCCCCGTTCGCCACCTGTGCGAGCATGGGAACGACACCCAGATTGGGAATTTTCTTCTCGATCCGCGACCACTCATCGATCCGCCGTGCACCCTCCATCAAAATTGATTCAGTCGGGATATGTACGTTGGAGTCGGTCTTCGATTCCTTCAGTGGGCCCTCGACGAACGAAAAATATCCTTCCCGCCAGTTCAAGATCTCGAAGACCACCTCTTCGACTTGGAACCGCACGTGGTTCTGCAAATCTCGATGGGTGAGAGCGCCGATCGACACCAAAATCTCTCCAAGGCGCCGGCTGTCCCCCCGCTTCTGCATGTCGCGGGCCCGGTGCAAATCGGCCTCGGTGATCTTGCCGCCCCGGATCAGTAGGCCGCCGAGCGGATGGGGATTGCTCTGGATATTGGCGTAGATGATCTCGCCTCGATCAAAGAAGATGTTGCCTCGGTTGTGGCGCAGAGGCGAGGTGATTGTCAGCACACCCGTCTTCCGATTGAGGTCCAGAAGCTGGAAGACATCGTGGATGCCCAGTTCCTTGAGTGGGCCTTCGATCGCCATCTCAGGCCGCCTCGGTCTGGAAGATATGCGCCAAATCCACCGCCGTCCGTGCGTTCATCTTGGCTTTCTGCGCGTATGGACTGCTGGGATCGAGCGCGATCACACGCTCCCAGTGCGCAACGGCCTCGGGATATCGCCGTTGCCGCACACAGATGACACCGGCGAAGAACACGGCCCCGACATGGCCGTCGTCGAACGCCAGCACCCGTTCAAACGCTTCACGAGCCTGGTCCAGGCGATTGTCGTCAATCAAAGCGTGCCCGATCCCCAGCAGCATTTCCAACGACGACGGATTCTCTTTCAACAGTTCGGCCAGGAGATTGACGGCGGCGCGTGGAGAATCCTGCCGCCGGTACAACTCCCCGAGCGCTACGGCCGCGCCCACCGCGCCTGGCACGATCTCGATAGCCGCCCGATAGGCATCGCGAGCAAGGACCAGTTCTTCTTGTTCTTCATAGACCTTGCCCAAGGCAAACCGTGCCTCAAAGAACTTCGCATCGAGGGAGACGGCGTTCTCGTACGCTTGCCGCGCCGAGGCAAGATTACGCATGGAAAGGGCAATGTCGCCTTCGAGTTTGAGCAGGTCGGCACGTTGTGGTGCTCGTGCCCGTGCCACCGCGAGCGCCTCCAACGCGCCGGCCGGATTGCCGCTCGCAATCTGTGCCTCGACCAACGCAATTTGTACGTCCACGTCCTCGGGCAACAGTTCCGCCAACGTGAGGGCACTCGGAAGTGCTTCGCGGCCGCGACCCAAAGCCAAAAGTGCCTTGATTTCCCCCAATCGTACGTCGGTGCGAGCGGGCGCGAGCGGGCGCGCAGCACGAAAACGATCGAGAGCTTCGCCATGCAATCCACGTTCGGCGAAGATGTCTCCGAGAAGTACGTGACCCTCGAGCCGATCGCCGCCACGGGAAACCGCGCGGTTGGCTTCTGCCGCCGCCAATTCAAGCAGTCCCTTTCCCTGGTAGTCCCTCGCCAGGGAGAACGGATCGCGTGATCGCTCCGACTGCGAACGTTTTGGTTCATGGTCGAGTTCGGAAAAAAGGTTGTCCAATAACCCGGTGTCGAACACGAGACCCTGCGAACTCATCTCCGTCGTCACGTCGGCAGAAATTTCTGGAATCACCGAAAGATTCGCCTCGTCTTCGTGCAGGTCGATGGCAAGTCGGAACTTCTGCGGTGTAAAAAACGGGTCGAGGGTCTGCGCTCGGGTGACGGCACGCAGGGCACCGTCAAAGTCACCGAGCTGGGACAGTGCGAAGCTCAGATTGTATTGCGCCTCGGCACAATTGGGGTCCACCTCGACCGCCCGCGCGAAGGCGTTGCGCGCGTCTTCGATCCGTCCGATCTCAGTCAGCACGAGCCCTATACCGTTCCACGCGTGTGCAGACTTCACATCCTGGTCGATGACCTGCCGGAAGACCTGAATCGCCAACTGGAAACGTCCCATCGTGTAGAGAAGCAAACCGAGATTCACGCGGCAAAGCATCATGTCAGGATGCGCGCGCACCGCGTCACCCAGAATTTCAGCAGCTTCTTCATGCCGGCCCAGCTGCGCCATAGTGATCGCAAGGTTGTTCTGCGCCAGTCCGTACGACTCGTCCACCTCGCAGGCTCGTTTGTACGAGGCCATGGCTTCCTCGAAGTGCCCGAGCTGATGCAGTACCACACCGCGTTCATTCAGAATTCTGGGTTCTTCGACACCACCTTCGATGAGACTGTCGTAGAGGCTGAGTGCTGCGGGATAGTCGCGGCGGAGCAACTCCACCTCAGCCATTCCCGCAAGGACGAGTTCGCGCTGTTCGCCACGGTCGAGTGCCAACCGATACTCCCGCAACGCTTCCACGAACAGGCCCTGCTGGCGGAATGCGATGCCCAGATGGTAGTGCGCCAGAGAACTCTCCAGGCTCGGGCGATTGACGGGACGGGGTGTGTCGCCCCCCTTCGACGTACGTCCGTCCGCGCGCTGGAGCCGCTCCAACGACAGGTTCGTCTGCGCTCGACCGAGCGACGGATTGAGTTGGATGCCCCGCTTGGTTGCTTGGCGAGCTTCCTCATGCGAACCCATGTCACCCAGAACGAACGCCATTTCGTAATGAGCGTCTGCGTTATCGGGGTTGAGATCGATCGCCCGCCGCAGCGATTCCAGCGCATCCCGGTTGAGCCCCCTGTTGTACAACACCTCACCGAGGTAGAGATGAACGACACCACTGTCCGAATCGAGTTTCCGCGCACGTTTAAACCATTCGGTCGCCGCCTCGAGATTCCCGGCGTTCTTCTCGACAAGACCCAACTGAATGAGTACAGCGACATCATCCGGATGCCGGTTGACCAGTTGTTCGAATTCGTCGCGAGCCTGGTCGTACTGCCCCAAGGAAACGTAGACCCTACCCAGCTCCCATCGAGCCTCGCGCAGATCGGGCGCGAGCCGCAACCGCTCGCGCAGCTCAGCTATGCGCCGATCGTAGTAGCCCGTGTCGCGGTAGGCAATCTCGAGATTCCCCTGTGCGATCTGCATCTTGGGATCGAGCTTCACGGCCAATTGGAACTGCTCGATCGCCTCCTCGACCATTCCCCGTTGAAAAAACACCACGCCAAGATTGTTCTGCGCACCCGCATCGGATGGATCGATGCGTCTCGCGAACGACCTGAGGGCGGTTTGGTCCTTTTCCGATAGCTGTTTTGCTGACATTGCTCCCAGCGCTTGTCGTCGCCCCGCGGGGGACGCCAAGCGTCACTCCAATACCCGTTGCACCGCCTCCAACACACGGGAGGGCTGAAACGGCTTCACCACGAACTCGCGGGCCCCGGCTTCGGTAGCCTCGGAGATCAGCGCCTGTTGGCCCAGTGCGCTGCACATAAGAATCCGAGCGTCCGGATCGGATTTCACGATCTCGCGCACCGCATCAATCCCGCCGATGTCCGGCATGACCACCTCGAGCGTGACTATGTCCGGACGCAACTCCTTGTACCGGTCCACGGCCTCGGTACCGGTCGTCGCCTCGCCTACGACTTCGTAGCCCGCCTGTTCGAGGATCTCCCGCAGGAGCGAGCGCATGAAAACGGCGTCATCACAAATCAGTACGGTGTGGCTCACCGGACTCTCTCACTCACGGTTCAAGGATTGTCATGAAGGAAGAAAGTCAAAATACTCCAAGAGGTTAGGGCGATCAAGCAGCCCCTCGTCAGCCGCAGCAACAGCGAGGCAATGCCTCAGATCCGAGGGCCACTCCCTTACCAAACGGGTCATCTCGCCCGAAACCGGATGCCGAAACTCCAGCAGCGCCGCGTGGAGTGCCTGGCGGGGGGTTGCGCGTTCGATCGCCTTGGCATGCGACCGTTGTTGTCCGGCGACACGCCGGGACCCACCCCCGTGGTAGACCGGGTCTCCCACGATCGGGTGGCCGATGTGGGCAAGATGCACGCGGATCTGGTGCGTTCTACCGCTCGCCAGTGAAACGCGCAGCAAGTCCGTAGCGTCAAATCTGGCCACTGGTTCGACGTGGGTCAGCGCCGGACGACCGGTGGCGAGCACAGCCATGCGCTTTCGGTCTTGAGGATTGCGACCAACGGGAGCCTCGATCTCGAGGGGCTTGTCGATGTGTCCCCAGATCAGCGCCGCGTAGACGCGTCTGATGCGCCGGCGGCTGAGTTCGAGCGACAACGCACGGTGCACATCGTCGGTTTTGGCCACGATCATCAGACCCGAAGTGTCCTTATCGAGCCGGTGTACGAGGCCGGGTCGCCCGGTTCCCTGCGACAGCGACGTTCCACGAGCGACCAACGCATTTAAGAGCGTGTCGTCCCAATGGCCCGGAGCCGGATGGACGACCAACCCTGCCGGCTTGTCCAACACGAGGAGAAATTCGTCTTCGAAAACAATATCAATCTGGTAGTTGAAGGGCATGAGTTGCCGAGGTGCGGGCGCTTCAGGCACCTGCACTTCGACCGTGTCGCCATGCACCAGTGTTTGCGAGGCCCGAGCTCGCTTGTCGTTGA
>SMVA01256619.1_pt1 | contig 10060 bp, 10 predicted proteins | sample 2456451 | NCBI WGS metagenome assembly SMVA01 (sample SAMN11095933, study PRJNA526329) | marine sediment metagenome | biome: Marine sediment; feature: Surficial sediment; material: Deep marine sediment; isolation source: Hadal surficial sediment | place: Pacific Ocean | collected 2014-05 | depth...
ACATGGATTCACCACTAAATCAGGTTTCTTTGGTAAGTTTAGTGGGTAAATTGGGATTTATTGTCTCTATTTCTCTACTGATTTCGCTTAAACGGCTAATTTATTACCAATATTTTCTGATTTTGAGTGATATTTGACGCGCTACTCACGATGTTTGACGATCACCTGATGGGAAAAACCCGACACGTGAAATCCGTCAAGCAACCAGGCAACGAGACCGAACATGCCTGCGTTGATCACGAGCAGGAAAAAACCCAGGGTGACCAAGGTGATCGGCAGGGTCAGCAGGATAAGCAGCGGGCGAACAATCGCATTGACCACACCCAGCAGCACCGCAGCCCACGCGAGGGTGACGTTGTCCGCGATGTGCACACCGGGAACGATGGTCGTGGCGAGCCAGAGCCCGAGCGCCGTTATCAGAGTCCTGATCAGGAAACCGGTCATTGGCTCAACCAGAGAGTGCGGGTTGGTTTCATGGTCATTGCAAGTGCAGTCGAAGTTAGTCCCAAAGCGCGAAGAACTCCTCCAACGCCTTGAGCTGATTGCCCACAGCCGAAGACGGCACGATGATCGGCGTTTTGATGCCGGCGTCGAACCACGCCTCGATGCCTTCACGAACCTTGCTGGCCGTTCCGAACAAGGTGGTGTCGGCCAGCCAGCGATCCGACAGGCAGGCGGGAATCTTTTCCATATCACCCGCGGCCATGGCCGCCTCGACCCCCTCCATCTCCTCGACGTAACCGGCTTCTTTCCAGTAATTTCGGTAGTTCGGCAGGGTTGCATAACTCGTCAGCGTACGTCGATTGACGGCTTTCGCCGCTTCCTCGTCATCCGAAATGCAGGTGGGGATCATGTTGCCGATGAAAAAATCCGGATCGGTGCGTGTGTCGTCAGCCAGTACGTTCAGTGAAGTCGACATATGGGAACGAGCACCGTTGGCGAAAACCATCCCATTGCCGATTTCTTCCGATAGCTTGATCATCTTCTGGCGCAATGTCGCAAGGACGATAGGAGGCAGTTCTCCTGCGCGGGGAACGGCTTTCAGGTTGGCTACGAAGTCGCGCATATCAGTGAGCGGTTTGCCCAGTTTCACCCCTAGACGTTTCATTGCGGGCTCGTGACTTACCCCGACGCCGAATCGGAACCGCCCCCCGGATACCTCGTGGATGAACCCCACTGTTTGCGCATAGTCGAAAACGTTGCGGGTATAAATCGGGCTGATGCTGGTGCCGAACACGATTTCGTTGGTGCTGAGTGCGATGGCTTCGCATAACGCGAGGTTGTCACCCAGGCTCGGGCAGAAAATACCCGGAAAGCCACGGCGTTCAATTTCACCCACGAGTTCGATGATGGTTTTGCGACGTCCCGGAACGGTCGCGAGGCTCACGGCGGGTAGTTGTGTGGTCATTTTCTCTCCCTTGCTGGAATGTGAAGATTGGCCCAACGCACGTTAGTTGGCAATTGGTCGAAAACCGGGTGGTGTCCTGTCGCGGAAATAACTTTGCTCAGTCGCGCAGGATTTTTCGCACATGGCAAGACGCGCGCCCAGGAGGGCGCGATAGCAGTTTACATCGTAAACTGCCGAGGAACCCTCAAAGGGTTGCCGAGGACGCCGTGTGGTAGGCCCCACACAAGGACGAGCAACGTAGCCAGGAGTGAAAAAAACCAGCGAATTGGTAAAGTTATTTTCGGGACAGGACACTAGAACCAGCGGTGCCGCGATACCTGCCGCGGTGGTTGTGCCTGATGGGCACTCACGTAATCACTGCGTTTGAATAGATGGATAAGGGCAATGCCTGTGACGAAACCGCCGATGTGGGCCCAGAATGCCACGCCACCCTGGGTCGAACCCAACGAGGGGACTCCCTGTAATAATTGCAGGACGAACCAGTAACCCAATGCCCGTGGCAAGCCGGTCTGTGAATCCTACCAAAGACGTGGGTGATGCCGAACAGATTCTGGAACGTATAGTCGAACTGGAAGACCTGCTACTTGAGAATCGCGGCCGCAAACCAAAGTTCCAGAAATTGAAACTGCAAGCCGAATGGTCCAGTGAGCTCGAGGAGTTGAACTCACAACTGGAACTGTAGCCGACTGTATGTCATGGCAATTCGTGTAAATGATCCCAGTCTACCCAGCGCTTACGCCCGTGGGATTTGATCATCGATCGCTGGATGCGTGGGTAGTGAACCACGTCTGCCGCGTTGCGTTCACCGCCCATCAGGTAAACCAGATCTTCCTCATGGGGATTATGCAGACTGTGAGCGGGTGAGGGCGCGGGGAACCCCATGAAATCTCCAGGCCCCACCTCAAAAGATTCGTCCCCGATGTCCGCTATGCCATGGCCGGATACGATGTACACGAACTCCTCGTCGTTGTCGTGGTAGTGAAACTGGGTGCTGTCGCGCCCGCTCTCCAGGCGTATCAGATGAACGCCGATGCGCGCGAGCCCCACTTTGACGCCCAGTGTTCGAGTAAGACGAACGGCGTTGTCGTTGAACTGATGTTGGCGGCGAACTTCTTCGAGTTCGTCGATATCAGCGGCGCTCAGGTGACCTTTCATATGATGCCTAGCTTTTTAGGATTATCTGCAGCGCTTCGATGAGTTGTCGATTCTGATCTTCCGTACCGACGGTAACGCGCAGCTTGTCGTCGAGCAATGGCGTATCGAAATAGCGAACCAGTATTCCGGCGTTCTTCAACGCGAGGTATATCTGTTCAGCCACCTTCGGCAAGTTCAAGGGGACTTCGGCCAGCAGGAAGTTACTCTGTGAAGGTTTCACCACAAAACCCAGGCCCACCAGTTCATCTCGCAATATGCGCCGAGCGGCACGGACCTTAGCCCAGGTTTCTTCGGCGTACGCACGATCCGTTATTGCGGCTTCACCCAGCGCCTGGCTGAGGTAATCGACGTTGAAGCTGTCCCGCGTTTTTTGCAGTAAGGGTTCGATCAGTGATTCGGCGCCGATGAGATAACCGAGACGGAGCCCCGCCAGGCTGTAACCCTTGCTGAACGTTCTCAAGATCAGCAGGTTGTCGAACGCATTGATGAGGTGTACCGCGTCATAACGCAATGCGGGGTCTACAAAATCCACGTAGGCTTCGTCAACCAGCAGCACACCGTTGAAGCTTTGCGCCAGCTGGCCGATTCGATCGGTATTCATGAGCGTACCGGAAGGGGAATGCGGATTGACGATACATGCCAGGTTTGCACCGGCTTCGTTGAGTTCGTCTGCAAAGCTGCGCGGCAGATCCCAATTGTCATCCAATGGCACCTTAACCAGCGGGGCTCCGTGAATTTCAGCCAGCACGGGATACAGCGAGTAGCTGGGGTCGGCCATACCGAAAGCGGTTCCCGGCTCAACGTAGGTCGTAACCGCAAGCCGCAGCGCTTCGTCGCCTCCGTGTGTCACCACGATGTTGTCGCGGTGTACCGCGTGCGTCATCGCGAGCAGGTCACGAAGCGCATCGGCGGTCGGGTTAGGGTACGTTCGTAACGATTCGACGTGCAGATCGAGTAATTTAGACTGTACCTGCGGGCTCGGCGGATAGGGATTCTCGTTGGTGTTCAACTTCAGCGTAGAGGCGTCGGTCGGTTGCTCGCCCGAGGTATAACCGGTCATCTGGCGGATATTGTCGCGTTCGTAGTTCATGACTTATCCGGTTGGAGCCTTGCGCTCGTCATTCGGGCTATCCGCCTGCCCGCCGCCGATGGGTTCGGTCGGATTCGGCAGCGCATCGGCCGGTCCGAGCAAGTGGGCAAGCCATACGGTGGAGGGATTGGCTTCCATCGCAATTTTAGCGGTCATCGTGAGCGGCACGGACAACAACATGCCAACCGGTCCCAGCATCCAACCCCACACAACCAATGAAAGAAACACCACGAGTGTTGAAAGTCCGAGACCCTTACCCATAAACCTCGGTTCGACAACATTGCCCATGATGATGTTTACGACCACGTAGCCGGCCGCCGTCAACAGTGCGCTGCCCGTTCCGAGTTGCACCAGCGCGAGCAACACCGCAGGGACGGCTGCGATGATGGAGCCGATCGTCGGGACGTAATTCAACAGGAAGGCAAGCAAACCCCACAACACTGGAAAGTCGACGTCGAGGATGGTGAGATAGATGCCGATGATGAAGCCCGTCGCGATGCTCACGGTGGTTTTGATCGCAATGTAACGATTGACGTTCTCGGCGAAACGAGCAAAGTAAGGCAGATTCCGTTCGGGATTATTGAGCACATCACGGAGTTTGCGTGGAAAGCTCGACGCTTCTGCGAGTATGAAAATCACCGTCAACAAGATCAGAAAACCGTTGCCCAGCGCAGTCCCGAAACCTTTCAGAGTGCTACCAGCCAACTCGAGCGCTTTCCCCGGGTCGAAGTAGGTTGAAATCAGCTCGCTCGAAATCTCAATACCGAATTGCCCGAGCCAGGCGATGACGCCGTTCACCTGCGCGGTCAAATTTTCCCGATAAAACGGCAGACGGTCGGTAAACTCAGCAGCCGATTGCGCCACCAGTGCACCGATTCCAATCAGCACGATGACCAAGGTCACCATCACCGCAAAAATTGATATCGCAACGGGCACCCGATGTTTTTCCAGCCAGAATACCGGGGTTACGGCAATCGTTGCGATGAATGCGGCCAGCAGGAAAGGCACCACCAGATCTTCGGCTGCCTTGAGACCGGCGACGATGACGATCAGTGCCGCGAAGACGACGAGTGTTCTGCTGGTTGAGCCCAAAAAATAATCTCTAGAGAACTTGTGCGCTTATTTTAGCCTGGATTGTTCACGAATATTCCGGTCCAGGGAACGTCTGTGGCAGAGGCTAGGCAGCTCTGCGCGCACCTTGCTGACGTAATCAGGATCGATGTCCGCAACCGCGATGCCGTCCCCTTCATCGCATTCTGCAATGATCATCCCCCAGGGATCGATGATCAACGAATGCCCGTAACAAAACCGTTTGCGCCAGTTGTTACCATGCTGGGCGGGGGCCAGCACATAGCTTTGGCATTCGATAGCTCTGGCGCGCAACAACACATGCCAGTGTACGGCCCCGGTGGTTTTGGTGAATGCCGAAGGCACGGTGACGGCAATTGCGCCACGATCCACCAGGCTCTGGTAGAGATAGGGAAACCGCACGTCGTAACACACGCTCAAACCCAGCACGCCGAACGGCATTTCGGTGGTGACGATGTCTTCGCCGGCAAAAGTCCGCGCGGACTCGTTCAGTTGAGTTCCGTCGCTGAGTTGCACATCGAACAGATGTATCTTTCGGTACCGGGCGACGATGGCACCGTCGGGGCCGAGATGTACACAGGTGTTGAAGCACTTGTCAGGATCATCCACATCTTCGTGGAATCCACCCAGCACGAGATGAACGGCGTACCTGCAGGCCAGCTCCCGACACTGCTCAAAAATCGGCCCACCTTTTTCGTATGGATCAGTGGGCAAGCGTTCGAGGATCTTGCGTTTTTCTTTTTCCGGACCAAGAAACGCAAATGCCTCCGGCAACATGACTACCTCGGCATCTCTGGTATGAGCCTCGCGCACTAACTTACCCGCAATCCGAAGGTTTTCCGCGACGTCCGGAGTGGCGCAGAGTTGAGCAACAGCTACACGAGTTATTTTCGGCATCGCAATCGTTCCTGCGGGTGCTGCGGACATTCTAGGTGGTTAGACGTCCGGCTGACTACACATTACCGGGGCGCCGAGGAATTCTTCGATGGCGGGCAGGTTGAAAGCGTCGTCTTCGGAAACGAAGCTGATGCTGATGCCCTGGGCGCCTGCGCGGCCGGTGCGGCCTATTCGATGAACGTAATCCTGCGGATCTTCAGGGAGGTCGAAGTTGACGACGTGGGATATCCCTTCGACATGAATGCCGCGCCCGGCAACATCGGTGGCGACCACATAACGCAGAGAGCCTTCCTTGAATCGATTCAGGGTGGAAAGGCGTTTACGTTGTGGTACATCCCCAGCCAGGGCTTCGCAGGTGATGTCGTGTCTGTTGAGATACCTGGTGAGTTGGTGGGTTTGATCACGGCGGTTGGTGAAAATCAGTACCCGTTCCGGCTTTTTGTTTATGATGAACTCCGCCAGCAGATGTGCTTTACGATCGGCGCTCACCAACCAGAAACTCTGCGCGACGGTGTCGGTTGCAACCGACTCCGGCTCGATGGCCACGTGCACGGGTTGCATCGTCCAGGAACTTGCTAGCCGCATGACGGCTTCGTTGAACGTAGCGCTGAAAAACAAGGTCTGTCGGTGCCGTTTGTGTGGTGTCTGGTAGACGATTCGCCGGACGTCGGGAATGAATCCCATATCCAGCATTCGGTCGGCTTCATCGATCACGAGTACCTCCACTTCGCGCAGGTTGAGGTATCGTCGGCTGATGAAGTCCAACAGACGCCCCGGAGTGGCGACGAGCAAGTCCAGCTCACGGCGTTTGATACGGTCGAGTTGTTTCTGAAAATCCATTCCTCCGACAACACACTGCACGCTGTAATCCAGATACTTGGCAAGGTCTTGGCCATCACTTTCAATCTGCAGGGCGAGTTCGCGGGTGGGTGCCAGTATGAGCGCGCGCGGTGAACCGGGCGGGCGGGCGGTCATGCTTGGCTGTTCCCATAACCGGGTGAAAATTGTGACGAGAAAAGCCGCGGTTTTGCCTGTGCCGGTCTGTGCCTGTCCGGTGACATCGTAGTCCGCGAGGCTATAGGGCAGGGACTCGCATTGAATGGGTGTGCAGTACCGGAAGTTGAGGTCGGCGATGGCGTGCATCAATGGCAACGGCAATTCGAAATCTTGAAAACGAACTTTGTCCGGAAGATCCGGGACAGCGAAGTCGGATAGCTGCCAATCGCTCACGAGGAAGCACCAAGTTGTTGGCGAACCGTGGCAAGTTTGACGCAGAGCACGAGAATGCTCATGGCGACGGACAGCTCCTCGAGGCTTGCGAATGTTGGTGCGATGCGTAAGTTGCAATCTTCCGGGTCTTTCTTATAAGGAAAGGGGGCACCCGCCGGGGTCAACGTCAGGCCGGTTGCTCTCGCCAGTTGCTCGATGTGTTTTGCCAAACCAGGACGGGTGTCCATGGAAACGAAATAACCTCCCGCGGGCGTGGTCCAGCGGGCGATATCGAGCTCTCCAAGACCATCGGTAAGCGTTTGTTCCACCAGTTCGAATTTGGGTCGCACGAGTGCCGCGTGTTGCGCCATATGTGCTTCGAGTCGACCTTGCAGAAATCTGGCGTGTCGTAACTGATTGACTTTGTCGGTGCCTATTGCAAATACGCTCATCCGTTTTTCCAGCACGTCGAGTACCTTTGTGCCTGCCGCTAGAAATCCGAGCCCGGCCCCCGCGTAAGTTATTTTGGACGTGGATGCGAACATGACGATCTTCTCAAGAGTGCCGGCCTCCTCAGCCAGAGATGCGACCGAAGCCAGGTGCGCGCGAGGAAACTGGAAATCGTGTACCGCATAGGCGTTGTCCCAGAAAACCACGAAGTCATCGGCAGCGGCTGTCGACGGTAACCTGGCAATTTCGCCAACACACTCATCGGAGTAAATGCAGCCTGTGGGGTTGGAATACTTCGGCACGCACCAGATGCCTTTGATGGAATTATCTTGGGCCGCGAGCCGATTCACTTCGTCCATGTCCGGACCCTGATCGGTCATGGGAACGTTGATCATCTCGATGCCGAAGGACTGGCACAGTGTGAAGTGCCGGTCGAAACCGGGGACCGGCGCCAACACCTTTATCGATGGTGTTTTGTCCCAGCGGCGCTCGTCGCCCCACAGACCGTGGTGCAGTGCGGTTTCGGTGACGAAGTACATGAGCGTCAGGCTGGAATTACCGTGGCAGATCACGTTCGCAACGGGTACGTCCATGAGTTCGGCTCCCAACTCACGAGCCTCTGGCAGGCCGCGCAGCCCACCATAATTACGCGTATCAGTGCCGTCTGCCGCGATATAGTTACCGGCTAGAACGCCGTCCATAGCGTCGCTGAGCGTCAGTTGGTCGGATGCCGGTTTGCCGCGAGTCAGGTCCAGCGCAAGCTTGTTGGACTTCTGCAACTCGAAGTCTCGGGTCAGTTCGCTTTCCAACTGAACCAGAGCGTCTCGCCTCATGTCCGCCATGTTAGTCATCTGTCAATCCGGTTCCTTCTGCCGCGCCGATCATCAAATTGAGGTTCTGTACCGCGGCCCCGGCCGCCCCCTTGCCAAGATTATCGTAACGGGCAGTCAACACCATTTGCCGGTCGTTGCCGAAGACCATGATTTCAAGCTGGTTGCTGTCGTTCAAGAATGTAGGGCTCAAATACCCACCATCGAATGCCGCGATCTCATCGAGCGCAATCACGGACACAAACTGTTCTTCGCCATACCGGGTGCGAAGTAAATCCTCTACTTCGGACCTTTCGGGTTTACCTCGAAGCTGGCTCGAGAACAGCGGTATCTGCAGCAGCATTCCCTGACGAAATCCACCGACACTCGGAGTAAAAATCGGCGCAATCTGCGAGCCGGAATAATATTGCATCTCCGGAACGTGTTTGTGCTCGAGTTCGAGCCCATAAGGTCTCGTGTTCCAATCCTCGGCTTGTGCCGTGGGTAAGCCTTGGTAGGCTTCGATCATTTTCCGTCCACCCCCGGAATACCCGGTTAATGCGTGCATTGTCAAAGGCTCGTCCGGCGCGAGTAGCCCTGATTCGATCAACGGCCGGATCATCAGAATGAACCCCTGGGGATAACAGCCTGGATTACTTACCTTGTCGGCTTTAGCGATCAGATTGCGTTGTTCGCTCGAAAGTTCCGGCAGCCCATAAGCCCAGTCGCTGTCTACGCGATGTGCCGTGCTCGCATCGAGAATCCGGCAATGCCCGCCCGCAAGTGCGACCGCCTCTTTTGCCGCCTCATCAGGCAAACACAAAATTGCCACTTCCGTTTCCCGCAGCAGCCGTGTGCGAGCCTGAGGATCCTTGCGGTCTGCCTCATTGATCGTGAGCAATTCTATGTCGTTTCGACTCTTCAGGCGGTGGTGGATCTGTAATCCTGTCGTACCAGCCTGACCGTCGATGAAAACCCTGGCCACTTCGGTGCCTTGTCTCGATTGGAAAGTAGGAAAGGCGCGAGATTCTAGAGAATATTGGCAGGAAAGTCCCAGATTAGACGCCGATTAAATGGGTCGGGTCGGGTGAGGGTAACTTTGAGGTCAGGTTGTCGTTAGCTACCTGGCTCCAGTTAGAACCCGGTTGCCCATCGCCAGACCCGTTTCAGGACCCAGACCGAAGCGAACAACCCCAGAATCGGCAGAATCAGCGTCTGCACCACAAACACGATGATGAGATCTACCAGCGCCTCGATGGCACTCTCCACGCGTTCCTTGAGCGCTGTCAGCCGTGCCCTGACGTCAAGCGCCAGTCGTTGCTCGGCAAGGAAGGTGTTGAATCGCTCGAGTAGCGATGTGTCGGCCTCCTGAACCTCGAGTTCCTCAATATTGTCCGTGGTCTGCGCGATCCGCTCCATGGAGGCATCCTGCCGGTCGACGAGCACGGCGCTGTTGATCCAACCGGATGCCAGTGTGACCGCAGTGAAGACAAACCGGGTGAAGATCAATAGGAGACAGGCCTTGAGGAGTGTTTCTCGCCCGGCTGATCCTCCCGGCCACCAGAGGACGAAGAGATACCCGAGCACCGTGACGGACAATAGGCCGGTGATCCATATATTGGCCGCAAGGTCTGTCATGAGCATCTGGATGCCAAGGGACGCGCAGGCCACCAGCGCAAGCCAGGAAAACCGTTCGACGAGATCGTTCAGGGGATCCAGGATTTCTCCCGCGCTGATCGTCAGTCCCACCCCCACGGGTTGAACCGCGATCTCGGTGCCTTGCGCGACCGATATCACGCCATTGAGTGCCCGGGCGAGGGCAAAAGTCGCAAGCGCGCGTTTGAAACTCGCTTCGGTGGCGGATTGCGCGCTGTTGTCCACATACCCACTCCAGGATGCGGCGACCACAGCCAGCAACGCGGCCGTCAGGAGAACCCGGGTGAGGTTCCTGGG
>SMVA01297458.1_pt1 | contig 10060 bp, 7 predicted proteins | sample 2456451 | NCBI WGS metagenome assembly SMVA01 (sample SAMN11095933, study PRJNA526329) | marine sediment metagenome | biome: Marine sediment; feature: Surficial sediment; material: Deep marine sediment; isolation source: Hadal surficial sediment | place: Pacific Ocean | collected 2014-05 | depth 0-1...
GAAGAAGGGATCGAAGATCCGTTCGAGATTCTCCTCGGAGATGCCCTCGCCCGAGTCCTGGAAGCGGATGCGAATGCCCGTCGGCGCGTCGAGCGGGCCGTCCGAATCCACCAAGATCGAAACCCTGTCGCCCGACTGGCTGGCCTGGATCGCGTTGAGAGCGAGATTCAACACGACCTGATGAATCTGATCCCGTACGACCTCGATTTCAGCAAGGCCTTCTGTGATTTCGAGACTCACCTCGACGCCGACGCGTTCCGTTTCTCGATGCAGCAGATGAACCACCTGGCGCGCGACTTCGCCCACGTCCACCGACTCTCGGGCGTGGGAAGGCGCGGACCCGCCACGGCCAAGCCGACTCATCGCCTCGACGAGCCCCCGGATTCGTTGCAGTTCGGCGCAGGCGAGTTCGTGATATTCGCCCCAGAAATTGGGATCTTCGCTATGCCGCTTCTCCGGTGCGAGCGTCAAAAAAGTATGCAACGAAACGAGGGGATTGTTGATCTCGTGGGCGAGTCCTGCGGCCAAGGTGCCGAGGGTTCCGAGCCGATCCACGCGACGCACCTGCGCGCGGGAGCGACGCAGATCGTCGACGATTTGTGCGTTCTCGATCGCGATCACGGCCTGCATGGCGAGACCCTCGATGAGCATCCGGCCATCCGTCCCCAGCCGCTGTCCGCCGCGGCGGTTGTCGACCGCCAGGCAGCCCACGACGCGTTCCTTCCCCATCAGCGGAACCACGAAGATCTCCTCGGCCGCGACTTCGGTCAGCCACGCCCGTACGGGCACTTCGAGTTCGGCGGCATCGTCGCCGCGCAGCATCTGGGAGTCGCCCTTGAAGAGCTGGCCAAGGAAAATCGGTGCCGACGTCAGGTCGAATTCGATCTTGCGAAGTCGCTCGGCGACGTCGTCCTCGGGTTCGGCCGCAACGAAACGCAGAGGCTCCGAATCGCTGTCACAGAGCAAGAGCGCACAACCATCGAAATTGAGCTCCTCACGAATCGCGGAAAGGAGTGTCTCATGTAGGCGACCTCGATCGATGTCGCGGTGGATCGTCCGCGAAAGCCGATTCAGGATCATCAGCTCGTTGAGCAGCGTCTCGCGTTCGGCTTCGAGGGCATAGGCCTCGATGGCACTGCGAACGGTGAGCCGCATATCGTCCGGCTCCCAGGGCTTCGCCAGATAGCGATAGATGTTCCCGTCGTTGATCGCATCGCCAAGGATCTTGGCGTCCCCATAGGCCGTCACGAGAATCCGAACCACGCGGGCGTCGAGCTCACGAACGCGACGCAAGAATTCGACGCCTTCGATTCCCGGCATCTTCTGGTCCGAGAGCACGACGGCAATCGGATGCTTCGAAAGCAGTTCCAGGCCGTCCTGCGCGTTCGTCGCCGTCAGGATCTTGAAATCCCGGCGGAAGGTCAATTCGAAGATGCGCAAATTATCGGGTTCATCGTCGACGTAGAGCACGGGATATTCCCGGTGATCCAGCAATCGGCTCGGCTTCGGTCGCATCCAGACCTCTCATGGTGGGTTCATCGAAACGAGCGCCCGCCACCACCCACCCAGAAGGGGGGCCGCTCATGCTACAAATTCGGCCATCGCAGCGGCTGAATTGAGACAAACCTGACGAAGTTCGGGAAGCCCCGCCGCCATCGCCGCGCTCCGACCGGCAAGCGTCGTGCAACTCCAACCCTAAAGTGATACTTGAATGTTTTTGAGGGGCCGGAATCTCGGCGTTTCGACCCGGGCGTCTACCAGGGAGTCTACGCGCCGGAGCTTCTGTTGAGCCGGATTCCGGCCTCGGTCAACAGATCGAGCGAGACCTGTCCCAGCGGATACTCGGTCTGGAAGACGACCTCCACGAGACCGGCATTGATGATCATCTTGGTGCATTGCAGACACGGCGAAAACGTCGTGTAGATCGTCCCGCCCTTCAGCGACACCCCGTGGTAGGCCGCCTGCGTGATCGCATTTTCCTCGGCGTGGGAGCAGAGACACTCGTCGAGGCGGGTGCCCCCGAGTGCGAGATCATTGCATCGGGGACAACCGCCCTCGTTACAATTGGTCGTGCCGCGCGGTGTGCCATTGTAGCCGGTCGAGATGATGCGTTTATCGCGGGTCACGACCGCCGCGACTTTCCGCTTCACGCAATTGCTTCGTGAGGCGACGGTGCGGGCGATGTCCATGAAGTACTCGTCCCAGCCGGGTCTCGAAAATTTGAGGTTGTTGCGAACCCACGATTCGATCTGCTTCTGAAAACTCTCCAACGTGTCGTCGTTGACGAGCGTAAAGCTGGCCTCCTCTTGAACGCGATCGAGTTGTTGCGCGTTCGGGTCGTCACTGCCGCGCTCCCGTGCTTCGAGAGATTCGAGTTCGGCGACGCTTTTCGGATCTCCCGAGCGACCTCGTGCCTGCAAGCGCTCGAAGCGGGTCTCGAGTTTCGCGTCGATCCAGATCAGATGAAAATCCTGGCCGCAATGGCGAAGGATCTCGACCTCGACCGGGTGGCGAATCGAGTCGATCGCGTAGTTGCGATCGGGTTGAAGCTCCTTGATGAGACGTTGTGCAAGGGCTCCGGGCCCCGACTTGCGACGCATCTCCTGCCCGACTTCGATCATGCGTTCGCGTGTTTCGTCGAGTCCGCGCTTCGCGAGTTCCTGTCGAATCGCATCCGAGAGCGAGTAGACCGTGAAGCTGCGCGCCTTCAGGAATTCGACGAACTCGCCCTTCCCCGCCCCGTTTCGTCCTGCCACCCCGATGATCATGGCCGCATGGTCCCCGATCGCCCGGGCCCAGGTCAAGAGTCGAGTTCGACGTGGCGCGGCGCGTGGGCCGGCTCACCCCGTTGCCCTTCAAGGCACGATCTGGCAGCCTGCGGCCATGCGGGTCTTTGTTACGGGCGCATCCGGGTTCGTCGGGCAAAGGCTGATGCGACGGCTTCGCAGCGCCGGCCACATAGCCCACGGAAGTGATCGCGAAGTCGATGTCACCCGCCTGAGCGAGATCCAGCCCGCGCTCGCGGCACAACGACCCGAGGCCATCATCCACCTTGCCGCGCTCAGCAGCGTCGCGACTTCCTGGCGCGAACCGCGGCTTTGCTACCGGATCAACTTTATCGGAACCCGAACTCTGTTGGCTGCGGCCCACCACGTCTGTCCCCAAGCGCGCATTCTGCTCGTCGGGTCCGCCGACCAATACGCCCCCACGGCCCCCAGCGCGGAACGCCTTGACGAGTCGACGCCGCTTCAGCCCCGCTCCCCCTATGCGCGAACCAAGGCCGCCGCGGAACTCCTCGGCGTGGCCGCCATCCGACGGGGTCAGGATGTCTTATGCGTCCGCGCGTTCAACCACACCGCCGCGGGTCAACCCGACGCCTTCGTCGTCTCGAGCTTTGCGCGACAGGTCGCCCGAATTCGCCTGGGCAAACAGGCGCCCGTGATGCGTGTGGGAAATCTCGAATCGGTTCGAGATTTCCTGCATGTCGAGGATGTACTGGCCGCCTATCTGGCCCTGCTCGACCCCGAGGTCCCCGCGAACACGTACAACGTGGCGAGCGGGCGGTCGACGAGCATTCAGGAGATTCTCGATCGGCTGCTCCAACTCGCAGAGGTCGCTCCCCGCCTCGAACGGGATCCCGAGCGCTGGCGAGAAACCGATTGGCTGGTCGGGGACTCGACACGACTGCGCAAGGCGACCGGATGGCGACCCGAGATCTCACTCGACGCCATTTTGCAGGAGCTCTACGAGGACTGGCTCGCGAAGGAAGCTTGAAATCGGCCGACCGGCTTCAGACCGCTGGTTCGAGTGGATCGAATGCCAACTGCAAGCCGACCCAGCCTCCCGTCGAATCGTCGCGTCTCCGCCGAGCCACTTCGCGCATTCCCTCCCCTTCGAATCGGGCACACACGGACGCGACATCCTCCTCGAGCAATCCGGCCAAAATCAGACATCCGGACGGCGAGACCCGTTCCGCCAAACCGCTCGCAATCGGCAACATTTCGCTTTTCAACAAATTGGCGACGACGAGTGGGAAGCGCGCTTGCGGGCCGCCGAGTGCCGCGAGGGGACCGACGAAGAAGCACACCCGTTCTTCGAGACCATTGACGCGGGCCGCATCGCTTGCGGCTGTGATCGCGACCGGGTCGAGGTCGAAGGCGACCGCCTGGCGAACCCCGAGTGTCAGCGCCGCGAGGGCCAGGACACCGCTGCCCGTACCGACATCGAGGATGCGATCGATCGCGCGGGCCGGCGCAAGCTCGCCCAACAAGACATCGATCCATTCCAGGCAGAGCCGCGTCGAAGCGTGGCCGCCCGTGCCGAAGGCCTGGCCCGGATCGATCACGATCTCGCGCTGGCCCGGCTCGAGTGGCCGCTCGACGAAGGGCGGCCGGACGACGAGTCGTGGCGAGATACGCACCGCGTCGAGCCCTACCCGCCAGGCCTCGCTCCAATCGACATCGGGCAAGGCCTGGCTGGCTTCGATTTTCGTCGTCCGTGCGCATCGCTCCTGGAGCCGCTTCCGAATCGACTCGATTCGATCCGGCTTCGCGTAGATGCAAGCCCGAAAGCGTCCCTCTCCCTCGGTCTCCTCCGCGCCGGCCGCGCCCGCCTCGAACGCCTCCGCGAGAAGAATCTCGCGTTCGACCGCATCGGTCGACGTGAACCAGAAACGTCGATATCCATTCGCCATGTCTCGCCTCGTAACGACCCTTCTGCGTGGACTCGCCGTCGCCGTTGTCAGCCTACCCATGACCGGCTGCTACTACAGCCATCTCGCCTCGGGACAGCTCAAACTTCTCTGGCTACGGCAACCGATCGAGGAGGCCAGCGAAGATCCCAGACATCCCGAACAAACGCGCGAATTGCTGCGTCTGGTCGGGTCCGTCCGCGAATTCGCCCAAAATCTCGGACTGCGGGTCGACGGCCAATACACGAGTTATGTCGAGTGGCCGGAGGATCGAATCGTCACAACGCTCGTTCGCACGCGGCCGGGCTCGCTCGAAGTCGTGCCCCATTGGTTTCCCCTGGTCGGCGAGCTCCCGTACAAGGGCTATTTCGATCAAAACCGCGCCGAGGTCGAAGCGGAACGCCTGAGACGTGAGGAGGGCTACGACGTCTGTGTGAGTGCCGTGACGGCCTATTCGACACTCGGCTGGCTCGATGATCCCGTGACTTCGCCCATGCTCGAGCGGGGCGCGGCGAGCCTGGTCGAGACCCTCTTCCATGAATGGGTCCATGCCACGGCATTCCTCGCCAACGAGGCCGATTTCAACGAAAGCGTGGCGCAATTCATCGGTCAGCAAGCATCCATCCGTTTCTTCGAGGAAATCGATCCCGGGTCCGCGGCAACACTACCCGATGCCTCCCAGATTCGAGACGCGATCGAGGATCGGCGGGTGATCGCGGAACTGATGGAGGCGTTTCGCGTGGGGTTGGTCGAGATGGCCGATGCAAACGAAGAAACCGAGACCCGAGGGATCGCCGTGGCTCGCATCAGGCGGCAGTTGGCCGCTTTGCCCCTGCGTGTATTCGATCCCGAACGCGTCGCGTCCGAAGCACGACTCTCCGATGCGTGCCTGGCCTTGGGAGGCACCTACGTCCGCGACTTGCCGCGGCATGCGAAGCTGCTGGCGGATTTGAATGGCGATCTCGTCGCGATGATCGCGCGTCTGTCGAGTTGGGCGGACGGCGATCGATCCGTCGAGGCGTTCTTCGAACTCGATCCGGGCGAAGGGGAAGATGCGGGATCGGCCAAGACCCTCAGTGGCCGATGAGCTCGACGACCCCTTCCTGAACGAGACCTCGAAAGATCGCCAAACAGGCTTCGGTATCGACCAGGGCATCATGCGCGCCTTCGATCTCTTTCCCGGTGTAATGCAGATAGGCTTCGGCCAAGGTGGGCCATTTGTAGCCGTATTTTCCGGGGAGTTTTAAAACGTCGGTCGAAGTCTCCTTGGTACAAACCCATTGTCGACCATCCAATCGATGCGGCTTGTTCCCGAGGCGATGTAAGGCGGTCTTCATGATGGAGATGTCGAAGGAGAGGTTGTGCGCGACGATGATATCCGCCTGGAGACAGATCTGATTGAAGAGGGAACACGCGACAATCGGCACGACGCCGTAGCGAGCACAATCCTCTTCACTGATGCCATGCGCTTCGCGTGCGCCGGCCTCGATTCGCACCCCTTCGTTCAATTGAACCAGCAGCGAATGGCGAGCCCTCGGCTCCCAATCCTCGGTGTCGACCAGCAGCATGCCGAGTTGGACCAAATCGGGTTGACTCGGCGCTTCCGGCGGCTTGCGGAATTCCACGATGCCCGTCGTTTCCGTATCGAAGATGAGTGCCTTCACGCTTCCCCCTCGTGCCCGACCAAGCGTCGCGCCCCGCGTCCTTTTGCGGGTGGTAGCACAGCGATCGGCGAAGACTCAGCGCGCCAGTCGGGCGCCCATCGGAAGCCGAGCCCGGGTCGACCTCAGACGGATTTTTTCGACCGTGGCAAGCAGTGCGGGTGCGACCAGAATATCCGCAACGAAGGCCACCGCGGCGGCGAAGGCGCAGAGCAGCCCGAAGATTCGAATATTGGTCATCTCGCTGAGACCGAAAACCGAGAATCCCAGGACCAGCACGAGGGATGTAAAGAGGAGCGCCGATCCGGTCGTGCGCATCGTCTCCTGCACGGCCGCTTCGAGATCCCCCGTCTCTTCGAAATAGCGATGGAATTTATGCATGAAGTGGATCGTGTCGTCGACCGCGATCCCGATCACCATCGCCCCGACCATCATCGTCGTCGAATCGAGCGGAATGCCGAGCCAACCCATGACGCCCAGGACCGCCACGACGGGCAGGAGATTCGGGATCATGCTGACGAGTCCGCGTCGAACGCTTCCCAGCAGAAGCATCATGAGCGGCGTGATCACGAGCAATGCGAAGGCGTAGGAGCGCAGCATACTTCGGATCAGCGAGTCGAAGATCTGCGACAAGAGCATCATCAATCCCGTCAATTTGATTTCGGCCGTATCGCCGAATCGCTTCTCGACCAACTCGCTGACCTGCTCGAGAAAGGGCGGGAAAACCAGCGCATCACAAAAGGGAACCCGCAAGTTCAGCCGGGCAATCCGAAATTCCGAGTCGACGAGCTTCTCCGTGTCGTCGCTGCCACTGTTCTCGAAGAGCAGGAGCTCCTGCGCGATGGCCTCGCGCGTCGGCGGAATTCGCCACATCTCGGAGCGATTCTCGTTCAGCGCTTGATGGGTCTCACGAACGACATCGAGGATCGAGATGGTCTTTCCGATCACGATCGGATCCGCCGCGAGGTTCTGGATCTCCCAGGCGACGCGCTCGATCCGCGCGAGCATCTCGGGCTCGTAGAGGCCTCCGGGCTCGAGGGTATCGATCACGACTTCGAGACTGATCGACCCGCCGAGATGCTGATCGATCGCCATGAAATCCGCGTGGACGGGATCGTCCTCGGGAAACCAGCTCAAGCCGTCATGGCTGAAGGTGGTCTGCAGCGCGCCTAATACGGCCAAGACCGTGATCAGTGAGGCGGGCAACAGGATCCGAAAGGGTGAGCGGGCCGCGAAGGTTCCCGCCGCCACGAGGGCCCCCTCGAAGGGATAGCGGCCCTTCCCCATCTGTCCCGTGCGGGGCGGAGGCAACGGAAAGATCGCGATCAGCGCAGGCAAAAGCACCATCGTATAGACGAACGCCAGGAAAACGCCGATCGGCGCGAGGATCCCGAGCTGCATGATCGAAGCCATCTCGGCCAGGATGAACGAACCCATTCCCACCGCGGTCGTCAGACTCGTCATCAAAACGGCGAGCCCCGAATGGCCCAGGGCATGGGCGATGGCGTCGGCCTTGCTCTCGCCGTTCATCCGCAACCGATACACGATCGTCAGGATGTGCACGGCGTCGCAGACTCCGACCGTCAAGAGAAAGATCGGCAGGATCTGGGCGGCACTCGAACCCGGCATCCCTATCGCGACCATCAAGCCGATCGTCGCCACCAGCGAGAGAACGACGACCATCAGCGGCAGCACGACGCCACCCACCCGTCGAAACAACAGCGCAAGCACGATGCACATGATCACGAGCGTCGCGGGCATCGAAATCATGAAGTCCCGCGTGATGGCTTGATTCATCCGGTAGATCATCACGAGCGAGCCCGCGAGATGCAGCTCGAAGTCCGGCGCGTCGAATCGTTCGATCACACGCAACAGGCCCGCGACGACCGCGTCCCCCTCGACATCCGACAGATACGCCGGACCCGAGGTTTCGACATCCTCCGCGGTCTCGAAGCCAGCCAGGAGATCAGCCATCTCTGACTCGGCTGCGCCGTAGGAAGTGTAGGTGTTGGGCGTGATCGTGATCGCAGTCATGCGGGCGTCGGTCGAGACCAACACGTTCCGATAGAGCGGATTTGACATCACATAGTCACGGATCCGCTCGAGATCCTCGTCCGTCTCCGGCCATCGTTCGAACAATTCCTCGACGATCAGTTCTCGTTCTTCGCCGCGGGTGACCCGCGCGTTCAACAGGCTCTCGACCTCCTCGAGATAGGGCACTTCGGCTTCGATCGCCTCGTGGAGTTCGCGAAGACGTTCGAGGAAGTCCCGGTCGAAGAGCGCGGGCGTCTCGACCGCGAGAATGATCTTGTCGTCTCGGCCGAATTGTTCTCGGAACTCGTCGTAGAGCACGACGGCTGGATCATCTGGAAGCAGCAGCGACTCGATCGAATTGTCGATCGTGAGGGCCGGCAGGTAGCTCATCAGCCAGCCGGTCACGAGGACGCTGATCGCCAACGCGCTCCAGCGGTTGCGATAGATGAAATAGCCCCAGCGCTCGAAGCCATTTTCGATTCGGCTTCGCCAGTTTCGCTCAGACCCGTCCGCGCTTGCCGTCTCCATCATCCCCTCGCTCGACCCGTCGCTCCAGTCGAATCCCATCGTCATGACGTCGAGAAAAATTCAGCCCGTCCCGGATTCGAAGGCCAGACCGCAACGATCGGTGGCATGAGCCACCCAGACGACCTTCGGCCAAGGCCCGGCAGGCCTTTTCGATCGACTCGATCTGGGGTTTACTGCTCCTCGCAGTCGGGTGTCCGCGCAGGCGTGAGCCCGCCTTGGGGAGATCGCAATGCTTATTGGAATACGCGTGTGGACGACTCGAAGGGCGTCCGAATTCTCGGCCCTTTCGATCCTGCCGGCGCTTTGCCTCGTCGTCCTGATCTCGAGCACGCCCGACACCGCCACGGCAGACGAACCCGAAGCACGCCGGATCATGGAACAGGTCGACGCACGGGACGACGGCGACAATCAGACCTCGGATCTCCAGATGATCCTGATCGACAAGCGAGGCAAGAGGCGGATTCGCGAGCTGCGTTCCTTCACCAAGGACAGGGGCGAGGACACACTCACGATGATGTTCTTCCTGAGTCCTCCCGACGTCAAGGACACGGGCTTTCTGACCTTCGACTACCACGAAGCCGATCGAGACGACGATCAATGGCTCTACCTTCCGGCGCTCAAGAAGACCAAACGCATCGCGGCGAGTAACCAAAGCGGAAGCTTCATGGGATCTGACTTCTCTTATGCGGACATGACGGATCGACCCCTCGAAAAATATGACTACAGCCTTGTCACGGAAACGGAGATCGATGGACATCCGGTCTGGGTGATTCAAGCGGTACCGATCGACCCCGATGAGATCGACGAAACGGGTTATACGAAGTCGCTCCAATTCATCCGCAAGGACAATTTCGTCGCGATCCGCGCCAAGATCTGGGTCAAGCGGGGCAAGCGAATCAAATATCTCGAAGTCAAGGAGCTCGACCTGATCGATGGGATCTGGGTGGCGACCCTGATCACGATGACGACCAAGAAAGGCTCCCAGACCTTGCACAAGACGATTCTTCGCACTTCCAATGTGAAATTCGATCAACCGCTCGATTTCGATGCCTTTTCCGTCCGCGGACTCGAAGCGGGTCCCTGACCGCCCATCGAACGTGGCGGATCTGCTTTCTCTCTCCATACCCGGCCGATGGCCATCGCGCGC
>SMVA01388029.1_pt1 | contig 10060 bp, 5 predicted proteins | sample 2456451 | NCBI WGS metagenome assembly SMVA01 (sample SAMN11095933, study PRJNA526329) | marine sediment metagenome | biome: Marine sediment; feature: Surficial sediment; material: Deep marine sediment; isolation source: Hadal surficial sediment | place: Pacific Ocean | collected 2014-05 | depth 0-1...
AAATTCGCCTGGGTAATTGGCAACAGGTAGCCGATCAACTGGGGCATATTCGGCATGTGACATCGGTCGCGGCTGGCAAAGAGCCGGTGGAACTTTTGCTGGCAATAGAAAATCAAGCCTTCTGGTTTCTGAACATGGTACAGCTTGATGAGCGCAAAGATCGTGCTAAAAATTTTATGGCCGCACGGCAGATGTACGAGGAAATGGAGAGGCTTGCCGAAGACATATTTGCCGAAGATAGCCCGAAGTTGATTCCCTGGTATTACAAACGTGCAGTCAATGAATATCGGCTGGTCGAATTCTTGAATGTATCTAACGGGATCTCTAGCGACGTGATGGAGCAACTGATACGCGAAGAAGGGATGTTTAAGCTGGAAAATGCTCGAGGACGGGCACGGACAAACTCCGATTTACGATTCGGGCTAGGGCGCCAGATACCAGTGATTGATGGCGACTTGCCTGTCGGCGAAGCTTACCTTGGGGACAGCTTTAATTTACTCAGACACATTAAAGAGATTGCTGCAACTCAAGGTGATCTTGAAGCCCAGGCCATGGCTGAAATTTACCAGGGTGATTTTATGATTCTCAGGGACCGTCGTGGTAGGAGTTTACAGTATTTTCGAAGAGCCAGGACCATGTTGCTGGAAGCGGGCCTTGCAAAGGAAACAATAGATCAATATTTCAGTCGACCGGCGGTAATACCCTATGACAAATTTTTCACTCGCCTGGGGGATGTCATTGCCTATCAACAGGACAGTCTGGATCAGATTGAGGGACTGGATTCTAATGTGATCCATCTCGGTGTCTTTACTGCCTGGAACGAATCGCTACCCTCGACCCCAAAGCCGATAGCCGACAATCCTGCACTGGAATTGGAGCTTAACTATAACCAGGTAGATTTGAGCTTCGAGGTGAATTCCAGCGGTCGTACAGCTTCCCGCGAAGTCCTGAAAGCTACACCCCCAGAAAGATCGGTGGAGAGGAAAGCGTCGCGTGCCCTGCGCGAGATACATTTTCGTCCCGCTATCATTGACGATAAGGCTACCGGAGTAAGGGATTTACAAATTCGCTATCGGTATGTAGAGGATTGAGCAGTAACCCTTGTTCCTGTTTCTGGAAGCACTGAAATAAGTAGTACCTGATAGTTACCCATGGAGTGACCAACATAGGCAGTGATCGAGGCAATGCAGGCATAACACCTGTGTTTCATCTCAAAATGTGAACGTAATAGACGTTGTCAGGCTGGCTAACAGCGATTGGTTGAAAAACAAACAACGGTTTCTGAATAACCGTTACTGAATTCGAGTTTATAATTGCCCTAGCGGGCTGTACAGCGGCTTATATTTGATCAATATGACGTATTGTGTGTTTTTACACAGCCCTGGCCGAGAGCGCCCCGTCAATCATAAATATCGGGAGCAATATTAGTGATGTCCGAAAAATAACAATCGGAGAGTCAGTACTCAGAGTCAGATCTTTCCTGTAAGCAATTGGCGATTGCTTAAGATACTATTGCTGCTCATATGAAGTTGCAAGACCAGGCACTATGTTAAGTTATTTTTATCAGGACGACCTGGATAGACTGGACAAAATAGCCTACACCGTTAACTTATAAAAATTGCTGAGTTAAGCTTACCTATACCCAATAGCCTTTCGAGCGCGAACGCATTATGACAAGCAGACGATCAGTCTTACATGCCCTGGCGGCACTGCCACTAGCAACAAGTTGCATGGTTCCTAATGCCGGCACCACGCGTAATTACACACCTTCCGGACTGCCTTTGCGTCGTGTCAAGGTGGCAGATGAACGTGTAATACGGACAATAGCCGGTCTGCGCCCTTTTCGGCCCTCAGGGTTTGTAGTCGAGGCACATCGTATGAACGACAAGGTAGTTATTCATAACTATGGTCATGGTGGTGGAGGCATAACACTGTCCTGGGGGACTTCGCATCTAGCGATGGAACTCGCTTTACAGACGTCTTTTAAACATTGTGCTGTCCTGGGATGTGGTGCTGTCGGATTGGCAACAGCCAGGCTGATGCAAGATCGAGGGTGGGATGTCACTATCTATTCGAAAGACCTGCCTCCCAATACCACGTCTAATATTGCAGGCGGTCAGTGGTCACCTACCTCGGTTTATGACGATGACCAAGTGACACCGGCATTCGCATCCCAATTCGAATCTGCCATGCGACATTCCTATCGCTACTATCAAAACCTGGTTGGCCCAAAATACGGAATTAGATGGATCAGCAATTACACAATTCAAAATGAACCCTCCACCGGAGAAGAATTTACCTTCATACATAGGGACATGTATCCACAACATAGGGATCTATCCCCAGCTCAACACCCGTTCGATGCTCAATTCGTGCGTCACTATGACACCATGCTGATCGAACCCGCCGTGTACCTGCCGGCGATGATGCAGGACTTCTTTGGTGCCGGCGGGAAAATCATCGTTCGAGAATTCTTTGAAATCGGCGATGTGATCAATCTGAAGGAGCCAGTTATCATTAATTGTACTGGACTGGGGTCTCGGTCGCTTTTTGGCGATAACCAATTAATTCCAATTAAAGGTCAACTTACTTTTCTGCTCCCTCAGTCAGAAGTGGACTACATTATTATTGGTAACGGCGGCCTCTATATGTTCCCGCGTAGTGACGGCATATTATTGGGTGGAACATTTGAGAGAAACCAGTGGTCTCTCACGCCGAATCCAGAGGCAACGCGCCGAATTATGGATGGACATAGAGAGTTCTTTGCTGCAATGGATGACCCATGGAGCTAATCCAGAAGGTACCTGAAACGATAGAGCGACAATAATATAAAAACTTAAGAATTTCGTGGCTGAATTTGTTGCTAGTTAATTGGAGAATTAGGGGCGGATTAATTGCCAAGTGATTGAATAACTGGTGTCCCCTGGTTTGAGAAGAGTTTTTACTCTGACCTCCTGATATTATCCCGGCAGCGTCATCTTTTTATTAATACACCGCTGTGGTCAATGATTAGGCAGGATGCCTAGGTGAGCCATGGTTGACAACCACTACTCCATGCTAATCGACTCGATAGGATTCGACTGTGCAGATTTCAGCGCTTGCCCGGCAACCGTTGCAAATGCAATGAGAAAAGCCAGGACAATGGCAATTGCGAATATATCCCAGCTGACATCAATACGATTGGCAAACAGGCTCAACCACTCGTTTACAATTAGCCAACTGACTGGTACTGCAGTAAAAGCAGCGACCAACACCGGTTTGCAGAATGAATAGGTTAATTGAAACACGACCTCGCTTACTGATGCGCCGAGTACTTTGCGAATGCCCACTTCCTTACGCCGATTCTCAGTCATAAACGAGGCCAGCGCGAACAGACCCATGCAGGCGATGCTAATGGCAATCAAGGTGAATATTTGAAGCAGCCGGCTAATCTGGAGTTCCAGACGGTATTGTGTCGCAAAATCCTCTGCCAGGAAAAAGTATTCAAATGGTGTGTCTGGCACAAAAGATTGCCAAACCTGCTGTGTCTCGGCAATGGTGTCTGGCAGATTTCCGGTAGAAAGTTTGACGGACACAAAGGCATAGGAATCCGGCCGGATATAAAGCACCAGTGGTTCAATTTCAAACTGCAATGATTGGTAGTTAAAGTCCCGCCCACACCGATGATATCGAGATTGTCGCGTCAGTTCCCTGCCGAGCGGTTGCTGCGCGATGAGGGTACTAATGATCAACACCACTGACAACATCAAAGCTAAAGACATCGAAGAATTCAGCATCGGCAAAGTAGGCCTGCTCCTCGAAAAAAGAGACATTCCCCAATCTGACACTCACCGGATTTCGAAACAGCCTGGTCCCTACTTCGATTTGTGCTGTGTCATTAAGCGCGGCTGGAAGCATGGGCGCGGAGGCGGCCGATGAGAACTCCGGCGCACCTCCCTCTGAGTATCGTTCGACCCGGAGACGGTAGATCCGCTCAGAGTCATCATAAAACTTGTCAAAACTCAGTTCATCGAAAACGAATAACATGATTAGAACGGAACAGATCATTCCCAGGCTCAAGCCTGCAACATTGACCCCAAAGCTGACCTTGTTTTTTAGCAAAGAGCGCCGTGTTATTCACAGGTAACTCTTGAGCATGACAACGAAGCTCGAATCATTGACAAGATTTATTAGACACAGTTTCGATTAGACTATCAGCACAGGCGAAAGGTTTACACCATTAAACAGTGAGTGGAATTGTTGGATTTTTAAGTGACTGCAACCACATGGCATTGTTCATTTAGTCACTTTACGCCGTTCGGCCAATCCAACTAGCGACAGGGCCGGTGAAGTACAAAATGCCCGCGGATACGAAAGAGGCTTGTTCAGTCAATTGACGCAGGAGTAGCCCTACTTGCACTGTCTACGCTGTCGATATAGGAATGGTAATTACAGCGTTTTTCTAGAAATTTGACAGCGTATTTGTTAGTAACTAACCATCAGACTTGCAATACACAATCACGGTGGCGCGGCCAAACGCTCAAACCCCCCGGAGATAGCTATGACCCAATCTGTTTTACGCAAGGCGGCAATCGTTGTGTTCACCTTAGGTGCATCTCTAAGTCAGGCCGGCACACTCTTGCTCCATGCGGGCGACATCGTGCACGGCACTCTCGAACGGCTCGACGGTGAGAATCTAATCTGGAACGCTGACGCCTTCGGCAACATTGTGGTACCTATGTCGCTCGTCGCGCAGGTTGAAACAGTCGCTGATTCGGCTGTTCAAAGCGCACTCGCTGCCGCATGCGAGGTCACTGAGGAAGGCGGCCGGCTCCTGGCTGAATGCCCGAGGAGCGCAGAAAAGGAGTTGGTTAGCACGGCAGCTGACCCAGGATTCGAATTCTCCGGAAGTGTAGACACCAGCTTCGAAAACGACGAGGATAATTCCGACAGTGAAGAGTACGAGTTTGATATCCGGTTCAACCTCGAGTCGCTGAACTATCGCCACAACTTCAGGTTCGAGCACGAGGGAGAGACCAGCCAGGAGCACAGGACGGACGAGTCCTACGAGTTACACTACCAGCTCGACCGCTTTCTGACGACCGGACCGTCACGCTGGTATGCTTATGCCCGCACCTCGTGGAACAAGGACCGATTCCGCATTCCCGAGACCATAACGGCTGGTGGTGCCGGGATTGGCTACGATTGGGGAATCAGTGAAGCCCTAAACCTGCGAGTACAGGGCGGCGTCGATCACCTATCCTTCTCGTTCGACAATGATATCGATGTCACGGATAGTATCGAGGCCTACCACACGATTATCGAGCTGCAATATACATTCGAGCGCTTCCGCGAGATTACCTTTTTTCACCAGAACGAGTTCTACCGCCAGATTGGAGGCAACAACGCCTTCGTGATGGAAACGGAAACTGGATTTCGCTGGCCCATCGCAGAGGGCCTTCACGCTCAGATTTCACTCGAACTTGACCGCGCCGACGTGCCGCAAGCGCTGGCCGGCGGCGTCGACGAGAACCGAGAGTGGACATTCGGTCTCGGCTACCGGTGGTGACGCCCGGCGTGAGAGGACCTGAGTGAACAAACCTCTGGCTACCTAGCTCTGTACTAGGCATTCCTCCTTTTTCAATGCGACCATATCCCCAGGCTCAGAGCCTGCATTTATTACTACAGGGTCAATTTCTTATTTTCAATTGAACTTCTGCCTCTCGGTTGTGTACGAGGACAGAAAATCTTCATGCCGGTGTTTCGAAAATCAGTGACTTCATGAATATCCAGGGATTGACGATTATTCTTGAGACTCTCTTAGACGTCGATCCCGTGGTCACCAACATTGGAATTCTTTGCCCTAGTGCGCCAGCGGATCAGGCCGAATCTGGAATTTCACCAGGTTACCCTGAGTACCCTTGCCGCCCTCGTTGTGCCACACCGCATTGGTGCCATAATCGGCCCAGACGCCACGGCCCTTCCATCCGGCATTCGGATCGTCGATGCGCCCGTCCATGCCTCTTGAGTAGAAACCCAGTGGATAGGGGACACGCATGATCACGTATTCTTCTGTCTCTGGCAGGAATGCCAGGAGTGAATCCGAGGTGCTGCCAGTGGCAATCGGGATGTTCTTACCCAGACCCAGCGTGTCGTGCTGATCCACCCAGCTGTAATAGTGGAAGTCAGCACTGCCGTTATCGGTAACGCCTTTCATCTGGGGACCAGGCGTTGCATACAGACTCCAACCCGCGGCGCAATGTTGACCGGTGGCGGTCGGGCCATTCAGAACATCACACTTGCTGCGGTCGAAGCTGGCCATGTGACCACTGCCGGACAGCGCCGTCCAGACAATACCATCGGTGGTGATGTCGATGCCGCGAGGTGAGTAGCCCTGGATCGGCGCATCGGGGTTATTGAATGGCGGTTGGTAGTATTCGGCGATGCAGGTGCGTGGTGGGTTGTTGCCCAGGTCGAGTCGTACGATCTGCCCCGGTACGCCACCGGCGGCAGCCCAGATCACGTGTTCCTCGGTGGGGTCCGGTACGATGCCGTACCAGCCGGCGCCCATTTCTTTATCTTTAGTAGGGTCGAGCTCGCCATTGCGATTCACCCAGTCGGTGATCTGACCGTCGCCATTGGTGTCCACAATCATCGGGCACCAACCCTGAGCGGCCTGCGCATCTCCGGTTTCTTCGAAGACATCGATATCAAGCCAGCCAACAACCGGGCCGACCGAGCTGAAATACAGCCTTTCACTGTCCTCGAAACCAAACTGCAGATGGTGAGTGTTGAAACAACTGTCGATCAATTCGACCTCCCCATCAGCAGGATCGTAATAAGCAATATGTCGGGCGGCACGGCTTAATGGGTAGTGCTGAGCGAAAGGGTTGCTCGAGCCTTGTTGGCACCAATCCGGATTGCTGGGTCCGCGAATCTGGTGTGTCATCCAGACTCGGCCCCGGCCATCCATCATAGGGTTGTGGGGGTTACCCGGGTTGTTCCAGACCAATTCATCGCCCCAGACCATGGACGGTTCCAGGTTGCTCTGGTCTATATAAGACCTGAAGTCTCCTTCACCGGGAACGTCTCTTACGGGAATCGTAATGTCCCGCGCCTCGTGCGTGACTGGGTCGACCCAGACCAGTTTGTCATTGGCAAAGCCCACACCGTAGATCGGGCCGTCGGCGTTTACCCGCGGATCACGCTTGTCGCTGGAGACCTCGTCATGAATATAGCCGGTCGTGCCTCCCCACTCCCACATGGTCAACACCACGTTGCGCTCCTGACCCTGGGGACGCGGTGGCATGGGTGGCACCTCCCCGGCCATGATACGGTCGGTCCAGTCGGCATATTTTCCGATTACATGGTCGGCGCCGAAGCGGCGTAGCCCGGAACTCATCAAGCCACCGCGCTGACCGGCTCTGACGCGATGAGACCAGGCGGCTTCGGTGGTTTCGAACTCACTGAGGCTGGCGATCTCTCGGGTAGCCTGATTGCCAAGTTGGTGGCACAACTGACAACCCTGCTTCAGGCCATCGATCCAGTTTGCCTGAGTGCGCATGGCTTGGGAGATGCCATTGCCGCTGTCTCCAGTGCCTGGAAATTCACTGGCCGGCGGGACTTCTATTAAGGAATACCAATAGTTGGCGGGATAGACCTGTGCGGCCTCACGGGCATCCGCAGCCTGCACCGCGGTGAGATTAAGCGTTGAACCTGGCTTGCTGCTGACCGGATCGGAATCCCGCAGACCATAGCCACGGACCCAGACATAGTAGTCGGCACTTGGCAGGTCCGGGAGTACATAGCGGCCATTGTCATCGGTCACTACGATCTTGCGAAACAGTGTGTCAAAGGCGTCGGTCTCGGCGATCACCCAGACGCCGGCTTCCGGACCGTTCGTTCCACGCACCACGCCACCGATGTCATCGCTATCTATCGCTACCTGGGCGCTGACCACGGGCCCAAGGCAAAGTAAAAAGCCTGCGGCTAGCGCCAGCCCAGCGGTGAAACCACATCGCCAATTCAATTGCATTTGCATCGTTGCATCTCCTTGTTAGCAATAACAGAGCCAAAGCTTTAATCAGGAGCAAGAATAGAACCTAGCCCGCCTCAAGTCCACAGGGGACACTCACAACTTAACAACTTAAAGGATTCCTCGTGTGGGTAAGTGGAGGTCGTGTTGATTGCGTGTTCAATTCTAGTTTTAGTCCATCTTTCCCTTGATAAATTTAGATTATTTGGCTCCTAAAGTTGTTAAGTTGTGAGTGTCCCCTGTAGTTAATTAACTAATAGATCAAAAGTAAGGCCCTGATATCCTCTTTACGGGCCTATTCTAGTCGTAAAGAATTTAGTAAGTGACTATGGTAACGTCAACGTAACATGCAATAGCTACAATATAATTCCACCTTTGGTTAACTAGCAATCAATTAGTGCGAGAAAAAGTCATGTTTCTAGGCTACTTAAAAACAGTTGTATTAACGGTAACACTTGGTTTTACACCGATGGCGGTAGCTATTCCTGCTTCTGAGTTATTGGAGCAGGGAGTTTACGCCGAAGAAACGACCGGTAATTTGGCGGTTGCGATTGAGATTTATCAACAGATAGTGAAAGACCCTGATACCGCTGACGCTTATCTGGCTCAAGCGTACTACCGATTGGGTCTGAGCTACTCTAAGCTAGGCAAGGACAATGAAGCGACGATCGCTTTCCGCAAAGTGATTGAGGAGTATCCAAACCAGGCTAGCATAGTAACGCTTTCAACCAGCAAGCTGAATTTGTTAGTAGAAACTCAAAGCACGGCTGAACTCAATACAGCAAATAACAACTCAAGTTATACGCTTACCTCAATATTAAATAACGTGATTCTATCGTGGAGTGATCCAAAGACTTCAACCAAGTACGATTATTCGCCTGACGGTGAGAGCATGGTTTTCTCCGGCACAATTTCAGGTGTAATAAAGGGGCGACTTGCACCACTGGGTCTCTATATTGCTGATAAATCCGGTAACCAGATTCGGCCGCTTTTGCAGTCATGGGGACCCAGATATGGCAGCAGCCTGGCACGCTGGTCCCCCGATGGGAAGTTGATCGCATTTACTGCACGTAATCGTGTTTATACAGGGTCCGATTACGTTTTCCCCACTGGTATTTACCTGATCGATCCAAATGGTGGAACGCCGTACAAAATCGGTAGCGATGTCATGTCGAATATAGGTGGATTGAGCTGGACTGTTGATGGACAACACCTCACTTACATTACCTCAGGAGGCGGTCAAGATCCCAACGGGGTAAATACCATCAATATCCATGACAATTCGATTGAGTTTACGCCAGTGAATTTTCGCGCCTATGGACGAGCAGGAGATTACTCACCAGATGGAAGGTGGTTAGTATTGGAAATTCAAAACAATGATTCTGAGAATACCGATGCAACCGATGTCTGGATTTTACCCTCTAACGGAGGGCGTGCTCTTCAAGTTACCAATGAAAGCGGATTTGACGGCCACCCGGAATGGTCCCCAGATGGATCTGCGATCTATTTTGTGTCCGATAGAATCGGCGAACTTAACCTTTGGAAGCAGCGCATTAACCTGCAGTCTGGAATTCGCGAAGGAGAACCTGAACAAGTAACATTCTTCAACGATGCCGAAGTATTGCATCCTCAATTAATTACTAACACAGGTCAAATGGCTTTTGTCATTGCCCAAAATATGTCCTCACTATATCTGGCTGAAGCGGCGGATATGGATCAGGTTCGGTCAGTAGGGCGTGGCTATAAGCCATTATTATCTCCTGAAGGGGACATTATCTACTATGTTGGTGAGAGTTCCGACCAGCAAGGAATATTCGCCTTGGAGAAAAATGAAGGCGCGGTCCGAAAACTCAGTAGCCATGTGCCGGTTAATGCCCTAGGCAGAAACCGGGCACTCCACTTGTCGCCCAATGGAGAGACCCTGGCTTATTTTGTGCGGGCTGGGGAGCAAACCCAACTTTTTTTACTCGACACAAGAAGTGGAGATGCGAAGTCAATTCTAACTATCGATGCCAAAGAGCAGTTATCCCCTGCCTGGTCTCCCGA
>SMVA01095035.1_pt1 | contig 10059 bp, 10 predicted proteins | sample 2456451 | NCBI WGS metagenome assembly SMVA01 (sample SAMN11095933, study PRJNA526329) | marine sediment metagenome | biome: Marine sediment; feature: Surficial sediment; material: Deep marine sediment; isolation source: Hadal surficial sediment | place: Pacific Ocean | collected 2014-05 | depth...
TCCAGTGGCGCCCTGATTCCCACGCCCAATGGTTCGATGTCCGGTAGCTACGAATTTACCAGCGACAGCGGCGAGATCATCCGGGCAACCATTCCGGAATTTGTACTGGCGGCCCCTGAGTCATTGCACTGATTTTGAATGGCCACTTTTCTGATCGGTGACATCCAGGGATGTTACGACCCACTGCAACGGTTGCTGGAAAAAATTAACTTTGACCCCGCCTGTGACAAACTGTGGTGCCCCGGTGACCTCGTCAATCGCGGTGGTGATTCCCTGGAGGTTCTGCGCCTGTTGAAAAGCCTGGGGAGTCATTTCGTCATGACACTCGGCAACCACGACCTCTACCTTCTGGCACAAAACCACAGGTATCCGGACGGACAGTCACCCAATCAGGAAATCCGGACTATTTTACAAGCGCCCGACCGGCTAAATTTACTCACCTGGATACAACATCAGCCTTTGGCCATGTGGTCAGCGGAACACAGGATCCTGATGGTGCATGCGGGTGTTGTCCCTCAATGGACACTGGAGAAGACCTTATCCTGCGCGGCCGAAGTCGAGAGCGTGCTGCAGTCGAAGAAAAGCAGTAAATTTTTCAGGAAGATGAGAAAAAACGGACCCCGCCGGTGGCATGACAACAGAAGCGGTTGGAGACGCCGCCAACTCATCAGCAACATTCTGACCCGTATTCGTTACTGTGACGGTAACGGCAAAATCCTTTCCAGCGCAAGCGGCGCACCCGGTTCCCAGCCACCGCCCTATCGTCCCTGGTTCAAGCACAAGCACCGGCAGACCCATGACATCACGATTGCCTTCGGCCACTGGGCTGCGCTCGGACTGCATTTGAAGAAAAGGCTGTTGGGGGTGGATTCAGCTTGTGTCTGGGGTGGAAGATTAACTGCAGTCAGACTGGAGGACAGGCAAATTTTCCAGGTTCCCGGTATTTTTCGTTAACAGTGGGCTAAGCCCGGAGGCGGATCAATTCAACAACTTCGTAGGCAAGTTCGTTGTTCTCGTCTTTAAGCTGTGAACGCCTGCTGATCTCCGACCACTCATTTTCATTCCATTGGGGAAACCACGTATCCGCTTCCGGCGTGCAGTCCACGAGAGTCAGCACCATCCGTTCTGCCCCGGGCAATGCCTGCCGGTACAATTGACCGCCGCCAATGACCATAATTTCATTTCCCTGCGCCTGTTCAACTGCAATCGGAAATGAATGCACGACCAGGCAACCGTCAGCACAGTAATCACGATTGCGTGTGACTACGATATTTTGCCGCCCCGGCAATGCACGTCCGATTGCCTCCCAGGTTTTTCGCCCCATGACAATCGGTTTACCCATTGTCGTTTCCTTGAAATGCTTCAGTTCACCGGGCAGGTGCCAGGGCATGGCGCCTGCAAGACCAATTGCCCGATTCTGCGCCATAGCGGCGATGATGGTGATGGCTTTTTTGTTTTGCATGGGGGGATTTTAACGCTATTCTGTGCCCCTCTGCTTCAGCACAAACATACGGAAATAATTTGCGATGAAATTCGGGCTGCGACTGATCAGTTACCTGGGCGATGCCAATGAACTTGTCCGGCTGGCGGTGCTGGCCGAACAAGCCGGATTTGATTATGTCTGGTTTCCGCACGACACGTTTATGGGCAACACCTGGGTCATTACCAGTGCGGTTGCAACCCAGACTACACGCATCAAAATCGGCAGTGTCGGCACCAACCCTTACACCACCAACCCGGCCGAAATTGCCACCTATATCGCGACCCTGGATGACCTTTCGCGGGGACGTGCGGTACTCGGCCTGGGGGTGCATACCGAAAAAATGGTGGAATGGACCGGCATCGACGCCAGTGATTACATGGTGCGTACCCGCGAGGCCGTGGAAATTATTCGTGCCCTGTTGCGCGGTGAAGTTGTGAATTACCAGGGGGATGCTTTTCAATGGACCGAACAGTGCTACCTGCGTTTCGAACCATTTCGAGACGAAATACCCATCTACGTCTGCGCATTTGGTCCCGAATACCTCGCAATGAGTGGCGCTATTGGCGATGGCAGCCTGCCGATGATCACGCCTCCTGAATCCGCGGAATACATGGTTTCAGCCATATCGGGAGGTGCTCTGGATGCCGGACGCGATCCATCTGAAGTGGACATCGCCGGCTGCGCCTGGTTGTCGCTTTCACGGAACCGTAGCGAAGCAACCCGGGTGCTGAGTCAAATGGTCAGCTATTTCGGGCCTTATCTGGAAGCCCCGGCTCTGGCGACAATCGGTCTATCACCCGGCGACTTCGCCCCGCTCTTGCAACTGGTTGAAGCGGGCCGTTATGACGAGGCGGCCAATCTGGTGACCGATGAAATGACCGATCTGGCGATCCGTGGTACACCGGATGACGTCATCCGGCGGATTGAAACCATAGCTGACATGGGCATCACGCAGGTCAGCCTGGGCGGTCCGCTCGGGCCGGACCCGGATGAGGCGATTCGCCTGATGGGCAAGTTCGTCATCCCCTGGTTTAATTCTGATTGAGGCCAGTCGCGCCCCGCCATGCTCACATTAATCATTGCATTTTATTTTAATGTCGAAAAGAAAATGAGCCCGAAGGCAACAGGGGCAACGTATCTGACAGTAAATCGCCAATAGGTAAAACCACGCCCATCCGGGAAAGCGAGTTCTTCCTGCATCGACTTGCGTGACATCATCCAACCGGCAAACACGGCGATCAGCAGGGCATTAATCGGCAGAAAGATATTCGCGACGAAGAAATCCATCACATCGAACAGCGTCTTGTCTCTAAAGAAAGAGAACATGCCCAGCGGCCTGAAATTACCCCAGAGATTGAAGGAAAGCACAACAGACAGGCCAACCAGCCAGGCCGCCAAACCCGCCAGCAAGGCCATTACCGGCCGTTTGAATCCGCGCCTTTCTTCGAGCCAGGAGACCACCGGTTCCAGCATTCCGATGGAAGATGTCAACGCGGCGAACGTGAGTAAAACGAAAAACAGGCTTCCAACGAGCACACCGCCCGGCATCTGCCCGAATGCCACCGGCAGGGTAACAAAGATAAGGCCGGGGCCTTCAGCGGGGTCCAGCCCATAACCCAGGACCAGGGGGAATATGGCCAGTCCGGCAAGTACGGCGACCAGGGTATCGATTATTCCGATCACCGCAGCCGCCCAGGGTAATGAGATATTCTTCGGCAAATACGCGCCATAGGTAATCATCACGCCAACACCCACTGCCACAGAAAACAGGGCCTGGCCGAGGGCCATCAGAACGATCGGCAGAGTAAGCTTTGAAAAATCCGGGGAAAACAGAAAACGGACTCCTGCCATGAAGTCGCCGGCAAACATGGCATAAACGACCATAAACAGAAGGATCACGAACAAGGCCGGCATCATGACCTTGATTGAGCGTTCCAGACCCTTCCTGACGCCTCTGCTCACAACGAAAATAGTGATGCCAATGAACACCGTATGCCAGAAAATCATCCGCCAGGGTGAGGCCAGAAGCTCGCCGAAAAAGGCACTGGAACCCTCGCCGTCAAACCCCTTGAAGTTACCGATTGCTGATTGAACAACATAGTCCATCGCCCAGCTTGCAACCACGCTGTAGTAAGTAAGACCAAGCATCGGGACCAGAATGCTGAGCCAGCCAATCACCTGCCATCCCTGGCTGCGACCTGCCTCACGTGCCAGCTTCGACATGGTCAGCACTGCACTTTGTTGCCCGCGCCGCCCCATTGCCAGCTCTGCCGTGATGATTGGAATGGCCAGTAGTAAGACAAAGCCGACATAGACCAGCACGAATGCGCCGCCACCATTCTGGCCGGCAATAAACGGGAATCGCCAGATGTTACCCAGGCCAACTGCCGCACCGACTGCAGCCAGAACAAAAGCAGAACGCGATGACCAGGATTCGTGTACCGAGGCTTCTCGTCCCATATAGTTCTCTGACTATTCCGTATGGCGGTGCTTAGAGATTACGTCGCAACGATTCAATGGCTGCGGTGACATCCTCACTGCTCGCTGAATAACTGAACCTCTGGTAGCCGGGTTTCGTTCCATAAAATGCCCCGGGAAAGGTCAGAATCCCGGTCTGCTCAAGGAGTTTTCTCTGCCCGATATCATCGTCACCCAGATGTGAAAAATCGGCCAGCACAAAAAAAGCCCCCTGTGGTTTTATGTAAAAGATACCCAGCTCATCAAAACACTGCATCAGCTGATCCCGTTTTTCACGATACCCCTGAACCATGTCATCGATAATTTCCTGAGGTGTCTGCAATGCCGCCAGCGCAGCCTTTTGACTGATCACATTGGTTGAAAAAGACCAGTCGGTTTTAAGGTTAACGATCTTGTTCACGATCGGCCTGGCAGCACAAAGAAAACCCACTCTCAATCCGCTGAGCGCATAGCCCTTCGAAAAGCTGTGCAGAGTAAAAACAAGATCAGGCTCTGCTTCGGCTGATCCAGCGGAAAAGTGTGGAATCTCAAAAGCCAGCTTTTCATATACCTCATCCGCAATCAGATAAACCTGATGCTCCTGGCAGGTTTCCACTATTTTCCGGACTTCCTTTTCCGGGAAAATCACACCGGAAGGATTTTGCGGTGTATTGAGGAAAACCGCCTTGGTCCTGTGGTTGAAAAGCTCGCCAAACCCGGATAAATCGTAGCTCAGGCCTTTTTCGTAGTCGGGGTCGACAAAAACGACTTTACAGCCAAAATACTCGGCCATGGATTGATACATCGGCCAGTCCGGTCTGAAAACAATCACCTCGTCTCCAGGCTCCAGCAATGCCGAGCAAACCAGGCTAAGGGCTTCATGGCAGCCGTTGGTGATCAGGATGTTATCCGCATCGCAATTGATACCATTGAGCAGACGTAAATTCTCTGCGGCTTTTTCCCGCAGTTCCGGTATGCCCCTCAGGGGTGGAAGTGTATAACTCTGGCTGGCAATTGCAGTTCTGATTGCATCCTGAATGTGGGGAAACACCGGCATGATCGGCTCACCATAGGTCAGGTTGATGAACGTATCAGGCAGATTCTGAAAATACCTGGACGGATCGATTTCAGACATTCGGGTGATGGCCTTATTCAACATGCAAGTGGAGTGTCCTCTAGCCGTGCCTGAGTGCAATCAAATCCCTTACGCAAGGCCATGGTATTTTTCTCCACTACGCCGGCAGGCGAGAGATTTTCCACTGCCGTGATTATTTCATCCAACGACAACGGAATTGCTTCACTGCCAAGCAATGCACCCACCATAACCATATTCGCTGCCCTGGCATCACCCAAGTCCTGTGCCAGCTTGTTTGCATTGAGTAAAAAGGAGTCGCGAACCTGTAAGTCCCGGAAAAATTTTGCCAAAGCTTCAAGGCCCGGATACGGCAATGTATTTCCTTTTCCTTGTACCGGTGCAATGGCATGTGTGTTGGTGACAATAACGGTGGCAGTGCAAGCATAATCCAGCGCCAGACGTAGCGCTTCCAACGGCTCCAGGCCAATGATCGCATCGGCGCCGTGAGCCGGTATCAGCGGGCCGAACTCTCCCACTCCAAACCGGATCTGGCTGTGTACAGACCCGCCACGCATGGCAACACCGTAGGTTTCGGCGATTTTCACCTCCAGGCCTTTATTCATGGCGGCCTGGGCAAGCACTTTTGAGGCGAACAGATTCCCCTGCCCGCCGGCGCCGGCTATAACAATGTTCGTAATTTTTTCCTGAAGGACCATGTGGGTTTGATTTTCCAGTAGTTCTTTTTCAGTGTTCTGAAAGCGGCAGGAATGAGGTGCCGCCGGTTTTCATTGATTGATTTGGCCAGGGCCGCGAAGTCCAGCGTGATGGCGTCATCGGGGCATGCATACCGGCATTCACCACAACCAACGCAGGCATCTATATCCACAAATACCTTTTTGCCGGATTCCGTTGCTTTGGACTCCCGTACCAGCAGCGCCGGGCAACCAAAATTATCGATACATTCCATGCAGCCCGTGCACTTATTTGCTTTTACCTTTGCCTTGGTCTGAATCAACGGAGCTGTTTGCTCAGCCAGCGCACATTCCCGCCGGGCAATGACCATGGTGGGCGCATCAATAACCAGTGCCTTGCGAAACAGGGTAAACATTTGCGGGATGTTGTAGGCGTCTCCGACAAATATGTGCTTGAAACCGTAGGCTCGCGCCAGGTCTTCGATTTTCACGCTGTGATCGGTGCCGCCGCGCAAATCGAGGCCGGTGCTGGCGTCTGCCTGGGCGCCCGTCATTGCAGTGACGCGGTTATCGGTCACCACCACCGTCACCGGAGCCTGGTTCAGTGCGATCTGCAGCAGACCCGGCTGACCGGCATGAAACAGCGTTGAATCACCTATGACAGCCAGGGTTTTCTGATCGGGAGACAGTTGGGCGATGGCGGCGGCCGTTCCCATGCTGGCGCCCATCGAAGTCATGCTTTTCAACAGGCTGAACGGCTCCCAGATACCCAGTGTGTAACAGCCAATATCACCAATGACCGCCATCTTTTTTTCAAGACCGAGGCTTTTGATCGCTTTGCTCAGGGAGTAAAAACTGCCCCGATGCGGACATCCCGCGCAGAAGTTGATGCCGCGCCTGGGCAATTTCGCCCGGATATCCTTGGCGATATCAGCCCGTTTTTCACTGATAACAGCTGTTGGCGATGATTCGGGAATCAGCTTTTCCAGTACCTGAATCAGGTTTTCTGCGGTTGTTTCTCCAACGGAAGGAAGGTCTCCACTGAGCCTGCCCATAACCCTTGGCTGCCTGTCGCTTTGGCCAATGCTGGCAAGCACCGCACTTTCCAGGTACCAGTTGACGTCCTCCACCACGATGATGGTGTCGGCATGATCAATGACTTGTTGAATCATTTCGCCGGGTAGCGGGTTCGAAGTCCGGATACCCAACAAAGTAATCTGATCTGTCTTGCCCAGCAGCTTCAGCGCTTCGGCTGCATAGTTTGCAGTGAAGCCACCGGCAATGATCGCAATTTCACTGTCGGGATGAAGATCCAGCTTGTTGAATTCATATGGCTTGAGCACCTGCACCGCATGTTTGATTTTCTCGCGCAACTTCCGGTGTGGTTCAAGAGAGGGGAAACCCACCCAGGTGCGTGAATTATCGAATTCCGGCTTTTTAGCGGCGACATTGATTTCACCCAGGGTCAGGCTGGCGGTCAGGTGACTTAACCTGTTGACCGAGCGGACCATCACCGGAACACCCATTTTTTCGGAAATATCGAATGCTGCTTTCACCATCAAGCGCGCTTCATCGAGTGTTGCAGGTTCCAGACAGGGAATTTCTGCGAAGGATGCGTAAAAACGACTGTCCTGTTCATTATTTGAACTCATGCCGCCCACATCATCCACCACGACCAGCACCAGCCCGCCCGCTATGTCGATGTGATTAATCTGCATCAAAGAGTCAGACAAAACGTTGACGCCGACATGCTTTACCGCAACCAGTGATCTGGCGCCTGCGAAGGAGGCTCCCGTTGCCGCATCGAAAGCGACTTTTTCATTGACTCCCCAAAATGCCTGGAATCCGAACAGCGAACTGGCGGCAATTAGGGTTTCCATGATTTCTGTTGAAGGTGTTCCCGGGTATCCGGTAGCGAGCTGAACGCCCGCCTCGATCGCACCTCGTGCGATCGCCTGGTTACCCATGGCCAGGATGCGATTGCCGGGCGAATCCTGAAAAATGGGTTTTGTTTGATTCGTTTTACTGAGGTTCATGGTCATTATGAGCTTGTTTTCCTGACTGGAGAGGTCAGACAAGCAACTCCCTTTTGTTATGTAAAGCGCGGAACAAATAGTCGATATCAGCCTGGTCATTGTAAAAGTGAGGCGAGATTCTCAAATTTCCGTTTCGGCAGGAAACTACGATGTTATCTTCAGACAGATCGCCGACCAGGCGATTCTCATCATGGGACCGAAGGGCAATCATTGCACCGTGCTGGTTTGGGTCCAGAGGGGTCGCAATTGTGTACCCCGCCTCGGCAGACAGATCTTTTATGGCCGCAGTGAGTTGAGCAATACGTTGTTCAACGGCGTCCAGGCCAATTTCCTGCAATATTGCCATTCCCGCTTCGGCCATATAACTGTTGGGAACCGGCGGCGTACCCGCCTCGAATCGCCGGGCAGTGCTTGAAGGCGAATAGCCTGTGATATCCATTGCCATGATGTCTTCCTGTGCAAACCACCCGGTCGCCGTGGGGGTCAAAGATTCGATCAGTTCCTGACGAATATAAAGGAATGCAATCCCTGCCGTTCCGAGCAGATATTTCATCATGCCGCCAACGGCAAAATCGACCCCCGCCTGCCTGACATCAAAAGACATTGTTCCAAACGCCTGGTAGCCGTCCACCATCATCAAAGCGCCTTTGCGCCTGGCAATTTCTGCAATGGCGGCAATGTCCTGCTTCGCGCCATGCCCGAATGCTACCTGTGCAGTGGCGACAATCAGTGTGTCTTCGTCGATGGCCTGTTCAAATTTCTCCAGGGGAATTTGGCCGCCTTCTTCTGCCAATCGGACCACTCGCGCACCACGCATTTCCTGCGCGTACCAAATTTGCGCATTGGTGGGGAATTCAAAATCAGTGATGATGACCTTGTTGCGGGGCCCGTCAAAACTCAATGCGCTGGCAAGAGAGTTTATGCCCGCCGATACCGAAGCGGTGATCGCGACTTCCTCCGGTCCAGCACCGATAAGCTGCGCTACTGAACTCCGGACGGCTTCATTCCGTCCCACCCAGAAATCCCAATCCGCCCCCTTTTCATTACGGTCCTCCAGGTAACGGCACACCGAGGCATCTACTTCCTTGGCCAGGGCACCATAGGAACAACTGTTCAGATAGGTCTTTTTCTGAAGCACGGGGAAGCGGGAACGAAGTTCTGTCCAGTCCGGTCCCTTGCTTGAATTCGTCACTTTTACTCCGTGGATCACTTCGGTACAGGCAGTCCAAAACTGCCGCTGTGCTGGAAAGTGAGTCGGGAAATATGTATGCTCAAAATACATGAAACCGTATATGTTTTCAATCAAGCTGGTTTTTTGACATGCCCACTCGTGCAAGTGGCGACCATTGGCTCGGGCAATTTGTTCCTTATCTTCTTTACCGGATTACCGGTCAACTCAACCGGGCGCTGCGGAAAAAGCTGAGGCGTTCCGGGATCAACCTCGCCCGCTGGCGTGTGCTGGCCGTGCTGAAGGACAACGGCCGTATGAATATCGGTCAGATCGTGGAACGTACCATCATCGAACAGCCAACCGTCAGCCGCATTGTCGACCAGTTGGAACGGGAGGGCCTGGCCGCCAGGGAGATCTGCGACGAGGATTCAAGATTTGTACAAGTTGTGCTGACAGAGATGGGTGAGAAGGCCTTCGAGCAGATTTACCCGGCCGCAACCGCACATCAAAAACAGGCATTGCAGGGCTTTAGCAAGAAGGAAATAAAGACCCTAATCGGTTTTCTTGAGCGGATACAGCTCAACAACGACCCCAGTGATCAATGACAAAAACGGAGGAATCGAATGAGAAAGAAAGAAATTCAATTGGAGCCCGGCGCGCAAGATCGCCAGGAGAGAAATACGGACCCTTCACGGCGCCAGTTTCTTCAAGCCGCCGCTATCGGGGCAGTAGCCGTTGCAGTTCCTGTTGCGGGTATCGCCGAAACGCATCAAGCGGACGCTTTTCTAAAGCCTGAAGATCCTATGGAAAAGGCACTGAAGCGCTACGGCAGCGAACTGGGAAACCTCAAGCGAATTGGATAGTCCATCGAAAATCGATAGGAAAACGGAGCATAAATAATGGCAGTTTTTGAAGTTGAAAGTTGGCTGGTAGCAGAGGGTAAGGATCACGAACACGAAGTGGAAATGCGGCGCTGGTTATCCTGGGTAAAGGAGCACCGGGACCTGTTTCCCGAGTGGAAAAGCGTTCGTTATTTTGAACGGCACGTGGCGGGAAATGATTCGGGCCGCCACCTGGTGATGTGGGAGTATGAAAGCCTGGCCGCCTACGAGGCCTATAAGGCCAGGCGGAAGGACTACGAAGGA
>SMVA01298692.1_pt1 | contig 10058 bp, 6 predicted proteins | sample 2456451 | NCBI WGS metagenome assembly SMVA01 (sample SAMN11095933, study PRJNA526329) | marine sediment metagenome | biome: Marine sediment; feature: Surficial sediment; material: Deep marine sediment; isolation source: Hadal surficial sediment | place: Pacific Ocean | collected 2014-05 | depth 0-1...
ACCGTTTGTGACGGGTTCAGCTGTGAGTTGCAGGGATCGTCACCACCTTCAAACGAACGTACCTGCGGAGAGAACAGCTCGCTGAGATTCGGCGCCCTGACGGCACGGTTGAAAGCGCCCCGAAAGCGCAACCATTCCACGGGCGCATATTCGAGACCAACCTTATAGGTGTCGTTGCCTCCGGAGGAACTGTAGTCGGAATAGCGATAGGCGAGTTCAACGGCCAGTAGATCAGCCCCTGACCTTCCTTCAAGAAGCGGAATCCGGACTTCGGTGAACAGCTCCCATACGTCGGTTCCCACATTTTGGGAGGCTAGCTGACTGCCGTTCACCCCGCCCTCGTTCAACCCGCCGGGCAGGAATTCGTAATCCCGTTCTCTCCACTCAAAACCGAACGCTGCCGCGACCGATCCGGCCGGCATCTCGAACAGGTCACCGTTCATAGTTGCCTGGAACACTTTGCGACCAAAATACTCCTGGTCGCCTTTATCAGGCGTGAGAAAATCCGCCATCTCCGGCGTCACGGAGTTTAAACCCAGAACATTGACCGGCACACAACCGACAAACTCGTTCGTACACCTGACTTCGTTTGTGACGGGATCGACGGTCACGTCCACACCCAGTGAAAGGCGCAGTGACGACAGGACACTTGTAGAATTCTGCGATTCAGTTGCCCGTTGGAGCTGATAGTACGTGTCCCATTGCCAGTCTTTCCCACCTAAATCCAGGTCGCCACGGAGACCGCCGGTCAAACTATAAGACGTATTGTCATAATTGAAGAACCTCGACCCCGCTTCGTTGAGACGGCGGCCGCCGTTTTGGATAAAGGCGTCTCCATCCCCATCCGGATCGAAGATTGTTGCGTTTGCTAAAAGAAAGTCCCTCGTCGCCTGGAACAATACCGGATTGTTTAAATAGTCTGGCAGAATCAGTCCATTCTGACCGCTGGTCCGCGGGCTGAAAGACGCGGCGTTCAGATTCCAGGTGTTTCGGTTGTTCGTAAAGAACAGCTCGGCGTAGATTTCAACACCTTCAGTAATTTCAAAGTGCGACAAGCCGCTAAGACTGTAACTCTCGTAGGGCCGCAACAAGAAGTTGGTCGGATTGGTGTTGAATCGATCTTCGGGGTCGCAGAAGGGCAGCGGCACGCCGCTAGTCCCGAATCGAACACCCGCAAGGCGGGTACAGCCCCCCGCGCCGCCAGCGGAAAATTCCCTGTCGGTCGTAAAGTCTGTCAGGTCGACGCCAACCAGGCCCGCAATCTCGCTCGTGGACAAGTTGATACGAGTACCCGGGATGTTCGAAGAGCCCGCTCGCACGAGTTCGCCGTCACGCACATCAAAGTTAACCGCAGAGTAACTACGATCGTCAAACAACACCGGATCCTGATCATACCAGCTAGCACTCACGATAATATTGCCGCGATCGTCGGCGTAATTCGTGCCAAATGTAAGAGAGAGCTTGTTCGTTTGCCCGTCGTCTTTGGTGCTCGCGCCATAATCGTACCTGAGGTCGACTCCTTCGAAATCGTCCCGCAAAATAAAATTGACGGCACCCGCGATGGCGTCCGATCCGTATACGGCGGAGGCTCCGCCTGTGATGATTTCAATGCGCTCGATCAGGGCATCGGGTATTCTCGAGAGATCGACCAGGCCGCTCTCGTTTGCGGGCACAAAGCGCTTACCGTTGACCAGCACCAATGTCCGTTCCGGCCCGAGGCTACGCAAATCTGCGGTATGCAGACCTGCCTGGCTGATGTTTGCCGTACTACTTGTGTTGTCCGCATTTAGCTGGGGTAATTCATTCAACAAGCCTTCCAGCGTTCCCCGCCCGGATAATCGGACGTCCTGCTCGGTGACGACAACCGTCGGACTGGGTGCTGAAAGATCGCTGCGGCGCAACCGTGAACCAGTAACAACAATCTCTTCAATCACAGCTTCAGCACTTTCTTGTGCCAAAACCGGCGAATAGCCCGTGACCAGTGCCAGTAATGCGACCGCGAAGCCACATATTAGCGAGTCGCGCCATCTTTCTACGTGTTGTTTGCTCACCACACATTCCCCCGTATTTGAATTAATATCGAAGTGGTATTCCACTTGTATACCAGATGGATTCAAAATGCAATATGCGCTGGTAATAGTTGACGCTATGGGCGTGCTGAGAATCCCGATCAACATGGATTCATTGACAGTGCGTGACTTAGCACATCGTCCTGGCTATGGAGTAATTTATGTGACCCGGATGAGACTGGTGCTATCGATGACGAACCGACTATTGCTTGCATCGGGCGGCCGGGGGCTCTGGCCCGTTCGCGCGAAGCTCTGGTCGCGATGGCTCAAAGCACAACGAAATCAATGGGATAAACAATGGTTAAGAAGGATATGGCGGCAGCATTTGTCGTCACTAGTCTCTTTTCGCTGCACATGCAGGATGTAGCGACCTGGGCGCTCTGGATGATCAACAAAGCGATATTCTGCAACCGTTGGGATAAAGCCGCTCGAAACCGACGGAGGCGGCGTCTATATTCCATCGACTCGTGATCCCGTGCAGTTCACTCAGCCGTTCGGCGGGACAGCGGACCACTGGATTCCCATTGGCCTGGACGAGGACCTTAATCAGGCCATGAAGCGGGCCGTCCGGCAAGCCATCAAATTCCTGTCAGTGTCCTTGGGAATCGACCAGGCTGTCGCCCATGCTTACCTGAGCGCCGCGACCGATTTCGAGGTCTCCCAGGTGGTCGACCGGACTCAAGGCGTGCACGCGCTGATCCGGAAGAAAGATTTCGACGCGCACGGTTCTAGATCATCCATTCGGCGGCACCGCCTCCATGATTAGTGCTAGTGTGCGACGCTGCGCTTTACGCCAGACAGGTCCTCCTTCGTGATGACCAAGACGTACGATCACGAGATCACGTGATGGCACCATGATTGTGTTTTGGCCGCCAGCTCCACCCATGCCGTAAGCGCCAGGCATATCTACAGGGTATCTCCCATCCAGCCAGAAAAATGCACCATAGATTGGTCGTCCATCTGCCGCCCAGGCAGGCGCGACAGTATTCACAAATTTGACAAATCCCTCTGGAAGGACGCGCTCACCGTTCGCAACGCCATCATTGAGAAACAGATTTCCCAATCTCGCCCAATCCCGTGCGGGGCCGAGAATCGAGCCCTGTAGGAGAATATTGCCGTACGGATCAGTCTGGAAAACAAAATTTCGCACGCCGATCTTGTCGAACAGGTGTTGCTGCGGGAATTGATGGTATACATCACCCCGACCTTCAACGCCGAGACGGATAAGGTAGTTGATCAAGACGGGGTCACAGTTTCGGTATCTGCCGACCGTGTTTGGCTCCCACTGCTGTGGACGAGTTGCTGCATACTCGAATGAATTAACGGTTCCCGTGTAGAGATAAAGATGATCCGGATACCCTGCATCCGGGTCGTACCCCGGGTCGCCATCGTTGCGGCAACGTAGCCCGCTCGACATCCTGAGCATGTCGACAATGCGAATCGCCCGCCGTGGATCGTCTTCGTCCTGCCACTCCGGGATCGGCGCCGCCTGCCAGAGATCGTAAACTTCCTGCTGGATCAGCACACCCATCAAAGCTGCCGAGAGGCTTTTCCCCATGGACCAGCTTTCCAATGGCGTGTGCATATCGATGCCATCGGCATAACGCTCTGCGATGATCTGTCCTTTGTGCGTGATGACAAAAGCAGCAGTCATTGCACCAAGTTCAAACGCGGCTTCGACGGCCTGCGCAAGTATCTCCGAATCGATATCCGTCGGGATCGGCTCATCGGCAAGCACATCACCCATCGGCCACAGTGTCGTTGCCGGATCAGGAAGCACGGAAACGATGTCTAGAGGCTCAAAATAAGGATCGGTCGCGCCTTTAGGTAACGGCACGCAACCAAGATCGCCAATGTGTTTGGCGGATCGCACGACGCCGTTATTCAATGTGAGATGAACCACTCTATTTACGTAGTCCACGTCGCGATTGACGACGACATCGCGAAATTCATAAGGGGCGGTGTGGTAACCGACGCTCTTTGCCGCGAAGTCCGCATCCAGACCGGTGACAAACACGGCTGAACATAGAGTTCTGGCAAAGCCCACTGTGTGATGTTCCATCGGGTCGCCAGGCGGCGGCACGTACTCGGTGTCGAGCTCAAGCCGGTTCGCTCGCTCAATCAGCGTTTCCTTCAGTTTCGCAACCGCTGCAGTCTGAGGGGGAGCCTCATCGGCTGGCTCGGAACAACCCAGGACCAAGACCGATACAGAGAGACAGAAAAGTCCGAAGCGCGTCGACTTAATGATCGTTCCCTTATCTTTTTTAGTTTACGACGGGCCAATGATCTTATCATCGACAGTCCGGTGCAAGAAAGAGCGCTATTCGACAGACTCCTCCGGCAGCGGTCATGCGTGCATGTCATCGTCGCAATGTATATTGTCACGGCTTGTGCCTGAAGTTAACCGCTTATCTGACCGAACGTTTCTTCACGCTGGCAGCAAATTCTCGACAAGAAGCTAAGATTGATTTGAAGAAAAAGGAAAATAAAGAGGTGACAGTCATGAAATTTCGAATAATGCTGATATTAATCTCTGTGATGCTCACGGTACCAGTTGCCCAAGCACAGGAACCGCTTCCGCAGCGTACGCCGGAAACCGATGCGGAAGCTCTTCGTCTGATGAGAAACGATAAATTCGACCTAATTCTGCCGGGGGCCATGCGTAACAATAATGTAGACATGTGGATTCACGTCACTCGTCGAGGAGATCCTGATCCATTGGCACTGCTATTTGGTTCGACATATGGTTATTTGGTTTTCACCGACCTGGGAGACAGGATCGAGCGGGCTGTGTTTGGTGGGGAAGGAGCGGTGGAAAATATTGACATACGTAGCTCTGCCGACTTCGCACGAGCTATTGGTCCTCAGGGCGAGGGATTTCGCGTTTCAGAAGAGTATGGCGAAGAGGCAGGTTATATCTACGTACCGTATCCCAGGGAAGATCCTAATATTTACAACGAATTCAGAGAATTTGTTGCCAAGCGTGACCCACAGTCGATTGCAGTAAATACATCCGGGTGGATCGTCCAGTCAGATGGGATTTCACATTCTGAATACCTAAGATTGATTAAAATTTTAGGGCCTGATTATTCTGAGCGAATTGTGTCTGCTGAGGCCGTCATTTCAGATTTCGTGATAGGAAGGACTGCTCGGGAAGTGGCAGCACAAGTCGAAGTGTTAGCTTTGGCACGCCAAACGGCTAAACAAAGATTATCTCAGGTCGTACCGGGTAAGACGACAGCAGGAGAAATTGGCGCCCGCATTTATTATTCCGCAGTAAACGCACCGGACAAGACGGTAGAAACTTCTCCACCTGATGTCAGGTGGTTTTTTCGTGATCCTGATTATGTATTGCAGCGTGGTGATCTGTTCGCCGGTGGCGGAGGTCCCGGGGGCGACTATATGGGGTTTGGCGTAGATACCAAGATACATGCATATATTTTACGAGAAGGGGAGACAAAGGTTCCCGACTTTTTACAGAGAGGCTTTGATAAGGCGATCGCAGGTCAATGGATTATGCGGGACCATATGAAAGTCGGCATGACCGCCGGGGAATCCCTGGAGGCTATGGTCAACGCCATGGAAGAGGCAGGTTATATCTATACCCCGTTTGTTAACTCAAGGGGACTGACACCTGACGGCAAGCACACATTAGATTACTTGCTCGTACAGAAGGCGCTTGCTGGCAAAGGCACTGATATTGCAGGTTTTTCCATTGATAATCACAGTTTTGGAAATGTGGGGATGGGCAACGGAGTTATAGGACCCTCAATGTCGGGATTTCGGCCAGATACGCATCATTTGAAAATTCAGGAGAATCATCTCTTCGCTTTTGAATATATGGTTCATATGAATATTGCTGAAAGACCCGGATATCCACTTTGCTTCAATATATCTAATCCACAAATTGTAACTAGCCGAGGAGTTGAATTTATTCAGCCGCCAAATGAAGAAATTTACCTGATCCATTGAGATTCTATTTTTAGTTGGTACTGTCAACTTAACGGAAAGAATCTAAGATTAATTCGGAATTGTGGCGACCGATGACTAATTTTCAGGCTCGTCTCAAACTACGCAATTCCGGTATGAAGCACAATAAATAGGAGGAAGAACTCCATGGGCCCAGTATTTTCCCACAGAATTTTGACAGCCACGACACTTTTAATCGTCCTGCAGACCAACACTTACTCGCACGAAGTCGGTGCCAGAGGCAGTCAGATTCTTGATTGGCACTCCGACGAAATTTCGCGTGTAGTTTCGTTCACACCTTATGGAGCGGCAGGTAAGGCAGTCATAATCGAAGGAAAGAATTGTCTGCAGGGTTTCCAGTTCTATTTCGATGTCCTGGATAATTTCGCGTTTGATGTGGATGAATTCGTCGAACTCGCGATCGAATTTGACTTGGCGACCAGCACTAAGGCAATTCGTCTTGATTATGACAAGAACGGCGGCGAATCCACGACCACGTTTATCGATCTACCACCGCTGGATGATGAACGGTTTCACGTTGAGCATATAACCTTGGAGCGGGCACGCTTTGCAGGAAGAGGCGATTTTGGTACAGATTTCAGAATATCTGCACACACGGAAGGTGAGATCCAACCAAGAGCGGACAGACCTCACGCGACGGTTTGTGATATTGGAGTTGAACGCAGTTTTTCTACCAGTCGTTCTGATGAATACGGATGGATCAACCTGACCATTCAAAATGAGCATGGCGACAAGACACCTGCTCGGGTGGCTCTTTATAATGATTCGGAAAGCATGCCTCTGCCCGCGATGTCAGCCTTGGAAATCAAGGACTTTGCTGACCTGAGCCGGACAATGTTATTGCCAGTTGGTACGGTCAACTGGCCATCTGGAAACCGTTATGCATTTTACTCGGATGGACATTATCGAACGCGACTGCCCACAGGCGATTACAGACTCGTAGTTACCAAGGGTATCGAATACCGGTTCGTTGAAAAACGTTTTCGCATCGACGACGACACCACACTTGATTTATCCGTACCGCTTGAGCGTTGGATAAACATGCCGCTACTTGGTTGGATTTCAGGTGATATTCATGTCCATATACCGCGCAGGGACGTTTCAGAAAGTCATTCGCTATGGCTTCAGGCACAGGCAGAGGATTTGCATGTCGTCAACAGCCTGGAAATGGGAAATATCGCGACGACACATTTCCCACAATCGTACTGGGGAAAGGAAGGTCGCTATGGCCAAAATACGCGTGTCGTCGTTGCAGGGCAGGAGGACCCGAGAACCGCAGTACGAGGCCATACTATTCATTTGAATCTTATCGAACCTACCAGAGATCCGGATCGGTATCTTCTTTACCACGAGGTATTTGAGCACGTAGCTGAACAGGGTGGGGTCTCCGGCTACGCACACCTTAATCGTCTCGGCGCACGCGTCGGTATGGCCCTCGATGTACCCTTTGGACTAGTGAAATTCATAGAAGTACTGCAGCGCGGACGACTCGGCACCGACGTGTGGTTTGAGTTTTTGAATCTCGGCTACAAAATCGCACCTGCAGCAGGCTCGGACGCTCCATACGGCGCCAGAATTGGTGACGTTCGCAGCTATGTGAAATCCGAGGATTCACAATTTCCTGATGGCTGGTTTGCAGGTTTGTCCGGCGCGCATACTTTTGTCACAAATGGGCCGATTCTGGATTTTGAGTTGAACGGTTTCGGAATGGGGGACGAAGTTTCGCTCTCCAGCGGTGAGACAATTTCAATTAATGCCAGCGCATCCATTAATCCGGATATAGATCGGCTCGATCGGATTGAACTTGTCGAACAAGGTAAGGTGATCAGCAAGATAATATCTGACGATGGAAGCAATGTACTTGAGCTTTCCCATGAGCTTACCGCGGAACACGGAACGTGGTTCGTTGTACGAGCGTATGGCAAGAACCAGAAATCCGGTGATGGCAGCGTCGCTGCGGCAAGCGCTCCAATTTATGTGTCGGTCGATGGGCAGCGAACCTGGAAACAAGGCCAAGTCGTGGCTCTCGCGAACAATATGAAATACGACCTGGATCGCCTGGTCAATTTGACTCTCGATTCCGCCGGGCGCCTCGACGAGTGGTTCGAGACCCGCCGTCCCTGGACCAGCGAATGGTCCTCGCAGCAGGAACTTCTTCAGGAACGGATTCAGCAGGCGCAGGCAAAGTATGATGAGCTGATTCAGCTGTCTGCAGCACAATAATAACCAACAGGCGGGTCTCTACGATGCTTGCCGAAGGCACAGGTGCCACCTGCACTTTAAGGCCACATGGCAGTATCAGCATTAGTTAATCAGTTCAATTTTCTCATTAGGCGGCTGTATAAATTCAACCCCATTGCTGGTTACAATCTGAGGGTTCGAAATATTGATGGATATTGGATATTCGGGTCTTTCAGGAAGATTCGTATGAACCGCATATTCAAAGGCAAAAATATGATTCTCCTGAATCACCAAATGATGGACGTCGGGGCGAAATGATGTCAGCGATGGTCCGACGATTCCGGTATTACCATAACTGTGATGATCAACGTAAAAACCTGACCTGTCCGTATTGCGCAGAGCTCTTTGTATGATCAGATAATCCTCGTCAGAGGTGTCTTGCCGAGCCGCACCGACGGAACTGTTTTTTAACGGCGTATAAATGTAGCCCGCCTTTTCCATGGCGGCAACGACCGCCTGCAAAGCTTCCCCACCAGTCATGCCAACCTTGATATGGTCTCGCATAATCCATTGACCTTTTATGGCCTGGTCAAAGGCATACTGAATACTTTCGGGGACACTGTTTTCGCCTTCTCTCAGAATATATGCATGTGTCTTGGTATCCGTCCCGAAACCCATGTAGCGAACGCCGACATTGAAGGCGAAAAAATCGCCACGCTGAAAAACATAGTCCCCGTGGGCGATCCACCATCGGGAATTAGGTGCAGTTGTCGGTGGAGAATGCTCTGAATAGTAGACCCGGATACCACCCGGTGACCAGGTTCGATATTCGCCTAAACCCCGCTTGAACGCCTCTTCCATGGCCCACCAGGTTATTTCTCGGATCATCGTTTTACCCGGCTCAATCCGGGTTAATGCCTCGGCAGCAATCTGGCGGGATATTTCCAGGGTATTGGTCTGAGCAGTCACCTCCCTGGCCGTCCGCCTCACCAAAAAATCTGTAATGACGTTTTCCGCGGATACAATCCGCTCAGAATATTTTGGTCCCAGAACGCGTATCAGTTTCGTGTAAGCCGAATGCGATATTCCGTCCGCGACGGCGAGCCAATCGGACGAATTAACGGCGATTGTTCTTGGATCACGCTGTGCTACAAACTCTCTGAATTCGTCGTAGACATCATCGCCATACCCTTCTGAAATCCGATATCCAGCGTCATACCTGGACAGCGCACGCGCAATGGCAGGAGAGCCCCGCACATCTATTTTTTCGACTGCTCCTGATCCACCAAAGACGGCCCGTTCGATCCGGTCGCCCAGATCTGTAAAGACGAGGTAACCGTAGGTTGATCCAAATTGCTGAGCCATCGGATCCGGGTCCCCTTGGCGGGTGACATGAATCCACATGTTCACATTATTGTCGCGCATGGCGCCCGGCAGAATCAGGTCAAGTTTATCGTTTCTCATCAGACGAAGAATTTCTCCTCCGGACTGAGAGGTATGCCCCAATAGCTCCACGCTGGTAGCAGGCGCAGAAGTCATCACGGCGATTAAGATCAACGCTAATCTAAATTTCATGACATTTCCCTCTTTTGAATTGTATTTCGACCGTTTAAAACCGGCCCATTGTTAATATTGTAGTTGTTGTGAGACGCGCCGTTCTGCGTGAAAAGCAAAACATAGAAGCACTACGTAACGGTATTATTAATGCGTTCAATCGATTATCATGACCAGGGCAGGCTGCGACTAAACGCTTGAAAATACTCGAGTAATTTGATCGGTAGAGGAGGACGAAAACATGTTTTGGCATCATGTAGGCTC
>SMVA01008677.1_pt1 | contig 10057 bp, 7 predicted proteins | sample 2456451 | NCBI WGS metagenome assembly SMVA01 (sample SAMN11095933, study PRJNA526329) | marine sediment metagenome | biome: Marine sediment; feature: Surficial sediment; material: Deep marine sediment; isolation source: Hadal surficial sediment | place: Pacific Ocean | collected 2014-05 | depth 0-1...
CCCTGCCGAATATCAGGATGTTAATTTTAAAGACTGGCGTTTGCTGGGTATGGAGAACCTTGTGATCGGCCAACTGGTATTAACCGACGCGGGTGAATATGAAGTAGAATTTAGACTCATTGACGTCTATAAAGAAAAACAGATTGCCGGATTCAAGCTCCCTTCGACAAAGGCCCAATTAAGAACTACTGCGCATGAAATCAGCGACATCATTTATGAAAAACTGATTGGCGTTCGAGGCGCATTCGCAACCCGTATTGCATACATTACTGTCAACAAACAACACGATGGTAAAAAAGTCTATACCCTGCAGATTGCAGATGCCGATGGCCATAACCCTCAGATATTGCTTGAATCACCTGAGCCGTTGCTGTCACCTAGTTGGTCACCCGATGGAAAACGCCTGGCCTACGTTTCTTTCGAAGGTAAAAATTCAGCCATCTTTGTGCAGGATATAAAAACAGGAAAGCGCGAGAAAGTCGCAGCAAACAGAGGCATTAATAGTGCCCCTGCCTGGTCACCAGATGGATCACGTTTGGCCATGACCTTGTCCAAAGATGGTAATACTGAAATTTACATCATGCATCTTGCTTCGAATTCCTTACGGCGGATCACAAATAACAGAGCAATTGACACCGAACCTAACTGGTCAAGTAATGGCAAAAAACTGGCTTTCACATCAGACCGCGGTGGTAGTCCACAAATTTACGAAGTTAACGTGCTTGGTGGTGGTAAGCCAAAGCGCCTTACCTTTGAGAGTCCTTACAATGCCAGACCACGTTACTCATCTGATGGTAATTTCCTGACCATGGTGACAGGTGAAAAAGGAATCTATCGAATTGCCATTCTTGATTTGCGAAACGGTTATTTCGACATATTAACCAAATCACGACTGGATGAATCTCCCAGTTTTGCACCCAATGACCATATGATTATCTATACGACAACCGGTGCTCGCGGCACATCCCTTGCGGCTGTTTCAGCAGATGGACAGGTTCACCAACGCCTCGTGTTGCAGGACGGAGAAGTTCGAGAACCCGCTTGGGGCCCTTTTTTGCCCAGAAGATAAATTTTCGAGATGACAAACCCTGAGAAAATAACTGTGTGTAACGATAATCAAGAGATGACCCAGATTATGTTATTCTACTTATAAATTCGGCATGTGTTGATAGGAGAAAATGATGAACAAAAACCTTTTGATAATATTGATATTTACGGCTTTCCTGTTTGCCTGTGAATCTACGCCAGAAAAGGCTGACGATGCCGTTGCTGTTGAAGATCAAGGTACAAATCTGAGCGATGCTGCAGAATCTGATGACTCAGAAGCACAGGCCTACGGAACTGATGATGATGAACGCTCTGGCATGAGTTCACTAGACGATCCACAAAGCCTGCTCTCAGTCAGAATTATCTATTTTGAATATGACAGCAGTGATGTTAAATCAGAAGATCGCTCCATTGTTGAAGCCCATGCGGCTTATCTGGTCGCAAATTCAGATACCATTATCACCTTAGAAGGTCATGCAGATGAGCGCGGATCACGCGAATACAATCTGGCCCTGGGTGAAAGACGTGCACAAACCGTGAAACGCCAAATGACTTTACTGGGTGCATCACCTGGCCAAATACGTACGGTAAGTTATGGTGAAGAAAGACCAGCTATAGATAATCATGATGACTATTCATGGAGTCAAAACAGACGCGTAGAAATTATTTACTGAGGTATTTCGTTGTGTTGTTTAAAATATTATTAAGTGTGTTTTTATTTGCAGAAGTTCTGCTTTTTTCTACAGTATTTGCTGCGACCAAAGCTCCAGTGTCAACGCCGACATCGCCAGCGATGGAAAAACGCCTGGCAAACATAGAGCGTTTATTACAAAGCCATGGCCTGTTGGATATGCTGCAGCAGATAGAATTGTTGCAGCAGGGAGTCGCAAAACTACGCGGCGAGATCGAAGTAAACAATCATCTCCTTGATCAAATGAAAAATAGACAACGTGATTTATATACAGATATTGACCGACGACTACAATCGATTGAAAGTCCGGCAATTGGAAACCAGTCACCGACCGCGAAAACGACAGGCAATAATCCTCCTCTGGAAACATTGGGCCAGATAGAAACAGTCTCACCTCCCCAAAACCAGAATCAGAACCAGGCACAAGCCATCGCTTTAACACTGGAACAAACTGACACACAGACACCAGAACCACAAGCAGCAACCACGACTGCAACCGAAACTACTTCGGAACCAGGATCAGAACCAGCCAAAAACACAGAATCTAATGAGGTTCAGATACAAGCAGAATATCAGCAAGCATTTAAACTACTGAAACGATCTCAGTATGATCAGGCCATCAAAGCCTTCAATACATTCTTGCAAGTACACCCGAAGAACCAATATTCAGATAATGCCCAGTACTGGATAGCGGAAGCATTGTATGTAAAACGTCAATATGAGGATGCAATCAAAGAATACAACAATCTGCTTGCCAATTATCCAGAAAGCCAAAAAGTCCCTCATGGTTTGCTAAAGATTGGTTATAGTTACCAGGAACTAGGTAAGTCCGATGAAGCCAAACTCTGGTACACAGATGTCCGGCAACGCTTCCCTGGCACTACTGCGTCTCGTCTGGCAAATGATCGTTTAAAGCATATCAACGATTCATAAATAACTACGATTTACATTTATAGACTTATAATTATTTTTGGGTCCTGAAATATCTTCCAGGCCGACAGAACGATCCTTTTCAATCATGTCACAATCTACGTCAAATAATGACCAAAGCCATAATCTGACCCTGAAGATCAATGAAGTATTTTTCTCGATCCAGGGAGAAACTACCAGGACGGGATTGCCAACCGTCTTTATACGCTTAACGGGCTGTCCGCTACGTTGTGTTTATTGCGATACCGAGTATGCCTTTCATGATGGTAACAAAATGACGCTGGCTGAAATTTTGCAAAAGATTTCAGACTATAGGACCACACTAATTACCGTCACCGGTGGAGAACCACTGGCACAAAAAAACTGTATGCCTCTATTGAAAATGCTATGTGATACTGGATATGATGTTTCATTGGAAACCAGTGGCGCACTGGATATTCAAAATATTGATAGCCGTGTTGTCAGGATTGTCGATCTGAAAACACCTGCTTCGGGTGAAGTCGATAAGAATCTGTATGAAAATATGCAATATCTGACAGCCAATGATCAAGTTAAATTCGTTATCTGTGATCGTCAAGACTATGAATGGTCAAGAATAAAACTAGATGAATATAATCTAAGTGAAAAATGTGAAGTTCTTTTCTCAGGCAGTCATGGAGAAATACAAGCCTCGCAATTGGCTGACTGGATACTGGAAGATCAATTACCCGTAAGATTACAGATACAATTACATAAATACCTGTGGGGCGATGTCCCAGGAAAATGATACTTGGTAAATAACACCCAATAAATGATTCTAGATAGAATAAACAATGAAAGCAGTCATCCTTCTATCAGGTGGTCTTGACTCTGCCACAATACTAGCCATAGCAATGGATCAAGGTTATGAATGTTATGCCTTGAGTTTTAATTATGGTCAAAGGCATGCCACAGAATTAAATGCAGCAGCAAAGGTGGCGAGTTCGTTTAATGTCATCGAACATAAAACCATTGATCTGGATCTGACACAGATTGGCGGCTCTGCACTAACAGACTATAATATCGACGTCCCTGAATCTCCAACAGATGGCATCCCGGTGACTTACGTGCCAGCAAGAAACACCATCTTTCTATCTTACGCATTAGCCTGGGCAGAAGTGCTGGACATCAATAATATTTTTATCGGTGTCAACGCCGTTGACTATTCCGGATATCCAGATTGCCGTCCGGAATATATTCAGGCTTTCGAGCGCATGGCCAACCTGGCGACAAGGACCAGCGTTGAAGGCACAAAGCTCACAATACATACCCCACTGATTGACCTCAGCAAGGCAGACATTATTCAACAAGGGAGACTATTAAATGTGAACTATGCCTTAACAATTTCCTGTTATCAGGTAGATGAAGATGGTCGAGCCTGTGGCGTCTGTGATTCCTGCCGATTTAGAAAAGAAGGATTTGAAAATGCTGGCATTCCAGATCCAACATATTACAAATCATAGATTATCACAGCAGATAGTTTTATTTGTTACGGATTAACACCTGACCAAACTGCATCCTCTATTTTAGTTTGGGTTTCTTCAATTAATCTTCTTTCTTTTTCCTTTGTTCTTAGATTTTGATTTACTCTTATCCTTTGACTTCGTACGAAGCTTTCTGGGTTTATCAGATTTAACTCTTCGTTGTGGAGCTTGCTTGTCACCCGCTGCTTTTACTCGAGTAATATTTAATTTCTGACCTAAGACCCAGGTTTTCTTAAGATCTGTATAGACTTCTTTTGGCATACCTTCAGGTAGATCAACAAGGCTATAGTTATCATGAATATCGATATGTCCAATATTCTTGCTATCTAATCCAGCTTCGTTTGCGATTGCACCAACAATATTTCCCGGCTGTACATCGTGATCATGCCCAACTCCGATACGATAAGTTTCCATCCCTGCCTCAGGCCTTCTTTGTTGTCCTTTATCTTTAGGTGATCTTCTGCCTTCTCTGGAATCATCTCTCCTTCTTGCATCTCCCATACCTCTTGGTCTGTCTCGGCCTCTTGATTCATTCCTGTCTTTGTCATCCCGTCCTTTTCTCTCTTTCCTGCTAGCGGGTATCGGCTTTAAAAGTAAGGGCTCTTTTCCCTGAACCAGTTTTGCCAGGGCGGCGGCAATCTCTGTCGCCGGGATATTATGCTCCTGCTGATATTCTTCAATCAGGTTTTGATAAAAACCTAAACCTTCTCTGGCAAGAGCATCAGTAATATTTTGTTTGAAACGGGCAACGCGTTTGTCGTTGATCATGTCTGTTGATGGTAATTCCATCATTTCAATTTTTTGTCTGGTTGCCTTTTCTATTTTATACAACCAGTGTTTTTCTCTGGGCGTAACAAATAAAATCGCTTCGCCTGTTCTTCCTGCACGGGCCGTGCGCCCTATTCTGTGTATATAGGCTTCAGTTTCATTTGGAACATCATAATTAATGACATGACTGATACGTTCAACATCCAGACCACGCGCAGCCACATCGGTGGCAATCAGTATATCCAGCTTGCCGGATTTCAATTGCGCAATGGTTCGTTCACGTTGCTTCTGTTGTAGATCACCGTTCAGGGCAGTAGCAGAATAACCACGTGCCTGTAATTTCTCTGCCAACTCTACGGTTGAGATTCGAGTACGCACAAAAATGATGACACCGTCTGTATTCTCAGCTTCCATGATTCTTGTCAGGGCATCAAGCTTATGTGCGCCACTGACCATCCAGTAACGTTGACGAATAGTTTCAACCGTGGCGGTTTTATTTTTTATCGTAATTTGTTCTGGATCCTGCAAATGTTTCTTCGCAATCTTGCGAATTTCATTTGGCATGGTTGCTGAGAACAATACGATTTGTCTGCTATCTGGTGATTGTTCCAGCACCCATTCAACATCATCAATAAAACCCATACGCAACATTTCATCGGCTTCATCAAGCACCAGACACTCCAACTCGTCCAGTTTTAAGGTTCCACGCCGCATGTGATCCATGACACGACCCGGTGTGCCTACCACAACATGCACACCTCGTTTTAAAGGTCTTAATTGTGTGCTGTATTCCTGCCCACCGTAGACAGGTAATACGTGAAAACCTTTGATATGTTTTGCATAGGTTTGAAATGCTTCTGCAACCTGAATCGCCAATTCTCTGGTCGGTGTGAGTACCAATACCTGCGGTATTTTCTTTTTCAGATCGATACGTGACAGCAGTGGCAATGCAAATGCGGCTGTTTTTCCGGTACCGGTTTGTGCCTGACCGACCAGATCTTTACCGGCCATTACCAAAGGAATAGTTCGTGACTGAATGGGTGATGGACTCTCATAGCCGACATCTTTGAGCGCCTTCATAATGGGCACACTTAGATTCATATCATCAAAACTTATGGGGCTTACTTCTTCCGTCATCAGAGTTATCAACCTTATGTCAGCCACTGGAATTTATCAGTGTAGCTGTGGAAATGGGCGCGTATTGTATACCCAAAAACTACCTATGTGGACAAAAAGCCTGGTAAGCGCTAATTTAGTCTAATAATTAAACTGAATATAGGGCTGATCTGTGCCTGAATGAAAAGGGCTTTGGCAAATAAATAATGGACTAGATATCCCTGACTCTTAAAGAAATCTCAGCTCTGGCGATCTGTGTATTTTCTGTCAGCCTGACATAATTGTGATACAGGGATCGAATTTCTCGAACGTAGACAACCGCCTGACCACAGTGACATAAGCGCCTGAGTTCGCCATCACGAGTATATGGCTTCGACAATGCCAACATGGCCTTCTCGACATTTCCAAACCAGCGATTACTATCCAGTCCCATTTTTTCAGCTAACGCCCGAGCATTTTTTACTCTGTTAAAACCTGCATTATATGAGGCCAGTGTAAACCATGTTTTATCTTCAAGCGGCAATTCCTGCTCAAACTGATCGCGTAATATTTTCATATATTTTACCCCGGCAGAAATATTACTTTTCGGATCATACAGATTTTCTACGCCGAGCTCATTGGCCGTTGCTGGCATAATTTGCATCAGACCTTCCGCGCCTGCATAAGAAACGGCTTCAGGATCAAACTGACTTTCCTGATACATTTGTGCGGCGATTAAACGCCAATCGAAACTGTGTCGTTCAGCATTAGCCTTTATGAATTCATCGTAAGGTGAAAGCTCATCTACTTGCGCCAGTAATTTTGACTCAACTTTTCTATTTTTTGGACGTGATAAATATTTACTGTAGAGCACGTTATACGTATCACGACGATACTCTTTCTGTATAAAATCATTCACAGCAGCTAAAAGTTTGTAATCGCTCACTCTCACTGCCCATGATTGTGCAACTGGTTCATTCAATGTAAATAATGCTTTCAAACCATATTGTCGTGTTAATTCTGCCTTCACCTGATGACTGCCCAAAATGGTTAAATCTTGTATTGCATGTGAAACATGATACAAAGTTTCTTCCGTATTTATCCCTTCGGCAATATCGACAATTTCAAAATTGATACCACGTTCCTGTATCCCTTTAAGTAGTCCTCGATAGGGACTTTCAGGCGCAAGCGCTACTCTTCTGCCTTCAAGGTCTCTGATATCGACAAGATTATTTTCTGTGTCGCGACCGATGATGACGGGAGCAGAATAATCATAAGCCGTGGTCATCTTGATATTTTCATCATTCAAACTGTTTTCAGGTAATGATGCTGCAATAATATCACCGTCACCACTGAGCAATAATTCACGCATTTCTTCATGTGAATTGGCAAGTACAACATCGACGCTCAATCGTTTTGATTCAGCAAATTTCTTAATAAAACCATATTCAAAACCATGCATTTTGCCATTATTAAAAAAATAATTGCCTGGGCTTTGATAAGTAATCACTCTAAGGATTTTTCTTTCCTGAATTTTTGGTAAATCTTCCAGACGAACATCTGCAACTATCATCGACAAATGATTTTTATTTAAATATTTATCCAAACTGCTTTGTAGCATTTCTGCATCTGACCTCACTGCCCATGCACGTGATTCAGCTTTTGAAAAATCGAAGGCGACATTTACTTCTGGATGTTTGGGCAGATATTTTTGAAGATCATCACTTTCAGCAATCGTCACATCATATTCACCGGAAGCAACGCGCATCATAATTTCTTCCAGTGTCGCAGCTTCGGGAATCGCGACTAAATCCATTGCTAGATTCTCCACAAGATATTTTTCCAGTATTGACCACGAATTGGATGATTTTTTTAACGCAATCTGTCTATCAAACAAATCTTCTAATCGACTAATTTTAGTCGTATCGGTTCGCACGACAATCTGCTGAGTTGTTGTCCCCCATGAATAGGTAAATCTGATTTGATCAGACATGCCTGCGGCAAGTGACTCGCCCTGACCGATAATGATATCTCCACGGCCATCGATCAATGAAGATATTAACTGCCAATCTTTTTCAACAGAAATCCACTCAATATTGAGCTGATTCTCCAGAGCAAACAGTTTGACCAAATCATACTCTTTCTGTGCAACCGATTGAGCTTGGCTATCAGTTCCCTGGAATAAAACACGTAGGGACCCTTGCTTTGTCAGTTCAATTTCCGTTGCATGTTGAAGTTCGGTAGCAAAACTGGAGGAAATGGGGGCAATGACCAGTACAATACTGATAGCTGTCGATAAAATGCCCTGAGTCAAGGACAGTGCCATAATCGATTCTGCCTTTGGTAAATCAAACATTCGTTTGACAATCCTCGTTTACCGGTATGCAGCTTCCCCGGATGGGTGTCACTATACCTCGTATTCATTTAATCATCTATATATTGAGTTTCTAAGTCCTGGAACCACTATATCTAGGTTTGTGCAACGCACCAAGGCGTGCACACTAGCACAGCTGTTGTTGCGCCGCAATATAACGCAGAGAAACTATTTGTTTCAGATTGAAAATCTAAGGAAAGGCTTTATTAAACGTTAGTTATATTATGTTTATGAGATAGTTATAGCTTACTTATATTCAAAATTTTTTCGCAGGTCACGCAGGCATTCTGGCGTGCCAATATCCCGCCAATGACCGTGATAATGGCTTCCCGTCACCCGTCCTTGAGAGATTGCATGTCGAAGCATCGGTGCCAACAGCGCACTGACTGAAGAAGGGTCTTTAAAAAATTCAGGCGTAAAGATACTGATGCCGCTAAATGTCAGCATGGTTTCTCCTTGATTCAACACCTTTCCGTCATTTAAGGCGAAGTCTCCTTTTAAGTTATGTTCAGGATTGTCCACCAGAATAATGTGTGCCAAATAATCTAATTGGTGATTTGGCTGACTATTGAGCTCGCTAGAAAGATTCTGTAAAGGAAAGTCAGTCCAGATATCCGCGTTTACTGTCACAAAAGGTTTATCTCCTAACAAAGGTAACGCCTTAATAATCCCCCCTGCTGTTTCCAGACATTGATCTCCTTCTGCTGAATAAACAATAGCTGCGCCCAGGTTTTCTCCACACCCGAGATAAGCCTCTATTTGTTCACCAAAGAGCGCATGGTTAATCACAATATCCACGATCCCTGCCTGCACAAGATTTTCGACATGATATTGGATAAGAGGTTTGCCATTGACCTCTAACATTGGCTTAGGCACTTTGTCGGTCAGTGGTCGCATACGTTCACCACGACCTGCTGCCAGTATCATGGCACGCACGATTTGTTTACACCTTCAATTGAAGTCATTACCTGGCTCTGAATCAATTCAATGAGACCCTGCAGTTCTGGATACTCATCATGGAGATCGACTATGTAAGAAAGCGTTCTGGGAATATCTGCCAGATAGCCCGTTTTACCATCACGATGATAAAGACGCGCAAAGATGCCACTGGCCTTAAGATGTCGCTGCACGCCCATGAAGTCAAACCAACGCATAAACATTGTTGCATCAATATCTGGATATTCTTCTGCAATCTCTTCAAAATAACTATTTGCCCAGTCCCGAATTTGCTGGCCAGGCCATTTAATATAACAATCTTTTAGAAGCGAGACCAAATCGTAGGTAAACGGTCCGTAAACGGCATCCTGGAAATCCAGCACGCCAGGGTTTCCATCATCCGTGCCATTAATCATTAAATTGCGTGAGTGATAATCCCGATGCACAAAGACCTTAGGTTGTGACAGTGCTTCGCTCACCAGTAGTTTGAAAACTTCATCAAGCATTGTCTGTATCTCTACTGTTAAATTCAGGCCGATATGTTCTTGCAACAACCAGTGTCTGAACAGCTCCATTTCCTGCAGAAGTAATTTTTCATCATAGGCTGGCAAACCTTTCAACTCTGTTTGCGATTGTAGTCGAATAAGTTCTAGCATGGCCGCTTGATACAAGTCATCAACATACAGGCCATCAACACTTTCTTCTGTGAGTGCA
>SMVA01012619.1_pt1 | contig 10057 bp, 4 predicted proteins | sample 2456451 | NCBI WGS metagenome assembly SMVA01 (sample SAMN11095933, study PRJNA526329) | marine sediment metagenome | biome: Marine sediment; feature: Surficial sediment; material: Deep marine sediment; isolation source: Hadal surficial sediment | place: Pacific Ocean | collected 2014-05 | depth 0-1...
ACTCAGGTCGCGTTCGCGGTCATCGGGATGAACCAGGTCGTATAAGTCTAGATAGTCCCCGCCATGGACGTCCGAAGGTTTGATGCCCGTCAAGTCCTCAAGAGAAGGACTCGCGAAGACCACCTTCCCGTCCGCGTTGATTTCGAAGATCACGTCACGGCTGACTTCCGTCACGATGCGATAGAGACTCTCACTTTCGTGCTGCCCTCGCCGCGCCTGTTCGACATCGGTGACATCGCGGCAGACCGAAATGATACTCAGGGAACCATCGGCCGGTTCGAAGGGTGTCGCCACACCGTCGAACGAATGCCAGACGCCATCGGGGAAGCGCAGGCGAAAGTGGCTTCTCTTCTCCTGGCGCGATTCGATCCCCGCGCGATAGGTCTCGTAGAGGGAGCGTCGATCGTCCGGGTGCAGCCGATCGAGGAGCCCGCTCTCCTTCAAGGTCTTGCCGAGAATCTCATCAAGGGGGCGGGAGGCGAACCTGGCGAAGCTCGGGTTGGCGGCGAGCAGGCGCCCCCGGTCGTCAAATTCGAGAACCAGGTCCGACGAATTCGCAGTGAGCGCTGCGCGGCGGAACTCGGCATCGCTCAGTTTGACGGCCTGCTCGGCGGCCTCCTGTCGAAGCCTTCCGAGTTCGTCGATGAGCTCCGATCGGCTTTTCCCCTGGTCGTCTTCCAGCGGGTACCCTCCCGGTGGAAGACGAGCCATAGCGCTCCCACCTTGATTCCCCTCATCTGGTGGAGGTCGAGGCAGAGCGCCCCCACCGGATGTCCTTCATCTACCGGTATAAACCCTCGAGACCTGCATTTACAAGAGGTGTTTTGGACCCACGGCCGTTTTCTTGAAGATCCGCGCTGTTTCGGGAATAAAACGTCGAACAAAGGCCAGGCCCGAGCCGCAGACAGACCCTCCCGTTGAGAATGAAGCACGACAAGTTCCCGCCGCAGCCTCGTTTGATTTATTTATAAATTAATGATTAATATATTTTTTTAGAAAATTATTTAGTTTTAATAAAACACGAAAATCTTTATAAATTGAACATCCCTCAAGATTCGAGGTCAGCGCCGCCGTACCAGGAACGCTCACCTCCGCGCGCTAGAGCGCGATCCGACCCTGGGTCCCCAGGTTCTGCCCCCGGCTGCCGTGCTCCGAGGAGCGACTGCTAGAGGGGTTGAACGCCCCGTCGCGCGGGCCATTCCATCTGAGTCAAAATGCTCGAAATCGGAGATCTCCGCTGAACGGAGACCCCGCTCAGAGATGAATCAGAAAGTGCGGCACGGAGCGCTCCAGCCGCCTTCGAAAGAGCCGTCACGACTGGCGGGCGGCTGGCCGGCGGCGTGCCGTCTTGCTGGGCTTCGGCGACGGTCGCGGTGCAGCGAGCACCCCGCGGGGAAACAACTGGCCTTCCCGTGGGCGTGGGTGTGTGGGATGATCGATGTGGTTTATTGGGGACCCGGCGGTGGCGTCCGGTCGAAATGGGGAATTTCCCCCACCGCCGCCGGATCCCGGAGACAAGTCTTGCAGGATGAGGCGCCGTGGGAGAGCGTCGAATTGGAGCGGATCCGCCACCAAGGACATCGAATGCCGGGGTGCCGCTCTAGGTCGATGGACTCTCACGACCCGCATCCCGGTGTCGAACGTAAACGGAAGTGAAGAGCGTCGCTTGACCGCTCGCTGATCATTTCCTGACCGGAACCTGATTTGCTGAAATCACCCCAGATTGTTGAAGTTCAATCTATCATGCAGAGGGGTGCGACGGGCCACTGAGGGGAAAGTGCTGCGGAGTTTCGTGTGACTTCACTCGAGAGCCGGACGCCAGACCTCACGGGTACTGTGTACCGGTTCGGTGCTTTTGAACTCGATCCGGGGCTCTACGTATTGCGCCGCGACGGGTCGGATCTCGAAATCCAACCCAAGGTGCTCGACCTACTGCTCTACCTGGTCGCTCGACGCGACCGCGTCGTACCCAAAGAAGAAATCCTCGAAGCACTCTGGAGGGGGATCGCGTCGACGGACGACGTCTTGAGTCGCGCGATCCACGCCGCGCGCCAGGCGGTTGGTGACGACGGCGAAAAACAGCGGATCATTCAAACCGTGCGGCGCCGCGGTTTCCGCTTCGTGGCCGTAGTCGATTCGAGCGAGTCGCCACAACACGCTCCGACACGCGCGACCGCGGCTGCCCGGCAAACTCGACAAGCCCCCGCGTTCGTGGGTCGCGAGCGTGAATTACAACGCCTCGTAGAGACGCTGGATGACGCCAATCAGGGCCTCGGCCGTATCGTCCTCGTCTCGAGCGAAGCCGGTGGAGGCAAGACTCACCTACTCGAGGAGTTCAGCCGGCGGGCGGCGACAACCAACCATCGAATCTACTATGGTTGGTGTTGGGAAGGCGAAGGCGCTCGGCCGTATTGGCCATGGATACAGATCCTTCGCTCGCTGATCGCGACTCGAAGTCGCGACGAACTCCGCGAACAGATGGGTTCCGGCGTACTCGATATCGCGCGAATCCTTCCAAGCTTGCGCGATAAGCTTCCGGAACTTCCGGAATCCCCACCCATACAATCGGATCAGGAGCGATTTCGCCTCTTCGACAGCATCACCCGCTTCCTTAGCTGCGTGGCCAGGAACGACGGCACCCATGTTCTGATTCTAGACGACCTCCAATGGGCCGATGCCCCGTCCCTACGTCTGATCGAATTTCTCGCACACGAAATGGGCGATTCACCAATCCTCCTACTGGGCGCATATCAGGACGATGAGGTCACGCATCCGCTCTCCGAGACGCTCGGCGTTCTGGCCCGCCGCTCCTTATTCGAGCAGCTGAGCCTCAAAGGATTTACAGCACCAGAGATTGCCCAGTTACTCCGGGTGAATAGCGGTGTTGAGCCATCGGAAGAACTCATCTCAGCCGTAGCCGAGAAGACGGACGGCAATCCTTTTCTGGTGGCAGAAATCGTTCAGCTCATCAAAATCCAGCCCAACGCATTCAAGGCCGTCGTAGAAGGTGGCGGCACCTTCTCCCTACCTCAAGGCGTAACCGCCGTCGTCCAGCGCCGCTTGGCGATGTTGCCGCCAGAGGCCCACAGAGTGCTTGCAGTCGCGGCTGTGATCGGGCAAGAGTTTTCGCGGGAGGTTCTTCTTCAGGCACTCGACGAGGAATGGAGACTCGAACCCCTGGCAAAGGCGCTCCGCTCGAGCATCGTAACCGAGGTACCACAGGCATTGGGTCGTTACCGTTTTACCCATGTGCTCGTCCGAGAGGCACTTTATGAAGAAATCGAGACTTCCGAGAGAGCGCTGATCCATCGCCGCGTCGCTGCAATCCTGGAGCAGAGGCAAAGAATGAACCTACCCTCGGACCTCGCGGAGATCGCATTCCACTACTCCGAGGGTGCGAGTCCCGAAGAGTTCGAAAAGGCCATCGCTTTTGCGAGACGAGCCGGGGAGCGTGCCGTCGAACAGCTCGCATGGGAGGAGGCATCCAGCCATTTTCGGGATGCGTTGACGCAGCTCGAGCAGCGCGAATCTCAAACCGCAAACGAACGTTGCCAGCTCTTGTTGGCTACGGCCCAATCCGAGCGCCGAGCGGGAAATCTGACCCGCGCTCGCGAGGCGTGTACGGGCGCGGCGGAACTCGCGCGCCAATTCGATCTACCGGAGGTCCTCGGGCGCGCCGCTCTCGGCGTGCAGACGCCCTTTGACATGATGTCTGGGAGCGTCGACACGGTCGAAGTCTCTTTGCTCGAGGACGCGCTTCGCTTCCACACAGATCCGCAGAGCCTGACCCGCGCGAGGCTACTCGCCAGACTTTCGATGGCACAATACTGGGGCAACGATTCGGAACTCGGCCTCGCGCTGGCCGAAGAGGCGGTCCGCATTGCTCGCAATAGCGGCGATCCCTCAACGCTCGCGGAAGCACTGACCGCGCAGCTATTCGCCTATTCCCGCCCGCATTTCATCGACCGCCAACTCGATCCCGATGACGAATTCGCCCGCCTCGCATACGAATCTGGCGACAACAACCTCATGTTCCGGGCTCTGCTCTTTCGGAGCGAGGAATTGCTGTTGCGCGGAGATGCCCAGGGAATGAACCGCGACCTGTCCGAGCTTGCGCGGGTTGCAGAAGAATTGCGTCAGCCCCCCGAACGAGAATTCATGGAAATCATCAGGGCCACCCGTCTCCTCATTGAGGGCCGGGTGACCGAATCAGCAACAGTCGGCACAGAAGCACTGGATCTCGGTGCGATCGGCGCCGATATTTCCTTCCGGCTGACGCGCGCGCTCCTGCGCTATGGCGTGTTCTACGAACAGCTGAAGCTCGAAAAACTGGAAGACGAAATCAGGCACCTTGCCGAAACGCTTCGCCCCGGAAGCATTTGGTTCTGTGCTCTCGCGAACCTCTGCGGCCAGATTGGAAAGGAAGAAGAAGCGCGCAATCTATTCGACTCACTTGCCGCTCAGGGCTTTTCAGCCGTCAGCCCGGACTTCGGCTGGACGGTGAGCATGCACCACCTCGCGGAAACGTGCGTGCGTCTGCACGATTCCAAACAAGCAGCCGTACTCTACCGCCTGCTGCTTCCCCATGATGGTCGCTTCGTCGCGTTCAGTTGGATCGCATTTTACGGCCCGGTCTCCCGATACCTCGCGCTGCTCGCAGCAACAGCGGGCCAGGATCGCAAAGCAATCGATCATTTCGAAGCTGCGATCCATTCCTGCCAAACGCTCGGTGCAAGGCTCTGGACAGCGCGCGTTCGGTGCGATTACGCGAGATTCCTGATGGAGCGCAGCCAACCCGGGGACGCCGAGAAGGCACTCGAGTTGAGGCAATTCGCCGCGAGCGAGGCTGATAAGCTGGACTCCCCCAGACTGAAAGCCGAAGCCGATTCGGTCACGCCATCCTGACCTGAAACACGGTCTTTCCGGAGGATTCATGGATTCAGCAGCCGATCAAGTCGGTCAGAACCTCATGACCCTGGTGTGAACCTGGGGACTGCGGATGACAGGAGCGCTCGCGGTTCTCAGCATCGGTCGATTCGGATGTGGAGTCGCTCGAAAGTCCGTGCGCCGCGCCATGGAAAACCGAAGGGTGGCCGTCCCAGTTGGCGTTGCAAGAGTAATCGGGTGTCGGGCTACGAGTAGTGCGGCTGCGAGCGGCCAGCAGGCCGGATTCTGTCAATCCGTCAATCTGACAGGATGCCCGTAACGCCTTGAATGAATTGGCTGTAGAGAGCGAGATCCGCAATCATCGTTTGGTTCCCATAAACAGCTGAACGTTCAGGTTGGCCGATGTGGTGGTCCACGGCCAGAATGATTCCAACAAGCTGCCATCGGTCCTCGAGGTACGCAAATGCCGCACCTCCGGAATCGCCGTGCGCAGCATGGGCCTCGTGTGCGGTCCTTGCAATGGAGAAGCGTGTCGAAAATGTATCCGTGTTCCCGACCGATTGATCGTGTAGCCGCTGGTGTACAAGGCTCGTACCCCAACGCTTGACTGAAGGCGCCTGCCAGGAAAAGCCGACACGGCCCTCTCCTGTCGTCTTTTCGCCGCGGCCCAGCCCGCTTCCGACCATGACAATCAGGCTTCCGATCGGCGGCGGCTCATCGGAAATCTTCACTGACGGCAGATCCGGCTCTGGATCGATCCGAAATAGCATCAAATCCGCCGCGGTCCCATCGCGATTGAACACCCTCTCCTGCGACTTGACATCTGCCGTGTACGTCGTTCCTTCGAGAATGATGTTCGATGCTCCTACGTGAGCGGCGGTGAGTACCCACCCGCGCCCCAGATAGACAGCGGTCCAACGATCGCACACACCGACGTTGGCCCAACCCGGGTCGTCAGCGGGCGCTTGGTAATTGAGTGCTTCCTCCTCGTGCTCGATGACGAGCCCCACCGCTCCTGTCGCCACAATGACACCCAGCGCAAGGTTCAGAGCGGCGACACCACAGAACCCGAATTTCATGGATACCAAGATCTCAATACTCCGCCTGCGAGGTCATGGGAGACAATGGGAGTCGGTTTACAATCCTGCGCCCATCGAGGCTGCGAGCGCTGACCACTGCTCGGGAGTCACGCGACCCAGATAGATGGCGTTTCCGAACTCCGCGGGTCGAAATATGTGCGCGATACCCTCAGGCCGGGTTTGTAGCCCAAAGCTGTAAAGAAGCGTGCCCGTGTGCGTGATCAGGACGGTGTTACTCCCGCTGGCCGGTACCGTATTGAGCAACTTCCGAATCAGCTTTCCTCTCTTTTCTTTTTCCAGGCCGGAAAGTTCATCAAACACAGCGAGATCCTCTGACGGTGTCCCTTTCCCGAAGGCAAGGTTCCCGGTGTCGACGCATCGGCAATAAGGGCTGGTCAGCACCGTGCCGACCAGAATCCCCAGACTCTTGAATGCCGAACCGACATCCCTGGCTTCTTGCCTTCCCCGTTCGTTGAGATTTCGCTGGCTCGCGCAGTCTCGATCGTCGTGGGTTCCCTCCTCAGGGACAAAGCTGTCTGTCGACATGTGGCGAGTCAAGAGGACGAGCCCGCCTTGCTGGAGCGCCTCGATGAGCGCCTGACCCTCCAACAGCGGTTGTAGCGCCTGGCCTTGCGGATGAGCCTCGCCCGCGGAAAACAGCAAAACCGCAGCCGTCGTTCCCGCCAGAATGCGCAGGGCGTTCTGAATCGTCGGGCCGATCACGGCCGCGATAGTACCCGAAACCGAAGCGGCTCAACAGCGTTCAGGGTAAATCCGGTCGAGCGTGCAGGGTAAATCCAGTCGATTCTCGCTGCCTGCGATTACCCACGGGCGACTCCAATCTCCGCCAACGCTCGGACACCGAACGAGACCGACCGGGATTCGGACTGTTGAATTGCTTAGTTGCACACGAGTTTCCAGATGCCGAAGTGATCACAAAGCTTTTCTCAGATAGCTAACAGCCTCTCAAGCACCCCCCCCCTGAATCCCGATAAGGAGCGAAATACATCTCATGATCGCTTCGAGACGGGCCCATGCGATCACGAAGGAAAATGAAAACCGGTGCCTCGTCGTCTTCTCCAACTATCGTTGTTAATCACCTATCTGGCACTGGGGTTCGTCTTCGTTCCACCTTCACTCGCTGGAGTCCTCGACCAAGGAAATCACCAGGGCGAAGACCACTCTTTCGAGAATCACAAAGACGAAGACCTGGACGGAATCATTCTCAGCGACGCAAATCTAGAAGGCATCAACCTGAGGAATACGACGTTGCGGGACGCGATGATGGTCTCGGCGTTCCTGCTCAACGCGGTACTCATCAACGCTGATCTCACACGGGCCGATCTGACCAATGCGGTTCTCCTCTTTGCGGTCTTGAGGGACGCAACGCTCAATGATACGATTTTTGACGGAGCCGATCTCACCGGCGCAAACCTGCGTGATGTGACTGCGCTCAACGCCATTTTTACAGGCGCAATCCTCACCGACACCAATCTCGCGGGTGCCAATCTCACAGGAGCGATTTTTACCAACGCGACGATGACAGACGCCAACCTGACCGGAGCAATCCTCGTTGGCGCTGACCTCTCCGGCTCCGACATTTCGGGCAGCAACTTGAAGGGAGCGGATCTCGCGGGAGCGTATTTGCTGGGAACCAACCTTACCGGGATCATTTACAACAACGAAACGGATTTCACCGGCGCCTACTATGACGCCAGCACCCTCTTCGACCCGTTCTTCGATACCAGCGGTTTGATCCTCGTTCCTGAGCCCTCGACGGGATCATTGTTGGCAGTCGGGTTCACGGCGTTGGCATTTCGCCGCCGAGTTTGCCGACCATCTCGCAGAATGTGCAGGCTTCTGCTCCGTCAGGGTGTATAGCGAGCAGAGCGCTTCTCTACCTCTTCGAAGATCCGATCCCCGGTCTCGCGATCGAGATCCAGGAACACCACACCCACCCCCTTGGGCTGCTCCGGGCCACCAGCATCGCTAGCCACCAGATAAACGACACGTGCTCTGATCGAAACCGGCCAATCTGACATTGAAAACTCAAGTTGGAATGCGGTGCCAACCGGGAGCAGATCATCCATCTCGATAAATGCACCCCGTGGTGAAAGCATCGAGATCACACCGTGGCCAGACACATCTCCTACTCGCGTCCATACCGGCAGGTGTATTGGAACACGATTTCGCTCGAGGAAGTTCGCAGCGCTATCTGCGGACAGCGCTGCGTCCGCTACGAATCTGAGTTCCGCGTCGTCAAACGGTATGCGAAGCGACCAGACTGGACCGTTTTGCTGAAGATCGTTGATTACGGCCGGGTCGAATTTCTCGCCGACCACCACGATCGAAGGTCGGTCCCCCTTCGACTGATTCGAAATCTGCTGCGCGATCCGCTCGACATCGTGTGGATTCGTCTCAGTCGAGATCAAAAGAGCGTGAATCCGGCCGGGTTCTTGAAGCGCGAAGAGGACGCCCTCATCGGGGTCTCGAGCGTAGTAGCAGGGAATCCCCATCTGGTTCATTCTCATCGCGGTACGGCCGATCTGCATTCGATCGTCGTCGATGATGAGCGCATAGCGGTCCGGCGAAGGCCCCTGCCCTTTCTTGAAAGCGGTCGCGTCTCGGGGAGCGCCCGTCTCTCGGGAGGCAATCACTACGCTGCCACCCAGATCCGCCAATTTGACTTCCACCGGTTCAGGTTTCGACGCTACGGAAGCTTCGACCGCGCTGACGGGGATCCGCCGACCTTCTGTCGTCAAATATCGTGTGAATTTATCTGCGCTCACCGCGGCACTGAAGATGAACCCCTGTATCATGTCGCAGCCCATTCTCCGCAACGGCTCGATCTGTTCCGCACAATCAACGCCTTCCGCGACTACACGCAGATTCAGACTATGCGCCATCGCCACCACCGCCGATGCGACTCCCAGAGCCGACGGGTCGGTGTGAACATCGCGAATGAATGCGCGGTCCATTTTCAGCACGTCGAGAGGTACACGGCTCAGATAGCTGAGCGCCGAGTAACCAGTGCCAAAATCGTCGAGTGAAATCTTGACACCAATCGCGCGGAGTTCACGAAGGCAAGAATCGGTCTCATCATTGTCTTGTATCAACGAACTTTCCGTCAATTCGAGTTCCAGGAGATCGGGGGCTACATCGTTCCTCTCGAGCGCATTCGTCACGCACCGTCGCAAATCCATCCGAGTGAATTGAAAACACGAAACATTGACGGAAATCGGGATCGATTCCAGCCCCGCATCTCGCCAGGTTTTGATTTGAGCACAGGCTGTATCGATCACCCAGGCGCCGATCGCAGCGATCAGTCCGCAATCTTCGGCGACGGGTATGAACTCCTTTGGCGGCACGATACCGAGTTCGCCGTTCTCCCAGCGTAGAAGCGCCTCCGCTCCTGCGACCTCTTCTTTTTCAAGATCGATTTTGGGTTGATAGTGGAGCACCAGTTCATTGGCTTCGATCGCGCCGCGCAACTGTTTCTCGAGTGATGCCTTGCGCAGAACCTTGGTACCCAACTCGGATCGATAGAATTCATAACCGCCGCGGCATTCATTCTTCGCGTAATACAGCGCCGAATCAGCATTTTTGACCAGAGTGGAGATGTCTGTCCCGTCGTCCGGGTAAATCGCGATTCCGATGCTACATGCATTCCACACGCACTGACCGCCAATCGTTACCGGATCGGAAACCAGGCTGATAATGCGCTTTGCGACTTCCTCGACGTCTTCGATCGACGAGAATCTGGACATCAGAATCGCAAACTCATCCCCGCCCAGGCGGGACACTTCGGGCGGCGTGGATGATTTGGTCCGTGACAAGGTATCACTGTTGCGCAAGTGCTGACGAAGCCGATGAGCCATGATCCGAAGCAGCTCGTCGCCGGCTGAATGGCCCAATGAATCGTTGATCTCCTTGAAGCGGTCGAAGTCGAGGTACATCAGCGCGACCTGATACTCCTCTTGCTTCGCGTCATTGATCATCGACGATATCTTGTCGAGAAAGAGCCTCCGGTTGGGAAGGCCGGTCAAGCTGTCGAAGTGAGCCTGATAGAAGAGCTTGTCTTCTGCAACGCG
>SMVA01170054.1_pt1 | contig 10057 bp, 10 predicted proteins | sample 2456451 | NCBI WGS metagenome assembly SMVA01 (sample SAMN11095933, study PRJNA526329) | marine sediment metagenome | biome: Marine sediment; feature: Surficial sediment; material: Deep marine sediment; isolation source: Hadal surficial sediment | place: Pacific Ocean | collected 2014-05 | depth...
CGAGATCTCGCCGCTGAATGTCCCGTCGATTCGCACGGTGTCCTTGAAGGACAGCTTGCCTTCGAACTCAGAGCCCTGATCGATGAAAGCGGTCAGAGTGCCCATCCCCACGGAGGAGCTGGAACCGGAACCACTGCTCGCAGCCGGCGTGGACATTGCCGACGAAGAATCACCCTTACTGCCTCGACCGAATCCGCTGATCGCCATGCGTACGACGTGCCTCCATTGATTGCTCGACCCTCCCGCTATCGTCGAATGCCAGCGGCATCTTGAGTGCAAATTGCTGAAAACCAGAGAGAACCCCGAGGCTTGCGAAACTGTCTGCGCGACCGTGACGCAGCTCACGCTACGGAGCTAGACTCGAACCCGATGAATCAAAAGGCCCACGGGGAAAAGACTCCGGCGGAAATCTTGACGCGGTCGATCGAGAACGACCGAGTCCATTCGGCGTATCTATTGACCGGCTCGAGCAGGCGTCCGACCGAGACAGCGGAGGCCTTTGCCCGGGCGCTCGTCTGCCACAGCGCCTCCGGCGCGGTCTGCGAGGAATGCGACGCCTGTCATCGATCGCGTGCGGGGGGCGCGGAGCCGATCGTCCTCGATGGCAAGGGCAAGCGCGGACCGACCTACCGGCATCTGGGCGACCACCCCGACCTGTTCTGGGTAGAACGCGGCCGGGACGATACGCGGATCACCATCGGACAGGTCCGCGACCTTCAGATCGCGCTGCGGCGCGGTGCCAACGAAGGCGGTCGGCGAGCGGCCGTGATCGACGGGGCGCAATGGTTGAACGCCCAGGCCCAGAACGCGCTGCTGCGCCTACTCGAAGAGCCTCCGCCCGCAACCACCCTGATCCTGGTCGCGTCCCACGCGTCCGCAATCATCCCCACCATTCGCTCCCGCAGCGTTCGAATCCGTTTCCCGGTCGACCCGGAAGTCAGCCTGCGCGACTCGGATGCGTCCGAGTCCGTCATTCAGATCGTCGAGACCCTGGACGGGCTGCTGAGCCGATCGATCGGGGAAATTCTGGACTTCGCGGAGCAATATCGTGGCGCCCGCGCTACCGCTGCGGAGCGCGTGACCGAATTGATCGACGTTTCCGCGCAATGGCTCTCGAGCGGCGTCAAGGCGCGCGTCGCGCTAGGCGAGACGCCTGCGACGCGTGAACTCGACGCTCATCGCAGCCTTCAGCAACTGCGCCGGGACTTGATCCAGCGCAACGCCAATCCACAAATGATCGCCGAACGGTTGTTGCTCGGCCTACGCGACGTATTGGCAGGATGACGGGCGCGCGATGACGGTGGCCCAATAGAATGTGGATCGACAGCCACTGTCACATCACCGCCGACCGCTTCGACGAAGACCGGCAGGCGGCCCTCGATCGCGCCTTCCTGGGCGGAATCGAATCGCTGATTTCGATCGGGTCGGGCTACGGAATTCGCGGCAACGCCGACGCGATTCGACTGGCCGAAAGCGACCCCCGAATCTTTGCGGCCGTCGGCGTCCACCCCCATGAAGCCGCGGAACTCGACGACGCAGGACGAAGGGCGGTCCGCCAATGGCTCGGCCACGAACGGGTCGTGGCGCTGGGCGAGTGCGGTCTCGACTATCACTACATGAACTCCCCTCGAGAGACCCAGCTCGCCGTATTCGCCGAGCAGATTGCCCTCGCCCGCGAACTCGCCATGCCCGTCTCGATCCACGTGCGCGGCGATGAGCACAACACCTACGACGCCTACGACGACTTGCTGGAAATCTGGCTCGCCGAAGGTCGCGGCGAACTCGAAGGCGTGCTGCACTGTTACACGGGCAGCCTCGATTTCGCACGGCGGGCGATGGACGCGCGGTTCTTCGTTTCCTTTTCGGGAATCATCACTTTCAAGGGCAGTGACGCGCTCCGCGAGGTCGCAAAGCGCATCCCTCTCGATCGCTTGATGGTCGAAACCGATGCACCCTTCCTGGCTCCCCAGGGCCATCGCGGCAAGCGAAACGAACCGCTCTGGGTTTCCATCGTCGGCGAGACACTGGCCCAGCTCCACGACTGCCCTGCGGAAGAAATCGCGAGGCGGACGACCGCCAATACCCGCCAACTCTTTCGATTGCCCGGGGCCACGGCGGACGAATCTTGACGCTCTCGCCACGGGACCCGTTCCTCGCGGAGCTTCTCGACCTGGCACGCGACCTGACCGCCCGAGCCGGCGCGATTCAGCGGGATCGGTACGAAACCGAACTCCGCATCGACACGAAGATCTCGGCGATCGACCTCGTGACCGAAGTCGATCGGGCTTGCGAAGCGTTGATCGTCGACGGGATCCAGTCCGGCCGGAGCAGCGACGCAATCCTCGCGGAAGAAGGTCATGGAGGGGACGAACGAGACGCCTCGATTCGATGGATCATCGACCCGCTCGACGGCACCACGAATTTCGCCCATGGCTTTCCGCGCTTCTGCGTGTCGATCGGAATCGAGCAAGAGGGGCTGCGAGTGGTCGGCGTCGTGTATGACCCGCTCCTCGATGAACGATTCGAGGCGGTTCGCGGAGAGGGGGCATGGCTGGGATCCCGCCGTCTCCAGGTGTCTGGCGAGACCGAATTCGGGCGAGCCCTGGTCGCCACCGGGTTCGCCTACGATGTCCATCGCAGCGATGACGACAATCTGGAGAGCTTCCGAAACGTCGTCAAAACCGCGCGCGGGATTCGCCGCGACGGCAGCGCGGCTCTGGATCTTTGTTATGTCGCGGCCGGTCGACTCGACGCCTACTGGGAGCTGAAGCTCCATCCCTGGGATGTCGCAGCCGGATTCCTCATCGTCGAGGAAGCAGGGGGCCGCATCAGCGACTTCGAAAATGGGCCTGCCGATCGCTCGGGACGTGAAGTCGTCGCGACGAACGGGCCACTCCATGACCAGCTCCTGCCACGGCTCGCGCCCGGAAAACGCTAGCTGCGCTTCGAGATAGAGCCTCTCCGAGCCGCGCGCCGTGTGGCATGGAGCGCCGAGTCAGCGCCAACCTGGTAGCATCGAATTCATGACGCAGAGCCGGGACGACGAACATGATCCGCAGTCGCGAGCTGCTCTCGACGAGACCTGGCAACGCGGCTTCGACTGGGTCGAGAAGGAACTCGGAGCGAGGATCGTCTCCTTTACGCGCCAGGCGCGTTGGCGCCCTGCATTCTTCCTCGAGCTCGATCGCGAGGGCGAGAAGCTCTCGATCTACTTGCGCGGTGAACGCGGCGACCTCGACCACGGCGTGTATCCCCTCGAGCACGAGAGCGGCGTCCTTCAGGTCCTCGAAGCCGAGGGCTTGCCCGTTCCGCACGTCTACGGATTCTGTCCCGATCCGAAGTTCATCATGATGGACAAGAGTCCGGGCCGCGCGAATCTGGCGACGGCCGAGTCCGAGAGGGAGCGCGTCGACGTCCTCAACCACTACATGGATCTGTTGGCCGACATGCACTCGATTGATCCGAAGCGTTTTGAGCAGCTCGGGCTCGAGCGTCCGAAGGGAGCCGAGGCGCTCGGATTCGGTGATCTCGATCGTTGGGAGAAGATCTATCGCAAATCGAAGAAACGGCCCGAGCCGATCATCGAGTTCGTGACGGGCTGGCTGCGTCGCAATGTGCCCAAAGATCGCGAAGAGATCGCGTGTCTTGCCGTCGATGCGGGTCAGTTCGTATTCGAGGATGGAAGGGTGACGGCGATGCTCGATTTCGAGCTCGCCTGTCTCGGGGACCCCGCTGCGGATCTCGCGGCCATGCGAGGGCGCGACATGGCGGAGCCCCTCGGCGATCTAGCGCTGGCGTTCGATCGCTACTACGCGAAGACGGGCAAGCGCATTCCCAAGCCAATCCTCGATTACCACACCGTCCGTTTCAACCTCTACACGCCCTATACCTGCGCGCCGCTCATCGTCGAGCCGCCCGACACGGTCGATCTCGTGACGTATCTCGGTTGGTATTGGGTGTGGCTGCGTTCCTCCCTCGAAGTGATGGCGGAAGGAGCTGGAGTCGATCTGCCGACGCCCTCGATTCCGGAGCCAGCCCGCACCACGCCCTATGGCAGCGCCCATGATCTGCTGATCGACAAGCTGGCGAGCCTACGGGATCAGACCGAGGGCTTCCTCCGCTACGAACTCGATACGGCCTGGAAGAACGCCTTCTACCTGAAACGCGTCGAGTCCATCTGGCCGCAGATGGCGGGCGAGGAAGAGGCCGAGATCGACAGGTTGCTCGGCCGCGCGACGAAGCCTCTCGATCGGGAGGCCGAACTCGAAGCCTTCGTGCTGCAGCACGGTGCTGCTCGCGAGGAGGATCTCCTGCAATTTTTCCAGCTGCGTTGTCTGCGTCAGGAGGCGCTCATGGGTACAGCGATGCGTGAGCTCTACGAGGTGAAGATCAAGTTGATCCCGTAGCAGACGGGGTTCACCGCCAAGGCCGCCTGGCACGACATCCACTCGGCGCTCGCGAAGCCCGTCATGGGATTTCTACGCCTTCGAGCGGGTCGGCGCCAAGAACGTCGAGATCGAGTTCTTCGGCGTCCTCGGCGGCGTCTTCGGACCGAACTTCAAAGTCATTCGAGAATGCATCCCGTGAGATTGGAATCTCGTCGACGGCCGAAAGGGGCAGCAGGAAGACCATTGCTTCGCTCACGCCGGCCATGCCGAAGACGCCGAAAACGCCGCGTTGTGCGAAGAGTCCGCGATCTTCGTCGAGTCGCCCGATCGCGACCTCGGCAAGAACTCGTGTCTCCTCGTCGGGCTCGGCGCGATCCTCGATTCGGATCCTCACCCGAGGCGGAGAGAGCCCCAGGCTGGCCAACTCGTCTGGGCCCATCTCGTCCGCCAAGATGTCCATGGCGCGTAGACTCGCGAGTTCACGCACGAGATCCGAAGCCCGATCCGGGTCGATTCGTGGTTCTCCGCTCGTCCAGCCGGCCTCAGAGAGCCGGGCCTCGACCCGCATCGACCCCTCGCCCTCGTCCGCAAATTCGAGAATCAGTCGACGCGCCTCGGCGATTTCGAACTCGGAAAGCATCTTGAAGCGGTAGTCGCTGACCGTACGCTTGAAATCATCCACGCGCAGAGCATCGATGGTATGCAGATCGCCGGTCGGCCCTTCGACGATACGGCCCTCCTCGAAATCCCCACCGATGCGCGCGCGCCTCTCGATGTGATCCCCGACCAGCGTCCAGTAGAACGTGATCGCCGAATTGGCCAGCGCCGCATCGACTGCATCGGATCGCTCGTCCACGAAGCCCTTGGCACGCAGGAAGGAAAGGTCAGAAAGCAGTTCGCGAACGGTCTGCTGATCGGCCCGACCCGTCGCGGGCACGCCCATCTGCCACTCGCCCGATTCGTCACGCGCCAGCGCGACCTCGATCTCGCCGTGCGCGGCGGGCCATGAGACGCGAAGCGTACGGACTTCGCCCGCATCGAAACCGAAGATGCGCCGATCACGAAGATCGTCGAGTCGGCGCTTGAAAGCGTTTACCCGGTAGCTCTGGACATACAAGACTTCATCGCTCTGGGCGTTTTGGGTGTCGGGGGTGTCGTCGTCGAGTCGAGCCACGTAGACATGTCCTCCGACCGGCGTCGACCTTCCGATACGAAGTCCCTTCGACTCCCCCGCAATCTCGAAATATACGGTTCGAGCGTATTCGCCTAGACCGTACTGAGCCCATCCGCCGGAACGCTCGACCGATCCCGCGCGTGGCAGACTCGTGAGTGCGTGGGCAATCGCATCGAGCGCGGTCGCGTCAGCACGACCGGAGATCGGCGAAACGACCCTCCAGCGACCCCCCTGTCGTTCGAAGCGAGCTTCGATGCCATCGTCCGTCGTGAGTTCGATCGCGTCGACATCATCGGCATTCAGCCCTGGGTAGATCCTCTTCTCGTCATCGCGCACTGCCTGGCGCGTCGACTCGCCCCCAATCTCGTAGAAATAGATGAAGCCACCCAAGATCGCCGCCGCGAGGGCGAGCAGTCCAGTCGTTCGCGGGTTCATCCTGGGCTCACCCCGGATCGCCGGGGCGCTTTTCTCCGTACCCACCACGTCACGACCCCGAAAATCGCGATTGCCTCGGGCAACACGAAGAGGGACAGGTATTGAACCCGCCTGAACTCGTCTTGAGTCATCTGCCAGCTCGACGCGCGAGACACGTTCGGTCGCACCGTGATCTGCTCGACATCGCCGGCGAGCCAGTTCACCGAGTTGATGAAGAGATCGCGATTCCGGAGCAGATCGATGAACTCATTCGTCGCGAAATCAGAATCACCGAAGACGACGAGGCGCCCGGCTGTGCGCGCGGATTCCCCCTCCGCACTCTCGATGCGCGGGACGCCCGCGACGGCGACGGGGACCGGCCCTGGCAGATCGTCCGGACCGAGTTCGGCGAGGCCAGATTCACGCCAGACGTCGAGATCACGTTCCGCCCAGGACTCTCGCCCGGTCTTCACCAGAATCGAGTAGTTCGATTCGGCCGCGGCGTCGAGTCCGACGCTTCGCACCATTGGGAACAGTGTCGGCTCGCGCATGCGTGCTGTGATCGAATGCCTTCCGTCGTATTCTCCTGCCATCGGAGTGGTCGCCTGGCCGAAGACCGCGAGCGCTCGATCCACGATCACATCGTTACCGAGCGTGATCCCCCAGATTTTCAATAGATCGTAGAGATTCGTCTGGGAACGCGGATCGATGGCGACAAAGAGCGCGCCACCGCCCTCGACATAGCGCTGTAGCGCCTCGATTTCGCCCACGAGGAGCGAGCGTGTCGGGCCTGCGATGATCAGTACGGAAGCGTCGGCCGGTACATCAGCCTGTGTCGCAAGCAGCAGGGACTCGACCTGATAGGTCTCGTTTCGAAGGGCATCCGCCGCCCGACCGAACGCATCAGGGCCCAAAGCGAACGAACCCGCCGCGCCCGGCTGCGGTTTGATTTCTCGTTCGTTGTGACCCTCGAGAAAATAGACCTTCTTGCCGGTACTCTTCACGAGCTTTCGCAATGCATTCGTCACATCGGGTTCGGAGAACTCGGAAAGCAGGGTCGCCTCCCCGGATTCGAGTGACAAGCGAACGATCCCGCGCGCCAGATCTTCAGTCGCGATGCCCAGTTCTTCGATGAGCGCGGGCGCGGCGTTTGGATCGACGAAACGAAGATCGATCTGATCGCTCGCGTAGGCATAGCGGTCGAGCAGATCGCGAACGGGTGGGGCTTCGGATTCGGTGAAGAACGCGGTGATCGAGACGACTTCTTCGAGGCTTTCGAGTAGTTCCGTCGTCTGCGGGGCCATCGTATGAACGCCCGCCTCACTCACATCGAAGCGATGCGTGTAGCGGGTGGACAGAAAGCCGAGGAATCCGAGAATCACGATGCCGAGCGCAGCACTCATGATCGCACTGGACCCGTGTTTGCCAGCGCGCCGGGCCCCGCCCGATCGAATTCGCTCTCGAAGCGACTCGAGGCTCATCAAGACGGCGGCGCCGAGAAGTACGACGCCGATCACGATGTGACCAAAGGCCCAGAACGGCTCGGTATAGGGCTGAAAAAGTGCCGTCAGCCCCAGCAGGATGCCGAAGCCAATCGACACGCCCCCCAGACCCGCCAGTAGAGCTGCCAACCCGGTCATCTAACGCCACCTCGCTGATTCGATCACCGTCTTCGAAAGAAGCAGGAAGACGCCACTCGCCACGACGAAATAAGCCAGATCTGCGGTGTCGATCATTCCCTTCAGCATCCGTTCCACGTGGCTCCCGGTCGACATCCAACGAACGGTTTCCAGAAGCGCCGAATCGTGTCCCAGACCGCTCCCCGCCATCGTGATCTCGACGATGAAGGGCAGCATCATTCCAATGATCAAAAGCATGACGAATGTCAAGATGAAAGCGATGAGCTGATTTCGCGTCACCGAAGAAGCGAAGATGCCGACCGCGACGTAGGTCACGCTCACCAACAAGAGCGAGAGCAGCCCCGAGAGCGTCTTCCCCAGTTCGGGCTCACCGTAGACGAAGAGAATCGCCGGAAAGAAGGCCACGATCGCCGACATCAGCGTCACGAACCCCACACCCGCCAGAAATTTCCCGAACACGATGTCCCAGATCGAAATCGGGCTGGTCAGCAAGAGTTCTTCCGTCCCGTTCGCTTTCTCGGTCGAAATCAGCCCCATCGTCACCGCGGGTAATAGAAAAAGGATGATGACCCACATCGATCCGACGAAAGGCTCGATCAGATTGTCGTTCAAATTCATCGCCTCGATCTGCTGAAGCATCTGATATTGCTGGTATCGGATCATCTGTTCCTGGAAGCCGATCAGGCTCGCGAGAAAGAAGGTTCCCGCGATCACCGACCACAGGGTCAGCACGACATACGCCACTGGCGAGACGAAAAGTGAGCGAAGTTCGCGCGCGGCGATGGTTCCGGTATGCCTCACGCCACTTCCCCCTCACTCTCTTCTCGCGACATCACCTTTGCAAAGACTTCCTCGAGGGAAGCCCCTCCAGCGGTCAACTCGCTGAGCGATTGATCAAGGACCTTACGTCCGCGTTGGATCAGAATCACCCGCTGACAGATCGCCTCGACCTCAGCGAGAATATGCGTCGACAGCAGAATCGTCTGCCCACCTGTCGCTGCAAGATCGCGAATCATCGCTCGGATCTCCCGAATCTGAATCGGATCGAGACCGACGGTCGGCTCGTCGAGCACCAGCACCTTGGGCTCGTGTACGATCGCCTGGGCGAGGCCGACGCGCTGCCGATATCCCTTCGACAGCTGGCGGATCTCACGGCGGTACACATCCCGCAGACCACAGAGGCTGAGCGCCCGCTCGACCGCAGCCTTGCGCTTCGACCTTGGTACGTCCTTGAGCTTCGCAACGAAGTCGATGTAGCCCAGAGGCGTCATCTCTGGATAGAGCGGTGGCAATTCCGGCAGATATCCGATCGAACGCCGCGCCTCGAGGCCCTGGGCGAAAATATCGAACCCCGCGATTCGGACGCTGCCGTCCGTCGGGGGAATGAAACCCGTCAAGATCCGCATCGTCGTCGTCTTCCCGGCCCCGTTGGGTCCGAGAAAGCCGACCACCTCGCCCGCCCCGATCTGGAACGAGAGATCTCGTACTGCTTCGAAGTCGCCGTAGCGCTTGGATAGCCCTTCGACTTCGATGGTTGGCACTGCATGATCCACAGCCGCGGCCTCCCCTGGTTCAGTCTCCGTCACTTCGACCCATCCCGTTCAAGAAAAGTTCCACGACCGTCTGCGCGATCTTCATGTAATAGGCCGCCTCATCCCCCTCGATCTCGATCAGGTCGAGGACCCGATTGGTCACGACGATGTCGAGGCCCCCGACAAAGATGTAGCAGGCCAGAGTCGGATCGAGATCATCGCGCAGCTCGCCCCGCTCCTGTCCTTCCCGCAGGATCCTTGCGATCAGTCCGAACAGCTGCCCGACCAGCCGTACGCGATCGGGGTCCGCGAAGCGCTGGGGACGCTGAATCTCGAATACCAGGACCTTGACCCATTCCGGATGCCTGCGATAGGCCGTCAGGGTCACCGTCGCGATCGAAAGAAGTTTGTCCTCGACACATCGACCATCGTCCGCAATCGCCCGCACCACATCGATGAATCCGCCCCAGCGTTCGAGGAAAATCGTGTCGAGAATCTCTTCCTTGTTCTTGAAGTAGTGATAAACGAGACCATAGGCGATCTCCGCATCCCGGGCGATGTCCGAGATGCGCGTTGCGTGATAACCTTTCTCTGCGAAGACCTTGATCGCCGAGTCGACGATCAGTCTGCGTTTATCCGAACCCATCAAGCTCTTGTCGTCCGCGGGTTCCGGCATCAGCGATTCGAAATCTCCCCAATCGTGCATCGATACGGCCGAATTCTACGAATCAGCGGTCCGGATGCCAACGCCAGTTGGAGCGGATATTCTCCCGCAAAAGGTAAGAGGTGCCGGCACTGCGCATCGCAATCATAGTCGAACGATTCGCGCCGAATGCCGGCGGAGTCGAAAATGTAGCGTGGCAGGTTGCTCACGAACTCGAGCGGGTGGGTGAGGACGTGACCGTCTTC
>SMVA01050461.1_pt1 | contig 10055 bp, 8 predicted proteins | sample 2456451 | NCBI WGS metagenome assembly SMVA01 (sample SAMN11095933, study PRJNA526329) | marine sediment metagenome | biome: Marine sediment; feature: Surficial sediment; material: Deep marine sediment; isolation source: Hadal surficial sediment | place: Pacific Ocean | collected 2014-05 | depth 0-1...
GTGAGTGTCGGATTCCACGACATTGCCAGCGCCAGATCATGGGTCAATATCGCGGCGAGAATCGCAGCTCCAACATTGACAAACGTGTTCAGGATGAGAATGGATACCAGGAGGGCGCGAGGATTCTCCAGCAACCTGACGACTCTTTTACTCGGTCGATCAGTGTTATCGCTCAGCTGATCTTTTTCATTCGGGGTAAGTGAAAAAAGGGCAACTTCCGAACCCGAGAAGAAGGCGGACAGAATGAGAAGGACGAGTAAAACGGTCGCGCCCGTCAAAAAAGGTGCGAGTTCAAGGGAGACTTCCTGAACGGAAAGTGAAAAGATCAATCCCGCGATATGCAACGGAGGTTGGTCGGACTCCAAGGCGGTCGAGGTTCGATCCTCATTTTATTAGATGAATAAATGTTCTCGGTCCAGATCAACTGTTCGGAAGTCGGACCGGTTCCAGCCTCTTGGCTTTCAGAGACTTATATGTGGGATTACATATACTGTTGCGTGAAAATGATGAACGCGAGCACGAGTCCAACAGCCAAAGGGCACACGTATCGAATCAGGATACCCCAAATAGCCGAGCCTGGCATGTTGTATCCACCGCTGCGAAGTGATTCGATCGCTTTCGGGACACCCCACTTCCATCCAACAAATACACACAAGAGGAGCGCTCCAATACCCAGCGAGTAGTTTCCCCAAATAATATTCTGCAAGGAAAGAAAATCGATTCCCATTCCGAAAAAATCAGTGAAGAACGCCGACCCTCCCGCAGCGAGCGCCGAGGGTATCGCGATCACGAAACAGATCGTGCCCATGGTGATGGATGCTTTTGATCGACTCCAGTCACGCTCGTCTACGAAATATGCAACGACGACTTCCAGCAGACTAATAGTCGATGTGAGGGCCGCGATGGCCAAAAGGGCATAGAATGCTATCGCGAAAAAGCTGCCCGCTGGCATACTGCCGAAAATCGTTGGAAGGACGATGAATACGAGTCCGGGTCCGCCATCCGGATCTACACCGGCTGCAAAAATAGCTGGAAAGATGATTACGCCGGCGAGAAGAGCAATTAAGGTGTCAAAGACAGCAACCGCTACTCCGGCCTGGGGCAAGTTTTCGTCTTTCGGGAAATAGGATCCGTATGTAATCATGGCCCCCATCCCGAGAGACAAACTGAACAGTGCCTGACCCAGCGCATTCATAACGACCGCGAAGGAAATTTTCGAAAAGTCGGGATTGAATAGGTAGACGAGTCCTTCCATTCCGCCATCGAGCGTAACAGACCGAATCGCGAGTAGGACTAAAATGACCAACAACAATGGCATCAGGATCTTAGTCGTTCGCTCTATGCCCTTCGAAACCCCACCTCTGACGACGAAGATCGTAAGAGCCAAAAAGACTGCCGTAAAGAATATGGCCAGGAGCGGGTCGCTCGTGAGTGAAGTAAACATGGCTTCGCTCTGGTCTGCAGAGATACTTCCGGAAAATCCACCAAGGAGGGCTTCCCAGAGATACCAGAGCGTCCATCCCGCGATTACGGAATAGAAGGCGAGAATGCCGAACCCTGTGGCTATTCCCAATCCGCCGAGCCAATGCCATTTGGACTCCGGAAACAAGGCTTTGAAGGCGCCAACGGCATTTCGCTCCGTGCGTCGGCCGAGAGACAATTCTGCCAGAACGACGGGGATACCAATGAGTGCTACGAAAAGAAGGTATATGAGGACGAAAGCTCCGCCTCCGTTCTCGCCGGCGGTGTAAGGAAATCTCCAAATATTACCAAGGCCTATGGCTGAGCCGGCTGCAGCGAAGATAAACCCCGTCTTTCCACTCCACTGGCCACGACTTGCAGTTGCCATGTGATTCTCCTTCTCGTCTGATTCTGATTGATTGCTTAGTTGAAACCGCAAGAATAGGGGTTATGAAGACCACATAGAAGATGTGCCATGCATATCCACCCCAAAAATTAGCGTGTTGCGGCGAACAAGTGCGAGGAAGGCTGGCGGTATCTAGATCTTTATGCCGCCAAGAATTAGCCGCCCGATCGGTATTGCTCGTCTTAGGACTTCTTTTAAGGGCTTTTCAATCCAGATGCCGACGACACATCGTCCAGCAATGATCGTCTGACTTGGTATCCTAGTTTGAAACGAGATCTACGTTCGAAGCTACCGGCTATTCTGCCTTCGGAAGGTATGGAATCGTCCCAGCGATATCGGTGTCGTCAATTACATGGAACCGACTGATGCTGCCGGCCCTTCGAGCGTCTCGATATTCTCTATAATCCGGGTCGTCAGCGAACGCACGTACAGCCTCGATCGACGGAAACTCCAACAAACCAACGAGCGTCGAGTCCAACGCTTCGCCCTCAATGGTCGTGATGTTGCCACTACGGGCCAAGTATTTTCCACCGTGTTTGTGAACGATGTCATGCACGTTGGCGGCGTAGTCCGGTATCCAGGAATCATCAGTGACTTTAACGTCTGCGATTAGATATACAGGCACAGTAAGAAGTAGTCTTGGTGGATGTTTTTAGTGAGCATACTGTCAACTCGGGAATTCTTGTGACACATCAGTATACAAGTTTCAGCGAGAATTGTACAGCGGTGTGCAGGGAAACGGTTCTCTGAACACAATGCCGAAGAAATGGGTCACGTGATTGAGTCCCTTCGTTGCTTGTGTACCGCGGATTCCGCGCTCGCCTGTCGAAGCAGCATCTAGGCCATTTAGTCACAACGAACATACCGACCGTATCGGGACCACTTTGTCACAGCACAACCGAAACCAGCGACGTGGCCGCTGGGCCGCAGCGCATTTACAAGAATCGGACGCAGATGCCGATAAGATCGCAGAACCGATTCTTGTTAGCGCCTAGACCCGGTGGCCACGGAGATCAACTCGTTAGCGCCCAGACGCGGTGGCCTCGGAGATCAACCAGTCAGCGCCTAGACCCAGTGGTCGCGATGACTACCCGTTAGAACGGGAGTTCATCGTCTGGCTCAAAGCTTATTTCTTCAGAGTTCCCATTCGAAGACGCAGAAGCCGTCGCAGTGGCCGGTTCCGTCTCCTGAGATCCCCCGAACGAGTCGCCACCACCACCACGGCCACTCAGCATCATCATTTCACGCGCCTTGATTTCGGTCACGTATTTGGTGTTGCCGTCTTTGTCTTCGTAGCTGCGCGTCTGAAGCGAGCCCTCGAAATACACTTGAGAGCCTTTCTTGAGATACTCGTTGCAGATTTCCGCGAGCCGAGCCCATGCGACAATACTGTGCCACTCGGTACGCTCTACCAATTCTCCATTTGAATCCTTGTACGATTCGTTCGTGGCCAGGCGCAGATTACACACCGCCGTTCCTGAGCCTGTGTAGCGAAGCTCCGGATCCTGACCGAGATTGCCTACAAGGATCACTTTATTAACTCCACGTGCCATTCTTACACCTCCTGTATATCTTTCTTTTACATGAGCCCCTGGCGATTCTTACACGAGTCCACCGGTTCACCGGTCCGTCCTGAAGTCGATCAGCTGAATCCACCAGAAGATGTAATAGGAATATGGACGATTAAGGACCCGTTGCTCCAGCATAGAGCACGATGGTCCTGAATTGTAACTTAAGATCGGAAATTAACAACCTGGTGTGACAACATACCGTCACCTTACTATCGCAGATTGATTTCTGAGCCGACTGTCACCGTGTGGAAATGATTCGACGAAACATTCGCCCAAACATTGTCTACCGACGTAACCTACTCACTAGCCTGATTTAATGAAACCCAAAATCTACGAAGAGTCATTCGCAACCTCAGACGACCTTTTGGAATCGTTTGGAGATTTTGTAGCCATCGTCCGGCAACTGAGGCGAGACTGTCCATGGGATCGTGAACAGACGCACGAGTCGATAAAACATCTTCTGATCGAGGAAGCTTATGAAACGGTTGATGCGATCAGCGACGCTGACTACGAAAATCTCAGCAAAGAATTAGGCGACCTTCTACTTCATATCGTTTTTCATTCTGTGATTGGCGCAGAGAACGACCGCTTCACTCTCGATCAAGTGATTCAACTGGAAACGGAAAAACTTGTAAGGCGACATCCCCATGTATTTGGGGATGTCAAAGTCGGAAGCGTTGAGGACGTCCTGACGAACTGGGAGTCGATTAAAATCCGAGAGGGTGAGAAGAAGTCCGCCATGGAGGGCATTCCAAATACGCTGCCCACACTGCTACGAGCACTTCGGATCCAGGAAAAAGCGGCCGGAGTTGGATTCGACTTTCCATCTGCCGACGACGCGTGGGAGAAGGTGGACGAGGAACTACAGGAATTCAAGCAGCTACTGGCTAAAGGCGTCTCGAAAGAGGAACAGGAGAAAGAGCTTGGCGATCTTTTTTTCGCTGTAGTGAATTACGCCCGTCTCAAAGGGCTCAATCCGGAGAATGCGCTCGGCCACACCAATTCAAAGTTCATCCGTCGTTTTCAGCACATCGAAGAACGACTCAGAGAATCAGGTTCCAGCATCGTAGACGCCAGTCTCGAGGAGATGGATGTCTTCTGGGAAGAAGCCAAGCGGAAAGAGACGAAATCGAACGCTCGCAAATAGACCCGGTCCGCGGCTTAATGGAAGCCGGATTTGAGCCCGTTCCCCCTAGTTAACTGGCGGGATCACCTCTACGGGCTGAATTCGACCCTCGTCGCGGTTTAGAAATTCCTCGTACAGTCGAATGTGCTGACTGTCGATGGGCACTTTGAACCCATCGATGAACAGTCCGACGATCTGTGTCGCTGTCTCGAACGGGTCTCCGTCTGAAATAAGAAAGTTCGCTTTCTTACCCACTTCGATCGAGCCGTAGTCGTCTGCGACGCCAAAGATTTCTGCAGGTGTCAATGTGACCGCGCGGAGGGCTTCTTCTTTACCCAGTCCATACGCAGCCGCAAATCCGGCGTTAAACGGTAGATTTCTGACATTGGCCGCGTCACCCGTTCGAAGGGCGACCTTAACGCCTGCATCGTTCAGGAGGCCGGCATTGGCGTAGGCCCGGTCGTACCGATCGGTCTCGCGGGTAGGCATCGAAAACATCGGACCCACGATGCAAGCAATTCCAGCCTCTGCCAGCTTATCAGCTACGCGCCATCCTTCTGAAACGCCGCTGAAAACTACTTTGCCGATCTCACGAGCCTGAACCCAATCGATCGCCTCAAGAATATCTTTTTCAGCGTTTACTTTAAGCATGAGTATCATTTCGCCGCGAATTACCGGCGCGATGGCCGCCATTTCGGGGGCGTACTCGGGTCTTTGGCCCACACCCGGATTTTCGGCATACGCCGCGTCGATGTGCTCGTAAAGTTCTGCCCGGTCCCAAACCTCGTTGAGTTTCTCCATCGCCTTCTTATGTCGGGCGTCGTTTTCGCTCGTGCTACTTCCTCCTCCACCAGAGCGACTGCGCACCGTTTTTCTTGGGAATTCAAGGACCAGAAGCCTCACATTCCCAGCATGCATCTGTTCGGGCGTATATCCAACCAGATTGATCATTGCCGCAGTGCCGGGCAGCATGCCGCCCGATGGTTCTGAGATGACGGTTGTCACGCCGCTCACTCGGGTCACCGGAATCAAGACCGAATTTGGATTGATGGCGGTCAATGCCTGCATCTGAGGGGTGATATCGCCGAGTTCGTTTGAGTCTGTGGTCTCCTGAACGGCGCCAATTTCGGTGAGCCCGAGTCGGGTTCCGGAGTCGATCATCCCGGGATATACCGATAATCCCGAACCGTCTATCACCTCCGCGTCGACGGGAATGTCTATATCGGTTCCCACGGCCGTAATACGGTCACCTCGAACGATGATGGTTCCATTCTCGATGGTCCCGTTCGAAACGGTTTCAATAGTGACGTTCGTCACGGCAAAGACGCCCTGCCGAGGTTTCGCATCCTGCTGCTGAAAAGAAATCAGGCCGGTTGCGAGGAGAAAGCTGAGTAAAATGTTCATTTTGAATCAGATCGAATCGTGATACGGGGCGATGTCCGGTAAGTAGTTGCGTGGCTAGCGATCTTGAAAAATTTCCCTGAAGGACCTGACTCGATCCTCATGGTGGATGTTCGTTTCCTCCTCTATATAGGTGTCAATAGGAGCGGACGGGCTTACGCTTAACCGGACATCGTCCGGGTCTTCGTCGCGGTCGAAGTATTTCACTCCATCGACAAATGTCTTGAGTGGAATGGTGTAAACCGAGAGGGGATGAGCACTAAAAAGAGTCAGGTCGCCGTCTTTTCCTACTTCGATGGATCCGACGCGTTGGTCAATTCCCAACTGCATCGCAGGATTGATCGTGATCAGCGACAAGGCTTCGTCATCCGTGAGCCCTCCATAACGCTGCGTCTTCGCCGCCTCGTGGAAAAGGTGCCGGTTCAGTTCTCCCGAATCCGAATTGATGGACGTGACCACACCATTCTTCACCAGGATCGCGGCGTTGTAGGCCGTCGAGTAATAGACCTCGAATTTGTAGGTCCACCAATCTGCAAAAACCGAAGCGCCCGCTCCGTACGCTGCCAGCTCCGGTGCCACCTTGAATCCCTCGTTGGCGTGTTGAAACGTGATCTTCTTCACCCCAAAATCTTCCAAAACGTCCAGAAGCATTAGGATTTCATCGGCACGATAGCTGTGGCAGTGCACGATGATCTCGCCCCGGATGATGTCTGCGATGACTTCCAGTCGCCCGTTGTATTTCGGGGGTACGGCATCGCGGTTCCGTTTGCGACTGACTTCATACGCATCCCAGTCCTCCATGTAGCGTTTGGCATTCGTGAATGCGTCACGCAGTACCGCTTCGACGCCCATCCGAGAGGAGGGGCGAATAGCCGGCCGGCTCCCTCCTGATCCTCGATTTCCGTGATTTCTGGTAGGATTCTCGCCGAGCGCGAATTTGATGGTCCTGGGCGCTCCGGCAAATCGAAGATCGTCCGGGTTTTTAGATCCCCATCGATGTTTGATCGTCTCGTTCTGGCCACCAATCACATTCGCCGAACCATGCATGATATGCGAGGATGTCACGCCTCCCGCCAGAGCCCGATAAATCCCGAGGTGATACGGGTTCACCACGTCCTCCATCGTCACTTCTGCGGTGACGGGGCTTGAACCCTCATTGATGCTGCTGAGAGCAATGTGCGAATGCGCATCTACAATCCCGGGCATCAGGAACTGGCCCGTGGCATCGATCACATCCACACCAGTCGGGTCCGAAATCTCGGTTCCTATATCAGTAATTTTGCCGTTTTCAACGAGCACGTCTGTATTGTCCAACGTTCCATTTGTGATCGTAAGAACGGTCGCATTCCGGATGAGGACGCTGCCCGTTTCCTGAGCAGCGGCAGGCATCGCTGTGAAGAGAAACGCCAGCAGTGAAGCAGAAATTGATTTACGGAGCATGATAATATTGACTCTTTCTGTTGGAATTCGAACTAAGGTGATCCGAATTGATTATTCGGGTGAGTCTTCTTTGACTCCGATTACCGTTACTTCTTCGCCACCGATGATCAAACTGCCTTCAAATTCGTCGCCGGAGATACGGCCCTCCACGGTCATCGTACCGCTATTCGGGTCGTCCCAGCTGAAGGACAGGTCATTCCCATCCAGGCTGATGTCCTTGAGGGTTATGGTGAGATCCAATTCTTGATAGGCCATGGTTCCGCTGTACGACTCGCCTTCTTTTTCAAAAACCACATCTCCCGATTGTTCTCCGTCTGTAGTGAATGCGGTAAATATCCACGTTCCCACCAGGGCGTCATCGTCAGCCTCTCTTTGACGCTCGCTTTTCTCGTAGAAAAACTTCTTTCCGTCGACAAAGACGTATTCGTATTTCGTATTGATATCGAAGAGTGGTCCATCCGCAACGATCAGATTGGCGATCTTTCCTACATCGACAGATCCAAGTGACCCCGAGAGGCCGAGGATCGCAGCCGCGTGGGTCGTGAGTGCTGCAAGGGCGGCGTCTTCCGTAAGACCTCGATCCATCATTTCCCGAAGGTTCTTCTTGATGTCCTTTGTCTTGGTACCACGGGTCATGAACCCAAAAGACACGCCCGCGGCTTCCAGTTTGGCCGCAACGCTCGCATACTCATCGCGACTCATTACCTGACGGGCTTCCAGGTTTCTTCGTTCCGCTTCGACATCACGGAAGGTCGCCGTTCTCGTTTCATCGTCATAGGCTGCAAGAATCGTATCCAGTGAATCTCTTTTGAGCTTGGACATCCATTTCGGCTTGCTGGGAAGATCCAATGTCACAAAAAGAGGAGTACCCGCGTTGGCCAGGGTATTGATGGCATTGAATCCTTCGTGGAGTCCTGCGAGCGTTAGATCGAATCCCAGGACGGATTGGAGCTTCAGGGCCCGGTGGATTTCCAACGCGTCGTCCACATAGAAAAAGACCGGTTTCTCCCGGTCGATGACGCTGAAGAATGCGTAATGCACCTCGTCGAATTCAGGTCTCGGAACGCCGGAGGCCCCATCGTCGAAGAGTCGTTCCATCTGCTGACGGCGTTTCGCCTCCTTGAAAAGCTGCCTGAATTTGGCGGTCATCGCCATCGGGGTGCCAGGGTACATTCCGCGCGCGCCTTGAAACTGGACAAATAGAGAAGCGTCGCCCTTCAAGACCATGTCTCTGGGTTCATTGCCTGCCAGCAATACCACTGCGCCTGATCCTGGCAGCATTCGACCCTCCGGGACCACGTGGGCGGCCCCAAAGCCCAGTTTTCTCAGATCTTCGACGGATTTATGATCCGCCGATAGCATACTCCGAACATCTCGTTGTGGTTGGATGCCCGCCCGATCATCGGGCGGATTGCTTCGATCGGGGACCGGGGGCAGATTTTCTTCCTCCTTGGGCTTTCGAACACCGGCTGACGAGAGTCCATCAATAAATCCAGCATAGACGGTCATGGAATCGGGGGCAATCCGTTCGGCATCGTATGGGATATCAACGTTTTCTCCAACAGCCTCAATCAGGCCATTTCGAATCAGAACGGTTCCGTTTTCGATCACACGCCCGGGTGACTGAACAATGCGGACGCCTTCTATCGCGATTGTCTTGGTTACGACCGGAATGTCGGATGCGTCGCGCTGGGCGAAGACCGCTGAAGCAGGCATGCTGGCCAGGATGAAGGCGATCGCGACGGATGTAGAAGGCCACGAACCAGGCCTTCTCCTCAGGGAGTGGAGAATCATAATGTCTGATAGAAATACGGGGAGGAATCTGATAAGATATTCTCCGGGGTCAGGAGGGGCAACTCGGCAACGGATCTTCCCAGAATGGCCACAAACGCTGATGTCTGACCAGGATTCCGATGTGCAATCGGATATCTCGAAATCCAACCCAGTGCTGCCGAATTCCCCGAAGTTGAAAGAATCGGTTCCATTCCTGCAATCTCCAAGAATAATGTCGTACGCGGGGAAATTAGTCTCACAAAATCGGCCACTCTGGACTGGAATCGATGAAAATGCACAAATACCGATCGCGTTGCACCATCAACTCCAAAATAGAGTCCCGAATCGAGCCATCTCGTATTCAATTCCTGCGCTCAGAAGTCCATTCGAGCGAGTTGAACTTTTTTTGACCCTTTGGCACGACTATTGGAGATTCTTACGTACACAACATGTCCGAAATCATCTAACACCATGTGTAACAATCGTTTATCAATGTTTCTCGACAGCTCTCCAGAGGATTCTGGTACGCCTATCGCGAATCCAGTCGATATCGACGCCATGGGTTGGATAAAGAAGAGATCAACCGTCGATTCTGTTCGCGACATGAACAATAGCAGTTCGCTATTTATTCGGGTTCAACTCCGATAACGAAACGAGCTCCCCTAACCCTGATTTGAAAGGTTATTCGCCATGCAACAGACCATACTCGGAATGCTCGCCCTCATGATCGTAGGCACTTTTTCCCTAGGCCAAAATCGTGGTGCAGCAAGAACATACAATGAGCTAGTAGACGACGAGTTGGAAATTGCCGCTGCAGGCGTCGCCATGCACGTCATGGAGCTGATCGGAAATCGGGCATTCGACGAGCGAACCGAAC
>SMVA01353074.1_pt1 | contig 10055 bp, 4 predicted proteins | sample 2456451 | NCBI WGS metagenome assembly SMVA01 (sample SAMN11095933, study PRJNA526329) | marine sediment metagenome | biome: Marine sediment; feature: Surficial sediment; material: Deep marine sediment; isolation source: Hadal surficial sediment | place: Pacific Ocean | collected 2014-05 | depth 0-1...
TAGTAATTTGATTATTTAACTTAACGACAGAAGAACTAATAGAGTTGACTTAAAGACAAGAAAAAATAAGACAGCATGGAACGTTCTATCGTCTCATTATGTAGTAATTTGATTATTTAACTTAACGACAGAAGAACTAATAAAGTTGACTTAAAGTCAATAATAAATCCGACAACGTGGAATAGATGCTCTTAAAAAACCAGCAAATAAACCAGCAAACTCTCTTGACTTAGAAGTCGAAACTATCTTCACCGAGTGAAACCCCCCAGCCATGAGATTGTTCGCGTTGCAGAAGAGCTCAAAGTAGATCTGATCGCCCTTGGAACACAAGGCCATAGTGGATGGAAACGTTTTACCATCGGAAGTGTTGCAGAGTTAGTTGTCAGATAGGCCCCAATGGTTACATGGATTAAATAAAGAAAATATAAATCCAAGCTAGTTATAATAACGCATTGTTTATTAATATATGTTTATCTAGTATCGAACGCTATGTTCTAGGAATGTAAATCCACTGATTTAATAGGCTGCGGGCAGTATCCGTGATTTCTGATGCTGTCATTCCCACTGGACCACCAATCTGTTCTAGCAGTTCATCTGCTGCAGCACCGTGCAAGTAAACTGCCAGTAACAGTGCGTTTCCTACACTCAAACCCTGTGCTATCAAAGCACCAATAATCCCGGATAATACATCACCTGTTCCGGCGCTACTGAGGCCTGGATTACCACTAGTGTTTATGTAACGCTTTCCATCAGGTAACATACAAATGCTACCTGCGCCTTTCAGCACCACATAGCATTTGAAACGCTCTACTAGATTTTTTACTGCGGCCATACGGTCATTCTGAACTACTGTAGTATCGATGCTCAGCATTCGTGCCGCTTCTGCAGCATGGGGAGTGAGTACGGTATTTACTTTGCGGGCACTCAGTGTATTAGCAAGCTTGGGATGGGTTGAAATAAGATTCAACGCGTCGGCATCTAGCACTAAGGGTTGTGCAGATTTGAGCGCGGAGTCAAGCCAGAAATGGGCGTTAGCACTCATCCCCAACCCTGGGCCAATAACCAGACAATTCAGATGATCAAGCTTAAATAGTTCGTAAGCCGGGCGTAGCATCAGTTCAGGCTGCGCGGAGTAGACTTTATGTGTATCCTCAGCAACCAAGCCAAGATATACACGTCCTGATCCTAGTTTTAGTGCTGCTGTTCCTGCAAGGAATGCAGCTCCCACCATTCCTGCTGCTCCACCAATAATGCCCACGCTGCCAAACATACCTTTGTGGTTGTTAGCACGGCGAGACGGTAGTAACAATTTCTGTGTGCAAGCTTGGTCCAATATCCATGAGCTGGGTTTTATCAGGGTAGGCGCATTGATATCAAGATTGCGTAGTAAAACTTTTCCACAATACTCAGTGCCATAATGAGTTAGGAGACCTGGTTTCAGGCCAATAAATGTGACGGTTATGGCGGCGTATATTGCCACACCGCGTACTTGGCCGTTGTCGCTGTCCAGGCCACTGGGAATATCTAGTGCAAGTACAGGCAGATTCATGTGATTAATCACATTGACTAGCTCATAGTATTTACCCTCAAGGTCTCGTTCAAGACCGATACCGAATAACCCATCTATTACCACATTCCAATTTTTCTTAGCTGGGATTTCAGAAAGTATCTCGCCCCCTATGGTAAGCCAAGCATCCAGAGAATTCCTTGCATCACTGGATAATTTGTCGCGTGTCCCAGTAAATACTAGCGTGACTTTGAACCACAATTCTTGCAGATAACGAGCAACAACGAAGGCATCGCCACCATTATTACCAGGGCCCGCTAGTACCAAAACTTTGTTTCTTTCATTGGTCAGCAGTTTATCCTGTGCTACTTTCGCTGCAGCCAATCCGGCTTTTTCCATCAAGTTGGCAGGATTAGGTAAGGCAGAGGCAAGTTGCTCAATCTTGCGTATCTCAGTGGTGAGATAGATAGGAGTTTTATTTTTCATAACGTGATGTATCCAAGCAACTACTTTTAAGACTGTGGGTAGCGTGTCTTCTCGTGTAAAATTATACTTTTTAATTCAATGCCACACTTCACCTAATGCTCCGATTCCGTGGCGGTAATGCCCTTTCTTCTTTCCGTCTGGAAAAATTAAAAGGTGTACTCAAAACAGTTGTCCCACAAGTTTCCCACATTTACGCCGAGTATTGGCATTTTTGCTCAGAAGCACGTAGTTTTCGGGAAGACGAAACCATTATTCTCGAAAAGTTGCTTACTTACGGTGCAGCACACCAGAGTAATATTTCCTCCGGCGAATTATTGCTGGTGTTGCCGCGTCCCGGAACCATTTCTACTTGGTCATCCAAAGCTACTGATATCTCTCGTAATTGTGGACTAGATGCAGTTGAGCGATTAGAGCGTGGCATAGCGTTTTATATACAACCTAAGGACGGACTATCAGCCGAGGAGAGAAATCAACTGCTTCCATTGATCCATGATCGCATGACCGAAGTAGTGTTCAGCTCGTTCAAAGATGCGGAAATTTTGTTCCAACATACTAAGCCTGTACCGCTCAATATAGTTGATATGCGAAAGGACGCGATAGAGATGTTGCAACGAGCCAATAGTGAAATGGGCCTTGCATTATCGTTCGATGAGATTGAATATCTTGCAGTCCATTTCTCACGCATTGGGCGCAATCCAACTGATGTAGAGTTGATGATGTTCGCCCAGGCTAATTCAGAACATTGTCGCCATAAGATTTTTAATGCTGACTGGGTCATAGATGGTAAACCCCAGGCAAGGTCTTTGTTCTCAATGATACGTAATACTCATCATTTGCATCCGCAAGGTACGGTGGTGGCTTATACAGATAATTCCTCCATCGTCGAAGGAGCTAAAATTGCAAGCTTTTATCCTGGTAAGGATCACTCTTACAGTTATGCCGAGGAGCAAACGTATATCCTGATGAAGGTGGAGACTCACAATCATCCCACTGCAATATCTCCCTATCCTGGTTCCGCTACTGGCTCGGGAGGTGAAATTCGGGACGAAGGAGCAACTGGTCGTGGCGCCAAACCTAGAGCAGGATTCACAGGATTTTCGGTTTCAAATTTAAACATTCCTATGTTTATCCAGCCTTGGGAAGTGTACCGGGAGTTTTGTGAAGATCATTCGTACGGCAAGCCTTCACGCATCTCGTCCGCTTTACAAATCATGCTGGAAGGCCCAATTGGTGGGGCTACATATAACAATGAATTTGGTCGCCCTAGTCTAGCCGGGTACTTCCGCACTTTCGAAGAATTGATTGCGGGCGAGATGCGTGGTTATCACAAGCCGATTATGTTGGCGGGAGGAATAGGCCACATTTCTGAATTTAATTCATTCAAAGAAGAGTTTCCACCAGGTGCGTTGTTGATTCAATTAGGTGGGCCAGGAATGTTGATTGGGCTGGGCGGTGGTGCAGCTTCCAGCATGGGTACTGGTGTAAATGAAGAAACCCTAGATTTTAACTCAGTGCAGCGTGGTAATGCGGAGATGGAGCGGCGTGCTCAGGAAGTGATTGACCGATGTTGGCAGATGGAAAGAAAGGGGGGGGCAAACCCGATTCTTTCGATCCACGATGTCGGCGCAGGCGGCTTGTCCAATGCGTTTCCGGAATTGTTACATAGTTCACGACGTGGTGGGTGTTTTAATCTGCGTGATATTCCTTCAGAAGAATTGGGTATGTCCCCCATGCAAATCTGGAGCAACGAAGCACAGGAACGTTATGTACTTGCAATCATGCCAGAATCTCTAGAGTTGTTCAGGACAATTTGCGAACGTGAGCGTTGTCCATTTGCAGTGGTAGGTAAAGCGATAGAACAAGAACAACTTACCGTAACTGACCCAGCTTTCAACAATTTCCCGGTTGATATGGAGATTTCGGTATTACTAGGGAAATCACCAAAAATGATACGGAATGTCGTACACATTGAAAAATCACCAGTACCATTCAATACAGTGAGATTAAATTTAAAAGAGTCTGCTGATCGGGTGTTGCGGCTACCGGCGGTGGCGGACAAAACTTTTCTCATAAGCATCGGTGATCGTAGTGTTGGAGGAGTGACTGCGCGTGATCAGATGGTGGGGCCGTGGCAAGTGCCGGTGGCGGATGTAGCAGTTATACTGATGGGCTATCAGACTTATCAAGGGGAAGCATTTGCTGTAGGTGAGCGAGCACCGCTGGCTTTACTCGATCCCACCTGTGCTGCTCGTATGGCGGTAGGCGAAGCTATCACTAATATTGCCGCTACATTAATTGATCATATAGGAGAGATAAAACTTTCTGCCAACTGGATGGCTGCTACTGGACATCCTGGTGAGGACGCGGGTTTGTTCGACGCGGTTTATGCGATAGGCATGGAAATGTGTCCGCAGCTGGGGATTAGTATTCCGGTGGGTAAAGATTCTATGTCGATGAAAACTGTGTGGGATACCGATTCTAATAATAGTGATCGGGGCACTAGGAAAGAAGTCACTGCACCGTTGTCTCTAATCATTTCTGCTTTTGCAAGAGTAACAGATGTTCGTAAAACACTTACACCACAGTTGAGAACTGACTGTAACGAGACGGAATTGATCTTGATCGATCTTGGTATGGGTAGGAATCGCCTTGGTGGTTCAGCACTGGCACAGGTTTATAAGCAAATAGGCGATGTTGTACCTGATGTTGTAGGTCTAGATGGTGTGAAGAAACTTAAAGGGTTTTTTAATGCCATACAGAGCCTGAATCAAGAAAATAAAATACTCGCTTACCATGATCGTTCAGATGGCGGTTTGTTTGTGACGCTGTGTGAGATGGCCTTCGCGGGACACGTGGGCGTAACTGTAAATCTCGATCAGTTGTGTTTCGATGAGCTCGCTAACGATGTGGATGGATACGAATCGAGGCAGGAGATATTAAGTGGAAGGTTCCTGGAACGCATCATATCGGTTTTGTTTAATGAGGAACTCGGAGCGGTGGTCCAGATAAAGACTGAACATCATCATGATTTTATGAGAATAGCATCTCAGGCAGATTTACGTGACATATGTTTTGTAATCGGCACTCTCAACAACGATGATGAAGTTCGGTTTCTGCGTAATAACAAACTGGTATTTTCGGAGAAACGTGCAGACTTACATCGTGCGTGGTCAGAGACATCTTACGAAATGCAGAAGTTACGTGATGATCCAGCTTGTGCACAGCAGGAATACGATCTCAAACTTGATATTACTGATCCTGGCTTGTATACGCATCTGAGCTTTGATGTAGATAATGATATTGCTGCACCTTATATTCAGAGTGGCGTCAGGCCGAAAATTGCGATTCTTCGTGAGCAAGGCGTGAATGGTCATGTGGAAATGGCCGCTGCTTTTGATCGAGCGGGATTCGCAGCAACAGATGTCCATATGAGCGACATAATTGCGAGACGTGTTTCGCTGAAGGATTACATGGGCATTGCAGCATGTGGTGGATTTTCTTATGGAGACGTACTGGGAGCGGGAGAGGGTTGGGCCAAATCGATTCTATTCAATCACTACTCCCACGATGAGTTTGAAGCTTTTTTTAGGCGAACTGATACTTTCGCGTTGGGTGTTTGCAACGGTTGTCAAATGATGAGCAATCTACATGAAATCATTCCTGGCGCTGAACTTTGGCCGCATTTTGTTCGCAATAAATCAGAGCAGTTTGAAGCACGCTTTGTAATGGCGGAAGTTCAGAAAAGTCCGTCATTGTTTTTCGATGGAATGGCAGGAAGTGGCATGCCTATTGTCGTTTCGCATGGTGAGGGTTATGCAGAATTTGCCAGCGAAAAGAAGCTTTCAGCTGCCCTATCTCTTGTGACGATGCGCTTCGTTAATAATCAGGGCAAGCCTACTGAGATTTATCCCTTTAATCCCAACGGTTCACCCCAAGGCATCGCTGGCATGACGACACCTGATGGACGTTTCAGCATACTTATGCCGCATCCAGAGCGTGTGTTCCGCGCTGTTCAACATTCGTGGTATCCCAATGATTGGCATGAAGATGCACCCTGGATGCGGATGTTCAGGAATGCGAGAAAATGGGTAGGATGAAGAATATGCTGGTAGCGTCGACTAGAAGAATTAAAAATATGATGATGTATAGAATGAAAATTTCTAAATGTACTTTGCATATTGGTATTTTTGGTATCGTTTTTTTAGTACTTGGTGCTAATCTAAATGAGGTGTTTGCAGAAGTAAACTCTGGCAATAAAAAAGAATCAGAGTGTGTGCCGGTTGGGAGTTGGGTGGTGCCCGGAGGTGAGAAGGTATCTGACACCGAGGTCATTTCTCTCGCAGTGAATCAATCAGTTGTGCTACTAGGAGAGGCGCACGCTAACCTAGAGCATCATCGTTGGCAGCTACAAATGTTGTTGTCGCTGCACACTGTACATCCCAATTTGGTAATTGGTTTTGAAATGTTTCCACGTCGGGTGCAAGGGGTACTTGATCAGTGGGTAGCTGGTAAACTTTCTGAAGCAGAATTTCTTGTCGCTACAGATTGGAAGCATGGCTGGAATACTGATGCAAGTGCTTATTTGCCTTTTTTTCACTTTGCGCGAATGAATCAAATACCCATGGTGGCGCTAAACATCGATGCCGCCATGAGACGGGAAATTTCTTTAAAAGGTTTTAATGGTATAGCAGAAGAGAGACTCAAAGGCTTAACACGTCCTGCTACACCAAGTGTTGCATACCTTGATTACTTGATGCCAATCTACAAGAAGCATAATTGGGATGGTAAGCATAAAGATGGGATCAGCCGTGACGATTTAGATTTTCGGCGCTTTGTTAGAGGCCAGCAGCTATGGGATCGAGCGATGGCACAAGCACTATATTCAACAATGAAGCGACCAGGGTATCCGCTAGTGGTCGGGATCATGGGTGCAGGGCATATTAAGTATGGCTACGGGGTACCTCATCAATTGAAAGACCTAGGTGTTGAGGACGTAGCTATGTTATTACCTTGGGACAGTAGTACGTCATGCAAAAATTTAGTTACTGGATTAGCAGATGCAGTATTTGGTGTCACTTCCTATCTTGTGCCACGCGTGCCTTCACGTCAACGACTCGGTATCCGCTTTGAAATAGTACAAAACGGGGCACTGGTCATTCAGGTCGAAAAGGATAGTGTGGCAGAAGTCGCAGGTATCAAGGATGGAGACCTTATCACAGAAATTGCAGGTTTAGAGGTTAAGAAAACTAACGATGTTATTAGGGTGGTTCAGAGGCAAGCACCTGGCACTTGGTTGCCACTAAAAGTAAGACGTGGTAGTGAGACGATTGAGATTATTGCCAAATTCTCTATGGTGATGCAATGATAATTTGTATGCTGCTAGGGTGGTTGTATTTCATCCGACGTATCTTGTCCGCACTGTTTTTAACCATGGTAGTAATCGTTGCATCTAATATAACTATATCAATCGTTATCGCAGCTCCTCTATTAGTACAGGATTCTTTAGCAGTTGAATACGATATTGTCGTGCATATTGACCCTGTCGAGCAAACTATTAAGGGACGTAGTGTTATTGCTACAACGTCTTCACACGAATTAACACTGTTGTTGGGGCAACGTTTTAAGGTGACTCATGCCTTCATTGATGGAGTGACTCTTAAACCTTCGGGTTATGGCCATTTGATGCATACTTGGAGTGTTCCAGCTAGCCAGAGAAATGTTCGGCGATATATTGAAATTCATTGGGATGGAAAGCTTTCGCCACTTAATACTTCACTTGATCACCAGCAAACACTTGGAAGGGCCGAGCCAGTAAGTGGTAGTTTAGGTACTTTTCTTCCTGATTCAAGTGGCTGGTATCCGCGTATTGCTGGAGAGCTTGCAAGTTACCGCGTAAGCATTGAAATGCCATCCGGGCAGCGTGGTATTGTTGCTGGCCGGCTCATCAAAGAATCTGAGACGAGTGAAAGCTATCATGCAGTTTTTGAATTTCCTTTTCCGTCTGAGGGTATTGATTTTATGGGTGGTCCATACATTGTTACGACAGATATGATGAAGAGTGCAGGTGGTAAGCGAATCCAGCTGCGAACTTATTTCCATCCACAAATCAAAGAATTAGCACGTGGGTACCTTGACAAAGTAAAGGGCTACATTGACCTTTACGAATCGAGGATCGGAGAATATCCATTTACTGAGTTCAGCATCGTATCAAGCCCTACACCTACCGGTTTTGGTATGCCGACGCTTACCTATCTAGGTATAAACGTACTGCGGTTGCCGTTTATACGAAATACATCGCTTGGACACGAAGTACTACATAACTGGTGGGGAAATGGAGTTTATCCTAATTACCAAGTTGGTAATTGGTCCGAGGGGTTAACAACATTCATGGCAGACTATGCGTACAAAGAACGTATAGGCCCAGAAGCTGCGCGTGAGATGAGACTGGGTTGGCTACGTGATTTTTCTGCTCTTTCACTTGGACAAGACTCTGCACTTGAAAGGTTTGCAACACGAACACATGGTGCCTCGCAGATTGTCGGCTACAACAAAGCGGCGATGATGTTCCTGATGCTACGTGATTTGATTGGATATGAGAGTTTTGATCGTGCAATCCAGGCGTTCTGGCATCATCATCGCTTTCGTATCGCGTCGTGGTCGGATTTACGGGATGCATTTGAAACCGAGTCTGGGCAGGATTTACAAATTTTTTTCAAACAATGGTTAACATATACGGGAGCCCCTACAGTGCATATTGCAAAAGCAATTCGCAGACAGTCAGACTCTGGTTACCGGGTAACAATTACTCTTGAGCAAACAGGTGTCTCTGCCTTATACAGTATACGTGTACCAATTGTGGTATATACAAAAGATAGTAAGGAAACCAAGACGTTTGATCTGGATCGTGGCCGACAAACTTTTTCGTTTAAATTACGTGCTAAACCCATTGAAGTGGCTCTTGACCCAGATTTTCGGTTATTTCGAAGGCTGACACCTGACGAAGCGCCACCGATTTTGCGTCAGATCATGGTGAATCAGGCGGCAGTGACCGTTTTACTGTCTGAAAAGGGTGGGGCGCATGTCGCTGGTTATGAACTTGCCAAAAAGCTTCAGAACCGTATACCAAAAATAGTCTTATCGAAGGATGCTTTTACAGCGACTTCGGTATTAGTAATTGGACTGCAGGAACAGGTTGATAGGTGGATTAGTTCGCACAAGTTACCTGTACGTCCCGTAATCATGCGCAGCAACGGTACAGCACATGCTTGGACGGTTAAACATGATGGTGTGACGCTCGCGATTGTGTCTGCAAAAGACACAACTTCACTGAAAGCTTTAGTTCGGCCGTTGCCACATTACGGTCGGCAAAGTTATGTTGTCTTCGATGGTGCGAAGGCTATCGAGCGTGGCACGTGGCCAGCAAGAGTGCAGGTGGTGAAGTTGAATTAATCTGTATCACTAGTGCCCAAGCAAAGACGGAGAAAGCCATTTTGTCATGTCAAGAAGTAGCTCGCAACTTCCAGGTTACATCTTTTAGGTCAATGTAAAACTACCCCCTTGTGTCTTGTTTTATTGATTGTCTAAGGTGCTCATTTTCTTGCATTACTCATTAGAATATTGACTGCATTGCGGTATGGATTCTACTGGGCCCATCTATCCGAAAAAAGTAGATCAATTATGTAGGTAGAGGGTGCGGGTATCGAATGATGAGTATCTAAAATGGGACCCTAGCTTTTTAGTTGTAGAGTTGATTCGTCTGCTATTTATAAAATCAAATTACAGTTGATCACTATGCTTCTTGTTTTTCCGACTTTGGGACAAGTTTTTTGTTAACATACACTTTTAGTTTGTTAATTTAGCGGGGTATTTAATGGCGATCGAAAGAACTTTGTCTATTATCAAACCCAATGAACGGGTTGAAAATTATTGCTGCGCGCATGAAATATCTTTCCCGGGCCGATGCAGAAGGTTTCTATGATATACATCGTGGACGTCCATTTTTTAATGATCTGGTTAAATTTATGACTTCTGGGGCTGTGATGGTACAGATTTTAGAAGGCGA
>SMVA01221138.1_pt1 | contig 10053 bp, 7 predicted proteins | sample 2456451 | NCBI WGS metagenome assembly SMVA01 (sample SAMN11095933, study PRJNA526329) | marine sediment metagenome | biome: Marine sediment; feature: Surficial sediment; material: Deep marine sediment; isolation source: Hadal surficial sediment | place: Pacific Ocean | collected 2014-05 | depth 0-1...
AGACATGCGCTGAACCAGGGGAGGGAGGTCTGGGTCGTTCCGGGGGCGATCGAGGGGCCCTTTGCGGAGGGCAGCAATCAACTCCTTCGGGAGGGGGCGCGCGCGATTCGGAATGCCGCCGACGTGGTCGAAGACCTGGCCGGAATGCGTTTGTCGGAGCCTTGCGCGCCGGAGGTGCCGGACGCCGGCCCAACGACGGATCCGAAGCACCTCACGCGATCCGGTGGGGCGTTGCCGAATGTCCGAAACGAGTCCACGCCGGAGGGGTCGGCCGATTCGATCGAGCAGCGGATCCTGGCCGTGCTGGGCACGGAGGCGGCCACCCGGGACGACCTGATCGAACGTGTCGAGCTCGATCCCGGGCGGCTGGCGGGTGCCCTTCTCGAGCTTGAGTTGGCGGGGCGGATCGTCGAGGAGCGCGACGGTCGATTTCACGTGTGTTGGGGATGAGGCCGCGATTCGCCGGGGGCTGCGCGTGCGCCTTCCGCCGCGCAGGCTCCCAGGGCCTGGGCTATCCTGCCCGGAACTCGCACGCTCGGTCGATTGGGAGAGCGTCGAATCCCCCCTGATGGATGAAAAACGGATCGGGTCCGTGCAACGAGCGCCGTCGGGTGTTGGCGTGTCTCGGACTTTGTCTGGCACGTCGAGTTTCGATTTCGGGGGGGGGACCCCGTGACGCCCCGTGCGGTCGGTGAGCGAACAAGGAGCGGCGGTTGGAATCGTCTTCGAGTCGAGCAGAAGCGGTCCTCGTCATCGGCGCGGGCCTGGCGGGATCGGAGGCCGCCTGGCAACTCGCCGAGCGCGGCGTCCCGGTGCGTCTGTTCGACATGAAGCCCGAACGGCTGTCGCCGGCGCATTCCTCTCATGATTTCGCCGAGCTCGTCTGCAGCAACTCACTGCGTGCCAATACGCTGGGGAATGCCGTTGGCCTGCTCAAGGAAGAGATGCGGCGGCTCGGATCCCTGGTGATCCGCGTGGCGGACGCGACGGCCGTACCCGCCGGCAAGGCGCTCGCCGTGGATCGCGTTCGCTTCGCGCGCGGGATGACCGAGGCGATCGAAGCCCATCCGAAGATCGAGATCATTCGGCAGCGGGTGGCGCGCATTCCGCAGGCGCGGCCGGTGATCCTGGCGACGGGCCCGCTCACGGATCCGGAACTCGCGGAGGATCTCGGGCGCGTACTCGGCGAGGAATATCTCTACTTCTACGACGCGATCAGCCCGACGCTCTACGCCGATTCGATCGACGAAGACCTCGTGTTTCGAGCCTCGCGTTACGACGTTGGCGTTGCGGGCGAAGGCGACTACCTGAACGTGCCGCTCTCGCGGGACGAGTACGAGGCTTTCGTCGAAGCCTTGTTGGAGGCGGAGACCGTGCCGCTTCACGCGTTCGAGGCCGCGCTCTATTTCGAGGGTTGCCTGCCGATCGAGGAGATGGCGCGGAGGGGTCGTGCGACCCTCGCGTACGGCCCCTTGAAACCGGTCGGCCTGGTGGATCCTCGAACGGGAAAGCGGCCGCATGCCGTCGTTCAGCTGCGCCAGGAAGATCGCAGCGGGACGCTCTGGAATCTGGTGGGCTGCCAGACGAAACTGCGGGTCGGAGAGCAGAAACGCATCTTCCGGATGCTGCCGGGTCTCGAGCGCGCCGTATTCGCTCGTTTCGGTTCGATCCATCGCAACACCTACGTGAACGCCCCGGTGCAGCTCGACGAACGTCTTCAGCTGCGGAAGCTGCCGGGAGTGTATCTTGCCGGTCAGATGGCCGGTGTCGAGGGCTATGTCGAATCGGCAGCACTCGGATATCTCGCCGGCGTGGGCGTCGCGCGGGAGCGGCTCGGCTTGTCCCACGAAGTTCCGCCACGGGAGACCGCCCATGGCGCGCTACTCCGGCATCTCCAGAACGCGGATGCCAAACATTTCCAGCCGATGAACGTGAACTACGGCCTGTTTCCGCCACTCGATCTCGATGTGTTGCGGGTCCCCGGAAAGCCGGGGAATCGGGGCGGACGACGCAAGAAACTGCCGAAGCGCGAGAAAAACCAGAAGCTCGCGGAGCGCGCGCTCGCGTCGCTGGTTTCCTTCCGCGCGCGGGTGTGCGACGCGGACTCCCTCGAGCCGGAGAGGCCCGCGATGTCCCGCTCGGAAGGAGGGGCCGGATGAATTGGAGTCAGGCCGTCGATGACTTCGGCCGATATCTGGGTGTCGAGCGCGGACTCTCGCCGAATACGCGTCGCGCCTACGAGTCGGATGTCCGCCAGTTGACGGTTCATACCGGTGCCGAGATCAAACCCAGCGAGGTCGACGCGGATCATGTTCGGGCCTGGCTCGCGAGCCTTCATCGCCGTCGGAGCCCCGCGACGCTGGGCCGGAAACTGGCGTCGGCCCGATCGTTTTTTCGCTGGATGGTGCGCGAGGGCAGTCGGCCGGACGATCCGACCGCCGGCTTGCCGATGCCGAAGCTCGAAAAGCGTCTGCCTCGGCCGCTCTCGATCGACGATTGTGAACAACTCATCACCCGGGATCAACGCGTCCTGAATCAGCCCGCGCCCGAGGGCGGCGAGCGGGCTCGGCGGTCGGGGTGGATGCGGCTGCGGGATCGGGCTCTGGTCGAACTCCTCTATGGCACGGGCATTCGAATCGGGGAATTGGTCGCGCTCGACGTGCGGGATCTCGAACTGCGCGCGCAGGAGATTCGCGTCCTGGGCAAGGGTGGCAAGGAGCGCGTCGTACCGATCCCCGAGCAGGCACGCCTGGCGCTCGCGACGTGGGTCGATGTCCGTCGCGGTCCGGGGCTGATGAGCGAGCCGCTGTTCATTTCCCTGCGAGCGCGGCGCGAAGAGAAGCCTCGCCGTCTGGCGGCCCGCGAGGCACGGCGGATTCTCGGGGAACGCGCCGTTCGCGCGGATCTGGCAGAGCACGTTCATCCGCATCGCCTCCGGCACAGCTATGCGACGCACCTGCTCGACATGGGTGCAGATCTGCGGGAAATCCAGGAATTGCTCGGTCATGCGAGTCTATCGACGACCCAGAAATACACGGCGGTGTCGATCGAACACCTGCGGGACGTCTATGATCGGGCCCATCCGAGGGCCGACGCTCGTCGATTGGAGAGGCGAAGTCGCCGACCGAGCGCGAGCGAGGAATCGAGAGAGCCGAACCGATGATGAGTGGTGAGCCCGATACACGATCCGAACTGTCTCGAGGGGGCGAACGCGTGCGTTCGACGACCGTGGTTGCGATCGTCCGTGATGGGCAGATCGCGCTGGCGGCCGACGGTCAGGTGACCCTGGGTGAGACGGTGATGAAGATGGGTGCCGAGAAGGTCCGCCGGGTCGCCAAGGGGCGGGCGATCGTGGGCTTTGCGGGCGGGGTGGCCGATGCGTTGACGCTGCTCGAGCGGCTCGAAGGCAAATTCGAAAGCCACCCGGGAAACATTCGCCGCGCCGCGGTCGAACTCGCGCGCGATTGGCGTTCGGATCGCGTGCTGCGCAAGCTCGAGGCGATGCTGCTGCTCGGGGATCCCGAGACGCTGCTCATGGTCTCGGGCAATGGCGATGTCATCGAGCCCGACGACGGGGTGGCGGCAATCGGGTCCGGCGGTTCCTATGCTCTGGCTGCCGCGCGCGCGTTGGTCCGCCATACGAACCTCGATGCGGCCGAGATCGCCGACGCCGCACTCCGGGTGGCCGCGGAGATCTGCATCTATACGAACGACCATATTACGATGGAGACCCTGCCGTGACCGCATCGCAGCATTTTACACCGCGTGAGATCGTCTCAGAGCTCGATCGTTATGTGATCGGGCAGCGAGATGCGAAGCGAGCGGTCGCGGTCGCGCTGCGAAACCGTTGGCGGCGGCAACAGGTCTCCGACGAGCTGAGGGACGAGATCGCGCCGAAGAACATCATCATGATCGGGGCGACCGGCGTCGGGAAGACCGAAATCGCCCGCCGGCTCGCGAAGCTCGCGCAGGCGCCCTTCATCAAGGTCGAGGCCTCGAAATTCACCGAGGTGGGATATGTCGGTCGCGATGTCGAGTCGATCATCCGCGATCTGACCGAGCTCGCGGTCCAACTCGTGACGGAAGAGGAGCAGCGCGGAGTGCGTGCGAAGGCCGAGGATCGCGCGGAAGAGCGCTTGCTCGATGCGTTGCTCCCGCCGCCCACGCAAGCGGGCCCGGGTGGACCCCTCGATTTGATGAATCCGACCTCGGTCGGAACGGAGCGACCGGCTGGACCGGGGTCGGGGTTGGGGTTGGGGTCGAACGAGACCCGGGAGAAGCTTCGGAAGTTGTTGCGGCTCGGAGAACTCGAGGACCGGGAGATCGAACTGGAACTCTCGAGTGAGTCCGGAGGGCCCTCGCTCTCCATCATGACACCCCAGGGTGTCGAGGAGATGGGCATCCAGTTCAAGGATCTGCTCTCGGGCATGATGCCCCGGCAGACCCGCCGCCGGAGCATGAAGATCGCCGAGGCACGCAAGGCGTTGATCGAGGAAGAAGCGATCGCGTTGGTCGATGCGGACAAGGTGAAAGAACTCGCGATCCGCCGCACCGAAGAAACCGGGATCGTCTTCATCGACGAGATCGACAAGGTGGTGGTCGGGGGCGGGGGGCGAAACGGCCCGGACGTCTCCCGTGAGGGCGTACAGCGCGATCTGCTCCCGATCGTCGAGGGCTCGACGGTACAGACGAAACACGGGCCGGTCGTGACGGACCACATCCTCTTCGTGGCAGCCGGGGCGTTCCATCTGGTGAAGCCTTCGGACCTCATCCCGGAACTCCAGGGACGCTTCCCGATCCGCGTCGAGCTCTCGAGCCTGGGCCGAGAGGATCTCGTGCGGATCCTTACGGAGCCGACGAATTCGCTCGTTCGCCAATACACGGCGCTTCTGGCCACCGAAGAGATCGAGCTCGTCTTCGAGGAGTCGGGCATCGAGGCGATCGCGGAGGTCGCGGCGACGGTCAACGAACGGACGGCAGATATCGGTGCGCGACGGCTTCATACGGTGATGGAGCGGCTGCTCGAGCCGTTGTCCTTCGATGCGCCCGATCTCGAGAAACAGACGGTCGTCATCGACGAAGCGCTGGTTCGGGAACGATTGGGCGATCTGATGGACAACCAGGATCTCTCGCAGTTCATTCTGTGAGCGGATGCCGCCTGGCCGGGCGGGAACCTGAAGACGAGTCGAGCGAGCCAGGCAGAGGGATTGGGGAAGAGGGAGCATGAGCGAACCGCTGAGCCGTGTACTGATCGTCGATGATGAGATCTTTTTTCTCGAGGCAATCGATGAGATCCTGACCGAGGCCGGATTCGAAACGGTTCGTGCCGTCGACGGGGAGTCCGCCCTCGAGCAGGCGTCCGATGCTTCGATCGGCGTCGTGGTACTCGACGTGCGCTTGCCCGACATGGACGGGATCCAGGTCCTCGCGTGCATTCGGGAGATGAGACCCGACCTCTCGGTCATCATGCTGTCGGCCTCGACGGATCAGGAGATCGTGCTCGAAGCGTTGCGCCTGGGCGCGAGCGATTATCTGGGCAAACCCCTGCACGACGAGGAACTCGCGCTGGCGGTCGGTCGCGCGCTCGAAGGATACGAAGCGAACGCCTCGCGGAGAAGGTTGCGCCAGAGAATCGATCGTCTGGTCCAGGGGATGGAGCGACTCTCCCAACTGGTCCGCCTCGCGGCGCCGGACGAGCGAGTCGATGTCCTGCGCCAGGGGATCGTCGACGCGGCGAGTGTCGTGCTGCGGACGTCGCGTGCCTCACTGATGCTGGCGGACTCGGAGCGTGAATGGCTTTCGGTCGTGGCTTCGCGCGGCGTGGACGTGAGTCTCGAGACCATGACGGCGCGCAAGGTGGGTGAGGGCGCGTCGGGGACGTGCTTTGCGGAGGGGGGCGTGCTGTGTGTCCCCGACGTGGAGGCGGACGCGCGATTCTCGGGACGGGGACTTGGGCAATACGAGAGTTCCACGTTTGCGGTCGTTCCGCTGGTCTGTCTCGGTGTCCCGGTCGGGGTGCTCTGCCTGACCGAAGGCGACGAAGAGAGCCTCTCGCAGGAGGAATCGAATATCCTGCGATTGCTGGGGATGCAGATCTCCGAATTTCTTGCAGCGGATCCCGAGGTCGAGCGTCTGCTGGCGAGTGCCAACGCGGCGGAAATCGAGGGACTGCCCGCACTCGATTTTCTCGAGCCCCTCGACGGTGATGCCGAGCTGGCCCGGGTCGTGTGTGAGGCCGTGGCCGCGGAGGTCGAGCCGGAGCGGGTCCTGGGCCTGGCGCTCGGGGCGGTGGCCCAACGCTTGGGAGCGGCGCCGGTTTCGCTCTATCTGCTATCGGCCGACGGCGCCACGCTCGAGCTGGAAGCCGAAGTCGATGGCGGGCGGTTGGGGGATCGCGAGCAGCTCGCCCGGGATCGCGGGCTCGTCGGTTGTGTCGTCCAGACGGGGCAGCTGATCGCCGTGGAGTCGCCCCAGGACGACCCGCGCTTCGACGCGGGGGTGGATACGCCTGCCGATGGCCTGGCACGACCGATGATCTGTGTGCCGATCCGGTTGCGCGAAAAGGGCGTCGGGGTGCTCAGGGTCTTTCTCGAGGAGGGTCGACCGGCCTCACCGCGTACCGCAGAAATTCTCGCCGCAGCCTTCTCGGCGGCCGTTCGCAACATCCTTCTGTACCGTAGCTTGCTTCAAAGTATCGAAGAGGTCGCCGAAGCACGGCGTCTTTCACGGAGCTGACGGCGTCTTGCACGGAGCTGAGGGCGGTTCACCGCGCACGAAGTCGATGGCTCCCGCTGAGCCGAGAACTTCGGGTGCCAGATCATTGAGAAACGGGGCCGGATTCGCAGCGGGGGATCGGCGGACCGATGGGTGGATGGAGACGATGAAGCAACTCGTCGACAAGGCGAAGGTCTTGATGGAGGCGCTGCCCTATATGCAGCGCTTGCTCGGAAAGACGATCGTGATCAAATACGGTGGTCACGCCATGGCGGACGAGACCCTTCGGGCGTCGTTCGCAGCGGATGTCGTGCTCTTGAAGCATATCGGTGCGCGCCCTGTGATCGTCCACGGCGGGGGGCCGCAGATCGCCTCGACCCTCGACCGGATGGGCCGGAAATCGACCTTCATCGAAGGGCGGCGAGTCACCGATGACGAGACGATGGAAGTCGTCGAAATGGTGCTCGGCGGCCAGGTCAATCGCGAGATCGTACAACTCGTGCAGCAGGCCGGCGGGCAGGGCGTCGGTCTCACGGGGAGCGATGGAGGATTGCTCGGGGTTCGCAAGAAGCTGATCGGTGGCCAGGATCTCGGTCGCGTGGGCGAGGTCACGAAGGTCGACCCCTACGTGGTCCTGGCGGCGATGGATGCGGGCTTCGTGCCGGTCGTGGCGCCGATCGGCGTCGATGAATCCGGGACCAGCCATAATGTGAACGCAGACGAAGTGGCGGGCGCGCTCGCGGTGGCGCTGGGTGCCGAAAAATTGATCCTGCTGACCGATGTCGAGGGCGTCCTCGATGCCCGCGGTCGGCTGATCAGCGAACTTTCGGTCGAAGCGTGTCGAGGCCTGATCGGGGAGGGGACGATCAAGGGGGGCATGATTCCCAAGATGGATTGTTGCATTCAGGCCCTCTCGGGTGGTGTGCGGCGTACGCATGTCGTGGATGGTCGGATCCAACATGCGGTGCTGCTCGAGATCTTCAGCGATGATGCGGGGGTGGGAACGATCCTCGTTCCCTGAAACGACCCGTAGGTGGACGAGCAGTGCGGGGTGGGTCAGCCCAGACCGGGTCGGCAGCCGTAGACGAATTGAGGTCGGCCGGGCGACGACGAATCGAAAAACGCCTGTGGGCCGAGCGATGGCGAGTATGTGAGGGAGTGGAATGCCGAAGGATTTTCTCAGTGTGGCGGATTTTCGGGCAGACGAACTCTGGTCGATCGCAGATCGCGCGGCGAGCCTGCGGCGGGCTCATCGCGAAGGCAAGCGGTTGCGGACGCTCGAGGGCCGCACCCTGGCGATGTATTTCGAGAAGCCCTCGCTGAGAACACACGTGACCTTCGAGGCGGGAATCGCGCATCTGGGCGGGCACGGCATCCTGTTGACACCCGCGCAGATCGGAATCGGCACGCGGGAGTCTCCCGAGGACGTCGCCCGGGCGCTCTCACGCTGGGTCGACTGCCTGCTGGCCCGGACCTTCAGCCACGAACTCGTCGAACAGCTGGCGCACGACGCGACCATCCCCGTGATCAACGGACTGACCGATCTGCTGCACCCGTGTCAGGCGATGGCGGATCTCGTCACGATCGCGGAGGTGATGAAGCCGACGGAGGCCACGATCGCCTATGTCGGCGACGGAAATAATGTCGTCAACTCGCTGATCCTCCTGGCCGCGGTCCTCGGCCTGCGTCTGAATGTCGCCACCCCCGAGACGCATCGACCTTCTCCCCGGATTCTCGAACGCGCGCGGAAGCTGGCCGAGTCGAGTGGCGCCCAGATCGAACTCGGCGAGGATCCTGTCGAGGCCGTCAGGGGGGTCGATTTCGTCTACACGGACACCTGGACCAGCATGGGACAGGAGGACGAAGCCGTGATGCGCCGGAAGATCTTCCGCACCTATCAGGTGAACAAGGAGCTGATGGCGCATACCGCCGACGCCCGCTTGATGCATTGTCTTCCCGCCCATCGAGGCGAAGAGGTTACGGCGGAGGTCCTGGACGGGCCGCGCAGCATCGTCTTCGACCAGGCCGAGAACCGACTCCACGCCCAGAATGCGATCCTCGAACACCTGCTCATTCCCTGAGGTCGGTCGCAACTGGGTCGCGTGTGGGTCGTGCTTCGGTCGCGAATCGGAACCCGACCGTGCGGCCGAGCAGATGGCCCCGACGCAGCGCGTCGAAGCCTGACGAAGGGACGTGAAACCCGCTGACGGGTTCCCGTTCCAGCAGGCCGCGGCCTCCACCTCGAGTCTCATTCCCGCTCGATCCCGCGATACGACTTCCCCCAGGGGTAGTGCGCAGTTTAGAGCATAATTCGTCCAAAGTGACCGCATCGCCTCGTGGTCTCTCAGACTTCGTTCGGGTCCGGCCGATGAGAGTCCAGTCGGAGCATGCCCGCCGGGTCGTTTCTGCAGAGAGGTGGAGTCAGGTCTTGGTCGAAATCCGGGATCCAAAAGAGCAGATCTTCGTGCTCGCCGTGGGGCGAGAGGCGACGCAACTCGATTTGAGTGCGGCGGAGGGATTCCTGCTTTCACGCATCGATGGCGCAACCCCGTGGCGGCTTTTGCGCGAGATTGGCGGGATTCCGCCGGCCGACGTCGATGTCTGCGTGTTGCGATGGATCGAAGAGGGCATTCTCGACGTGGTCGAGCGCGCGAGTTCGAGCAAGCCGGCGGCGGCCACGAGCGATTGCACCAACGGGAACGAGACTGCAGCGCCCGAAGTGGATGCCGCTCTGGCGCCGGAACAGCCGATGCCGATACCCGCGATCGACGAGCGTGTACTCGACGAGAGTCTAGAACTCCCGGTCGACGTCCAGCGCCGTATCCTCGAATTCGAAGCCGGCCTGGGCCAGCCTTACCACGCGCTGCTCAGCGTCCAGAAGGGTGCGGCCTCGAAATCCGTCAAGCGGGCGTATTTCAAGCTCTCCAAGGAATTTCATCCCGATCGATATTTTCGAAAGAACATCGGGAGCTACGGCGAGCGACTCGATCGAATCTTCAAGAAGATCCTCGAGGCCCACGAAATTCTCTCCGACCCGGAACTGAGCAGGGTCGAGAATCAATCGATGCCGGGCTCGACGCCGGACCTCGAAGACGGGGCCGGGACGCAGGTCGAAGCCCCCGTTCCGCCATCCGGCCAGACACCGCCGCCGAGCAAGCCCAGGCCGCTCACGAAGCTCGAACGTCTGCGCCAGCGAATGCCCTTCAAGATCAACCACGCCGCAATTGCCGAACGTCGTGTGCGCGCCGACGAGATCTTTCGCGCGGCACAGGTCTCTCAGCAACAGGGTCGGCTGAACGAGGCCGAGGTCAGTATTCGGATCGCGATCAGCTTCGACCC